>Ga0335078_10019216_pt1 | contig 10162 bp, 8 predicted proteins | sample Lox_Sample_32_FD_206711 | JGI IMG/M metagenome (GOLD analysis project Ga0335078, IMG submission 206711) | Soil microbial communities from Loxahatchee National Wildlife Refuge, Florida, United States - Lox_Sample_3.2 | ecosystem: Environmental > Terrestrial > Soil > Wetlands | place: USA: Florida...
ACGTTTACCAAGAAGAGCTGCCCTTGGGCGGCCGGCGCGCGCCGCACCGCTTCGGCCACGGCATGCGCTGATTCGAGCGCCGGAATAATGCCTTCGGTGCGCGAAAGCAGGCGCGCCGCGGCGAGCGCTTCCTGGTCCGATGCCGCGGTGTACTCGGCCCGATTCTGATCGTGCAGCCACGCGTGCTCGGGGCCGATCATGTTGTAGTCCAAGCCCGCCGACACCGAATGCGTGGGCGCGATCTGCCCATGCTCGTCCTGCAACACCATGCTGTACGCGCCTTGCAGCACGCCCGGCGCGCCGCCGCGGTAGCGGGCCGCGTGCTCGCCGATTCGTTCCCCGCGGCCGCCGGCCTCCACTCCCACCAGCCGTACCGATTGATCGGGCAAAAACGCGTGAAAAATTCCGATCGCGTTCGACCCGCCGCCCACGCAGGCGAAAATCGAATCCGGCAGCTTGCCTTCGGCTTCCAAGATCTGCCCGCGTGCTTCCTCGCCAATCACCTTGTGAAAATCGCGCACCATCATCGGATACGGATGCGCGCCCAGCACCGAACCCAGCAGGTAATGCGTCCCGGCCACGTTGGTGACCCAATCCCGCATGGCCTCGCTGATCGCATCCTTCAGCGTGCGGCCTCCAGTGGTCACGGGCACGACCTTGGCGCCCAGCATGCGCATGCGGAAAACGTTCAGACGCTGCCGCCGCATGTCTTCCGCGCCCATGTAGACCACGCAATCAAAACCCAGCAGCGCGCAAACCGTCGCGGTAGCGACTCCGTGCTGGCCGGCCCCGGTTTCCGCGATGACGCGGCGTTTGCCCATCCGCCGCGCCACCAGCGCCTGGCCGAGACAGTTATTAATCTTGTGCGCGCCGGTGTGCAGCAGGTCTTCACGCTTGAGGTAGATGCGCGCGCCGCCCAGCGATTCCGTCAGCCGCCGGGCGAAATAGACCGGCGTCGGACGTCCCGCGTAGGTCTGTAACAGGTGTTGCAGCTCCGATTGAAACGACGGATCTTCCCGCGCCGCCAGATACGCCTGCTCCAATTCTTCGATCGGCGCCATCAGCACTTCCGGCACGAACCGCCCGCCGTACGGCCCGAAGTGCCCGCTCTGATCCGGTTGTGGCGTCATCCGCGGAGCGCCGCCCTGGCCGCATTTAAAAACTCAGTCATCTTTCTATAATCTTTCTTGCCCGGCGCGCTTTCGATCCGGGAACAGGCGTCCACGCCCCAGGGGTGCGCCGCCGCGATGGCCTGCGCGACGTTCGACGCATCGAGCCCGCCCGCCAGGATGATCCGCTTGCGAACCACCGCCGCCAGTCCCCAGTCGAACGTCTGGCCGGAGCCGCCGTAGAGATCTCCGGCCGGCCCATCGAGCACCAACGCTTCTGCCGGTGAATCCTCGTAGCCGGAAAAATCGAACCCCGTGCTCACGCGTGCGGCTTTCCACACCATCAGTCCCGCCGGATAGGCGGCTGGCGATTCGTCGCCGTGCAGCTGCGCGACGTCCAGACGGACAAGCGCGGCAATTTCTTCGATCCGCGCTGGCGCTTCATTCACAAAAACACCAACGCGCCGGATGCCGGCCGCGGTCCCAATCCGTGCCGCGTCTTCCGGAGCAACATAGCGCGGGCTCCGCGGCCAGAAATTAAACCCGATCGCGGTGGCCCCCCCATCGACCGCGGCCGCCGCGTCTTCCGAACTGGTGATGCCGCAGATCTTCAAGACCATCGTCCAACCAGTTTCTTCAAGGCGGCAACCGGGTCGCCGGATTTCATCAGATGTTCACCCACCAGGAAAGCCGTGTATCCGGCCGCCCGCAAAGTCGCGATGTCGTCCGCATCGTGGATGCCGCTTTCGCTGACTCGCGCCACGCTGTCCGGAAAATGCTCGGCGAGCCGCAGCGAAATTTGGAGCGAAACCTCGAACGTCGTGAGGTCGCGGTTGTTCACTCCGATCAGGTCGCTGCCGGCCGCGACGGCCATGTCCAGTTCACGCCGGTTGTGCACCTCGACCAGCGTCGCCATGTCAAACCGCGCCGCCGCCTCCCGAAAATCGCGAATCTCGCGCTCGCTGAGAATCGCGGCAATCAGCAGAATGGCATCGGCGCCGTACGCAGCAGCCTGCAAAATGTGCTCCGGCGCAATCGTGAAATCCTTGCGTAGCACGGGCACTCTGACCGTCGCGCGCGCCGTTTCGAGATCCGCCAGGCTGCCCTGGAAGAATTCTTCGTCCGTCAGCACCGACAGCGCCGCCGCGCCACCCTGCTCGTATTGCGCCGCGATCCGCGCCGGATCAAAATCGGTTGACAGCAAGCCCTTGCTCGGCGAAGCCTTCTTAACTTCGGCGATGATGGCCGGCGTCCGCCCGCTCAGCGCCGCGCGGAAGTCCCGCCGGCCGGCGCGACGCTCTTCGGCGCGTCGTTCCCAATCAGAAAGCGGAGCCTGGCCCTTCGCCAAGTCTTCGCGCTTCTTGGCCACAATGCGAGCCAAAATGTCTGGAATCGCTTCGATCAAAGGTGATTCTCCATGGTATCAAACCGCGGATCATTCAAATGTTTAGACCTTTGGTAGCTCCAAATAGCTACATCAATCCACGCAACCCCCTACAATGGCGCGCGTTTTATCAAGTATCGAGTCTCGATGAAAAACTCCGAGTTGACCGGCTTGTTGGAACGCGCCGAACATCTGTTATGGGTAATTGCCCGGCAGGATGTGGAAAGCCTGTTGGAGCAACGCACGGGCATTCTGCGCCGACTTCACGAACTCGAAGAACGGGCTCGCATATTAGGCGTCCCCGACCTCTACGAGGAAGTGCTCCGCGGCAGTCCAGGGACGACTAAAATCGTGTTATGAAGTGGTTTCGGCCGCTCGCAGCAGGAGCGGTTTGCACGGTTTGCTTCTTTTCCGCACGCGCCTTGGCGCTGGAAGTGCCCGCCGGCACGACCATGGAGATCCGCCTGAAGACCAAGGTTTCCACCCAAACCGCCAAAGCCAAAGATCCGTTAGACGCGGTGGTGATTGCGCCGGTAATGGTGAACGGCCAGTTTGCGATCCCCGCCGGCACGCCGGTGCGCGGAACCGTCGAGAAGGTGAGCGCGTCGGCAAAGACCGATGAGCGGTCGGTTCTGCTCCTCAACTTCACAGAAATCGAAATCAACGGCGCGAAGAAGAAACTGGCGGCGCAACTGGCGGCGATTGACAACGCCCGCGAGAGCATCGACGGTCAAGGGCAGATCAACGGCATCTTGCCTTCCGAGACGATCACCGGCGAGATCGATGCCGGGCTCAACAAACTGGCGAACCGGTACGCGAACCTGGCCGACGTCCTGAGCGTCGCCAAGAGCGCTGTGCTGAAACCTGCCGATACCGGGATCACCTACGAGGCCGGCGCCGAAATGGAGCTGAAGCTGAAGATGCCGCTCACCCTCGCAAGGGCGGGTGGTCCGGGGCCGGCCGCTCAGGTTGGCCCGATACCGGATGAAGCCGCGCTCGCAAACCTGGTGGCGCGCGAGCCGTTTCAAACCATGGCGCAGAAGCCGTCCAAGCCATCCGACATCACGAATGTCATGTTGCTTGGCAGCGAGGACGCGGTGCGGAAAGCCTTCGCCGACGCCGGCTGGTCGCCCGCCGCGGGCCTCAACGCGGAGGCCAAATTCGAGACATTTAAAGCCATCGCGGAAGGGCACGGCTATAGCGAGGCTCCCGTCTCCGTGCTCCTGCTCGATGGAAAGCCGCCCGACTTGGTCTTTGAGAAACTGAATAACACCTTCGCGCAACGCCACCACCTGCGCATCTGGCTGCGGCCCGACGTATACCAGGGGCAGCCGGTGTGGGTGTGCGCCGCCACGCACGATACGGGCATCGACTGTTCGGCCAAGGACCGCACGTTCATCCACAAGATCGATTCGCAGATCGACCGCGAACGCGCCAAAGTAGTGAATGACCTCATCTTCTGCGGACACGTTCACGGCATCGCGCTGGTCGACCGTCCGGGCGTCCCGCAGCATGGCCAAAACGCGACGGGCGACAACCTCGATACCGACGGCAAAATCGCAGTGCTGCTGCTGGAATGATCGAGCAGCCCGGCTTACAATGCCGGAATGCGCCAGATCATTCTTTCGTTCGGCATGAGCCTCGACGGATACATCGCGCGGCCCGGTGGCGGCCTCGATTTTCTCCCTTCGGACAAGGATTCGATGAAGCTGATGTCGGAGTTCTTCGCCTCGATCGATACCCTCATCATGGGACGCAAGACGCTGGAGGAGTCCATTCGGATGAGCGGCGGCTCCTACAAATCGCCTGTGACAATGCCAACGTACGTCTTCTCCAAGACCCTGCCCGCGGGGAAACACGATGGCTACGAGATCGTCAAGCAATCTCCGGCCGCGCTCGTCCGCAACCTACGGCAGAAGCCCGGCAAGGACATCTTCCACATGGGCGGCGGCGAGCTCGGGCGCACCTTCCTGAAGGCCGACCTGATCGACCAATTGTTCGTCGGGATCGTGCCGGTCCTGCTCGGCGCCGGAATTCCCGCATTCCCTGGCGGGTTTCCACAACGCGAGTTTGAGCTCATCGAAAACCGGGCGTTCTCGAAGGGTGGCGTGGCGCTGCGATACCGGCGCGTCCGCTCGGAGAAGCCCACCGTCAGCAAAACGAAAAAAGCGCGCTGAGCACGAGGTTCGTCAGACCGGCCGAAATGTCCCGTCGCGAAGAAGTTCGTATTTGCGGCCGCGCCATAGAATGGTGTTGCCGAAGAAGGCGGCCACCCAGAGCGCGAAGCTGACGGCATCTTGCACCGGGACTAGCCACCAGTATTTGCGGGTGAGCGGATCACTCAGAATCCGGCTCGCCGTGGCTCTTGCCGCGAGCGCGCGAAACACGGCGGTGATCGGAAGGACGGGCCACCAGTCAGGCACCACGATGCAAAATAGCAGGGCGAGCGGAAGAGGATTCGTAAAGACCTGACCGATGTAGCCGAGCGGCCGCGAACGGCGCGTGCTGCGATTCCAGCGCAGGCGATGTTCCAGATTCGGTCGAAACGGTTGGCTTCCGATGTGATGCTCGATCACGCCGGAGGACAAGACGACGCGCCAGCCGAGTTCGGCGGCGAGCTTTCCCATCACGAAGTCTTCGGCGAGGTAGTCTTTGAGAACGCGAAACCCGCCGATATCGGCAAGCACTTCGCGGCGCGCGGCGATGGTGGGCCCGAGCGCAAAATGCATGCCGTCGAGCAGGCGGGCGACCAGAACACCCGCCAGAAATTCGGTGTTCAGCCCGATGGCTTCCAGCCGCGACCAGAAGCTGGGGCCGGGCACGGCGCGGTAGGGGCAGGTCAGCAGGCCGGCTTTCGGGTCCTGGAACTCGGCGGCGAACGTGGCCAGCAGTTCCGGCGTGGCGCGAACGTCGCTATCGGCCATCACCACCAGATCGTAACGGGCCGCGGCGAACATGCGCTCCAGGCTGAAGACCTTCGCGTTGGGATAAGGCGGCTCGCCGGTGACAATCAAGCGGGTCGGCGTGGCCGGAAAAGCCGCGCACAGCTTTTCGACCACCGCGATCGCGGGGTCGTCCTGGCTGCGCACCGCGAACAGGATTTCGTACTGTCGGTACTTTTGTTCGAAGAACGAACGCAGATGGTCTTCGAGACCGAGATCTTCTCCAGCAAGCGGCTTCAGAATGCTGATCGGCGGAAAATTTTCGGCATCGGACCGCCGCGCGGCACAGTAATTCTCCGCGGCAATAACGGCAAGTACGCAGTAAACCACCGACCCCGCCACCAATCCGAGAAGTACCAGCCCGAACACCCTCTCACTGTATCGCGCGGAGCCCGGCCATCGAGCGAAGAAGCTTCCGCACAAGCGATAATTGCGTAGTGGATCTCGTTCAGTTAGAAGCGGGGACGCCGGTTCCCCATGCCAGCGCGGCGGCCGTCGATGCCGCGGCGTTGCGGCGCGAGTTGGAAGCTGCCATTGAAGGGGAAGTCCGTTTCGACCTCATTTCCCGCGCCCTCTATTCCACCGACGCCAGCGTGTATCAGATCCAGCCGCTCGGGCTGGTGGTGGCGCGCCACCGGCAGGACGTTCTGCGCGCGCTCGAAATTTGCCGCCGCTTTCGTTGCCCACTCACCTTGCGGGGCGGGGGAACTTCGCAGGCTGGGCAGGCCATCGGCGAAGGCATCCAGATCGATACCTCCAAGTATTACAACCGCCTGCTGGAGGTGAACGCAGAGGAGCGCTGGGCCCGCGTAGAGCCCGGAATCGTGCTCGACGAGCTCAACGCGCAACTGGCGCCGCTCGGGCTCCGCTTCGCTCCCGATATTTCAACCGCCAGCCGCGCCGCGATCGGCGGCATGGTTTCGAATAACTCGGCGGGCGCGCGGAGTGTCGTGTACGGCAAAACCATCGATCACGTGATCGAGCTCGAAGTCGCGCTCTCCGATGGCACCGTCGCGCACATGCGCGAGATGCCGCGCGCTGAACTTCCGGCCGGCAATACGCTGGAAGCCGTCTGTTATCGGAAGGTGTTGGACCTGGCCGCCGGGCACGCCGGCGAGATCGACCGGCGCTATCCGAAGGTTCTGCGGAGAGTCGGCGGATACAATCTGGATGAATTCACCGATCCGTCGCGGCCTGTGAACCTCGCGAAAATGATCGTGGGTTCGGAAGGAACGCTGGGCGTCGTGCTAGAGGCGAAGTTGCGGCTGGTGCCCTTGCCGAAAGCGAAAGCGGTAATGGTCGTGATGTTCGCCGAGTTGCTGGAAGCCCTCGCCGCGGTCCCGGCGATTCTGCGCCACCAGCCATCGGCCATCGAAGTGATGGATAAAGCCATCCTCGACAACACCCGCCAGAACGCCGCGCTCGATCGCATTCGCAACTCTTTTATCGTGGGAGATCCGGCCGCCACGCTCTGCATTGAGTTCTACGGCGACAACCCGGACGATCTTCCGCCTCGCTTGCGCGCACTCGAAGAGGATCTGCGCACACAACGCCTCGGCTACGCGTATCATTCCGAGACGGATCCTGCGAAGCAGCAGCGCGTCTGGAGCTTGCGGGAAGCCGCTCTGGGACTTTCGATGGCGATGAAGGAGGATGCAAAATCCATTTCCTTCGTCGAGGACACCGCGGTTGCCCCCGAGCGGCTCAGCGAATTTATCGGACGCTTTCTCAAAATCATCGAACGTCACGAAACCACCGCCGGGATCTACGCCCACGCCTCGGTGGGCTGTCTGCACGTCCGACCCGTTGTCAACATGAAGACCGAGGAAGGCGTGCGCAAATTTGAATCGATCGCGCAGGATGTCGCCGACCTCGTGCTCGAATTCGGCGGCGCCCTCTCCGGCGAGCACGGCGACGGGCTCGTGCGTGCGCCATTCATGCGCCAGATGTTCGGCCCGGTGTTGTATGAAGCGTTCCGCGAGATCAAGCGCACCTTCGACCCGCTGGGGATTCTAAATCCAGGAAAGATCGTGGACGCGCCGCCGATGACCGCCAACCTGCGGTTTGGCGCGGGCTACCAGACCCCGAAGCCGAAGGCCTGGTTCGACTATTCCGAATACGGCGGCCTCGGCGGCGCGATCGAAATGTGCAGCGGCGTCGGCGCGTGCCGGAAGAAACTCGCGGGCACGATGTGTCCTTCCTATATGGCCACCCGCGACGAGCGCGACGCGACGCGCGGCCGCGCCAATGTACTGCGGCTTGCCATGGCCGGCCGTCTCGGCGAGACCGGCCTGGGCGATGACGGCGTCTATCGCGTCCTCGATCTCTGCCTGGAATGCCGCGCCTGCAAAGCCGAGTGCCCAGTCGGCGTCGATATGGCCCGCTTCAAAAGCGAATTTCTGGCCGATTACTGGACGCGCCATGGCACGCCCTTGCGCGCCCGTGCCTTGGGCAACATTCACCGCCTGTCGGTCTTCGGGAGCCGGTTCGCGCCCCTCGTCAACTGGGCTGGATCTCTGCCGGCTTCGCGATGGCTCAACGAAAAGTTCTTGGATGTGGATCGCCGCCGCCGCCTTCCCGCATGGCGCAGCGATACGTTTGAAAAATGGCTCGCGGCGCATCCGCGGAACAAGCAATCTTCATCAAAGCCGGTGACTCTTTTCAATGACACATTCACGAACCACTATGATCCGGAGATCGGGATCGCGGCGCTCGAAATTCTGGAACGAGGAGCATGCGGCGTCGAAGTAGTGCGACCCGGCTGCTGCGGCCGGCCACTGATTTCTCAGGGGCTTTTGGCGGAAGCTCGCGCCCAGGCAACGCAGGTGGTCGAGGGCCTCTTCCCGATTGCCCGCCGCGGCGAAAAAATTCTGTTCTGCGAACCGAGCTGCCTTTCCTCCGTCAAGGAAGATGCGCCCTCCCTGCTGCGCGATGAGTTGCAGAAGAAAGCCCGCGTCGTGGCCGGAGCCTGCCAGTTGTTCGACGAGTTCGCCGGCGAGCTGGATCTGCCCCTGCGAGCCGGTCCGAAGAAAATTCTCGTTCACGGCCACTGTCATCAAAAGTCGATGGGACTCCTTCCCTCTACCCTGTCGCTACTGGGCCGCATTCCCTCAGCAAGCATCGTCGATCTGGATGCCGGCTGCTGCGGCATGGCCGGCTCCTTCGGATACGCGCGGCAGCATTACGATGTTTCGGTTGCCATCGCCAACCGGCGGCTGCTTCCGGCGGTCAAGGCGCTGCGCGATGGTGAGGTTCTGGTCGCGCCCGGAACGTCCTGCCGTCATCAGGTCTCGGAGCTCAGCGGTGGCCGCGGCCTGCACCCCGCCGTTCTCATCCGCTCATTGCTGGAATAAGCAACTTTGAGGTCACAATTTGTGACCTCAAACCCAAGCTACTTCCCAGCCGTATAGAAGCCGATCGCGGGTTTCCGCCGCCTGGGTAATTGCCTCATCCTTCTGATTTCCTCCACCATGGCTACCAGCATCGCGCCCTGCTCTCGCTGCGCATTTTCATGTTCCAGTTTGCGGGCCAGATCTTTATACGTCGCCAGCACCTCGCGCAGCTTTACGAACGCGCGAACAATCGTGATGTTCATTGCACGGAGGCCAATTCTTTGAGGTCACAAATTGTGACGGCGGTACCTGCCCCATGTGTTCACAGAACATGGCGTGGCCATGCTGTCGTCGGTCCTCAATAGCGACCATGCCGTCCTCCGCGCTTCTCGTTTGAGGACGTCCAACCAGTTCGACGAGCGCGGGCAGGCGCTCGGGACGAGCTACTGCTTTGGTCATCGAGATTGCAAGCCTATCGTAACTCCCGGCCGATCACCCCGGTGCAAATCCAACAGCGCGAGTTGCATGCATTGCCGCTGCTATCATAAACTTGAACGGCTAACCAATAGGGGGAGGGGACCCTCGGCAGTTGCGGCCCGGCTCCTCGCCGGGTTTTCAAAAAGCTGCTCACGGAGGCCTCATTAGACCATGTCAGGAACCAAATCCAGTCCCGCGGCGGGTTCGGAAGCGGCAATGCTGCAAGCCGGCGCGGCGCCGGCCACTGATCCCGAACAGAATTTTCGCTTTTACGACAACCGGCAGAAATATTTGATGTTCGTGAACACCTGCAGCGAGAAATGGGTGATCGCGAGCCGCGTCAGCGCCGAGTTGGACCAGATTCATCCCACGCCCCCGGCCATTCGCGTTTTTGACGCCGGAGTCGGTGACGGCACGGTGCTCGCCCGCATGATGCGCACCATGCACCGTAAGTTCGAGTGGATGCCTTTTTACATCGTCGGCAAGGAGATCAGCCTCGAAGATGTGCGGCTGGCTCTCGAAAAGATGCCCGACCGCTTCATGGAGCATCCGGCCACCGTCCTCGTCATGACCAATATGAAATACGACGAGGCGCCGCTGCTGATGCCGAACGAGCCGGGCATGGCGGAGAAGGTCGTCTGGCACGAAGTCGAGCTGAAAGGCAACACCGCCGGCCAGTTCGATGATCAGATCACGGCCCTGCAGCCGTTCCTGGCCGAGCATTGGCGCGCCCGCATCAGCCCCAAAAGCGGCAACCCGATGTATGAAACGCCCACCGTCCTGGTAATTTACCGCCAGGACTGCAAGTTTCTTCTCGACAGCGTGCGGCCCCAGCGCGGCACGCCCCGCGCGGATTTCGACCTGATTCTCGCCTCGCAACCCTACCGCGCCCGCGCCTCAGTGGATTTCAAGGCGAAG
>Ga0335078_10019218_pt1 | contig 10161 bp, 8 predicted proteins | sample Lox_Sample_32_FD_206711 | JGI IMG/M metagenome (GOLD analysis project Ga0335078, IMG submission 206711) | Soil microbial communities from Loxahatchee National Wildlife Refuge, Florida, United States - Lox_Sample_3.2 | ecosystem: Environmental > Terrestrial > Soil > Wetlands | place: USA: Florida...
CGTCATAGGTCGGCAGCAACAGAAACAGCGGCAGCCCGGTCTTGGGATCCTTCTGCATCCAGTGCACGAAGGCGCTCCACGACCACAGCTCGAAATCGCACGCCGTGGTCGGCGACGGGCCGTCGGGATTGAGGAAGAACGGATCGAGGCCCTTGGATTCCCACCAGCCGAGCGGGGTGTTGCAGCTTGGCTGGGCCGCCGCCGGACCGGCGAGAGCGAGCAGGGCGAGCCCACCGAGCAATGCGGCGACCGGGCGCGATCGCGGCCGAAGAGAGACCGCCGCAGCGTCGCCGGATCGTTGCTGTGACATCGGCTGGCTCCTGTCGCGCAATACTCTTGAAAATTGCAATTGTAATTATATGCATCTCATGATGGAAATAAGTCAAGCGTCGAGCCGGCGCTGCGGTCGCGTGTCGGGAGGCCGGCACCGCGAATCTGCCGCTCGCAAAGCCGGCGGCAAGCCGAGATCGGTCGCCGCGATGGCGGCTGCGACGGCGGCTGCGTTACCGGCGGCATCGCCGCATGCGGCAGGGCGCCCGCCGCCGCCACTGTCAAAAGCGCAAGGCGCTCCCTACATGGTCTCGGGCACCGCCGTGGACCTTGGGCAGCGGCCACACGGCCGAGCTTGATCCAACGCAATGCCGTGCAGGTTGGGCCAGGTTAGTGGCCAGTTTGAGCCAGTGTGAGCCGGTTTGAGATTTCAGTAACGCGCGCCGGCGCGGCCGTCAGGGCAATGTCGGCGGCCGCGCGGCAGATTGGGCGGCGGATAGAGGAGCCTCATTATGCAAATGCGCAGCATCATGCCGATCGCGTTCGCCGTGCTGGCGCTGGGAACAGCGGCGCTATGGCGCGCTCCCGCGGCGCTGGCGCGCACGCCGTATGACGGCAGATGGAGCGTCTTGATCGTGACCGATGCGGGCACGTGCGACCGCGCCTACCGCTATGCGCTCAATATCAGCAATGGCCGGGTCTCCTACGACGATCCGTCGTTCAACGTATCGGGCCACGTCGACGGCCGCGGCCGTGTCAGCGTCAGCGTCAGCGCCGGCGGCGAGCGCGCCAACGGCGCCGGACAGCTTTCGGGCAATTACGGCCGCGGCTATTGGCGCGGTTCCTCCTCAACGTCCGCCTGCTCCGGCCATTGGGAAGCCGAGCGCCGCGGCTAATGCTGCGATTCTAACATTCGCATCCGGGCGGGTAGCGAGTGTCAAATCCGCTCCACTAGCCGATTGTCAGCCGCCGTTCCGCGCGAAGCGGATCAGCGAAAAATGCCCGAGCGGCGGCATCGGCCGCCGTTCGACCACGCTCACGCCGCCGTGGCGCGCGGCCCAGCCGGCGAGCCGCTGCCAGCCGAATTCCACGCTCCAGCCAAGCCGGCGGGCCAGCGGCGCGAAACATCTTTCGTAAGCCGCGCGCAATCCCCGCTCGGCGCCGAGATGATTGACCAGCACGATCTCGCCGCCGGGCCGCGTGACGCGTGCGAATTCGTCGAGCGTGCCTTCCGGATCCGGCACCGCGGTGATGACGTATTGCGCGACGACGACGTCGAATGCCGCATCCTTGAATCCCAGATGCCGTGCATCCATCAGCGAAAGCCCTTCGACATTGTGCAGCCGCCGCTCGGCGACGCGCGTCTTGGCTTTGCGCAGCATCGGCTCGGAGTAATCGACGCCGACCAGCCGGCTGGACGCGGAATAATCGGGCAACGACAGGCCGGTGCCGACGCCGACCTCGAGAATACGGCCGCCGATCCGCTCCGCTGCGGCAATCGAGGCTTGGCGGCCGCGGTCGAAAACGGCGCCGAACACCAGGTCGTAGACCGGCGCCCAGCGCGCATAGGCCTTGGCGATGCCCGCTTTATCGAGTTCGTCGGTCATGTGGCAGTGGTCTTGCGGCAATGGTCATGCGGGGATGTTCTTGCGGGGATGGTCTTGCGGCGATTTTCTTGGGCGAATTTGACGTCCGTCGAACGGCGGCGGACCAGCATGATCCAGGATCGGCAGTCGACGACCGCCGATCCTGCCTCGCTGAGAACGGATCATGGCGCGAGAAAAATTATGTGGCGGCGGACACGGCGGCGTCGATCGCATAGCTCATTTCGGCCGCGGCCACCGTGCCGCAGATGACGCCGCCGCCCAAGACGCGGGCCTGGCCCTCGCCCGCGTCGTAGAACACGCAGGCCTGGCCCGGCGACACGCCGTCCTCGCCGGCAATCAATTCGACTTCGATGCCGCCGGCGTCGGCGCGCAACCATGCCGGCCGCGGCGGCCGGGTCGAGCGAACCTTGACGAAGACCTCGGGATGGCGCGCCAGCGCCGTCTCGATCGTTCCCTCGCCGAGCCAGTTGATGTCGCGCAAGCGGATGCGGCTGGTGCGCAGCGCCTCGCGCGGACCGACCACGACGCGGCGGGCGGCGGCATCGAGCCGCACCACGTAAAGCGGACTGCCTGCGGCGATGCCGAGGCCGCGACGCTGACCGACGGTAAAATGAATGATGCCCTCGTGATGGCCGAGCACCCGGCCGGCAAGATCGACGATCTCGCCGGGACCGGCCGCGCCGGGACGCAGCCGCCGGATCATGTCGGCATAATGTCCGGTCGGCACGAAGCAAATATCCTGACTGTCCTGCTTGTCGGCGACCGGCAGCCCGAAGCGGCGCGCGAGCTCCCGGGTTTCCGCCTTGGTGCGGTCGCCGAGCGGGAAGCGAAGCAATTCGAGCTGCGCCGGCGTGGTGGCGAACAGGAAATAGCTCTGATCGCGCTCGGCTTCGCGGGCGCGGTAGAGCGCCCGGCCGCCGCGCGGCAGCGCGCGCGACGCGACATAGTGGCCGGTCGCCAGCACCTTGGCGCCGAGATCGCGCGCCGTCTGCAGAAGATCGCGGAATTTTATCGATTGGTTGCACTCCACGCACGGCACCGGGGTTTCGCCGGCCACGTAACTCTCCGCGAAGCGATCGATGACGGCTTCCTTGAAGCGGTCTTCATAGTCGAGAACGTAATGCGGAATACCGATGCGCTCCGCCACCGCGCGAGCGTCATGGATGTCACGACCGGCGCAGCAAGCGCCCTTGCGGTGGGTCGCGGCACCATGGTCGTAAAGCTGCAAGGTGATGCCGACGACGTCGTAGCCGGCTTCGGCCAACAGTGCGGCGGTGACCGAGGAATCGACGCCGCCCGACATCGCGACCACAACGCGGGTCGCCGCCGGCTTGCCCGCGATATCGAGCTCATTCAACGCCATGCAGTCCCGATCCGGCTCATTCGTCATTCGAATTGCGCACCCTCATACTATAAGCGGCGCTCCCCCGCTCTGCCATGGCCGCCCGCTGCCGGCAAAATTTGCCGACAGGAACGAAAAGGCTGCCGTCCGCGATTGCATGGCCGCCACCTCGGCCGCCAAGTAAGATATTGAATTAACAGGATTTATTTATCTTGTCGGCGTGGCCCGGCGGTTGCAAGCCGTCGATACGGTCCTGTCGGTTCCGGGAGTTTCTGCGTGCCGAGTATAACCTCCGATGTCACTGCCGCGGTCTCGCTCGCCCCGGCGTCGCGAATGCAGGCATCGGCAGGAAGCCAAAACCCCGATACGCAGTCTTTTGCGGTCTTGCTCGATGCGGCCGCGCCGGCGCGGCAAAGCCCCCCTGCTCCGCCTGCCGGCCCGTCGGCCAATGCATCCGCCGATCCGGCCCAAACGGCGCAACAGCCGCCACAGCCGACGCCGCCACAGAGCCCGGCATCGTCGAGCCCGCCGGCCGCGAATAACGGCAATTCAATCTCAACCACCGAACCGGGCACGCCGACGGCGGATCCATCGTCTTTCGACTCGCGAGCGATTCCTCAAGGGACCGGCCGGGCCGGTGTCACCGTCAACGCCCCCGGCACCGCCGCCAACGCCAACGCAAGCGCCAAGGCGATGCTTTTGAAAGCGATTGCCGCCAGCGGCGACAAGCCCAACACCGCCAATGCGGCGATGGCGAGCTCAGCCAACGCCAATGCCGCCGCCCCTGACGCAGCGACGCCCGCGTCACAAGACCCGTCCGACAATTCTGGCGGCGGCGGTGCGGCGGCAACGGCAGTAGCCGATCCGGCGGCGGAGCCCGCCGCCGACGCGGCGACGCCGCCGGACCCCGCCGGAAATCCAGATCCCGGGATGGCGCAAATCGTTGCCGGCGCGCCGGCGACCGACAACAAGCGTGCGGCCGCGGCGGCGACCGACCCGTCGGTACCGGGGCCGAAGAAATCTGCCAACGAAGACTCCGACGATCAGCAGGGCGACGGCGCGGCGACCGCAAGTGCCGCGACGGCGCCGGCAAGCGCGCCGTCGGCGGCGGTGGCAACGGCCATCGATGCTGCGGCGACCGCAAACACCGCGGTCGAGACGCCGGTTCGGACCGATGCCGCGCCGCCGGCGGTCGCCTCAGTAAGCGCCCAGCCGCGCGGTCGGGCTACTCCGTCGAACGCCGGCACCATGTTTGGCAGCCCGCTTGCCGTCGCCTCGCAAACAGCCGCCGCTTCCCAGCCGGCTCAGACCGCCGGGGCGGCTCATAATAATGCGGCCGCGGCCCAAGCGCAGAATGCGAAAACGGCAGCGGCCGCCGGTGCCCAGGCAGGGCAACAGCCGAGCCCGGACGCCGACGCTGCGACGAGCGCAAGCCCCGCCGTCCAACCCGTATTGGCGAGCGCCGCGCCGCCGCAAACCGACCCCGCTTTTTCGGCGCCGGTCAATCTTGTCGCGCACCTTGATGCCGCGGCGAATGGCGCAGCCGGCGGCTCCTCGTCGAATTCGCCGGCCGCCGCCAGTGCCGTAAAAGCCGCCGCCGCGAACCTGCCCGCATTCGCCCTTGTCGCCGGCAATGCAGCGACCGCGCCCACCGCGCCGCTATCGTCCGCCGCGGCGCCGGCCGCCGCCGTTTCGATCGCCGGGCTGCCGATCGCCATCGCCGCGCGCGTCCAGGCCGGCTCCAACCAGTTCGACATCAGACTCGATCCGCCGGAACTCGGGCGCATCGACGTGCGTCTTGCCGTCGACTCGAACGGCCAAGTCACGTCGCACGTCACCGTCGATCGGCCCGAGACGCTGACGCTCTTGCAGAACCAGCAGCCCCAACTCGAGCGCGCGCTCGAGCAGGCCGGATTGAAGACCGCGGACAACGGCCTGCAATTCTCGCTCCGCGATCAGTCCTCCGCCGGGCAGAACGGCGGCAGCGGCAATGCGCAGCCGCATTCGCCGCAGCAGCTAATCGTTCCCGACAGCGATCTGCCGCCAATCGAGACCACGCAGATCTATTCCCGTCTCGGTCTCGGCCGCGGCCTGGACATTACCGTTTGACCAACGCTTGCCCTTAAGGACCGAACCATGACGACATCCGGCACCATTCCGACGACCAGCACTCCCGGCAGCACCACCAACACCAGTGCCGCCACCGGTACGGGCGGTCTCGACGGATCGCAGCAACTGGCCGGCAATTTCGACACCTTCCTGCAGCTTTTGACCACGCAGTTGCAGAACCAGGATCCGCTCGATCCGCTCGACACCAATCAGTTCACGCAGCAACTGGTCGAGTTCGCCTCGGTCGAGCAGCAGGTCGACATGAATACCAATATGCAGACCTTGATCTCGCTGCAGCAAACCTCGGAAGCGACCTCGGCGATGCAGTTCCTGGGCGCCAGCGTGACGCTGAGCGGATCGAGCGCGACACTGTCGGCGAATTCGCCGGCCGCCTGGTCGCTCAACTCGCCGTCGCCCGCCACCGCCCAGATCACCATTACCAGCGCCACCGGCCAGGTCGCCTATACCGGCACGACGGCGCTGAACGCCGGAACCCAGACCTATAGCTGGAACGGCCAGGGCAATAACGGCGTCACCTGGCCCGCGGGACAGTACACGCTTGCGATCACGGCGACCGGCGCCAGCGGCCAGGCCGTCACCGTCACCACGCAAACCCAGGGCACGGTCACCGGGGTCGATCTCAGCGAGAACCCGCCGCAACTGATGGTGAATGGACAGAGCTATCCGATCACCGCGGTGCAATCGATCAATAGCGGCAGCAACAGCGTGCTGGGCAACCTCAACAGCAGCATCGGCAATCTCAACTCCAGCATCAGCAATCTGACCCAATTGCTGTGACGGGCATGGCTTGCCGGAGGGGAGGCGGGGCCGATGGCTTTTGCGAACCGCATCGCCGGTAACCGCCGTTTTGCCGCCGCGGGCAGGAATTGCGGCCAATTGCGCACGCCGCTTAGGCAAATTTTAAGCGGCCGTGCGTAAGGTCGCCTTCTGTAGTTGTCGAGTTGTGAGAGTCGCTATGACCGAACCCCATCGCCCGAGGGTTAAATACGTCATCGGGCCAGACGGCTCCCCCCTGACCATTGCCGATTTGCCGGCACCAGGGACCAAGCGTTGGGTCATCCGCCGCAAGGCGGAAGTCGTTGCGGCCGTGCGCGGCGGATTGCTGTCGCTCGAAGAGGCATGCAGCCGCTATACGCTGACGGTCGAGGAATTCCTGTCCTGGCAATATTCGATCGACCAGCACGGCCTGGCCGGGCTGCGCACCACGCGCATCCAGCAATATCGCCAGTAACACCCGCTTAATCGATCTTACCGAAATGCCAACGCCGGCCGCCTGCGCGCCGGCGTTCTGCTGCTGACCGCGGTGGCGTCCTCGGCGACGCCGGGCGCGCCATGCGGCTGCCGGATCGTGTTCTTTTCTCAACTTTATTAACCGGCCGCTAACCATCCACCGGGCAAATCTTGCCGGGTAGACCTTTCGGCGACGCTGCAGGGGAAAATCGCGGTGCAAAGTCTGGTGGAGTTTGCCAAAACGCTTGGCGCGCCGCGCATCGCGGCGATGGGCGCCGTCACCATCGCGCTTATCGGCTTCTTTGCCTTCCTCATGCTGCGCGTGACGACGCCGCAGATGACGCCGCTGTTCACCGACCTGTCGTTGGAAGACTCCGCCTCGATCGCCAAGGAGCTCGACCGCGAAGGCATCGCTTACGAATTGCGCAACGACGGCAACGTCATCATGGTGCCGCGCGACAAGGTCGCGCGGCTGCGCATGACGCTGGCCGAAAACGGCCTGCCCAAGGGCGGCGGCGTCGGCTACGAAATCTTCGACAAATCGGATGCGCTCGGCACCACGAGCTTCGTGCAGAACATCGACAACTTGAGGGCGCTGGAAGGCGAACTGGCGCGCACCATCCGTACCCTCGATCAGGTTTCGGACGCTCGCGTGCACCTCGTTCTGCCGGAGCGGCCGCTGTTTTCCCGCGACAAGATCGAGCCGTCCGCCTCCATCGTCCTCAAGCTGCGCGGCACGCTCGAGCCGTCGCAGGTGCGCGCCATCCGCCATCTGGTGGCCACCGCCGTCTCGGGCTTACGGCCGCAACGCATCTCGATCGTCGACGAACAGGGGCAATTGCTGGCGGACGGCGCCAGCGACGACGCGACTGCCGGCGGCGTGGCCGCCGACGAGCGCCAAGCGGCGTTCGAAAAGCATATGCGCCAGCAGGTCGAATCGATCGTCTCTTCGGTGGTCGGACCCGGCCATTCGCGTGTTCAGGTCGCCGCCGATTTCGACTTCAATCGGATTACCCAGACCTCCGACAAATTCGATCCCGACGGACGCGTGGTGCGCTCGAGCCAAACCCGCGAGGAAACCTCCGCTTCCAACGACGGCGGCAGCAACCAGGTCACGGTCGCCAACGAGCTGCCGGGCGCCAACCAGCACCAGGCCGGCGCCAACGGCAATGCCGGGCAGAACGACCAGAGCCGCAAGACGGAAGAAGTCGTCAATTACGAGATTTCCAAGACCACCAAAACCGAAGTGATCGACGGCGGCCGGCTCAAGCGCGTCTCGGTCGCCGTGCTGGTCGACGGCACTTATGCCAAGGACGACAAGGGAAACGTCGCCTATCAGCCGCGCAGCAAGGAAGAGCTCGAGCAGATCGCGACGCTGGTACGCTCCGCGATCGGCTACGACCAGAAGCGCGGCGATCAGGTCCAGGTGGTCAACCTGCGCTTCGCCGAGACGCCCGCCAATCCCATTGTCGAGCCGACCGGCTGGCTGTCGATGCTGCATTTCACCAAAGACGACATCATGAGCCTGATCGAGATGCTGGTGATGGGAGTGCTCGGCATCGTCGTGCTGCTGTTGGTGGTGCGGCCGCTGGTGCGGCGCATCATCAGCCCGGACGGCCGCGCCGTGGCAGCCTTGCCCGGCGGCGGCGCCGCCGAGGGCCTGCTGGCGCCGTCCGGCGTGACGGCGATCGGCGAGGGTGCGGACGGGTCGAGATCCGCGGAACCGAGCAAGACCTCGCAGATGATCGATATCGCCCAGATCCAGGGCCAGGTTCACGCCCAATCGGTGCAGAAGGTCGGCGAGCTCGCCGACAAGAATCCGCGCGAAACCGTCTCCATCATCCGCTCCTGGCTCAACGAGAGCGCCGCCGCCTGATCGCACATGCCCGCAGCCGACGCCAGACACGACGCCAAGCAGGATACCGCGCAAAGCGAAATCGCCAGCGCGCTGGCGAGCCTCGCCGGCAATGCGACGCACGTGTCGCCGCCCAAGCGGCCGCTGCGCGGACCGGAGCGCGCGGCGGTCCTGCTGCTCGCGCTCGGCGAGCAGCACGGCGCCAAGATCTGGAGCATGCTCGACGACGACGAGCTGCGCCAGATTTCCGTGCTGATGTCGACGATCGGCACGATCGAGGCCGAGCAGGTCGAGAATCTGTTGCTCGAATTCGTCTCGCGCATGTCGGCGTCGGGCGCCATCATGGGCACCTACGAGGCGACCGAACGCCTGTTGCAGTCCTATCTGCCGCCGGAGCGCGTCGGCACCATCATGGAAGAAATCCGCGGTCCGGCCGGCCGCAACATGTGGGAGAAGCTCTCCAACGTACAGGAAGAGGTGCTCGCCAACTATCTCAAGAACGAATACCCGCAGACGGTGGCCGTGGTGCTGTCGAAGATCGGCCCCGAGCACGCCGCGCGCGTTCTTGCCATTTTGCCCGAGGACCTGGCGCTCGACGTAGTCAACCGCATGCTGCGCATGGAAGCGGTGCAAAAGGAAGTGCTCGAGCGCGTCGAGCAGACGCTGCGCACCGAATTCATGTCGAACCTGTCGCAGACGCGCCGGCGCGACGCCCATGAAGTGATGGCCGAGATTTTCAATAATTTCGACCGCCAGACCGAGACCCGGTTTCTGACCGCGCTGGAAGAGGAGAACCGCGAAAGCGCCGAGCGCATCAAGACGCTGATGTTCACCTTCGACGATCTCACCAAGCTCGACGTCGCCTCGGCGCAAACCCTGATGCGCCATGTCGAAAAGGACAAGCTCGCCGTCGCGCTCAAGGGCGCCGCCGAGCCGGTGCGTCAGTTCTTCCTGTCCAACATGTCGACGCGCGCCGCCAAGATGCTGATGGACGACATGCAGGCGATGGGGCCGGTGCGGCTGCGCGAGGTCGACGAAGCGCAGGCGCTTTTGGTCAATCTCGCCAAGGACCTCGCCGCCAAGGGCGAGATCGTGATCTCGAAATCCCGTGGCGAAGAAGAGCTGGTCTATTGAGGCGCATGGCGAGAAGCCGGGCATGACCGCAACCAAAAGAAAATTCCTGTTCGATACCGACTTCGCCGGCATCGTCGACGGCAGGCCGCCGGGGCCGGCGATCGCGCTCGCCGAACACATGCAGAGGCTCGCCGAGGCGGAAGCCGCCGGGCGCGAAAAGGGCTACGCCCAGGCGCAAAGCGACGCCGCGGCGGAGTCCGGCCGCCGCCTGGCCGACGCGCTCGAACGCATCGCGGCCGCCATCGTGGTGGCCAACAAGGCGCTGGCGGCGATCGAAACCCGCCTCGAATGCGAAGCGGTCGAGGTCGCGGTGGCAGTGGCGCGCAAGCTCGCACCGGCGCTCGTCGCACGCGAGCCGTTCGCGGAAATTTCGACGTTGGCGAGCGACTGCTTCCGGCAGCTCATCGCCGCGCCGCATGTCGCGGTGCGCGTCAACGACGCGCTCTATGCGGTAGCCAAGGAAAAACTCGACGACATCGCGCGGGCGAACAGCTTCGAAGGCCGCCTGGTGGTGCTGGCCGAGCCCGACATAGCGCCGGGCGATTGCCGCATCGAATGGGCCGACGGCGGCATCAACCGCGACAGCGCCGGCG
>Ga0335078_10019219_pt1 | contig 10159 bp, 8 predicted proteins | sample Lox_Sample_32_FD_206711 | JGI IMG/M metagenome (GOLD analysis project Ga0335078, IMG submission 206711) | Soil microbial communities from Loxahatchee National Wildlife Refuge, Florida, United States - Lox_Sample_3.2 | ecosystem: Environmental > Terrestrial > Soil > Wetlands | place: USA: Florida...
CCGGGCGGTGATGCTGTCGTTCGGCGACCCGGCCCCGTTCGTGCCGGCCGTCCGGCGGGCCGGGGTCCCGCTGATCCTCCAGATCACCGACCTGGCCGAGGCCAGGCTGGCGGTCCAGCTAAGGGCCGACGTGATCGTGGCCCAGGGCACCGAGGCGGGCGGGCACGGCGCTCGCCGCGGCCGGTCCACGCTGCCGTTCGTGCCGGTCGTCGTGGACCTGGCCGCGCCCACGCCGGTGCTGGCCGCGGGCGGGATCGCCGACGGCCGGGGGCTGGCCGCCGCGCTGGCCCTGGGCGCGGCCGGGGCGCTCATCGGGACCCGGTTCCAGGCCACCGCCGAGTCGCTGGCCGATCCGGCGATCAAGAAGGCGATCGTGGCCGGCCGCGGCGAGGACACCGAGCGGAGCACCGTGCTGGACATCGCCCGTGGGTCCCGCTGGCCCGCCAGTTATCCCGGCCGCACCCTCGGCCACCCGTTCCTCGACCAATGGCGCGGCCGCGAGGCCGAGTTGGCCGCCGACCCGGCGGCCCGCCAGGCCTACCAGGACGGCGTGGCCCGCGGCGAGCTGACCCCGCTGCCGGTCTGGGCCGGCGAATGCACCGATCTCATCACCGATTTGCCACCCGCCGCCGAGCTGGTTGCGGCCCTGGCCGGACAGGCCGAGGACGCGCTCACCCGCGCCGGACGATATTGAACGCCAGTGCCCCCCATCCGCCGTCAGCGCCGCGCTGTCACTACGGCCAACGGTCACCTGGCCGCCATCGCCCCACCCGCCGTCAGCGCAGCGACAGGATTATCTCGCGGGGTACCGACAGCGTGCCTGCCTGCCAGTCCAGGCGGCCCGCCAGCCGGGCCGCTGGGTACGCGGCGAAGAACGCGGCCAGCGCGGTGGCCAGCCAGACCCGGGTGAGCGCGGCGCCGGGGCAGAAATGCGGGCCCGCCCCGAACGGGAGGCTGGGCGCGGGCGGGCCGACCGGGTCATGCGCCGCCGCGATCAGCGACGGCAGCAGCACCGTGCCCGCGCTGACCGGCCGGCCCTCGAGCCAGCTGTCCGCCCGGGCCACCCGGGGCAACGCCACCGGGAACATAGCCCGGTGGGTCAGCAGCCACACCGCCACCGAGTCCCAGGTTCGCTCGCCACGCAGGCAGGCCGCGACGACGCCGGGCCGCCGGGCCAGTTCGGCCAGCGACACCGCCAGGACCGGCAGGACAGCGCCGAACCCGTTGCTGACCGTGCCGATAACGTGCACGATCTGGCTGGTGCCGAACCCATCCAGGGCCCGGATCAGCTGGGAAGTTAGAGTCCCGTCGGGCTGCGCCCGCTTGGCCGCGACCATCTGCCCGTAGTAGTCGTAAAGATCGGCCCAGGCCGCGGCGACGGCGGCGACCTCGGCCGGGCCGGGCACCACCGCGAACGCGATCCGGGAGTATTCGAGCACCTCGTCCCAGTCGCGGCTGGGGATCCCCATGGCCAGGCAGACCGCCGACGCGGTGAACGGCTCCGCGAAACCGCTCAGCACGTCGGCGGCCGCCTGGCGGGCCAGCCGCGCCGCCAGCGCGGCGGCCAGAGTATGTACGGCCGGCCGGGTTTCCTCGGCCGCGCCCCGGGTGAACAGCCCGTTGATCCGCTGCCGGTAGTCGCGCAGCCGGGGCGGATCCATGTTCAGCAGGCCGCCGTCGGGTGACTGCATCTCGGCCCCGGTGAGGGGGCAGCCGGTCAGCTCACCGGAGTCGGTCACGGCGGCCATCCCGAAGCGGCGGCTGTCGGTCAGCGTGCGCAGCACGTCGGCCCGCCGGCGCAGCACCAGCATGGGAGGCCCGCCGGCCGGACGGCAGGCCAGCTCTTCGGTGCCCCCGGCCCGCAGCACCGGCGGCGGGCCGCCGTCTGGCTCAGCCGCGAACGTCAGCACCGGGACGGCGGCGGGCCGCTGGGCGGTCAGCATGCGAGCTGCCCCCAGCGGCCCACCGGCCATCGTGATCCCGTGAACTCCGACACTTCAGGCCCCTCTCCGTGGCACCGGACAATGGTGGGCGCCCAGCCATTGCCAGTTGCCCGATATGTCTGCGTAGGAGACCTCCGGATATCCACGGGATATCCAAGGTACTGCTGATTATGTGAACGCACACCATATTCAGAATGGGCGGAATATGGTCAGTGCGGTTGTTGTCAAAGATCAATAATGTGGTCACGTCTATTACGCCCCGAATTGGGGTCTTCGCGGACTTCCCGCATCGGCAACTGCGTTGGCAATTCGCCGTGCAATTTGCCGGAATCGCCTGGTCAAGGCCCCTCACCTCCCTGCAGCGCAGGACTGCCAGTTACCGGTTGGCGCGGTCCAGCCGGTAACCCAGGATGGCGCGCGGAACTTGACGAAAAGATTGCAGTCCGCTTGATCGCTCGGTTGGCGCGCGCCGATCGCGTAACTCGCAGAGAGTGGCCCGTTACAATCAGCGAGACCCGGCGGTCTCACCCCTTCTTAATCATCGGCAGACACCCGTGAGCTATGGCGCGGATCGCGCCGGCCCTCCCGAGCCCGCTACGCTTCCATCAGCAAGCGTCACAGGGCTGAAGGAGCGTCGATGACAGCGCCCGTCACGGCGGGCATCGCGGCAGTGCAGCACCGGCTGCGCACCCAGCAGGGCCGGTTCGTCCCCAAGCCGGTGCTGCCGGTCATCGATGAGATCGTGGCCACGGTGCTGTCACAGCATACGTCGGACATCAACTCCGAACGGGCGTTCGGCCAGCTCAAGGTGGCCTTCCCCAGCTGGGAGCGGGTGGCAGCCGCCCCGGCCAGTGAGGTTGCCGGCGCCATCCGCTCCGGCGGCATGGCCGACCAGAAAGCCCGGCGCATCCAGCAGATCCTGGCCGTCATCGAAGAGCGCGAGGGCCGCATCAACCTCGACCGCCTGCACGATCTCGACGACGCGGCCGTAGCGGCCTACCTGGAATCCCTGCCCGGGGTGGGCCCGAAGACGGCCGCGTGCGTGCTCACGTTCTCCCTCGGGCGGGCCGCCTTCCCCGTCGATACCCACGTCCATCGCCTGGCCATCAGGCTCGGCTGGATCCCGGCGCCAACCACGGCCGACCAGGCGCACCGCCTGCTCGGACCACGCGTGCCGCCGGACATCCGCTACGACCTGCACCTGGCGCTGATTACCCATGGGCGCGAGGTATGCCGGGCGCAACGGCCCCGCTGTGGCGACTGCGTGCTGCGCGACCTGTGCACCTATTCGCCGTCGGCCAGCAGCGCGTCGTCATAGTGGATCCGCCCGCGCGGCAGCCCCGCCCGCGCCAGCACGTGCACGGTCTCGCGGACCATGCCGGGCGGCCCGGCGACGTAGGCCTCGCACTCCCGGTGCGGCAGGTACCGGGCGGCGACCCGGCCCACGTTGCCCTGCATGCCGTCGAAGGCCGGGTCGTCCGAGGTCACCGGGGTGAGCTGGAATCCTGGATAAGAATCGGCCAGGTGCCATAGGTCGGGCAGGTCGTACAGTTCGTCCCGGGTCCGGGCGCCATAGAACAGGTGAATCTGCCGCGGGCAGGCGGCCGACCCCCTGATCGCCTCCTCAATGATGGCCTTGATCGGCGACAGGCCGGTGCCACCCGCGACGCAGACCAGGTCCCGGCCACCGGCCAGGCCCAGTGTCATCGTGCCCAGCGCCGGGCCGAGGGTGATCTCGTCGCCGGGTTCGGCGTGGTAGACCAGCGCATCGCTGACCCAGCCGCCCGGGACGGCCTTGATGTGAAACGTGATCAGGCCGTCCTCGCGCGGGCGGCATGCGACCGAGTACGGCCGCCAGACTCTCGGCCAGCGCGGCGTCTGCACACTGATGTGCTGGCCCGGCTCGTAGGGCAAGGGCAGGTCCGGTGCGACGGTCAGGATGGAGATCCCTGGCCGGCGCTGCTCGTTGCTGACGACCTCGGCGGTCCAGAACGGTGGCGAGGTCTCGCTGTCCTTCTCGGCGGCCGCGATCATCAGCGCCGACATCGCCCGGTAGGCCTGCGCCCACGCCTCCTCGGCCGCGGGGGTGAAGCCCGGCCCGGCGTAGGCGCGCAGCGTGGCCATGAGAGCCTCCCCGACCACCTCGTACATCTCGGGCCGCACCGCGTACTTGCGGTGATCCCGGCCGAGCTGGGTCAGGTAGGTCGCCATCTCCTCGGGGGTGCTCATACTCCCCACGATCCGGGCGAACGCCCGGAACAGCCGGTCGCGCTGCTCGCTCATCCCGGTCGGGAACAGCTTGCGAAGCTCCGGGTCACGGACGAACATCGCGCCGTAAAAGTACGCGGCTGCCTCGTCCCCTGCGGCTTGTACGAGCGCGAACGTCTGCTGCACCGCTTCGATCGCGGGATCGGGCGGTGTCTCGGCCGGCTCTGCCGGTGGCGTGGCGCCGCCGGTCCCCGCGGTGTCGTCCAGGCCGGTGCCGCCGGTCCCCGCCTCAGCCTGCCGGGCATCGGCCGCCGGCTCTGAGGGCAGGTCGGCCCCCGGCTGGCCGAAATCGATCCCGGGCGCGCTCAGCTCGACCCCGGCCGCCGCGGCCGGCCCCGCAGGCGGCCGGTCGGCCACAGACACCCCGCCACGGGAACCGTCCTGGTCCAGCAGTTGCCCGGCCATGGTCCCGAGGGCACGCCATGATGGCTCGCCCGGCAGGCGCCGCCAGGGAGGTGGTGCCGACAGCCGGGCAGCCCCGGAACCGTCCGGCGGCTGCGCGGCGGTCGCACGCCGCAGCCACGGGGCCAGCTGGCTGGGCCGGGGCAGCTGGCCAGCGGCACGACGCGCCGACTGGGCCTCCAGTTCGGCCCGCTCATCGGCCAGCAGGCGGGTGATCCTCGCCGCATCCTGCTCCGAGAGGTTGGGCAGCGGATGCTGCATGGGTCCGGAGTCGGGGCTCGATTCGCGCCTGGGCCGCCCGTTGCCGGGCAGCTTGCGTTCTGGTGTCGCGTCGCCCTCCCCATTCGGGTCGGGCTTCTGCTTCACCTCCTTGCCCACGGCCAGCACCCCCTTGCGCATGCGGGTATCGCCCCACCCAGTCCCCGCCAAAGCCGACCACATCGGCGCACCGAATTCAGCCGAATGAAATATTTATCACAAAGAACTACGTAGAGTGATATATCGTAACGCGATCTTAGATTCGCTCCATTCCTGAAGAACCATGTCCAGAGCGGATTGGAAGCGATTCCTTTACTCCAGCCGCAGGAATCGTGACCGTGACGGACAGGCCCCCTCCGTCAGCACGGGGATGGGCAGTAGCGCCTCCGGCGTGAATCGCGGCGATCGACGCCACGATGGCCAGGCCGAGCCCAGAGCCGTCATGGGACGTGCGGTCGCTGAGTCGCTGGAACGGCTCGAAGATGCGGCCGGTGTCGGCCGGGCTGATGACCGGCCCGGTATTGGCCACGGTCAGCTGGCTGCTGCCCGCGAGGGTGCGCGTGCTGATCCAGATGTCACCACCGGCCAGGTTGTACCGGACCGCGTTGTTGACCAGGTTCGCGACGAGCCGCTCGGCCAGCACGGGGTCACCGCGGATGACCGCGGGCTGCAGCGTAGCGTGTACCCGCCGGTCGCCCAGTGCGGCGGTGTCGAGGACGTCCTCGGTCACTGTGGCCAGGTCGATCTCCTCGTGGACGCTCAGCCCGCGCTCGTTGCGCGCCAGGATGAGCAGCGCGCCGATGAGGTGCTCGGCGTGCTCCACCGCGGCGCGGATATCTTCCGCCATCGCACGCAGGTCGCCTGGTGTGCTGTCCCGGTTATCCAGCACCACGTCGACGGTCGCGTGCATGACGGCCAGCGGGGTGCGCAGCTCGTGTGAGGCGTTGGCGATGAACCGCTGCTGGCCCTCGAACGCCGCCTGGAGCCGGCCGAGCATCTCGTCGAACGTCTCAGCCAGTTCGCGGAGCTCGTCGCGGGGACCTGTCGCCGCGACCCGCGCCGACAGGTTGTGCTCTGATGCGGCGCGGGCGGCCGTCGTGATCCGGTGCACCGGTCGCAGCGCGCGCCCGGAGAAGACCCAGCCGAGTATCGCGGCCAGCACGACCACCACGGCCAGCGTGATCATTGAGTAGCGCAGCAGGTGTGACAGGGTGAGGGCACGCTGGCCCTGCGCGCCCTGCTGCTGGAAGTACGCCGCGCACTTGGCCAGGATCTCCGCGTTGGGATGGACGAGCTGCTCCTGGGCCCGGCACTGGGCCATGAACCGGGCCAGGTCGGCGGCGGACTGCGGCCGGCCATTCCCATGCGGCCGGGCCGGCAGCTGAGCGACCTGCCCGTAGCTGACCGCCACGACAATCGCCCCGCAGACGGAGAACAGGCCGATGTAGAGCAGGGTCAGCCGGGCCCGGACGGTCAGCCGCGGCCGGCTCACATCCGGTACCCCGTGCCCACCACGGTCTCGATCAGCGGCGGCGCGCCGACCTTGCGGCGCAGCCGGGCCATCGTCACCGAGACGATGTTGCTGAACGGGTCGGCATGCGCATCCCACACGTGCTCGAGCAGTTCCTCCGCGCTAACCACCGCGCCGCCCGCGGCCAGCAGCATCTCCAGGATCCCGAACTCCTTGCGGGTCAGGGACAGCGGGACGCCACCGCGGCTGGCCCGGTGCCGGGCGCGGTCCACGGTCAGGTCCGCGCAGTGCAGGACCGGCGGGGCGGACGGCGCGCGGCGGCCCAGCGCGCGGACCCGCGCGACCAGTTCGGCGAATGCGAACGGCTTGGGCAGGTAGTCATCTGCGCCCAATTCCAGCCCGTCGACCCGGTCATCGACGCCGGCGGCCGCGGTGAGCATGAGGACCCGCGGGCCGGAGCCAGCCACGGACCGGCACACCCGGTCACCGTGCACCACCGGCAGGTCGCGGTCGAGCACGATCACGTCGTAGGCCGTCTGCCCGGTGGCGTCCAGGGCGGCCAGGCCGTCGTGCACGGCATCCACAGCCATCCCGGCCTGCCGCAATCCTTGCGCGATCCGGCCGGCCAGCGTCACATGGTCCTCGGCCACCAGCACCCGCATCACATCAGCATGCCCTGGCCGGCATGACATCCGCGCAACATCACCGGTAGCACTGTTGTCACCGGCCCGCGCGTACCAATGGCTGGCATGAAGCTAATTTCCAGGCATCCGGTTCCCAGGCGTCCGGCCCGGCGCGCGCGGCCGCGGGCCACCCCAGCCGCGGGCGGCATCTGTGCCATCGCCATCCTGGCCATGCTGACCGCGTGCGGCAGCGGGCCGTCAACTACCGGTTCCGGCGCCCACAGTCCGGGGCAAACGAGCGCCGAGAAGGCGGTCGCGTTCTCCCGCTGCGTGCGGGACCGCGGAGTACCGAACTGGCCCGACCCCACCAGCGGCGGGCAGATCCCCAAGGAAAGCGCGCAGCAGCTTGGGGTCAGCAACGCCCAGCTCCAGGTGGCCCTGGACGCGTGCCAGCATCTGCTGCCTCGCACCGGCAACATCGACGACGACCCGGCCGCACTGAACCAGTGGTGGAGCCAGATGCTGCACTTCGCCCGGTGCATGCACGCTCATGGGGTGCCGAACTGGCCCGACCCCAGCCCCTATCCCCCGGACCCGGTGCGTCCTACCTTCAACCTGCAGGCCGCCGGGATCGGCTTTCACCAGGGCGCCCAGCCCGGGAACGTCGTCGACTCGCCGCAGATCGAGGCCAAGGTCCGGGCGTGCGAGTCGGTGGTGCACCAAAACGTCTCGGGCTGGTTCGACTGAGGAGTCAGACCCTTGAATGCGACGGTTTCACGTGACTGGGGCGGCAGGCTGGGCGCGGTCCTGGTGGCCGTGCTGGTGGCCGGGGCGCTGTGGGCCTGGCGGGCTGGGATGCTGTCCCCGGCGGGCTCGTCCGGGTCGGGACGGCAGGGTGCCAGCCCGCCGACCACGCAGGCGGTGACCCGGGGGAATATCGCGGCGACGACGCCGGTGAGCGCGACGCTCGGGTATGCGGGCTCGTTTACGGTGCGCGGGCTGGGCGGCGGGACGCTGACCGGGCTGCCGTCGGCCGGGCAGGTGATCCGGCAGGGACAGGCACTGTACCGGGTGGACAACGGGTCGCCGGCGGTGCTGCTGTACGGCCGGGTGCCGGCCTGGCGGACCCTGGCCGAGGGTGTGACGGGATCGGACGTATCCCAGCTGAACCATGACCTGGTGGCCCTGGGGGACGCCGCGGGCGCGGAGATCTCCGCGGCAGGCTGGGATTACTTCTCCTGGGCCACCGCGTACGGGGTGCAGCAACTGGAAGAGCATCTGGGGGTCACCACCCCGCCGGGATCGCTGGCACGCGGGCAGATGGTGTTCGAGCCGAACGCGCTGCGGGTGGCCGCCGTGCCGGGGAGCCTTGGCGGCCCGGCCTCCGGGCCGGTGCTAACGGCCACGTCGGACCGGCACGTGGTGACGATATCGCTGGATGCTGCGCAGCAGTCGGAGGTGCAGGTGGGTGACCGGGTGACGGTCACGCTGCCCGATGGGACGTCGACGCCGGGGGCGGTGTCCTCGGTCGGCACGGTGGCGACCAGGTCTGAGCCGGGGGGCGATCAGGCCACGACGATCCCGGTACTCGTGAAGCTGGCCGATCCGAGGGCGGCGGGCCGCCTGGATCAGGCGCCGGTGACGGTGAACATCACCACCGCCACCGCGCACGACGTGCTGGTGGTGCCGGTCACGGCGCTGCTGGCCCAGTCGTCCGGGGGTTATGTGGTGGAGGTCGCTGGCCCCGGGAACACGCGGCGGTACGTGCCGGTGACGCCGGGGATCTCCGACGACACCTCCGGGCTGGTGCAGGTGACCGGGGCGCTGACGCCCGGCCAGCGCGTCGTCGTGGCGGCGTCGTGACCGCCAGCACGGCGCCGGTGCTGGAGCTGGCGCTGGTGTCCAAGGTCTATCCCGGGTCGCCGCCGGTGCGGGCGCTGGACCGGGTGAGCCTGGCGGTGACGGCCGGGGAGCTGACCGCCATCGTGGGCCCGTCGGGGTCGGGCAAGTCCACCCTGCTGCACCTGATGGGCACCCTGGACACCGCGACCGCCGGGACCGTCCGCGTCACCGGCCTGGACGTGGCCCGCATGCCCGATCGCGAGCTGGCCGCGCTGCGGGCGGCGCGGATCGGGTTCGTGTTCCAGCAGTTCTTCCTGGCCGAACACCAGACCGTGCTCGGCAACGTGACGGCCGGGCTGCTGTACACCGGTATCCGGCGCACGGTGCGGCAGCGGCTCGCGGCCACCGCCCTGGAGCGGGTCGGGCTGGCCCACCGGGCCGTCGCCCGGCCGACCCAGCTGTCGGGGGGTGAGCGGCAGCGGGTCGCCATCGCCCGGGCCGTGGCAGGCGCGCCACCCCTGCTGCTGGCCGATGAGCCGACCGGGAACCTGGACTCGGCTACCGGGGCCGCCATCCTGGCCCTGCTGGAGGAGCTGAACCAGCATGGGACCACGGTCGTCATCATCACCCACGACCAGGCCGTCGCGGCCCGGGCCCGGCGGCGCATCGAGATGCTTGACGGGCACATCACCGCCGACACCAGCCCCGGCCGGGACGGAACGTCATGACGACCACCTCACCGGGGCCGGCCGCACCCGTCGCGGCCCGGCTGCGGCCTGCGGACCTGGCCGGGCTGGCCAGCATCGGGCTGCGTACCCGCAAGCTGCGCGCCGCCCTGTCGGCGACCGGCATCGCGATCGGCGTCGCCGCCGTCGTCGCCGTGCTGGGCCTGGCCGCCTCGGCCCAGGCCGCGCTACTCGCCGAGATCCAGGCCCTGGGCACCAACCTGCTGACGGTCAGCAACGGAACGACCTTCTCCGGCGCCACCGCGGAGCTGCCGGAGACAGCGCCGGGCATGATCGCCCGGCTGCCCGGCGTGACCGCGGTGCAGGAGACCGGCACCGTCAGCGGCGTCAGCGTCTACAAGTCGCCACTCATCCCCCCCATCGACACCAACGCACTCAGCGTCAGCGCCGCCACGGTCAACCTGCCCGCGATAGTGGGCACCAGCCTGGCCCAGGGCCGGTTCCTGAACGCGGCCACCGCCCGCGAGCCGGTGGCGGTGCTCGGCGCGACCGCGGCCCAGCTGCTGGGTATCGACCGGATCCGGCCTGGGATGCGGATCTGGGCCGGCGGCCAGTGGCTCTACGTGACCGGCATCCTCAACCCGGCCCCGTACGCCGCCCCGGTCA
>Ga0335078_10019220_pt1 | contig 10158 bp, 10 predicted proteins | sample Lox_Sample_32_FD_206711 | JGI IMG/M metagenome (GOLD analysis project Ga0335078, IMG submission 206711) | Soil microbial communities from Loxahatchee National Wildlife Refuge, Florida, United States - Lox_Sample_3.2 | ecosystem: Environmental > Terrestrial > Soil > Wetlands | place: USA...
CTCATCAAGCGCGGCATCGGGGGCGTCTACCACGCTGTCAGCCAGAAGTATTTGCAGAACTACCTAAACGAGTACAGCTATCGCTACAACCGGCGCGACCACGGTAACCTGATTTTCAAATCTATTTTGGGTGAGGTTTCGAAGCGGGCGGTGGACTGATCGCTCTCTTCAGAAGGGCGTGAAACTCTTTGCGCGTGAAGGGCTGTGTCTTCTCTTCGGCTGCTGGCTTCACCTTCTTCTTTGGCGTGCCCATTGGTACTAGTCTATCACTTCTTGGCTGGAAACTATGCAACGGCTACGCTACGTCTGTCATCATAGGTAAGGCAAAGGCCCTAGTGTGCGATTTGCTGTTTGGGTCTAACCTAGGATAGAATTGCTGGTTTCACTTCGGAACTGGCGGCAGTAGTTGCAGGTAAACATCAAGACCGACCTGGAACTTCTCGATGATGCGGATGGGGGTTTTGCCGCCGATATAAGTTTGATGGACTAACGTCGCAACGTATTCATCGGTTTCGGGTTCGAAGTATTCGATGGTCTGTATGGTGCAACAAAAAACGCGGTGCATGAGGCTTTGTCCCGAAGGTAGCGGGACCGCTCTACATCGCGAAACTTTCTCCTCCATCTTGTGCTCTGAGAAGACGCGGAGCATTTCGCTTTCGGGCAACTGGTGGTAGCGGAAGTCAAGAGGATCTAGCATATATGGTGTCTAAGAACGATATTCAACAGGTGATGAAGGACTACGTTCAACACAGAGATGGTGATCGCTTTGTGTTGGAATTTTCGAAAGTGTCGTACGACATCGAGAAGCGCGGCGACTCAAAGGCAGTTGATCTGTCGCGTAGGGTCCAGGCCAAACTGGCAGAGGTCTACGCAGGGCACATGTCCCAGACGTTGCTATACAACTGGGCTGCGGATATGGCAGAGCCTTCGATGGTGGCCTACTACTACATGAATGTTGTGGTCGCATTTTATGACTCCGTCAATCGTGCTGCGGTGGTTGAAAAGGGTTTCCAGACATGGGTTGGATCTTCTGGTAGATCACACGGAGCGGTATTCGGGTCAGTAGGACGTCCGGCGTAAGAAAGACATCGAACCAGTAGAGGCCCTCTTCTTCGGCGACAACAAGCAGCGGCGATACGAAAGCGATTCCTCGCTCGTCTCCCTCGAATAAGGCATTCAGTTCTACCGCTGGTAATTGTTTATGGGAGGGCGTCTCGGTAACGATCTTCCACTTGTAATTACCTCGCATCTCGCCGGACTTCAAGATGACCACGATGCACAGATTATGAAGCGGTGTGGGCGGCATTTCATCTGTGCCTCCGGGGACCACTAACCGATCCATGATTCTTATCAAGCTCAAGTACCCATTTGCTTCCTGAAGTGGTGACTGACAAACTGTGGCGATCTGAACAAAAGGTCGCATTGATTCGGCTAACATTGGTTTTTAACTCCTTGATTGCTGACTTGTGAGCACACCTACGGCACAGCTTGACATGAAAGGGATACCAAGGTAGGATGGGACTGTCACTCAGTCCACTACGTGTGGCACCGTTGCCCGGCTGCCTACTGCAAATAGGTGGCCGCCTGCCGTCAAGTTCGCCTCACTGTAGCACACCCGAAAAGTTAGCGCCAGATGCAAAATCGTACTGTTACAGAGCGCGGCCTGTCACGTCGTTGCTATTGTAGCTTACTTACGTGTACTGATGGTATAATTGGCAGAAGTATTCATGAAGCTCGACGCCCTCCTTACTGAGCAGGTCAACCCGGCTTCTGCCGATATCGACACCCGATCCACCGCCGAGATCCTGCAGATCATCAATTGCGAGGACCGGAAGGTGGCGATCGCCGTCGAGCGTGAAATTTCCCAGGTTGCCCTGGCAGTCGACCGCATAGCCGAAGCGATTCGAGCCGGCGGCCGTTTGTTCTACATCGGCGCTGGCACCAGCGGACGACTGGGAGTGCTCGATGCCGCCGAGTGTCCCCCTACCTTTCACGTCCCGCCCGAATTGGTTCAGGGGATCATAGCCGGAGGGGAAGCCGCGCTGGCTCGGGCAACCGAGGCAAGCGAAGACGATCCCGAATCCGGCCGCCGCGACCTCAAAGCCCGTGGGTTCTCTTCGCGCGACGCATTGGTCGGCATCGCAACCAGCGGGCGAACGCCTTACGTCTTGGGAGCTGTCGCGGCTGCGCGCGCGATGGGGGCCGTGACCATAGGAATCAGTTGCACACCGGATTCAGAACTCTCGCGAGCGGCCGAAATCGCGATCACGCCGCTGGTCGGGCCCGAAGTGATCGCCGGCTCGACGCGCCTCAAGGCCGGCACCGCTACCAAACTCGTCCTCAACATGATCAGCACCGCAGTTATGATCCGGCTGGGTTTCGTTTACGGAAATCTGATGGTGAACGTGCAGCCGAAAAACTCGAAGCTCGAAGCCCGTGCGCGGCGCATCATCGCGCGAGCCGCGGAAGTGGGCGACGACCGCGCTCGCGAGCTCTTGCACGAATCCGGCGGTGACGTGAAAACCGCCATCGTAATGGCGCGGCTGAACTTGAATCGCGCGGACGCTGAAGCGCGCCTGGCCGCAGCCGGTGGACGAATCTCCAAAGCTCTGAAAAACTAACATGGACAAATTCCGCATCCAAGGTGGCCGTCCGCTCGAAGGGGAAATCGCCGTGAGCGGCGCGAAGAACTCGGCGCTTCCCGCTCTGGCCGCGTGCCTGCTCACAGAAGAGCCGGTGATACTCAAGCGCATCCCGGATGTGCGCGACATCGCGACCATGGAAGAGCTGCTCGAATACGCGGGGGCATCCATCGAGCGCGGCGACGGCAGCACCACCGTGCGCGCACCGCGGCTGGACCGTCCCGAGGCGCCCTACGACGTGGTGAAAACGATGCGTGCTTCGAGCCTGGTGCTGGGACCGCTGGTGGCCCGCTGCGGACGCGCGCGCGTGTCCATGCCGGGTGGCTGCGCCATCGGCGCGCGGCCCATCAACTTACACGTTTCGGCGCTTGAACAACTGGGCGCAAGCATTTCTCAAACCCACGGCTATGTCGAGGCGCTTGCGCCCGACGGCCTGAGAGGTACCACCGTTCACTTCGATCGCATCACTGTCACCGGCACGGAAGATGTGCTCATGGCCGCAGTGCTGGCGCGCGGCGAGACGGTCATTCGCAATGCCGCCCGCGAGCCGGAAGTGCAGGATCTCGCTGCGTTGCTCAGCAAAATGGGCGCGCGCATCCAGGGCGCCGGGACTTCCACAATTCGCGTCGAAGGCGTGGAACGGTTGCACGGCACCGAACACGCGATCATTCCCGATCGCATCGAGGCCGGAACGTTCATGATCGCCGGCGCCATCACGCGCGGCGATGTCCAAGTATCGGGCTGCATTCCTGAGCACGTCGATGCGTTGTCGAACAAGATGCGGCAAGCGGGCGCCGAAATCGAGGAGGTACAACCGGGAACACTGCGTGTGCGCGCATCCCGGCGTATGTGTGCCATCGACGTCACCACCGAGGAATTTCCGGGATTCGCCACCGATCTGCAAGCCCAGTACATGGCTCTCATGACCGTCGCCACCGGCATCTCCTTCGTCACCGAGACAATTTTCGAAAATCGTTTCATGCACACTCAGGAGCTGGCGCGCATGGGCGCGAATATCCGCATCGAAGGCCGGCAGGCGGTAGTGGCGGGTGTTCCGGAGCTGACGGGAGCGCAGGTGCTCGCCTCCGACTTGCGCGCCAGCGCGTCGCTCGTGCTGGCTGGATTGATCGCTCGCGGCGAAACCGTGATCGATCGCGTCTATCACATCGATCGCGGGTATGAGAAGATCGAAGAAAAACTGGCGCGCGCCGGAGCGCGCATCGAAAGGGTGAGTTGATTCCATGGGTGCACCAAAAGGACACAACGCCGGTTTTCTCGCGCTGGTCAACGACGCCAAATCGCGCATTCGCGAGATCGATATCGCCGAGTACAAGGGCATGGCCGCCTCTGGCGAGCCGCACGTTCTCATCGACACGCGCGAAGAATCGGAATGGTCGGCCGGACACGCCAAAGGTGCGGTGCATCTCGGCAAGGGAATCATCGAGCGCGATATCGAATCGAAGATCCCCCAGAAGGATACGAAACTGGTGCTCTACTGCGGCGGCGGATTCCGCTCCGCGCTCGCGGCCGAAGCGCTTCAAAAGATGGGCTACACAAATGCCATCTCTTTGGATGGCGGCTGGCGCGCAATCCAGAGCTCCGGATTGCCGCTAGAGAAATAACAAGGGGCGGCCCCTCAGATCTGAAGCACCATGCGCATGCTCAGATAGATCATCCCGCTGATCGCACAGAACTCCAGAAATCGGACCGATTTCGTCAGGAAAGGGTTCATGAACTCGAAGCGCAACATCATGCCAAGACCGAGCCCGGCCAGCATCATCCACATCGGAACCTGACCGTCCACCGCGCGCATGTAGATGATCATCAGCACGTAGAAAATGATCGGGATGTTGCTGTCCAGCCAGTTCTTTGACCGCACGTACAGCACGAAGACGGCAAACCCGACCATTAAGGCCGTGGTAACCGTGTAGGGCGTAGCTTGGAAACTCCCCATACTGAAAACACCTGCCTGCGAACGGGCTGAATTAGAACGACCAGAGCATGCTCGTATAGCCGGTGTGCGCCCGGTAGTCCTCTCCGTTCAGGAACAGCTCGTTGTACCCGTAATATTGGTACCCCACGTTCCATCGGATTTTTTCGGTGATTCGTATAGAGAGGCGCGCCATGGGCGATAAGTACTTGACAGGAAACGTCTGAGCGGCTTGAAAGACAGGCAGCGAGGAGCCAATGCCTGGCCCCACCGCAGCCGCGCGTCCGTCGCCGGTGTCCTGGGTGTGACTGTATCCTACGAACAGATCGGCACGCTTCTTGAGATCGAAACGGGCGGTCAAAGTTCCGACGTGCAGGTTGCTGATGTAGATGGATTGCTGGCCGGTAAGAAACTGGCCGAGTGCGAAGAAGTCGATGCCGCCGGCCGAGTTTAGGTGCAGCTTGGTGTAGCCAGCGTCGAGCGAAAACCAGTCGCGCGGGTTCCAGCTTCCGTTCACCGAATGCGTGCGCGAGTGCGAAGCGTAGCTCGAGAGCGTGATCGAATTGACGTTATAGTTCTCACGCGTGGATGCCATCAGCAGAAATGGCTTGATCTTGTATTGAACTCGCCCGCCGAGCACCTGATAATTCCGCTCCGAGATCGGGGTCAGCGGCCCATTGGCGCGACCGATGGAGCCGTCCAGCAAGATGGAGAGCGCCTTGGCCGGCTTGAGCCGCAGGCCGAATTGTCCTTCATGCAGGATGTTGCTCTGCTCGGAAGGAGACGCGAAGACGTTGCCGTCAAAGGTGCTGGCCTCATTCGATCGGATCTGCCGGTCTGAGTATTGATAGCCGCCGAAAAAGCTGAGCCAGCGCTTGAGTTGATAGTTCAGCGTGGTCTCATTTGCGATGGTGCGAATGCCAAGAAATTCGAACGCCAGATAGTTCAGCGTTTCGGTCGCATTGTTGAACACTGCGTACACCGAGTCGCCATCGATGCGGATGTTATTCACCGTGGTCTGATTCGTTATCGTTAGCTTCGAAGTAGGAAACAGGCTGAGCGTCAGGTTGCCGCTGGTCACCGGTCGTGAGGCGTTGCCTTCGGTTAGGATCTGCTGTGCCGCCATAAAGCCGATCGCGGCCGTGCCCACGGCATTTTCGTTCAGCGCGAACGCGCGTTGGCCCGAGGTGTAGGTGATGCGGCCGTTCACGGCGAAGTGTTTGCGCTCACCGAATAGAGAGCCGCGCCAGTAGGGACTGGTCCCGTGAATCGGCTCGGTACGCGCGAAACTGGTGAGCGTCACGGGACTTTGCAAGTTGTTGCCGAGGTTCAGACCCGACGAGTAGTTGCTGTCTTCTTTGAAATCCTCCCAGCCACGCGTCCAGTTGAAGCGGATGCCGAACAAGCGGATCTCGTTTCCGATGCGATATTCGTTGCGGAGGCGGCGGACATTTTCGAAGATCGGAAACTCGTTGCCTTGCGAGCTGAAGAGCTGGACTGTGGAGAGCGCGGGGCCATTCTGGTCGCCACGAGAATAGCCCAGGAAGAATTTCACGTTGGATTGCGGGAACAGCGTCAGATCGTCGTCCTGGGTGGTGTACTGTGTATCGAGCAAGTGCTGGCCGAGCTGGCCGCCGGTGCGCAGGCCAGGATTGAAATAGTCGTTGAGCCGCCAGTTCATATCGAAGCGGTATAGCCGATTCTTCTGGATTCGCAACGTCGCGCTCTCATAGGGATCATTGCCGAGGCCCTGCGTGGTGAGCACCAGCTCATCGAAATACTTGCCGTGCCCGTCTTTGGAGTTGATGGTGAGGAAGCTAGAGAGCAGCCGGATGCCGTCGCCGAAATTGACCGTGCTGTGGTACTGATCGGCGCTCCCCCCTACGGTGCTGAATCGGTAGCCCGTCTCGAACGAATCGACGATGTTGTAATCGCTGAGGTTATCGCCTCGTGTGGCGCCAACGGGTTCGGTTGTCGGCGCGATCGTCTGCTGCGCCCAGCATGTCGCGGCGAATAGCACTGCGGCGAATTGGAAATGGCGCGCCATCATCGCATGAAAAGCGCGTCGGCATTCGAGCCGTGGATGCGCACGTGGCAGGTGGTGCAGTTCTGATAGCGCGGGTCGGCCAGGTTGTGGTCCGGCGTGACGGTCAGAATGCCGGCGTTGTGCCGGCCGAAACTGCCGGCGCCGTTGTGGCATTCGAGACAAAGGGTGAAGACCACCGGGCGACGCAGCAGGCGTGAGTTCGTTGAGCCATGCGGGTAGTGGCAGGTCTCACAGCCTTCCACGCGCACGGGCTCGTGCTCGTAAAGGAAGGGCCCGCGCTTTTCGGTATGGCACTTCAGGCACGGCTCTTCATTCGAAACCGCCTGGTCCGTCATGCGTGGGCGCGCGGCCATGCGCCAGGTGGGCGCGGGAGCGCCATGCGGGTTGTGGCAATCGGTGCAGACCATGAAGCCCTCGTTGACGCGATGCTTGAAGGTCATGGAGAACTGGGCGCGCACGTCGTTGTGGCAGCCGTAGCAGAGATCGATCTGGCGCTTGGCCAGTAGAAATTTCGGAACCGGCGATTTATGGATCGAGTGGCAATTGGTGCAGACTACGTCGTTAAGGGTGTGCTCGGATCGGCGAATGTTCGCTCGGCTGACGGTCTCGGCATGGCAGCGCAGGCAATTGTCGAGAATTTTCTCGGGCGCGAGTTCCGAAAAAGCGACGATGCTGGCTTTGCCCCCGCGCGCCTGAACGTGCGTCTGGCCGGGACCATGGCAGCTCTCGCAGCCGGTGCGCTCGGCCGGTTCTTTTCCGGAAGCGATGCTCTTGAAGTGCGGGTTCTTGTAGAAATTAGCCCAGACGTCGGGATGGCAAGTGCGGCAGACGTTGCTGCCTACGAAACCGGAGGCGTGGGTGCTGGAGGGCGCTTGGGTTGGCGCCGTGCCGGCCTGCGGCGGAGAAGCTGGGTCCTGTGCGGCCAACAGCCAAATGCAGCCTGCAGAAAGCGCGACTAGCCGCCCAAGAACTCGCACTTCTGTCTACTATATCGGGGACACGGAGCCGGGTGCTCGGAGGAAATTAGCGCCTCCGGCTCCCGGCAGGGGTCCCTGAATTTTCTACAGCGCGAAGCTGAGGCCGGCGCTGACCACGATGTCTGAGATCCAGCCTCCGATCTTCGAGTTGGCCGCCGGAGCGATGATGTTGGTTGGGAACGGCGACAGGTAATCGTGAACTTCCAGGCGCATGAGCACGGACTTGCTCAACGCGAATTTCACGCCGCCGCCGACCGAAACCACGGGTTCGATCTGGTTGGTTCTAGTGAGCAGAGCCAGATTCGAAAGCGGTTGAAACGCTTCTTCGCTGCCCGTTCCCGAAAAGAGCTTGACGCCGGCGCCGGCGGCGACAAAAGGCCGGATGTGAGATTCGCTCGACGCCAGGTGCAGAACAACGTCATAGTGAACGGCGTTGCTTTGCCCGGCGAAATTGGCGGTCGTTCCGCCCGAGGAGAGCCGCAAATCCGCCCGTTCATAGTCATAGCGCAATTCGCCGCCGATGGTACCGGCGCTGTTGTTGCCAAGCCACGCGCTCACGCCGAAACCCGGAGCCAAGCTGGCGGTTCCATTGCCGGCCGGATTCTGGACGGTTTCGCTGGTATGGAAACTGCCGCCGCCGGCGAAACCGACTTCCCAGCTTTGAGCCAGCGCCGCCGGCGCGAGGGCGGCCAGCGACGCAAAAAACACTACATGACAAAAATGTTTCATCCTTGTGTCCTCATTCTTGATCCACCGCTTAATCCACGACGCGAACGCCGAGGGACGTAGAGGTGGAGCCTTGTGTGATTGTCAACGGTACCGACAGCCCGGTCGGAATATTGCTTGGAATCTTCGCGTTGATCTGATAAACGCCAACTTCTCCGGGTGTCAATCCGTAATAGGAAACGGGAATCTGTATGCCGCCCAAGCTGACCGTCGGCTGATTCAATGCGACCGCCAGCGGCGCGGATGGTGCGGGCATGCCGTCGGCCACCGCGGGATTGGTCTGGCCGAGACCGGTCAGGTAGATCACGACGTACTCATTGCCATTCCTGTGAATCGGATTCGAGTCGGTGACCAACTGGCCGTTATCGCTGCGGACGATAGTGGGCAGATTGGTTTCAGGGCCCGCCGTGCCGGACATGAAAACAGTCGGCGCTCCCGGCAGAACCTGGATACTGAGATTGTTGCTGGTGCCGCCCGGCGTACGCAGCATGAGCGTGACATCGCCGACCGCCTCGAATGGCATCTGTGCATTGACCTGGTTGGGTGAAACGAACAGTATCGGAACCGGCAACCCGTTCACGGTGAGGCAACTGTTGGCCAGCGCGGTGGGCAGCGGAATTTCGGCCGTCGCCATATTCACCGGGCTGAGTTGAGAACCGTACACCGAGATCAATCCTCCGGGCGCGATGTTGGTGCTAGAATTCGCCGCGCTGACGACGCTCGATAGAACCGGCGGAGCGACGGCGGCCGAATAATTCCACGGCAAAACGGTAAAGCCGGAAACCGTCAGATTCACGATCGCGGTGCGGTTATACAGCGGAGCAACGGTGCGGGTGAAAACTGCGCCAGTCGTCCCGAGCAGCGGTGCTTCCACCATTCCCGTGGCCAGACTCGCCCCGGCAGCCGGGTTGGCCGTGTTGACTTGAAGAATAGTGCCAGGCGCGGTGCTCTGAACGGCGCCGGTGGCGGGTGCGGGAGCGGTGGTGAAGTATCCCACCTGGTCGACGAACGCGAATCCGGAAGAAGTTCCACCAGTCGTTCCAACGGTCCCCATGGACACCAGGGAGGAATCGAGCAGTATGTTGCCGACCATGTATTGGTTGAAATTCGAGGCGGCGTAGGCGCCCGATAAAGCGGCGAAATCCTTGCGCGAAGCCGTAAAGGTATTGGAGTTGGCGCTATAGAGGAATACGCTTCCGTCCGAGCCGGCCATGAAGATCGCAGAGCCGTTCGAAGAAGCCACCATGACGGAATTCAGAGCCACTTGATTCTGGAAAACACCCAAGGAAGGCAGACGTGTGCTCGACTGGCTTGCCAGATCGATCTGATGCACGGTCGGATTGCCGCCCGACGCGTTCCGGGTAACAGCCAGAATGGCGTTGGAGGATGCTGCCAGCGACTGGACGTAATCGCCATTGAACATTCTCACAGGCGGCATCGCCTGGAGCGTCGCGAGGCTGTAGACGTACACGTATTGCGAGTTGTCGCAGCCGACCAACAGATACTGTTGATCGAAGGTGATCGCCATTCCCTTGGGCGTGTTGCCGGTGCGGAGTGTCGCAAGGAGCGTGTAATTGGTGCCGTCATACACCTGCACCTGGTTCTGATCCTGGCGCAGAACGAAGAAGCGGTTTTGCGCGGGATCGGGCAAAATATCCACCAGCGTGCCAGGAATATCCACGAAGGTTCCGCGCTGCGCGGGCTGTTGAGAATTGATCAGCACGCGCACCGGATTGATCGCGTTGACCGCCACGCCGGATTGAATCGTGAGCGACGCCGAGACAGTGCCTTGCTGGGCCGCAAAAACGTTCGGATTCACGCTCACGGTGACGGTGG
>Ga0335078_10019221_pt1 | contig 10157 bp, 7 predicted proteins | sample Lox_Sample_32_FD_206711 | JGI IMG/M metagenome (GOLD analysis project Ga0335078, IMG submission 206711) | Soil microbial communities from Loxahatchee National Wildlife Refuge, Florida, United States - Lox_Sample_3.2 | ecosystem: Environmental > Terrestrial > Soil > Wetlands | place: USA: Florida...
CGCGGCCACCGGTGTTTACGGAATCATGGCCTACGCGGTGTCCAGAAGAACGCGGGAGATCGGCATCCGGATGGCTCTGGGCGCTGCGCCGTCGCAGGTGGCACACGTCGTCCTGGCGCGAACGGCAAGGCTGCTGGCGGTGGGGATTGCACTCGGATTCGCGCTGGCGTTCGCGACGGGAAAATTCTTCGGCCAAATCTTGTATGGCATTAGCGCGCACGATCCCCTCACGTATCTTTGCGCGATCGCGCTCATGGCGGCTGTCGCTTTCATTGCATGCTGGGCCCCTGCCCGCCGCGCCATTCAGACCGATCCACTGAAGGCTCTCCGTGCAGAGTGAAGTTTTTCGGGTGTCCTGTGTGAAAAATCCCGGAACCCCGTCCCACCTATTCCGCGTAAACTTCTACTAGGGGATGGTTCCATGAGCCTATGGCAGGATGTTCGGTTCGGCCTGCGCAATTTGTCCAAAAGTCCGGGATTCGTCCTTACCGCGGCTGTCACGATGGCGCTCGGAATTGGCGCCACCACCGCGATTTTCAGCCTCTGCGACGCGATGCTGTGGAGGCCCGCGCCTCTGCCGCACCTGGATTCGCTGATCACCGTACTCGAGCGCGTTTCCGCCGACCCGAACGATTGGGACGGCACGACGCCGGCGGACGTCGACGAGATCCGCCGGGAAGCCACCACGCTCGCGAGCCTGGCCAGTTGGGAGAACGGGCAGGCCAATCTTGCCGGGGCAGGCTCCGAGCCGGACCGTGTGGGCCAGGCGCTGGTCAACTCGAATTTCTTCGATGTCGCAGGCGTGCAGCCCATCCGCGGGCGCGCGTTCCGGCCGGACGAGGACCAGCCCGGTCAGGATCATGAGGTGATCCTCAGCGATCAGCTCTGGCGCACCCGATTCAATGGCGACCCGGGAATTGTCGGGCGCACCATCCGCCTGGATGACGTTCCGTACAGCGTCGTCGGGGTCATGCCGGCCGGGTTCGAGTTTCCTCTGGCAACCGACGTGTGGACACCGATGGGCCTCAAGCCCGAAGCACGCACCTCCCACACCGCGAACGTTCTTGAATCCGTCGCACGGCTCAAGCCAGGACGCACCATCGAACAGGCCGCGGCCGAGATCAATGGCATCGCGCTGAGGCTTGAAAAATCTTTTCCGGAAACGAACAAGAACCGCCGCTTCCTGGTGTGGCCGGCGATGCGGCTGTTCGTGGATTACACGACGCGGCAGTACCTCATCATGCTGCTGGGATCCGTGTTATTTGTGCTGCTGATCGCCTGCGCCAATGTCGCCAATCTGCAGTTCGCGCGCGCGACCGGGAGGCTTCGCGAAATGGCGGTGCGGCGCGCTTTGGGCGCGGGCCGCGGGCGGCTGATCCTCCAACTGGTGGTGGAGAGCACGCTGCTTTGCCTGACCGGCGCCGTGCTGGGCCTGTTCGTGGCGCAGTGGGGCATCCGGCTGCTGCATCTCGGCATGCCGCCCGAAGTGGAGCGCTACGTTCTCGGGTTCAAGGATGTCCAAATCGACGGCCGCACGCTGCTGTTCACGTTGGCAGCGGCTTTGGCGAGCGGCCTTCTCGCGGGACTTGCGCCGGCATGGCAAGCTTCGCAGCCCAATCTCACCGTCGCATTGAGAGAAGGCGGACGCGGGACCTCCGCTGGAAAAGCGCGGCGGCGGCTGCGCAACGTCCTGGTCGCGGCCGAGATTGCGCTCGCAACGGTCCTGCTGGTGGGTGCGGGATTGATGGTCCGCGGGTTCCGCGCCATGGTCGATCACGGCGAAGCGATCCAACCGGAAACTCTGCTGACGATGCGGCTAGCCATCACGGATAACAAATATCCCCAGAAAGCGCAGGTGGCTGAGTTCTACCGGCGTGTGCTGGAGCAGATTCAAGCGCTGCCGGGTGTGCGTTCCGCCGCGGCCGTTACCGCGTTGCCTTATAGCAACGATTCCAGCGGCCGCAATTTCCTGATTGAGGGCCGTCCACTGGAGCCGGGGAACCCGCCCAACGGCATGTATCAGGTGACCAGCCCGAGCTATTTTCAAACCCTGCACGTTCCGCTGCTGGACGGCCGCTTTCTGCGCGCGAGCGACGGACCGTCATCGCAGCCCGTCACCGTGATCAGCAAACGCCTGGCGGAGCGCTGGTGGAAGGGAGAATCCCCCATTGGCAAGCGGATCCGGATCGGAGACAGCGCTTCCACCAGTCCATGGATGACCATCGTAGGCGTCGTGAGCGACTTACCGCGTAACGCGTACGATCGCCTGCCGCGCCCCACCTTCTACGTGCCTTCGCAGCAGGAGCCTGGCTTATGGATGAACATCGGCGTGCGCACCGCGGGAGATCCTCTTCTGCTGGCGCCGGCTGTAAGGGCGGCGATTCGTTCGGTGGATCCCGACCAGCCCATTAACGATCTGCAGCCGATGACGAAGTCCATCCACGACCGCGCCATCGGCCTCAACTATGTGGCTGCTCTCATGGGCATTTTCGGCGGAATCGCGATGCTGCTTTCGGCGATCGGCGTCTACGGCGTGATGGCCTATATGGTTTCCGAGCAGACACACGACATCGGCGTCTGCGTCGCGCTGGGGGCGCCGCGCGAGAAAATATTGGGCGCCATCTTCCGCCGTGGATTGGTGGTGACTGGAGCCGGCCTCGCTGTCGGCCTGCCTGCGGCGTACGCACTCGCGCGTTTGCTGGCTTCGTTGATTTTCGGCGTGAGCGCGACGGACCCGGCCACCTTTATCGGCATCCCGCTCGCGTTGACTGCTGCCGCGGCGCTGGCGATCTACGTCCCGGCCCGCCGGGCGATGAAGATCGATCCCATCGTGGCTTTGCGCTACGAGTAGCGCCTGTTCTTTTCGGGCTAGAGGTACAATTCAGATGGTCGGGAACACCCGAACATGGATCTCAGAACACTGCCCGCGCTGCTTCTGGTTTTGGGCCTCGCGCCGCTGGCTGCACAAACGCCGCGCGCCCAACAGCCTCCCGCGAAGCCTCGCCATAACGGCTTCCTGGTAAGCCGCACCGTCCCGGATCTGGCAGCGGTGAAGCGCGGCGAAAAACTGTTCGTGGCCAATTGCGGCTTTTGCCACGGCAGCAAGGCGACAGGCGGCGACACCGGGCCGGACTTAGTCCGCTCTCCGCTGGCTCTAGATGATGAAGGCGGCGATAAGATCGGCCCTGTGATCCGAGGCGGCCGGCCGGGCAAGGGCATGCCGGCCATTCCGCTGACCGACGCACAGGTCAAGGACATCGCGGCTTTTCTGCGCGACCGCCAGCAGGCCGCCATTGATCGCAACGCCTACGCCATCCTGAATGTGGTCACCGGCGACGCCAGGAAAGGCGAGGCTTTCTTCAGCGGCGAAGGGCGCTGCAACACGTGTCATTCGCCCACGGGCGACCTGACGCACATCGCCAAGAAATTCGATCCGGTCGGTTTGCAGTCGCAAATGCTCTACCCGCAGGCTTGGCCAGGCGGCCCGCCGGCAGAATCGCTTCAACCGACCGTCACGGTCACGCTCGGCGGCGCGTCGTTCTCTGGGCGTTTAGAATATATCGACGATTTCGATGTCGCGCTGCGCGACGCCTCGGGCGAATACCACTCGTTCTCGCGCGGCGACGACGTGAAGGTGGAAGTGCGCGATCCGCGCGCCGCGCACGAAGAGTTGGTCAGACGAATGACCGACGCCGAAATGCACAATGTCCTCGCCTACCTGGAGACGCTGAAATGATCTTCCGGCGCTTGCCCGTGATTCTGGCGCTCGCCGCCGCCGCGCTTCCGGCCCAGACACTGGACCCCGCCAAGCTGCTCAAGCAGCCGACCGATACCTGGCCCACGTACAACGGCGATTATTCCGGGCGACGTTTCAGCCCGCTGGCGAGCATCAACACTTCCAACGTGAAGGCCATGACGCTGGCGTGGGAGTACCGGCTGAATCCAGGCCCCGGCGGCACCATCACCGCGCCTGTGAAATCGACGCCGCTCGAAGTGAACGGCGTGTTGTACTTCTCGATTCCGGATCACGCCTGGGCCGTCGACGCGCGCACCGGCCGCGAACTTTGGCACTACAAATGGGAAACGCATGGCGGCATTCACATCGGCAACCGCGGCATGGGCATGTATGGCGACTGGCTGTTCTTCGAAACGCCGGACAACTACCTGGTTTCGCTCAACGCGAAGGACGGCACCGAGCGCTGGCACGTCGAGATCGCCGACGTCAAGCAGGAATATTTTTCGACACCTGCGCCGATTATCATTCGCAATCATGTGCTGATCGGCGTGGGCGGCGATTCGCTGGACGTTCCCGGGTATCTGGAATCGCGCGATCCGGAGACGGGCCAGGTGCAGTGGCGCTGGAACACTACGCCTCGCAAGGGCGAGCCGGGCGCCGAGACGTGGCCGAATCAGGATGCCATGGAGCACGGCGGCGGCATGACATGGCTGCCCGGCACCTACGATCCCGAGTTGAACCTTTATTACCTGGGCACCGGCAACCCCAATCCGGTGATGGCGGGCCAGGGACGCAAGGGTGACAACCTGTGGACCTGCTCGATTGTCGCGCTGAATCCGGACACCGGAAAAATGGCCTGGTATTTCCAGGCATCGCCGCACGACACGCACGACTGGGACGCGGTGGAAACGCCGGTGTTGATCGACGGCGAGGTCAACGGACAGGCGCGCAAACTGCTGGCGCAGGCCAGCCGCAACGGTTATTACTTCCTGCTGGACCGCACTGACGGCAAGAACATCGTTTCCAAGCCGTTCGTGCACATTAACTGGTCGAGCGGCGTGGATGCGAAGGGCGAGCCCATCGGCAATCCCGAAAAGTACCCCAGGCCCGACGGCACGATCATCACGCCTTTCATGAGCGGCGCCACGAACTGGATCCCGCCGAGTTTCGATCCGGAGACCGGCCTGTTTTACGCCAACACGACGCGTTCCTACAGCATCTTTTATCAGACTGACACCGGTGAAAAGCCGGAGGGGTACGGCGGGCGCGATACCGGCCTGTTCCTGAAATACGTTCTGAAAGCCATCGACTACAAGACGGGGGAAATTCGCTGGAGCCACGAATATCCGGCGCACAGCGGCACGCCGTCGGGCATTTTGACGACGGCGGGTAAGCTGCTATTCACCGGGGACCCGTCGGGCAACTTCATCGCCTACGAGGCGCTGACCGGCAAGGTCCTGTGGCATTCGCATCTGATCGCGCCGGTCACCAACGGCCCGATGAGTTATGAATTGGACGGCCGCCAATATGTGATCGCGGGCGCGGGCGACTCGCTATACGGCTTCACCCTGCTTCCCTAGATTCAAACCAGCAAGCGAGTCATGATCCATCCGCCGGAGACCAGCCCGGCGAAGATGGTGGCGGCGAGCAATAGCGGCCGCGTACCGGCCTGCTTCATTTGCTGCCAGCGGGTGGCGACGCCGAGCGCAAACATCGCGCTGGATAACAAAACGGTATCCAGATCGATGAGGTGCGCCCGGGCGGTGTGAGGTATGGCCACGAAGGACTGCACCACAATCACGGCACCGAACCAGAACACGAACCAGGGGAATTTAATGCTTCCGGATGCGCCGGCCTTTGTGCCCCGGCGGAGTCGGCTGATAATCACCAGCACCGGAGCGAGCAGCAGGACTCGAAGCATTTTGGTGATGACCGCTGTGTCGCTCGCCGCCTGGCTGACCGCGCGTCCGGCCGCGAGAGCCTGCGCCACTTCGTGGACGGTGGCGCCGGTGTAAATGCCGAACTGGCGTTCCGTGAAGCCCGTGTGGGGATAGAGCAGCGGATACAGAAACATCGAGATGGTTCCAAACACCACCACGGTGGCGACCGCCACGCTGACCTTGTGCGATTCACTGTCGATGACGCGGTCGGTGGCCAACACGGCCGCGGCTCCGCAAATTCCGCTGCCTGCGCTCACCAGCAGGGCGGTGTCGGGATCGAGGCCGAAGAAGCGCGTGCCGAGCCAATACCCGATCAGTAGCACGCTGCTGATGACCGTCAGATCCAGCGCCATCGCACGCGGGCCGAGCCTGGACAAGTCTCCCACGGTGAGCCGGATTCCGTAGAGCACGATTCCGAACCGCAGGAGTTGCTGCTGCGAGAATCGCAGACCGGGGTGGATCCGGTCCAGTATTTTTCGCGGCGTCAGATTCCCCAGCGCCATGCCGGCCACGATCGCCAGCGTGAGCGGGCTCAACTGCAGCTTGTGGTTCCAGGGGAGCACCGCGACCGCCCAGGTCAGTAAAGCGGCCGACAGGCAAAGCGCTGTACCGGCGATGAAGTTTCGGGAAGGGCGTGGCATGGGAGCTGCCTTCAGATTACCCACAGGCCGCAAATAAACAAAACTGATAATTTCTATGATCTTGTTCGACTCAGACGATTTAGAATCGAAGCATGCAGATCACGCTCCGGCAACTGGAAATCTTCGCAGCGATCTATCAGGAGGGCGCGGTGACCAAGGCCGCGCGCCGCATCGGGCTTTCCCAGGCGGCCACCAGCGCGGCGCTCGCGGAACTCGAGAACCAGTTACAGCGGCGTCTCTTTGACCGGCATGGCCGCCGCATCGTCGCTAACACGGCGGGACGCGAGCTGTTGCCGGCGGCGATCCAGGTGCTCGACCGGGTCCGCGATATCGAAGCCGGCGCCCGCCGCCCGCCGGACATCCGGCTATACGCCAGTCTGACGGTCGGCAACTACATGCTGCCTGCGCTGATCGCCGGATTCGTACGCCGCCATCCGGACGCCCGCTTTCACGTCGACATCGGTAACACCGAGCAGGTGGCCGCGTCCGTGCGGCAATTCGAAAGCGACGCCGGCTGGATTGAGGGCTTTTCGCGCCACCCCGATCTGGAGGCCTTCCCCTGGCGCGAGGACACCTTGGTCATCGTGGCGCCGCCGCGGCATCCTCTGGCCGGGCGTCGCGCTGACGCCTCCGCGCTGGCCGGAGCGCGCTGGGTGCTACGCGAAAAAGGGTCGGGCACGCGCGCCGTTTTCGAGGACGCCATTGAAGGCAAATTCCGGGTGCTGCATGTGCCAGTCGAGTTGGGCGGCATCGGCGCGATCAAACGAGCCGTCATGGGCGGCGCCGGTCTGGCGTGCATCTCCCGTTCGGCGGTCGAGCCGGAACTGAAAGCCGGGCAACTGCGGCGTGTCTATGCGCCTTGGCTGGATCTGCGCCGCCAGATCACACTGCTGGTGCATCGTCAGAAATATATCGACGGCGGCTTGCGCCGGTTTTTTCAATTTTGCGGAGTGAAGCCGCCTGAACATTGACAGCACTTCCTGTCTTGGTCCGGCAGGCGTGTCCCTCGTTACACGTTTCGGTAAACCTTACACGCCACCCGGCGGATCTTCCTCAGCGAAGATTCTTAGTACTAATGTTTAACTCATTGGGAAATCAGCGCGCGCGAAAGGCTGAGCCGCAGTGGCATGAGCCGTGCATCATCCGATGCCAAGTCCGGATCGAAGGTCTTCCGGAAGTGCCCAAGGAGGGCAGTATGTCTACCAGTAATTCCGAAAGTTCGCAGGATTCCCCGCGGCCGCGCTCCCACACCGGCATCCTTTGGTTGCTGTTCATCGGGATGGCGCTCGCACTCGCGGGCAACGTCTACCAGTTCAACAAGAGCGACCGCCTGTCGCACGATCTGACGCAGTCGCAACGCAGCACCGAAATGCAAATCGCCAAGCTGACCGATGCGGCGACGGCCGCGCTGCAGCAGACCCAGCAGCGTTTCGACCAACTGGAAGACGAACTTCGAACCTCTACCAGCGCCGCTGTCAAGCAGGCTCGCTACGAGTCCAAGAAGAACAGCACGCAGCTGCAACAGGCGTTCGAACAGAAGCAACAGGATGTCGTGAAGCAACTCTCCGACCTGCAGCAGGAAACGAGCACGCAGTTGTCCGACCTGAAGCAGGACACCAGCACTCAATTGTCCGGCATGAAGCAGGACACCGACACCAAAATCGGCAAGGTTTCGACCGACCTTGAGAAGACCGGCGCGGATCTGAAGCGGGTTATGGGCGACATGGGCGTGATGAGCGGCCTGGTGGCCACCAACGGCAAGCAACTCGCCGAACTGCGCCAGCTGGGCGAACGGAATTACGTTGAATTCGATCTGACCAAGGCGAAGGAGCCCCAGAAAGTCGGCGACATCCGCCTGGTGCTGAAGAAGGCCGACCCCAAGCACAACCGCTACACGTTGGAAGTGGTGGCCGACGACAAGAGGGTCGAGAAGAGAGATAAGACCATCAACGAACCGGTGCAGTTGTACATTTCCGGCGGCCACCAGCCGTATGAAATCGTTGTGAACCAGGTGAAGAAGAACGAAGTGGTGGGCTACCTGGCAATTCCCAAAGTGAAGCCTCCACGCAATCAGGCCAGCTAGTCCCCTCTCTCACTCTTCCCTCAAAGGTCCGGCGCGCGTTTTGAGTCCGTGCGCCGGACATTCTTTTTGCCAGGAAACGTTCCTTCAGATCAGCCGCGCGACTGCAGATCGCGATAGCTCGGCAGCCCGGCGATGCCGCGCGCATTCATCACCGCCCGAAGAACTGCCTGCGCCATCACGTCGGCGGCGAGTGCGCCGATGGCTCCGTAGTTGGCCCGGGCGGGGATCGCGCCGGTGGCCACAGCGAAGATCGTATCGCCGTCGTCCGGCGTGTGGACGGGATAAATGGTCCGCGCCAGTCCGTCGTGCGCCATCTGGGCGATCTTGGTCATCTGGGCTTTATCGAACGCGACGTTGGTGGCCACCACACCGATGGTCGTGTTCGTTGCGGTGGCCACCACTCCGTGACCCTCCCGGATACGCGCCATGGAGTCCATGAATCCGGATCCATCCGGCTTGCGCGCTCCCGCGATGATCTTGCCGCTTTTCGGATCCACGACATCACCCACCGCGTTCACGGCCACGATGGCGCCGACTACAATGCCAGTGCCGCCCACCCGCAAGCTGGCCGTGCCCAGCCCCGACTTCATGGCCGATTTCATGCCGAACAGCTTCCCTATCGTCGCGCCCGCGCCCGCGCCCACATTGCCCTCCGCGACTTTCCCCGCGCTGGCCGCTTGCGCCGCCTTATAACCGGACTCGGCTGTAGGGCGAATCTTCGGATCGCCGACGCCCAGGTCGAACAGAATTGCCGATGGCACAATCGGCACCACCACCGGGCCGGCTCGAAATCCCAGGCCGTGTTCTTCGAGGTATTTCGATACGCCCGCCGATGCCTCCAACCCGAAAGCGCTGCCGCCAGAGAGCAGAATGGCCTGCACCTGCTGCACCATTGCGGTGGGATTCAGCAGATCGGTCTCGTGCGTTCCGGGCGCGCCGCCGCGCACATCCACGCCAGCCGTCGCGCCTTTTTCGAAAACCAGAACCGTGCAACCGGTGGGCCGGCGCGATTCGGCCCAGTGCCCCACCTTCGGTAATGCCTCCCGCAGACGTCTCGGCCGCAATGCCGCGCGTCGACAAAGCCGCGCCCGTAGTGAGCGCCGCCACCGCGCGATGGAATTCCCGTCTCTTCATGCGTGCTCCCTTCTTCAGGTTACTCCCGCCCACGCCGTTGCCTTTCGCGCGGATGAGCGCTACAGTCGCCTGAGATGACCAAAGCGGCGTTCGGCCTGTTCCTGTTCTGCGGCGTCTTGCTGCCACAAAGCTCCTCGAAAGGCGCCTGGAAGTTCGCAGTCTCCGGCGATTCCCGCAACTGCGGCGACGTTGTCATGCCGGCCATCGCCGCGGGAGTCCGCCACGACGGCGCTTCATTCTATTGGCACCTCGGCGACTTCCGCGCCATCTACAAGCTCGATGAAGACATGGCCCCGCCTCCCCAACTCGGCTTGCACGCAAAGCCTCTGAGCACGCCCGACTACCTGAGCGCTGCCTGGCCCGATTTCATCGCGCACCAACTTGTCTCTTTCGGAAGTCTTCCCGTATTTCTCGGCATGGGAAATCACGAAGCAATTCCGCCCATGACGCGGGAGGCCTGGCTGGTGCAGTTCGCTGATTGGCTGGAGACGCCGCTAATTCGAGGACAACGCCTCAAGGACGATCCGGCGGACCACAAGCTGCACGCCTATTATCATTGGATTCGCCGCAATGTCGACTTCATTACGCTCGATAATGCCACTCCAGACGCATTCGACGCGGCG
>Ga0335078_10019223_pt1 | contig 10157 bp, 12 predicted proteins | sample Lox_Sample_32_FD_206711 | JGI IMG/M metagenome (GOLD analysis project Ga0335078, IMG submission 206711) | Soil microbial communities from Loxahatchee National Wildlife Refuge, Florida, United States - Lox_Sample_3.2 | ecosystem: Environmental > Terrestrial > Soil > Wetlands | place: USA...
TCAAGATGTAAGACGAGACAAAGGGATCTCGCAGCGCGTGGACGTGCGCAGACCGTCGACCGCGCCGGACCACGCATGGACCTCCCCAAATAAATGAGCGCCTGCGATAACGACCGCAGTCATCATGTTCGCCTACCCGGCACGCATTCGAATACCTGGCTGGCGCAAGTGACTTCCGCCGCGCCTCTGTATTAAAATCTTAGGGCACTGATCACCCGTTCCCCGGTAGCTCAACGGTAGAGCATTCGGCTGTTAACCGAAGGGTTGCTAGTTCGAATCTAGCCCGGGGAGCCAAATCCTTCAATCAGTTAGCCCGAACGCCCGCCGATACGTTTCCAGACTGTGCCCTATTTTGTGCCCCATCACCTTGAAAAACCGGCTCGCAAAGAGCATCAACGGCGAGTCGCTGAGCGCTTTGCCCGATGTGGCCATATCGCTTGGACATGCGCACTGTCGTGCTCGCGCTCCATCCCATGATTGTAGCTACCACCGAAAATGGCACGCCTGCTTCCAGCATTCGCGTGCATCCCGTATGGCGAAGGTCGTGAAAGCGACACTGAACGTCCGCCCGGAGTTTCGCAGCCTCCCACGCCTCTTTCCAGCGGCCAATCGGCTTGGTGAGATCGGTGCTGTGCACGCAGGTTTGGGTTGAACCCTTTTCCTGATCCTTGCGCTGCGCCAGGCCGTACTTCTCAGAAGGGAATACATAGTGGTTTGGTTCGCGATTTGTGAATAAGCCCGCCCAAAACGTCAGGATGCTCAAGGCCCGGGCATTTAGCGGGATAACGCGACCTGCGCCTGCTTCGGTCTTAGAAATGCCGACAGTGACCGTACGGGCCGCGAAGTTCACCTGCTCCCATTTGAGCAGTCGAAGCTCGGAGTAGCGCATACAGGTGTTGAGCGCTAGCAGCACGGCGGTGTGGAGAGATCGCGAACGGCTCGACTGGCACGCGGTGAGCAGCGCCGATTCCTCTTCCCGGCTAATAGCCCGGCCCGCATCGTCGGATGCCCGGAGCATCCGCACATCCGGTTGAATCGCAAACCATAGGCGATTCTTTCTCATTACGGCCCGAATAGTCCCAATCTCCAGGTTCACCGTCTTAGGCGCTGCCTTTCCTTGCAACCGAGCAGCCTGATACCGCGAAATATTATCGGCTCGAATATCGCAGAGCAGCATTTTGCCGAAGAACGGATTTAGATGTTTGAGATTCGCGTGTTCGATTGCGACGCTACGCGGCGCGAGATGAGCCTTTTTGGCTTCGAGCCAATCGTCGGCGGCAACAGAGAACAGCTTTGCGGCACGCTGTCGTTCAATTCGGTTGAACCCTTGCTCTAGCTCTCTCCGGCGTGCGTGTTCGGCAGCGCGGGCAACCGTGCGCGAATCGCTCTTTGTGGATTCGCGGATCAGTTGGCCTGCAAAACGAAATTTGTACCACCACACATCCCCGCGCCTGTAGAGACTCATGGCTTTCTTCCTTCCTTCGGCGGTCGCCCGCCTTTCTTGCCGTTCTTCCGAGCAATTTCGCGGATACGGTCAATGCCGAGTCGTTCGACGCGCACCACGTAACTGCGCTTTCCAAGCCAGCTAGTGAACTTCTTAAGGTCTGTCCGATTCATGTTATTATCCTAAACTGTTTAGGTTTATTTGTCAAGAACAAAGTGATAGAATCCAGCCTGACGCGGCGAGGCTTCGGCGGATCACCGAAGCCCACAGGGACGGTTCCCTTGCCGTCCCTGCCGCTTCGCCTAAGGGGGCGAGTCGATGACTTGGGAAGAATTCCGCCAAAATGACATGCGGGAGCAGCAGCAGCTAGAAATTGCCCGCGCGCTAATCGAAGACGCGACACGTGAGACAGTGCTTCGCCTTCAGGCAAATCCCTCAGCGGAGGAACGGGTACACGTCTCTGCATTGCAGGAACGGCTTGCAGACCTCGACAGAATTGTCGCGCGTCGCATGGAGCGCCGCGTCTCTCCCAGGGACAGTTGGGAATGGTCTGAAAACGTAAGTGAGGTGCTTTCACTCCTAGAGAAACTTAGAGAGTTGCGTATTGATCTCGGCCAAATCGTCGCTGCGGAAAATGGGGTGCGCGACCTCGGCAAAAGACTGGCGCGTCTTGCAGAGCATTTGCCTAGGAGCTTGCCCGGCCACGAACCCAACCCGGAAGCGCAAAAACCTGTCCACCTAATGAACACTGCGTTTACCCCTGTCACAAAGGCTCCCGCTCCGCCTAAGGAAGTAGGCGGGTTCGGAGTCACGCACACACCCGATTGGGAAAAGCCTTCACGGGTACCGCACGATCCTCCCACCTATTTCTCAGGCAATTTATGGCCACAGACGAATGTGATTCTGCTCAAAGCACAAAGGAATTTCCCGCTGCAAACGCAAATACTCAAACTATGCGAGCACGTAATTCGGGAGATGACGCCTCTTTTCTGCGAAGCAGTGAACGCAGGGAAGATGACTGCAAACGAAGTGCTGAGTGAACGGCTCGGCGGAATGGCCGACTTGCTCAGAGCAATTTGTCAGCGCAACTACGGCAGTTCCTCACTTGGCGGACTCTCAGACCGGGCATACCAGTTCTTCAGTGAGATCAGGGATTCGGATGAATGGCTGGGGTTCTCAAATTCAATCGCGGAAGTAGATCGTCTCAGAACAGAACGAAAACAAACAGACGCCACTCAACAAGAGACTCGCCATGCTCGCAACAGCGACAAAATAGCGCAGAACGTGGGTTCGGACAGGCGCGCGATGGTAGGCGCGTATATTGAAGAGGTTCGCACCAAAAAGGGCAAGCGGATCACGAAGAAAGACATTTGGACTGCAGCAGGCTATCAGACGCGGACAGAGTTTGAACGATGGGAGCGACAGGACTCAAAACACCCGAACAAAGCCGCGCACGAAAACTTCACACGGATTCTGCGAGAAAAACCTCACCTGAAGTAATTTCCCACGCAAGGCCACGCACCCTCACGCATTTCCCCGCGTTGTGCCACGCCTAGCATGACGTGCTACTACTTCGGACAGACGCACGCGAAGTCAGGTTGTGCGTGATAGAGGCAACAGATGAAGAACTTGCTCACCGTGGCCGAAACCGCTGAGGCGTTAAACCTCAAGGTCTCCACCGTCAGGGCGTGGCTTGCAAAGCGGAAACTCCCTAGGGTGAACTGCGGGCGAGCCGTACGCATACCCGCCGAGGCAATCACACAATTCATCGAGCGCAACACGATCCCCGCAAAGGTAGAACGCTGATGAACGCGGAAGCAATTCTAGCCCGGCTCAAGAGCGTGCGGCGCAACGGAAGCGGCTGGATGAGCCGGTGCCCCGCGCACCTGGATAAGAGCCCGTCGCTTTCGGTGCGAAATGGAAGCGGTAGGGTACTCATGCATTGCTTCGCAGGATGCACGATTGAGGCTATCTGCGAGGCACTAAACATTAGACTCAACGATCTTTTCAACGAGCCATGCGCAGTACGCAAACGGGAACCGCGTGTTCTGCGCGAAGCCCAGGAAGCAATAGCCCGCCTTCGCTCCCGGCTGACGCCACGCGACCGCGAACGGGCGGTCACAATCATCATGGCAGACGAAGCGAGTCTCAATTTGGCATTCGCCCGCGCTCTTGCGCTCGCTGTCGAGGGCGAATTGGTGCAGGTGACTTTCGAAGCGGACGCTCAATGAACATTGCGCGAATCGAAAGAGTCTCTGGCGATGGAAAGTCGAGCACACTCTACGGCGAAGCGCGCGGCGACTCACCCGGGGATGGGGCGGCGCTCGTGCAAGATGTAGAGAAATTCATTTCGCGCTTCGCCGTTCTGCCCCCTGGCGCTTTGCTGCCCACTTCGGTTTTGGCGATCGGCACACACTGCTTCGATGTTTTCGAAACATTCCCTTATCTTGCGTTGCTCTCGCCAGAAAAGGGATGCGGCAAGACGCGGACAACAGAGGTGCTCGAACAAATCGTAGCGCAGCCGGTGCGCGCGGTGTGCATTTCCGAGGCTGCGCTCTTTCGGCTTGTGGAGGATAAAAAACCCACGCTGATTCTCGACGAAGCTGAGGGGTTGACGGGTAAGGGAGAACGTGTCGAGGCCGTTCGCTCCCTGCTTAATGCTGGGAATCGAGTTGGAGCCCGTGTGCCGCGCTGCGTTGGCAATTCGCACGAACTGCACTTCTTTTCTGTGTTCTGCCCAAAGATTGTATGCGCGATTCGCGTCTGCCCTGAAACTGTGAAGGACCGCGCTATCGTGCTGCCGATGCAACGCAAGAAACCGGGGGAGACAGTGGAGCGATTCATCTTGCGGCGTATCCGCCCGGAAGCGCAACAATTACGCGAGAGAATCGAAGTGTTCACTCGGGCTAATAAGCAAGAAATTGAACGGGCTTACGAAAAACTGAACGTTACCTTTCTCAGCGACCGCGAATTGGAAAATTTCGAGCCACTGCTCGCCATCCTTGGAGTTGCCGACCCTTCTCGGTTAGCAGAGCTTCAGGCGGCAGCTGAGCTACTCGCAGAAGGGAAGAGAGAGGCGACGCAAGAGGATAGCCTTACGCTTCGTTTGCTTACAGATATCCGGGCGGTCTGGATGGATACGGAGCCAAAGATTTTCAGCGTGGACTTACTAGTACGACTGAAGGCTGTGGAGGATGGTCCCTGGGCATCGGATGAAAAATTCGATCCCCGTAGGCTGTCTCGTCTTTTGCGACCGTTCGGCGTAACCCCACAAACCGTCCAAATCGGCAAAGACAACCGAAAGGGGTACTACCGAGAGCATATCGAGGCTGCTTTTGAGCGCTATCTGGGTGTCCAGCCGTCAGGACCGTCATAATCCGCGTGACTATTGGCGATCCGCACGTTTTGGCTTCAACTCAGAAAACGTCAGATGTGATCGCCCGACATGCCCCGGACCCACATAAAGATTGGCTTCTGACGGTATGACGGCCAAAAAGCACTGTTTGAGCCTAATGAGGATTAGGCGGGCGAACCAGGAAAAAATGCTAAGAAATGTTCGTTAGCAGGCGGACAGGGAATCATTAAATCTGCGCTGTTAGCGGCGCACTCTCTTCTCCCCGCGCGGTTTGGAGAGGATTGACGAACAACGAAGATTTAACAACCAAAGCGGCCAGGATCGATCCTGAGCTTCACCGGCCTCTGTCAGCAGCCGTGCGTACGTGCGCCAATGCATTCCTTTGGGTTTTTCTGGGAACGGCTCAAACATGTTAGGTGTACCGCCTAGCTTTACTCTGATCGCCTGTGCATGACTCAAGGCGCGACTGTGAGGTGCCTCCCTTTGACTGTCGTAGGCGAGGTTGTAACAGAGGCGGCAAGCAAAAATCGAGCCGCCATAGAGAATCGCTACTCGGCGTCCGCAGCCATTCGCCGGACAGCGAAACCAAGGGCGCGAGCCTCCGAAGTAGCATGGCGTATGTTCAATTGCTATTGGGTAGTGCTCGTCTTTCCACGGATCGCCATTGTGTCGGTGCTTGTAAGAGAGCCAAACACGGTCGCTCTCGCTCGACACGAGGACTGAAGCCGTCACCTCGCCGTCCAGAGACCAAGAGCAGGTAAAACAACAACCGGGTTTTAGGACTCCATCCCTCTGCCAATGCCGAACGTTCAGAGACTCGTATGGAAGCGGTGAGCGCAGGTAACTTCCTCGGGCCCCGTGTGGACAAAATCACGGTGGACGAGTTGTTCCATGACTTGCTTAAGGACTACAAGACGCACGGGCAGTTTCACCAGTGGCCGGAGCGCACCTGGAATGCACACCTGAAGGATTATTTCGCCGGAGCTAGGCTCCCGCTCGAAAAGGACGAAGTCTACACCGGGATGAGAGCTTCCCGCGTCGGGACCGCGCAGATTGCTGGGTACGTCGAGAAAAGGCAAGCAGAGGAAGCCGCCAAGAGCACGATCAACCGGGAACTGGCCCTGCTTCGGCGGGCGTTCTCGCTCGGATTCGATGCGGAGCCGCAGAAAGTCTCCCGTGTACCGAAGTTCCATCGATTCATCGTCTCGGAGAAGGGCAACGAGCGCCGGAATTTCGTCGAGGAAGCGGAATACCGCCGACTCGCGGGCTTGACAAAAGAGCCGTGGCTTAGAGCCTTGCTCGCGCTGGCTTACACCTACGGATTTAGGAAAGCCGAGCTGCTCGAAATGAAATGCTCCCAAGTGGACCTGCTCAACAATACGGTGTCGCTGTACAGCGGGGAGACGAAGAACGGCGATCCGCGCATCGTGTACCTGACGGAAGAATGCCGCCTGCTCGTGATGGAACTTCGCAAGAGCAAAAAGCCGGAAGATTTTCTTCTAACCCGTGTGAATGGCGAGCCTGTTCGTGATCTGCGCGGAACCTGGGCTAGGCTGACGGAAGGAGCCAAGCTGCCTGGCCTGTTGCTGCATGATTTTCGCCGTTCGGCTGTGCGCAATATGATTCGGCGCGGAGTCCCCCAAAAGACCGCTCGGGAAATTTCCGGCCACAAGACAGACTCCGTTTTTAATCGGTACAACATCGTGAGCGAAGCGGACCTGCAGGACGCGGCCCGCAAGATTGAGGCGGGAGCCAAGGCCGTAACTCATAGTTCATTCACAGTCGAACCGGAAAGCCCTTCAAACGAAGAGAGACAAGAGGAGCAAAACCCAATACAATCAGTTAGCTAGCACCACAGCGGGCGTGGCGGAACTGGCAGACGCGCAAGACTTAGGAACGAAATCCAGCACTCTCAAAACAAACAACTTGCAAGAAAACAAAGCGGCTTAGCTCACCGGACTCGACCGGACTCCATAGGGCTTTAGGGCGCGAATACTCACAGTTACTGCACAGGGTTAAGCCACAAACCGTGAATTGGCTTCTCCTGATTTGGTGCGGCTTCCTCGTCTTTCGCTCTCCAAGTGTGTGTTATTCTCCACCAGTTTCCAAGAAGGTTGGTGCTCATGCCAGAATTCGGCGAACCGCTGTCGCCAGCAGCACTTGCGCTCATCCACCGGGCGTTAGAGGAACTCAAGAAACGTGGCGTCAAAGACGACTACTGTCCACGTTGTGGAAATCCTGATTGGACTGCCGATCTAGTCCAGATTGCCGTGGCACCACTTGAAGGAATTCCAGCCCGCATCCCCCACGCTTACTATCCCGGTTACATTGCGGCTCTTGTGGTCGTGTGCAAAAGATGCGGATATACCATGTTTCACAATCTGAACGTCCTTGGCTTAGCCGAATACCCTCGAAGATGAGCGAACAAGCTGAGAAGCGCGAACCTACCTTAGAGGCTGGCTCTCTAATTCTTCAGCGGCGACCAGACGAACAACTCCGGACACTCACAGAGGCAGAGTACCAGATACTTGTGCACGGAGATGTCAGCGAAGAGAGAGAAATGCGTAACGTCTACGCGGGCGTCTCAGGCAGTGCTCTAATTGGATTTCTGAGCCAACTGGCAACTGTCGATTGGGGCAGCGCCTTCAAAGGGGCCAGCAAGCTCCCTTTCATCCTAACTGGCCTTTTGTTCGCGATTTTTCTTGCCGCTGCTTTTGGGGCGTTCCATTGCCAGTACCGTATCTCGCACGCCGCTAAGAAATCCCCATACGCTTGGTTACGAAGCCGCCTGGACTCTCAAGCCGATACTAAGAACTCCATCTGATTAAGCTCCGCCCTCCGCGCGCCTCTCGCCTCCTCTTTCAAAAGGCGAAAAACACAGGACGTTAACGCTACTCGCACATTGGCGTGGCTTCCTAGATACGTAAGTTGCGACTCGACGTGACGCTTTATTTGCGTGTGGTGCCTCTCTTTGGCTCTCATACGCGAGCTTGTAGCAGTGACGGCACGCGAAAATCTCGCCGCCGTAAAGAATGGCCACGCGGTACAGGCTCTATTTTCAGGTGACGCGAAAACCTAAGGAACTTGTATATAATTCGGGCCAATCCGCGTCAGGTAATCGTTCCAATGCGAAAACCAGAAACGGCCCCCACGCTCTCTGCTTCTCAACGTCGATCGCTGGCCTCGTCCAAGGCCGACTTTACGACAGCTATAAAACGCGGAAAGCGACCTCGTCGTCGTGATATTTACGTTCGAAAAAATGGAAAAACGGTATACCAGCGAGGTATGACTGACGCAAAGGCCTTTGCGCTGATCGAGGCCGACAAGCGTGGCCGTGCCGGGACTCACGCTCAATCGGAGAAGAAAAAAACGACAGGCAACCAAGCCTATGCTTCGCAAAAGGCAGTTCGGGCCGAGAAAGCGTACAAAAGGCAGGGGCCGTTACTCAATCTCCGGATATGGAAGCACTCCCACGGAGGACGCTCTTTCGAAAACGAAAAGGAGCGCGAGCGCTATAAACAGCGACGAGTCATCACGCTGAGCAAAAAGACAGGCAAGGGACAAGCGCTGGCCTTCAAGGAGGAGATGCTACCCGGGGACTTCGTTTACCTCTGCCATCAGAACAGAGTGCAACTGCTCGGCCAGGTTACTTCCGACCTCCAGAAGGCATCCGCGAAATGGCCTGAACGAAAATATAGGATCATCAAAGACTGCGCACCCGACTCCAACTTTGCCGGTCCTCAAAAGAAGTGGACACCCAATTTCAACTCAACCTGCGCCCTGGTGCCGTCCGATGAGTTACCTCAGTTCGAACGGCGAATTTTGGTCCCCTTTTTTGGCCTTCGACTACGCGACCTACAGGCGCAAGCTCTAGAAGAACCAATAACGCCTGACGAGTATGATGCGCTAGCGTCGCTCCCCAGCAGGGAGTATGCGGAGAATCGTCGAAAATTAGTTCTACACAAGCGTCGCGAAGGTGTGCTTGTGCGCAATCGCAAACTCGTAGCAGACGCGAAGAAGCATTTCAAAACCAAACACGGAAAACTCTTTTGCGAAGGCTGCGAGTTCGATTTCCAGATGCGTTATGGCATTCGAGGATTAGACTTCATCGAAGCTCACCACTCAACACCGATTGCGCACATCAAGGCTGGAACAAAATTGAAAGTCACCGACCTGAATATGGTTTGTGCAAATTGCCACAGAATGCTGCACCGCGCTCCTTGGATAACGGTCCGGCAGCTAAAGAGAGAAATGCTTGGCCGGATGGCCGCCCCCTCCCCCTTTCAAGGCGCGACCAACGCAAGACGTTGACGCTGCTCGCGATCCTGAACGTCTGTTCGCAAATCGTAATAGTACGGCCCGAAAGAAACGAAAAAAGGTCCCCCGAGGGGCTCCAACGATTCTTGCGTCTGAGGAAGGAGACGAACCCGTGAATGGCTTGATCATCCGAAGCCCGTGCGTTGAGATGATTCTGGAGGGCAAGAAAACGTGGGAAATGCGCGGCGCATACACGCACGTTCGCGGGAAGATCGGCTCTCATTCGGGGCGGGAGCGGATTGGTCGTAGTATCCGACGATGCATTCAGCGACTTCACCCTCTCGATTGCCCTTCGCTTAGTCTGCGCTACTGAGCATCGAGATGCAGCCCAGAGTCTCCGGCGAACGATTTATGATTGGGCTTCCTCCTCGCTCGCTGAGGACACCTTAACGTGGGGAGATCAAGTTACTCTACACGACACATCCGACTTTTTAACTTGAAGCATGGTAGCTTACCGAGTCGATAATCAAAAAACCATTGCCAAGCAGTTTGATTGAGACTAAGCTCAGCGCACTCTCCCAAGGCCGATGAGGCGACTTTACGCATGGATACCGCAGTTCATCGGGACGTTGCTATTCGTTTGCGTACCGCTCCTATGGCCCGAACAGTTCCTGAAGGCTCGCGAATACCCGTTTTTTTGGTATGTGGATAAACAATCTCAACCGCACGCAAACTTCCCTGCGATATTCGTCGCGCTTGGAATTGCGATAACTATTGCCGCTCAAATATTTGACAAGACAATTATGAGCAAGGAGTTGTCAGCAGATTTGGCCAAGGAGATCAAGGGCATAGTTTCCGATAGGCGATTTATGGAAGCCTATTCGGTGACAGTCTCTTCGATCATGCAGGTCACGAAGACGGTTAATGGAATGACCCCGGCGCAGATGGCCGAAACACAGAAAGACATTTTGCAAGGGATTTGTCTTGTGATCCAACACTATTACGACAAGGCTCGGGAGCTTGGCGTCAATGCCTGCTGGATGTTAGCGCACCCGATAAACTCGTTGCCGAACGGAATAGAGCAACGTCTAAAATTCCACG
>Ga0335078_10019224_pt1 | contig 10157 bp, 6 predicted proteins | sample Lox_Sample_32_FD_206711 | JGI IMG/M metagenome (GOLD analysis project Ga0335078, IMG submission 206711) | Soil microbial communities from Loxahatchee National Wildlife Refuge, Florida, United States - Lox_Sample_3.2 | ecosystem: Environmental > Terrestrial > Soil > Wetlands | place: USA: Florida...
AGCTGAAGAGCATTCTGGGTTACATGCTCGACGAGAACGAGTTCTTCAGCCCCTATGGGATTCGTTCGTTGTCCAAGGTTCACCGCGATCATCCCTTTGTGTTCTACCTGCAGGGTCAGGAGTACAAGGTCGAATACCTGCCGGCAGAATCCAACACCGGCATGTTTGGCGGCAACTCCAATTGGCGGGGACCGATCTGGATGCCAGTGAACGGCTTGATCATTCGCGGGCTGCTGCAGATGCATACCTTCTACGGCCCTGACTTCAAAGTTGAGTGCCCGACCGGTTCCGGCAAATACATGACGCTGTTTGAGGTCGCGAAGGAAATTGGCAGCCGGCTTTCGAAGATGTTCTTACGCGACGAGAATGGGAAACGCCCGGTCTATGGAGGCACGAAGAAGTTTCAGGATGATCCTTATTGGAAGGATTACATCCTCTACTACGAGTACTTCCACGGCGATAATGGTGCGGGATTGGGCGCCAGCCACCAGACCGGGTGGACGGGAATTATCGCGCGGTCGCTGGATCTGTTCGCGCGCTTAACGCCGGAACAGGCGTTGGCTACGCCGGGCAGCGCCATCGCCGACATGACGCGCGAGCAAGTTGCCGGACGTTGAGGACGATGGTCGGTAGAGGTTATAGGGGAATGGTAGGCACGAGGAGACTCGAACTCCTGACCTCTACCGTGTCAAGGTAGCGCTCTAACCAACTGAGCTACGCGCCTACGCCACGCTTTCCGCATTATACGATTTTTTGTGCGAAGCTGCGATGATCGTCATTCCTTCACGTTGAAGCTGTCGCGCAGTGCGTCCTCAATCGTGTACTGAATGATCTGGGGATAGTCGGCGCCAAGAAACTGCTGCAGCCGCGTAGTATCCATGGTGTAGGAGCCGATGAGATAAGGAAAGGAATCGGGCGGGATTGCTGAAATCCCGAAGCGCCACAAGAGCTGCAGTATGGTGCGAAAGACGGCGCGGCCGGGAACCCGCTTGATCGTGGCATGGGCTATCTCGGCGCAACGCTGCAACGTGAGCGAATCGCCGCGGCCTGTCACATTCATGATCGTGATCAGCGGATCGTCGTCCGGGCGGTGTAGCAGAGCGACCAGCAGTCGCGCCACGTCGTCTACGTGAACGAACTGCACGCGCTTCTCGAGATACCTGGCTCCGGGCGGAAGCATCAGCGGGAGCCGGCGTCCTTCGGCGCGCATTCTCGCCGCACGCTTGCTTGGGCCTAATGGCGTGCCGCGCAGGACTCCGACCATGTAATTCTGCATGCTGGCGCCGGTGAAGATGTGGGGGCGCAGAACATAAGTGCGGCAGTCACCCAGACTCTCGGCGCGATAGCGGACGACCTCGTCGCATTCGCGTTTGTGAATGGCATACGTCAGAGTGTGAGCGCGCAGCGGAGCGTCTTCTTTTACCGGACCGTCGGTCTCCGGACCGTACGCCGCGACGCTGCTGGGAAAGATGAAGCGGCGGATGTCGCCGCCGGTGCGGTTCACAACGCTGATCGCTTCCATCACGCGCGCGGTGCCGGCAACGTTGATCTGCCACATGCGTTCGACGTCGAGGACGCCGGTGCGGCGCGGGTCAAGAACAAACGCGAGATGAACGACCGAGTCAGCGCCGGTCGTGCGCAGCAACTCGATGAGTTGGCGGCAGCACGCTTCGCGGCCCAGGTCCATCTGGTGAAATTGCAGAGGCGAGGAAGTTTCGGGTGGGCGCATATCGACGCCCACCACACGAAACTGCGACAGTAGCGGCAGCAGCCTGATTCCCAGATTGCCCGAGATTCCCGTAATCAGGACAGTCCGGTCTGGCGGCATGATTACTGTTGCGGCGGTGCTGCCGGCGGCGCCGGATTGTTAGCAGGCGGCGGCGGCGGCATCGGCCTTCCCCCCGGACCCATCGGCGGACCACCCGGTCTGCCCGGCATTCCCGGACGCATGCCCATCGGTTGCTCGGGAGCCGGCGGACCGAAGTACGCCTCGTTGATGACCGCGGTTACCGACCTCTGTATCTGCTGAATCTTGTCCTGATACAACTGCCGCTGGAGCGTCGACTCAATACTCGTCTTCACCTCGCTCAAAGGAACCACCCGCACCGACAGCGCCTTGTAGATGTAATAGGCGGCGGCATCGTTGAACGGCTGCGAGATCTCGGTGGCTTTCAGTTCGAAGACCGTCTCGTGGGTGGGGGGAAGCGTACCCGGCCGGCGAGCGCCCAGATTCACGTCAGGCGAAGTCGTGGTGTAGCCGGCGTGTTCGTATACCTCCTTTTCCAGCTTTGCCGGATCTTCGCCGGCAACCCAGCGCTCGCGGATTTTCACCGCGTAGGCCTTCTGCTCCTCCTCAGTGGGCTTGGGTTTATCGCTCTTGTCGCCGGGCGCCTGATTGATCGGAATACTGATCCGCTGCAGCGTCACTTCCGTGTACTTCTTAATGTTTTGGTTGTAGTAGTCCTGGACCTGCTGATCGCTGGGATGAGCGAACTCTTCCATGTAGTGCTGATCGAGGAACTCGGCCAGAATTTTGTTCTTGGCGAAGGTGAAAACCTGCTGGACCTTGGGATCGTTTTCCAAGCCCAGCTGGCGGGCCGCATCGGAGAGGATGAGCAGCTTCGCGTACTGGTCAGCAAAGCGCCGCTTCACTTCCGGGGGAATGGGCTTGTCGCCGGGCTGGAGCGCGCCGGTAAGCTTCTCGAATTGCTCGCGCGTGAGGCTGCTGACACAGCCGGCCGGGGGCGTGCCGCCGGTCGTGGGCTGGCAAGCGCCCTTCAGGGTGATAACGGGTTCCGACATGGGGACGTTGGCCGCGGCGGGAGCAGGAGCGGCAGCAGTCGTCTGCCCGGTCGCCGGAGTCGCCGGGTTCTGAGCTGCCTGCGCTGGCGGGGTCGGCGGAGGCGCAGACTGCTGGCCATAGGCAATTGGCGTGATGGCACACGAGAGCCCGAGTACCAATTTTGTGAAACGTAACATGAAGTGGTTTTCCTCCAGATAATGCCGCCTGAAGGCGGTGCAGATGGATGCACAAAATCGTACCACAGCGAGTGAACTTTGTAGCGCCGGTCTCCAGACCGGCGGTAGTGTGGACCTCCGGTCCACGCTCATAGGCAGAACTCGTCACATCAGCGCGAGTCTGGGGACTCGCGCTACAGCCGGCCGGGAGGCCGGCGCTACACATCCGACACTCCTGCTCGCACATTGGCAGATCGCGAGCGGATTGTGAATAATCGAAGCGTATGACCGAGGCCGCCCGCACCGCCGAGATGCAGCGTGAAAAGAAAGCCGTGGCGTTGAACTCCATCGTCGCGGCCATCGGCATCACGCTGATGAAGGTGGCCGTCGGCCTGACCACGGGCAGCCTGGGCATCTTGTCGGAGGCGGCGCACTCCGGACTCGATCTCATTGCCGCCATGGTCACGTATTTCTCGGTGCGCGTCTCCGACAAGCCCGCCGATGCCGATCATCAATATGGCCACGGCAAGGTCGAAAGCTTCTCCGCCTTCGTCGAAACCGGACTGCTGCTGCTCACCTGCGTCTGGATTGTTTACGAAGCCGGCAAGCGGCTGTTCTTCCACTCGGTGGAAATCGAGCCGACGGTCTGGGCGTTCGTCGTCATGGGAATTTCGATTGTTGTGGACTTCTGGCGCTCGCGGCGGCTGCGCCGCATTGCCGACAAGTACGACAGCCAGGCGCTGCAGGCCGATGCCCTGCACTTCAGCACCGACATCTGGTCGAGCTCGGTCGTCATTCTGGGACTGCTGCTGGTGCTGGCCGGACGGCACTTCCAGCAGCCATGGCTCTCCAAGGCCGATCCCATCGCGGCCTTGTTCGTCGCGTGCATCGTGGTGTACGTCAGCTCGCGGCTGGCGCGGCAGACCATCGATACGCTGCTCGACGCCGCGCCCAAGGGCATTCGCAATCGCATCATTGAAGAGGTCTACCGCGTGGATGGAGTTCTGCAGGTGGATCGCGTGCGTATTCGCCGCGTGGGCAGCCGATACTTTGCCGACGTGCTAGTGGCGATGTCGCGCAACGTTACGTTTCAGAAGTCGGAGCAGGTGTCCAACGATGTGGCGGCGCGTATTCGCCATCTGCTGCCCGATGCCGATGTCGTCGTAAACACCGTAGCGCGGGCCAGCCATCAGGAAAGCCTCTTCGATCGCATCCGCGCGGTCGCCACGCGCAACAACCTCAACGTTCACGACATCAGCGTGCAGGATCTCGGCGGCAGCCTGCACGTCGAGCAGCATGTCGAGCTGGATGAGCGGCTAAGTTTGAAAGACGCGCATGATCGCGTGACGCGGCTGGAAAACGAGATGAAGCAGGATGTGCCGGAGATCTCCAACATCCTGACGCACATCGAAAGTGAGCCCTCGACCATCGAGACCAGCGACGGCCTGGTGCGCGCGCCCAGCTTTGAACGCAGGCTGCAGGCGGTGACCGAAGGTTTTCCCGAGGTCGTCGACATGCATGACCTGATGTTCAAGCGCGTCGGTGGAAGGCTCTATCTCTCCGCCCACCTTACTATGCAGGACGACCTGCCCCTCTCGCGCGTGCACGATATTCAGACGGCGGTGGAAGGACGCTTCCGCCAAGAAGTGCCGGAGCTGTTCCGCGTGCTGATCCATCCCGAACCACAGACGGACAATCGGCGATAGGGATCATTCCCACCTTATTCCGCAAAAAGCCATGGGGCGTGGGGCCGGTGTCAGTTGGTTGGGACCCGCGCTCAGGAAGGCTTCGTTGTGGAATACAGCCATTTGTGTTACACATCACAGACCAAGCAACTCGGTATTCAGGATCATTTCTGAATGGGCTGGTACCTACGCAAGGCATTTAGTTTCGGACCCCTCCGACTCAACCTTTCAAAATCGGGGCTTGACTATTCCTTTGGTGTGAAAGGCGCGAGAATTGGCGTCGGCCCCCGTGGCAACTATATCCACATGGGGCGGTACGGCCTATACTACCGGCAATACTTCGGTGCGGACACTTCGGAGCGTGACAGGAGCATCGACGAGTCACCACAGTCTCCAGTCGAACTTAACGTCGCTGGCACAATCGTTCCCACTGCGGATGTTAATCAACTCCAAGATAGCTCAGCGGACGAGCTTCTCAATTACATCCGAGATCAACATCGTAAACCTCTTATCGCACCTTGGGTCTCAACAGGTGCTGGTGCGCTCCTCGCGGGCATGATTGTCAAGGGCGTTGCTATCCAGATTGTTGGGCCGTTCCTTGTTCTTGCTATTCTCAGCCACTTCGTAGTTAGCCGGTTCGATGCTGGCCGCAAACGGGTGGTGCTGCGTTATAGGCTTGATCAGACTGCGCAGGCCTGGTATCAGGCTTTTTCGAACGCCATGACGGACCTGTGTTCGGCGCAAAGGGTCTGGCGCATTATTACGCTCGATCGCTCGGCTGACACGAAATACACGGCCGGGGCGGGAGCACTAGTGAATCGAGATAACGTCGTCATACGAAGTCAGGTACCTCGTGGTATAGAGGCGGACCTGGCTGTTTGGAACATGGTCTTGGGCCGCCAGTCCCTGTATTTTTTCCCTGACCGGATACTGGTATATCAGGGATCGGAGGTAGGCGCGGTTCCTTATTCAGAGTTGAGCGCCGAAAGTGCGGTGACGGTGTTTGTCGAATCAGACGGAGTCCCGAGTGATGCACGTGTAGTGGGTAGTACTTGGCGATATGTAAACAAGGGCGGCGGGCCAGATCGACGTTTTGCAAACAACCCTCAAATTCCTGTCGCTGAATATGCGCAGATAGCCCTTCATTCGACGGCTGGGCTAAATTTTCTTTTGCAATGCTCGAATGTGGCAGTATCGCGAAGTTTCGTTGAAGGGTTGTCAAATTATTGCAGGATCGTGTTGAACACGCAGATAGACCAGAGCTCGCGTGAGTCAATTCTCGACGGCGCTGAACCTGCTTTAAGAGAATCGGTACTTGAGGGATGGGGGTGGGCTGCGGCGCCTGTACTCCTCGCAGGCATGTTACTAGCGCTGCTTCTTGCTCCACGCGGTAATTATTTGCAAGCGTTGTCGTCTACTCCGACGAGTTCGCCCGTGGCAGTCGAGCAGCCCCTTCCGTCGACTCGCGTTCTTCGTCAAAAAGGAACACAGGTCGTCGTTGCGATCCCTGCCGGGACCACCGACTCCGATCTCTTGCGCTTATTGCGAGACCTACGCACCAAAGTTGAGGAGTCTCGGTTCTCCGATCTGGGTATCAACGTAACAAAAGGAATAGCCAATCCTTCGAGCGGCACGCTTTTGATTTTCAAGACCGACGGATCTAAGATTCCTCGGCCGCTTGTCCAAAGTGACGCAACTCTCAAGTGGACTCACAAGGGTACTACCGGGACAGTGCTGAAGCCCGACGGGAGACGCGTCTCCGCCTTTCCTTGACGAGGCTTCTGTTCCGATTCTGGGAATTGTGGTTACCTTCGTTCCTGAAAATTACCTTGACATCTAGGCACAGACGGCAGCGGTCGGTAGGCTGGTAGGTTGGACTTAGTGTCCATGCGCTGGCGTCGTATGCTCAGGTTTCCAAACCGGCGAAAGCCGTGGCACCTGGCAGCCATCGGGATGTTCTTTGAAATAGTCAAAAGTAGTGTGAGCGCCGCTGATCGGCTGGTCGTGTGTTTCTCGCCGCGATTTTGCAGTGCTCGTAAGGTATTCAAGACAATGCAGTTGGGTGGCCGTTTGTTTTGAATTTTGCCCGTGCGGCTTGTATTCTGTTGAAAACAAATAGAATAAGGCTAGCAGTAAATGCCTTGTTTTGAATACTTTAGTCTAAAGTCTTTGTTTTCAAGACCGGGAAATTTCTTTTCGGACCACTTGGGGCTTCCCTACGTCTCGAGCGTGTAGCGGTTCGCGGCGAGGCGATACATCCTGCGCCAGACAAGCCGATTCACCGTCACGACGACCATCGCCATCACGATGGTCGAGCCGAGCAGCAGCGCGAAGTTGCCGGCGTCGGTGGCGCGCGAGATGGTCGCGCCCAAGCCGACAGTGGTGTAGGTCTCGTCCTTCAGCCGGAAGTACTCGGCGATGATGCTGGCGTTCCACGCGCCGCCGGATGCGGTCACCAGCCCGGTCACGAGGTACGGGAAGATTCCCGGCAGGATCACCTTCTTCCAGCGCTCGGCGGTCGAGAACTTGAACAGCGCCGCGCACTCTTTCAAGTCGGTCGGAATCGCCATCGCGCCGGCGATGACATTAAAAAGGATGTACCACTGCGTTCCCAGCAGCAGCAGGACGATCGATCCCAATCCCAGCCCGCCGCCGATGCGGATGAGCACCAGCAACACGATGGGAAACAGCGCGGTTGCCGGCACCGATGCTGCGATCTGCGCGAGAGGCTGCGCGATGCGCGCCAGCCGCGGATTGAAGCCGATGGCGACGCCCACCGGAATCGTCCAGAGCGAGCCGATGATCAGCGCGGCCAGAACCCGCCCGAAGGTTGCTCCCGCGCCGATCAGAATCTGGCGCAGGTCGCCGGAGTTGAGTTGCGTCAACATTTCGACGGCGCGGACGAGCGCGTAGAAGACGCCCAGCACGGCGAGCGCTGCAATGGCGCGGCCGAGCCACACTTTCCACGTGGGCGCGGGAGATTCTTCCTGGTCGGTGTCGAAGTGGCGCGCATAGTGCATTCTGACGCGCTCGCGCAGGGGATTGAGAACGCGCTTGCGCAACTTGACCAGCAGCCGCGAGCCTTGCAACAGATCAAGAAACCACGATTTTGGCGCGTCGCTGCTCTCGACCTGCTCGACCTTGAACTTCTCCGCCCAGGCAATCACCGGACGCCAGACGATCTGATCGAGCAGCACGATCACGGCGATCATGGTTCCAACGCCCCAAAGGATAGCTTCGGTATCGCCGGCGCTGGCTGCGGTCTGCAGATACGAGCCGAGCCCGGGCAGGCGGAAGTCGTTGGAGCCAAGCACGAACATCTCGCAGGCCATCAGGAAGAACCAGCCGCCCGCGACCGACATCATCGAGTTCCACACCAGGCCGATCGCCGCGTAAGGCAGCTCGAACTGGGTGAAGCGCTGATACCAGTTGAAGCGGTAGATCTTGGCGGCCTCGCGCATGTCGCGCGGGATGCTCTTCAGCGAGGAGTAAAAGCTGAACGCCATGTTCCAGACCTGGCCGGTGAAGATGAGCAGGATCGCTCCCATCTCGACGCCGACCTGATGCCGCGGAAAGAGCGCGACCATCGCCAGCATCACACCCGGCAGAAAGCTGAGCACTGGAATCGATTGCAGGATGTCGAGCAGCGGGATCATGATGCGCTCGGCGCGCGGGTTGTAGGCGGCGACGTAGCCGTAGACCAGCGTGAAGGCGAGCGACAGGATGTAGGCAATGGTGATCCGCAGCAGCGAATATGCGGCGTAGAGCGGCAGATGCGAAGGATCGCGCGAGATCTCGACGTGCGGGTTGAATGGCCCAAACCAGCTGCGCGCCAGAACCAGAACGAGGTAGAAGACCGAGAGGCCGGCGGCGAAGATGAAGAAGTCGGTGAGCACCGACCAGGTCTGCGCCGGCAGCAGCGACCATGGACCCTTGCCGAGAATTCGTACGGGCTGCCAGTTCGAGCGCGCCATCAGTGCTCTTCCGCATTCGGCAGCACGTCGGACTCTTCACGATGGAAGAGCCGGCCGTTTTCCGAGTCGTAGTCGAAGATCTCGGCGTAGCGGCCCCAGTTCAACGCGGTCTGGAACTGGCGCTCCACTTCGTCGGCGCTGAAGTGCTCGTCGAGAATATCGCGGAAGAATTCTTCGCCGATGGCATGATCGCGCTTGGCGTGCAACGTGTTCTCGATCAGCCGGAGAATCGCGACGTTCTTCAGCGCGGCCTCGCGGAAGAGCTGCTTCTGACTCTGGATATCAGCCTCTCCGAACTTGCGGCCTTCGGGCGTGATCTCCACATCGCCCTCGCGGAGCACGGCGAAACCGAGCATCACCGACGCATCAACGATGGGCAGCAGATCGTCTACATCCATCGCGAGTTCGTCGGCCAGCTTGTAGAGATCGTCACGGCCGCCGTGGTCCGCCAGCAGCTCCATGAAGCCTGCAATCCCTCCAGGACGAGAATGCGGCAGCATCTGGAACTTGGTCTTTTCGCGCGCCTGACCGTTTGCCGCCGCAATCGGAGCTTTGCCCGGCGCGGTGGCTTCCTGCTCTGGCCGCGTAAGCGTCTTGTAGATGAAATCGACGTATTGGAGAAAGCGCGGCGACTTGCGATCGCGATATTGCGCAATGTCGATTTCGAAATCGGAGCGAATGCGCGCCGGATTGCGTCCCAGCACAATCACGCGATCCGCCAGCAACACCGCCTCTTCGATGTTGTGGGTCACGATGAAGATCGACTTGGTCGGCATCTTCTTGTTGAGCCACAACTCGAGCAGCTCGGAACGCAGGTTCTCGGCCGTAAGGACGTCGAGCGCGGAGAACGGCTCATCCATGAACAGCACTTCGGGCTCGACGACCAAGGCGCGCGCGAAACCCACCCGTTGCTTCATGCCACCGGAGAGCTCTTTCGGGTACGCGGTCTCGAAGCCGTCCAGGCCGACGGTGTCGATCATCTTCAGCGCGCGCTTATGGCGCTCGATGGCGCCAATGCCGCGCGCCACCAGCGGCGCCTCCACGTTCTCCAGCACGGTGAGCCAGGGAAACAGCGCGAAGCTTTGGAAAACGATGGCGACGTTGGGGATCTGCCCATCCATCTGCTTGCCATGCCACAACACGTGGCCCGAGGAAGGCTTCGACAGGCCAGTGAGCATGCGCAGAAGGGTGGATTTGCCGGAGCCCGAAGGCCCCAGCAGGCCGACAATCTTGCCCGGACAGACCTCCAGATCGGTCGGGGCAATGACTTCAATACGATTGCCATCCGGCTGCGGATAATACTTCTCGACGGCTTGGGCCTGAATGATCGCCTCGCCCAATGTGCTCTCCTCTGAAGTGCCTACCTAGTCTAGGTGTACTTGAGAAAGCGCACAACGTGCAAGGCAGCGCGCAATATGAAAGGACGGTGAATTCTGCGGTTAGCCGCAACTCATTTCGACTTCTTCGAACTTGATGAGTTGCCTGAATCCGATGGCTTGCCCGAGGGCGGCACTACCGCCAGATTGTTGGTCACGTTCAG
>Ga0335078_10019225_pt1 | contig 10157 bp, 7 predicted proteins | sample Lox_Sample_32_FD_206711 | JGI IMG/M metagenome (GOLD analysis project Ga0335078, IMG submission 206711) | Soil microbial communities from Loxahatchee National Wildlife Refuge, Florida, United States - Lox_Sample_3.2 | ecosystem: Environmental > Terrestrial > Soil > Wetlands | place: USA: Florida...
GATGCTGATTTCCTGCAGACCAGAGAGATCGAATTGCTCGATCTGGTTGATCTTCGAGCCGCTCAAATGACGGATGACAATCCGCCCCGTCGATACTGTCATGAAATTTCCCTCGCGCTCGCGCTTTTACTTTGCGCGTCCAGCATAAATGGTTCGGGCGGGCCCCGGCCAAAGCCGCTAGTTTCTTAAGGATCGAGCCCGATGCCGCGGTAACTCTTCGAGCCGGAGATTACTGAAAACGCCGTTCATTTCAACCGGATTTCAGGGCTTTCGGAAGTCTGGGGCTCGCCTTGCCGTAGCCTACTGGAACTCGAGAAATGCAGTGTTTGACGGCCTCGCTGCAGGATCGCAGGAGATTTGGGTACTAACGATACACGCAAAGGTGCAGCAGGTGCAGGTTGGGGCCTCGCCTCCGAAGGTCTTGTGGACAGCGACTGAATGCCCAAAGAGCGGCCGATTTGTGCCCGTCGGGCACGGAAGGAGAACGAGGATAGAGAATGGTTGGCTGCAGTCCCCCAATCGGCCGTCGGGGGTGACGGCGTGTTTTTTGCTGCTCAATAAAGCGCCAGCGCCAGAATGAGCACCAGCAAAACGCCGATCAGCGACAGATAAAAGTTCAATTGGCCGGACTGCAGCGCCCTGAGCCTGTCGGCCAGCGCAAACACGGTCCGGGTGATGGGGGCGAACAGATAACGACCGAAAATCGGCGCGACTTCATGTGAGAAGACCAGTCGGTGCACGAAGTAGTGGACGCCTTTCGCTTCCCTTTTTGTTTCTTCTGTCGGACGATAGATGAAGCTGTAGAAGGTGCGCATGGCATTTGAGAATGTGAGCGCGGTCGTCGACGCCCGGGTCGGATCCTGATCGAAGCCGCCGTACCAGACTGGAACGCTGCGAACCGCGTAGCGCCGACTGGCGACCACAAGAACAATCGGGATTACCGCGAGCAGCGGCATGACCACGACCAGCAGCGTCGGCGATATGAAAGCGAATTTGGCCGTGAGTGGCACCAACAACAGTCCGTCGTGCATCTCGCGGGCGGCTTGCGTTCCGAACTCGCCCAGCACTGCGCCTTGCAGCCCGTCGAGCCAGATCGGCATGCCGACGGCCAGCGCCAGCACGCCAAATCCGAGCAGGCCAACCGCAAATCCAATTGCCGGCTGAACCGGAGGAAGCGCTCGTGCCGTGCGTCCAAGAAGGCCGATGCCGAAGACCTTGACGTAAGTCGCGAACGCGATCGCCACGGTCAGCGCGAGACCCGCGCCGGTAAGCGACATGACCAGCCGGCTGGTCAGCGTGTCGAGCTGAAAGCCCTGAAAAACAGTTTCGAACATGTACCACTCGCTGACAAAACCGGCTTGCGGCGGCATTGCGGCGAGACTCATCGCGGCGAAGAGCACGCCGAGACCGAACAACCACGAACTGCGGCGTAACATGTCGGTGTGCACGATGGCGTAACCGCGGGTCGCGCCGTAAACGGCATCGGCGGTCAGGAATAGACCGCTTTTGGCAAGCGCGTGCGCAGCCAAGTGCAAAAGCGAAACGGTCCACGCCAGGCTCGCCAGTTCGGGCATGCCGTGGCCACGGAAAATCAACGACGCGCCAAGCATAGCCACCGCGATCGAGGCATTTTCGGCCGACGAAAAGCTCAACAAAGTGCGCCAATCCTCCTGCTGGAACGCATAGAGCGAGGTAAGAACGGCGCTCAGCACCGCGACGATCACGATAAAGACGCCAGTGCCGGCAACAAGCGCGGCGTGCGTTGCGGGTATCCATTCGAGCAAGCCGCGGCTCAAACCGTAGAACGCGGCGTTGAGCACGACGCCCGACATCAGCGCGCCGGTGGCGCCGCTCCCAGTGCCGTAGGCGGTCGGGAACCATTCGTAGAACGGCAACAGCCCGAGTTTGGCGCCGAAGCCGATGACAAGAAGCACGGCGATGGCTGCCAGCGTCGTCGCCGCGAGCGTCCCGGCGGCCGCTCCAAATGTCGCGAACGCAAAAGAGTGTGCGCTGACGGCGAGTAACAGAATAGCGATAACCAGCGCGACGGCTCCGGCTTCCAGAAGTCCAAGCATGAACAAAGCAGGCTTGCCGGCATCCGACGATAATTTTTCGCTGAGGATCATGATGGCGCCACCAAAGCTCATGATCTCCCAGGCGATGAGGAAGCCGGCTCCATCACGTACACCGAAGACTCCGAGCGCGCCGATCAGGCTCATCGCGGCGCCGAACAGCCAGCCGGCACGGCCCTGTCGCGCTGGGGTGGTCAGCGCGCAGGCAAGCGCGGCCGGCGCCAGGCCAAAGCCGAGCAGCCATAAGGCATCCGGGCTCAGCTGAAATTGAATCGCCGCACCGGCGAGTTCGGTCGGCAACGTGACTGCGGACGTCGAATTCGGCAGTGCCAGGATCGCCGCGATCGCTCCGGCAACGCTGCCGGCAAAGAGGAAAAAGCGTGCAAGGAGCAGTCCACGCCCGGTCGCGGAAATGATGGCGGCCAGCAGCCAAACGAAAACGGCCGCGGCGAGGAGGTCATTCGGCAATCCGGCCTCCTCTGACCTTTTGTTGCGCCCGATCGAGAAACATCAGCAGCGCTTGCATGATCGCGGCCGGGTTCGGCGGACAGCCCGGCAGATAGACATCGACTGGGATGATACCGTCGAGCCCGTGACCGCAAGCGTAGCCGCCCTCGGCAATGCCGCCCGACACGGCGCAGGTGCCTACCGCAAGAACCCAGCGCGGCTCCGCCATGGCCTCATAGGTCGCGCGCAACGGATCGAGCATGGCGTATGTCACTGGTCCGGTCACCATGAGCAGATCGGCGAAACGCGGCGAGGCCGTGAAGAATATTCCGAGCCGGTGCATGTTGTAGAATGGATTGTTGAGCGCCTGCAGTTCGGATTCGCAGCCGTTACACGAGCCCGCGTCTACGTGGCGCACGTGCAGGCTGCGTCGGAACGCGCGGCGCGTTTCTGCGCCGGGAGCGGCTGACGCGGTTGGAGCGCCACTCCAAATCAAATCATTGCGCGCGCGTGCGCCGAATGCCCAATCGGACGAAGGGCTCATGGCCCCGGTCGGGCAGACCTCGGTGCACAGCTGGCAAACCACGCAGCGGCCGTAATCGATATCGAGCCGCTGTGCGCCGGCGGCGGCCGCAGGCGCATGATGCATGGTGATTGCTTTGGTCGGGCAAATTTCCGCACAGACTTTGCACTCTTCGCCGCACAGCTCCGGCCTATAGCGCGGCATGCCAAGCAAGCCTTCTTGGCCGTCCGTGCCCTCAGCCAGCGGCCAGGGCGCGGTCTGCTTGCCTGCCAACAATCCCAACAGAGTCCATTGCGGCATTGATGGCTCCTAGCGATCGCACCCTGCGATCGTGAGGCCGAAGCTGGCTTCATTGATCGCGTAATCCATCATGTTGCTGTCATGCACGGTGAACGGAAACACGCGCCAATTGGAAAACGACGGCGATTTGATCTTGACGCGCGCGAGCTTGCCGTCGGCTCCGATGTGCACGGCATAGAACAAGGTACCGCGGGGGGATTCGGCAAAGCCTAAACCTTCGGTATTGGGCGCGACATTGCAATCGGTCCGAATTGGTCCGTCGGGAAGCTCATCGAGTGCGCGCTGAATCAAGGAAATGCTGTCACCGAGTTCGGCCATGCGCACCTGCGCGCGCGCGTGCGCATCGCCGGCCTCGCGCACGGCGACGTTCGGCGGCAACTCGGCGTAGGCGGCATAGGGATGGTCGCGGCGCAGATCGCGGTCGAGACCAGAGGCGCGATCGACAGGGCCGCTGGCGCCCTGATCGAACGCTACCTGGCGGTCCAGCCGGCCGGTCGTGATCAGACGATCAAGGTGACTTGCGGTGTTTTCCATGTGCTCGGCGTAACGGGTGAACCGCTCGCGCAGCGAGCTCAGCGCTTCGCCGAGCCAGGGTTTTGGCGACAGATCGCGGCGCAGCCCGCCAATGGCGAGCACGCTGCGCAGAAACCGACTGCCGGTCAGCTGCGTGTTGAGCTGTTTTGATTGCTCCTCCAGGAATTTGCCTTCCGCCTCGCCGACCTTGAGCGTCGTGGTGTGACAGAGGTGACCGAAGTAGTGCAGATGATTGTACAAGCGCTCCAACTCGGCCAGCACCACGCGCAACACGCGCGCGCGTGGCGGCACGATGCAATCGGACGCCGCTTCCACCCCCTGACAATACGCCAGCGCATGCGCAACGCTGCCGACGCCGGACACGCGTTCCGCCAGTACGACCCCGCGGCCGGGTTCGAGACCCTCGAAGCGCTTCTCCATGCCGCGATGTTTGAAGAACAGCCGCGGGTGATAGTGCAAAATCGCTTCGCCGACGTAGAAGAAAAGAAACTCGGCCGATTCCATAACGTCGGCCCGCACCGGACCGAACGGCAATAGCTGCACGTCTGATTCGGCGCCGGCGATCTCGGGAATGACTTGTCTTGTCTGATGCACTCTCAGCGCCCGATCCGGCGGAAAATCCGGGTCGAATGGCGGTTTGCCAGGATCGACGCCTTCACGCAGCACCAGGCGGTGCGGCTGCGGATGTTCGAGAAAGGTGAGGCCGAACAGATCGGCGATCTCGCGCTCGTACCAGCTCAGCAGTGGGGCGATGCCGGCGAGGCTCGGTACCGGCTCGGTTGCGTCGCAGCGCCAGATCGTAAACGGCTCGCCACCGGCGGGGCTCGCGAGATAACGAAGCTCGAGCCGATGCGGCCGCGGATACCACGCATAGGCCATTTGCATGCGTCCGCCGGAGGCGAGCATCCGGCTGGCGGCGTCCTTCAATTCGCTGGGACGAAGCGATGTGACGGTGGGCGCAGTCACGGGATGGGTCCTGCCAGGCTCTGTGCCGCCGCCATGAAGTGGTTCCACAGCCCATTTGGCCACCACAAGCCGAATACGAGCAGCGGCGCCAGGGCGAGCCACATCGGCGCGATGCACCAGCGGCTTATGGCCGCCTGCTTATCAGCGGAGGCGGCGCTCGAAAAATACATGGCACGAAAGTGATTGAGGAAGCCGATGAAGATGACGATCAACAGAACGGCCACGGCATATACCGCCCAGTCGAAGCTTCGTTCGAAGCCGGCGCGCAGGATGACAATTTCGCTCAAGAACAAGCCGAACGGCGGCGCGCCGGTAATGCCCACGGCGCCGGCGAGCCAGACCGCACCTGACGCCGGAAACCGGGCGCGGACCTCGCGGATGCTGGCGATTTCCTTCGAGCCGTAGCTGCGCATGACATTGCCGGCGCCGAAGAACATCAGCGATTTGTTGAGCGAATGATTGAGCATGTGATAGAGCGCGCCGGCGATGCCGAGCGGGCCGCCGAAGCCGAAGCCGAGCGCGACCACTCCCATGTGCTCGACGCTGGAATATGCCATCAGCCGCTTGATGCCGTTCTGACGGACGATGAACAGCGCGCCGACGAGCAGCGATAGAATGCCGAAGGCGACGAGCGCAGTACGGGCAAGGTGTCCGCTCTGTGCTGCGTCGGCGATCGCCAAATAGCGCACGATGCCAAGCATGGCGGAATTGAGCAAAGCGCCCGACAGCATCGCCGAGATCGGGGCTGGACTTTCGCTATGGGCGTCAGGCAGCCAAGTGTGCATAGGCGCAAGGCCGACTTTGGTCCCGTATCCGACGAGCACCAGCAAATAAGACAAGGCCGCCAAGCCTGGATTCATTTTCGGCGCCGCCGCGCGCAACGTCTCCCAGGTCATGTCGTAGGTCGGCCCGAGCACAAAGCTGCCGCACCAGTAGAACAGCACCGTGCCAAGGAGTGCGAGACTAATTCCGGCCGAAACGATGATGATGTACTTCCAGGCGGCCTCAATGCTCTCCGCTGCCCGCTCGAAGCCGACCAAGAACGTGCTTACCAGCGTGGTGAGCTCGATGACGATCCAATAAAGCCCGGCATTGTTCATCACCGCGCTTAACAGGATAGTGAGGGCGAAGCCGGAAAACAGCGCATAAAAGGCCCAAAGCCTCTGCTCCTCATGAAGCAGGCGCATGTAGCCCACGGAGTAGATCGATGCGAGCAAATACACGATGGCGGCGCACAGGATAACCCATGAGCCGGTCATATCGACGATGATGTAACCGGCCAGGAACTGATATGGGCCACTGGCGCTCAGAATCGTAATCGGAATCGCCATCGCGAACACGACGACACTGGCGGCGAGGTTCATCATCTCGGCAGCGCGCGCGTTATAGACGAGAACGCATCCCACAGCGGCGATCGCCGGCGCCAGTATCATGACGGCAAGGAGCGTTCCCACGATCGTCATCCTACCAGCCGATTGAGATCGAAACTGCTCGTAGTGCCGGCATGGGCGAGCAGGTAGCGGACCAGAACGCCAAAGCAGGCGACCACAACGAGAAGATCGAACAGAATGACGATCTCGATGAGCATTGGCATTCCAGGCACGAGAATTTGCGCGCCGAGAAAGATGCCGTTTTCAAGCACCAGCAGGCCGAGGATTTGGCTTAACGCCTCGTGCCGCACGCTGAGCATCAGGAATCCGATCAGCTTCATCGACAGCATGATGGTGAGCGCCAGCACGGCGACCGTGCCGGCGAGCCCGAGCGAAGAACCGATGTGATAGGAAACGACGAGCGCAAAGATCACGCTGACCGCGCCGGCCACCAGCGTGGAGCTGGGCTCGAGAATTTCGTGAATCTCGCGAGCCACGTTGAGCCGCTTGATGATCCGCCAGATCAGATAGGGTAGCAGCAGGCCGCGGAACATCGCGGTCAGAAAGGCGATTAGATAGAGCTCGGGATAGTGACCATAGAAGCCGACAGAGGCGGAGAGGCCGGCAATAATCCAAGATTCCGCAGCGAAGGCGTAGAGATAGTTGTTAAGCCAGCGCGAGCCGAGCATGACGAAGGCAAGCAGCAGGCTGGCGATCGCCATCAGGCTGAACAGCGAGGAGCCAAGCGGATCGAGATGCGCGACCAGCATGGCTATGCGAGCTGCGTTCCAATGATGGCGAGAACGGCGAACACGAACGAAGCCGCGAGCAGTTCCTGGTAGCGGTAGAAGCGCAACCGCGATTGCGCGGTTTCCACCACCACGACCGCACCAGCGACGAGCAGAAATTTGAGCAGCAACGCTGCGGCCGAACCGAACGTGCCGAGTGCGGTGCCTTCATGCGATAGGCCCCAGGGAATGAGCAGCACATTGCAGAAAATGGTGTAGAGGATGAACTGCTTCATCATCGACGCCCACCGCAATATGGCAAGCAGCGGCCCGGAATATTCCAGGATACGGCCTTCCTCGATCATGTACACTTCGATATGCGTGCTGGAGTGGATTGGCAGGCGGTCGGTCTCGACGATCAGCAGCGTGAAAAACGCCAAGATCAAAAACAGGTGCGCGGGGCTGAAATAGACCGCCGGGCTGCCGACCAGGAGATGGTTGACCACGAACGGCAGCATCGACTTGGCCAGCAGCGTAATGCCCACAAACACCAGGATGAGCGCCGGCTCGGCCAAAATTGCCACCATGACGGCGCGGCTCGATCCGATGCCGCCGTAGGCGCTGCCGCTGTCTAGCCCGGCGAGGACGATCATGAACGAGCCGAGAGTGAGAATGAGCCCGCCGCCGAGAATGTCTCCCATGTCCGACAGCGGTAGAGGAAAATCCGTCAGGACCGGAATAAGGATCGGCACCGTCAACATTGCTGTAAAGGCGACGAACGGTGCGATCCAATAGATCCACGAGGCGGTCTCGGGAACGACGATTTGCTTGTGGAAAAGCTTCCAGAGATCGCGGTACGGCTGGAGAATGCCCGGTCCTTGCGCGAGTTGCACGCGTTCCTCGAATTGCAGAATGACGCCCTGCACCAGGGGCGCCAGCAGCAGCACAGCGAGAACCTGACAGATTTGCAGGAGAACGTCGCGGAGCATCATCAGAGTTTCCGCGCGTATGAATGGGCCGCAGCGCAAGATCGGGGACGCTCTAAGCAGGCGTCGTCAGAGCATTCCTGTCCGCGAGTGAAGGCTTGCAAATGCGAATCCTTTCGTCCGCAATCGGATGAAAGGAGTCATCAGCCCCTGGGGCGGTTTAAGGCGAACTCCATCGCCTTGCTGGGTGACCAGCAGCAAGGGCATGAATACGAATGAGTCTGCGCCGATGTCAAGCGTGCCGGCGTGCTCAGCTCGCGCGGCGGCTGCCTGCGCCCTCGTCATCGGCGAACAAGCGGTCGGATTCCGCGACGTAGGGGGCCGCGCTTTGGTGCAGCTGGGAATTGTTGGTCTGGCGCAACGCCGCATCGGCTTCGCCGTAGAGGAAGGGCAGGAACGCATAGCGTCGCCCTGCGGTGACCGGGGTGACCTGATGCAGCGCACCGCAGGAAAAAACGATGGCGCCGCCGTGCGGCGCGCGATAGGTGCGCCGGCCGAATTCCGGCAGTACGAGATCGCCGCCCTCGTACTCTTTGTTCAGGTTGATCGAGACGGCAAAGCGGCGATGCTGCGCGCCGATATTGACGTTGTCGCGGTGCCTGGAAAAATGACCGCCGACGGCGCTGTCGTAACAGGCCACGATGTAGCGGTCCATGCGCGTGGCCTGGAACTGGAAAAATCGCTCGATCGCGGGCGCCAAGCGGCGCACGATGCTCTTGCGTATCGCCTCGCGAAGCTCCGGATGGGCAACGACGAGGTCGCTGCGGCGCTTCACCCGATGGTCGACAACCCGGGTGGTCTTGCCGTCGACATCGAACAAAAAGCCTGAATCCTTGCCGCCGAATTTATCGTAGAGCTGGATCAGAGCTTCGCAGAGCGCAAAATCGAGCACCCGCGGTACGATCAACACCGGCGCGTAGAGCGGCACGCCGGCGGAGTCGTCGACCGAAGGCAGGCTGCGCAAGACGTTGCGCACCGTCTGCGCATGGCCGTCCGCATAATCCCACTGGATATTGGCGACCGCGCGCAGCATCGGATCGAGCACGATGGTGCGCGGCGTCTCGGCGGCGCCATAGCGGCGACTGAGTTCGCCGTCATAATCGGTGATGAAGGAAAGCGCCGCTGCAGAGTGCTTGAAATACACCGGGTCGCCGGGCGGCGCGGTGAGTACGCCGTAGAAGACGAGCCGCTCCTCGTCGAACAGATGCGTGTCGGCGAGCAGCGCCGAAAGCTCTTCCTGCGCGCGCGGATTGGCCGGCGAGCCGAGGAAACTCAACACAATCCAGCGGCCGGCCGCGACCTGCAGGTTGAAGGCGCCGCCCGTGAGGAGCGGCGCGGAAAACCATGGCACCGGATCGCCCAAGATGATGCCGTGGTCGCCGGTTTCGCTTTTTTCCATGGCGAAAGAACCTTCGCGGCGCGGCGGAGCGCCCCGGCCGGATCATGGGTATTTCATGGTAAATTTTGTTCTAATGGGACGCGTGGGGGCGATTCGCGAGGCGACAACAGGGCAGCCGTGAACGACCGTCCGAGCTTTCGCGATGTCCGCATCCGCCAACTCGACCGGCTGCTGGAGCAAGATGCGGATGCTATCGGTGCGCGCTACGAGCGCGCCGGCCTGTTGCGCGAGCTGGGTTCGTTCGAGGCGGCCAAGCGCGACTACCTCGAATTGATCCGCCGCGACCCCGACCACTTCGGCGTCTTGAACGACTTCGGCACGCTGGCGCTCGACGCCGGATATCGGAGTGCCGCGCTCTCGCTGTTCGGCGAAGCGGTCCGTCGCCATCCGAATAATCCGACGGGGCGCGTCAATCTCGCCAATCTGCTGCTGCACACGGGCGAGCACGAGGACGCACGCGTCCACTTCGAAGCGGCTTTGCGCCTCGATCCCGATCACATCCATGCGCATCGGGGCATGGGCAATCTGCTCGCCGAGATCGGCGACATGGCCGGCGCGCGCCGGCATCGCGATAAAGGCTTCAAAAATAATTTCGTCACCGCGTTGCCATATCGCGGCAAACGAGCGCCGATCAAAATCTTACTGTTGGTCTCGGCTATCGGCGGCAACACGCCGGCGACGTCGCTTCTCGATGACCAGGTTTTTCAGACAACCGTCCTGGCGGCCGAATATTATGACGGCAAAACTCCGCCGCCGCACGACCTTGTCTTCAACAGCATCGGCGATGCGGATATTTGCGCCGAAGGCTTGCGCGCGGCGTGCTCGATCCTCG
>Ga0335078_10019226_pt1 | contig 10156 bp, 10 predicted proteins | sample Lox_Sample_32_FD_206711 | JGI IMG/M metagenome (GOLD analysis project Ga0335078, IMG submission 206711) | Soil microbial communities from Loxahatchee National Wildlife Refuge, Florida, United States - Lox_Sample_3.2 | ecosystem: Environmental > Terrestrial > Soil > Wetlands | place: USA...
GCGGGAGGTTCCCGATGACGTTCGACCCCGAGACCACGACGTTCCTCATCGCCGGCCCCGTCCGGATCCATCCCCGGGTCCTTCGGGCGATGTCGATGCCGTCGCTCAACCACCGGGGCGACTACTTCCACGGGATCGTCGCCGAGATCCGCGAACTCCTCCCGGTCCTCTTCGGGGCGAAGGGCCACCAGGTCATCCTGAGCGGCAGCGGTACCTCCGGGCTCGAAGCGGTCTACTCGTCGCTGGTGCCGAAGGACGGGCGCACGCTCGTGCTGTCGAACGGCAACTTCGGGGAGCGGACCGACCAGATCGTCCGCCGATATTCGGCGAACGTGACCACCCTCACGGCCCCGTGGGGCCAGCCGTTCTCGACCGACGCCGTGAACGCCGAGCTCGCGAAGGGCGACGTACGCGCGGTCTGTGTCGTCCACAACGAGACGAGCGTCGGGATGGCGAACGACCTCGCGCAGATCGCGCCCGCGATTAAACGGTCGGGCGCCCTCTTCCTGGTCGACGGGATCAGCGCCGTCGCCGGCATCCCGATGGAGATCGACGCGTGGGGGATCGACGCGGTCGTGGCGGGCAGCCAGAAGGGGCTCGCCGCACCGGCGGGGCTCGCGCTGGTGCACCTCTCCGACCGCGCGGTCGCGGCGCTCCACCCCGGTTCGTTCTACCTCGACCTCGCGGCGCACCTCAAGTCGCTCGAGAAGAACGATACTCCGTGGACCCCCGCGGTCCCGCTCTTCCTCGCGCTGCGCGAAGCGCTCCTCCTGCTGAAGGAGGAGACGCTCGAGGGCCGCCTACTGAAGACGCACCGGCTCGCGGAAGCCACGCGGGGCGCCGTCGACGCGGTGCGCCTCGAGCTCTTCCCGGACCGGCGGCACGCCTCCGACACCGTGACCGCCGTGAAGAACCCGGCCGGGATGGGCGACCCCGAGTTCCGCAAGGTGCTCGAGCGCCAGTACAACGTCCTCGTCCAGGGGGGCCAGGGCGCGCTCACCGGCAAGATCTTCCGGATCGGACACATGGGGATTGCCGACTGGCCGGACCTCCTCGTCACGTTCGCCGCGATCGAGCGGATCCTCGGCAAGGCCGGGCACCTCCCGACCCCCGGCGCCAGCCTGCGCGAGATCGTCGATCGGATGCCGTAGGACCCCGGGCGCCGCGCGCGGCTAGATATCGACGATCACGCGGGCGCGCCCGCGCTCCGGGTCGAAGAGGAGGTCGTGGAAGGTCACCGCCTTCACCTCCGTCCGGGACGTGTGGCGGTCGGGGTCGAACCGCTCCCCCGACACGCTCGCCACGATCGCGGTCGGTGGGTTCCCGACCGGACGCGCCCGGATGTCGCGGCCGACGAACTGTTCCGTCTGTTCGAGGTTGAGGAGCTCGGTGAGAAAGGCGACGACGAGCTCGGTCGTGTCCTGACCGGCCGCGCTCACCGCCCGCTCCTCGGAAGTGCGGACCTTCCGAAGGTCGGTCATCAGGGCGTAGAGGCCGAGGCCCAGCGCCTCGAAGAGCGCGGCCGACGACGCGCCGCGGCCCCAGATCCCGACGTCCGCGGTCGTCGGAAAGCTTCCCCACCGGCGGGAGCGGGTCGCGCGCGCGTCGGACACGTTCGTCGGGCCCTCGGAGCCGGATGGAACCTTTAAGCGCCCCGTCCCGGTCCGTCTCCTTCCGCCGATGCGTGCGACCCTCCTCATCCCCACGCTGAACGAAGCGGCCTCGATCGGCCACGTCCTCCGCCTGTTCCGCGACGCCGCCGCCGAGGCCAACACGACCGTCTTCCGGGGGCAGCCGATCGAGTGGGAGATCCTGGTCGTGGACGGGGCGTCCGCGGACGGGACGGCCGCGATCGCGGAGGCCGCGGGGGCGCGCGTGATCATCGAACGGCGGCCGGGCTACGGCCGGGCGTACAAGACGGGACTCGCCGCGGCGCGCGGCGAAGTGATCGCGACCGCGGACGGGGACGCCACCTACCCCGTGGAGACCGTGCCCGGGCTCGTGAAGAAGCTCCTCGACGAGAACCTCGAGTTCCTCACGGGGAACCGCTTCGCCTACCTCGACCGCCGGGCGATGACGACCGAGCACCGGATCGGAAACCGCCTCCTGAACCTCTTCGTCGGCGTCGCCTATCACCGGTTCGTGAAGATCATCCCGGGCGGCCTCGAGGACAGCCAGAGCGGCTTCTGGGTCTTCCGCCGCGGACTCCTCTCGAAGTTCCAGCTGACCCAGGACGGCATGGCGTTCAGCGAGGAGCTCAAGATCGAGGCGATCCTGCACGGCGTGCGGTTCCTCGAGGTGCCGATCCAGTACCGCGAGCGATGGGGCCCGCCGAAGCTCTCGAGCTGGCGGGACGGCACCCGGAACCTCTTCTTCCTCGCCCGGAAGCGCTTCGCCGTGGCGCGCGAATCCTCCCTCCGAACGCCCTCGACCCTCGCGAAGGGGGAACAGGGCCGCGTCGCTCCGTAGGCGGACCGCTTCTCGGGGAGGCCGCCCGCGGGTGGGCCCGCGATCAGGCGGTCTTTCCCGAGCGTTCGCGCGACTTCACGCGGAGTCCCTTGTAGCCGCAGCGGCGGCACTGGACCGCCTTCGGGGGGTTCCGGGCCGAGCAGTTCATGCAGATCTTCTTGTTGAGCAGGCGCTCGACCGCTTCGGGGAACGGCATGGGGAGGCCGCCCACGCGGGTCGGGCTATAAATCGTGAGCGGCGGGCCGGGCGAAGAGGCTTTCCGCGAACCGCGCGTTTTCGCCCCCCGTGCTCTCGATCGAGGAGGGGGCGGCGGGCGTCCGTCTCGCCCGGAAGGCGCTCGACGCCGCGCTCGGGCCGCACCGGCCCGAGTCGGACCCGGTCGACGCGGTCGAGCGACAGCCGCTACCCCCGGTCTTTGACGAGCCCCGCGGGGTCTTCGTGACCCTGAAACGATACCCCGACGGCGCGCTGCGCGGCTGCATCGGCTACCCGCTGCCGGTCCTCCCCCTGCGCAGCGCGCTCGCCCGCGCCGCGGTGTCGGCGGCGCTCGAGGATTACCGGTTCCGCTCGGTGCGCCAGGTCGACCTGGGTCACCTCACGCTCGAGGTCTCCGTCCTCACGGTGCCCGTCGCCCTCCCGTCCGGCACCCCCGAGGAGATGGTCCGCGCCGTGACGGTCGGCCGGGACGGCCTGATCGTCGACGGCCTCGGCTCGAGCGGCCTCCTGCTGCCCCAGGTCGCTCCCGAACAGGGCTGGTCGGCCGAGGAGCTCCTCGATGGGACCTGCGAGAAGGCCGGCCTTCCGACGAACGCATGGCGGGACCATCGCGTGAAGGTGCGTCGGTTCGAGGCCGAGGTGTTCCACGAGGTCGCCCCGCGGGGGGACGTCGTCCGGGCCGAGCCGCTCGCGCCTACGCCCGTCGGACCATCCGCGCGGAGAGGCTGACCCCGTCGAGGTCCCACTCGCGCACGTCGGGGCCCGAGGGCAGCGGTCCTTCGACGAGCTCGAACGGCTCCGCGAGAAGGTCGCTCGCGAGCATCGCCCGCCGGTCGTCGAGGGCCCGGTAGAGCGCGCCGGTCGCCCCGACCGTGACCGCGACCTTCTCGGTGTAGCGGAGCCCGAGCTCCTTGCGGGTCTGCTGCAGCCGTCGGGCGGCCTCGCGGGCGAGCCCTTCCTCGGTCAGCTCCGGGGTCGGGGCGCGCGGAAGGGCGGCGCGGGGCCGCCCCATCTCCTCGCGAACGACCCACTCGGTGTCGGAGAGGCCGGCCCGCTCTTCGACCGACACCCAGCGTACTTGCTTCACGTTGAGCTCCTCCGCGAGCAGTTCCACTCCGGCCGCGCCGAGGGTCGCCAGCTGCTCCGACGGGGCGCCGAAGAGGACGAGCTCGGCGAGCGGGATCCGGGATTTCACACCGGCTCGGTGCCGCAGCTCGCGGCCCACTTCGACGAGTTCGCGGAGGTCGCGCATGCCCGCTTCGAGCCGCTCGTCGCGGGGCGCGAGCGAAGCCGGCCACGCGGTGCGGTGTACCGAACCGTCGCGGTCGCGGAAGGCGCGCCCGCCGACCTCCTGATGGAGCCATTCGGCGGTGTACGGGAGCAGCGGCGCGATCGTCCGCGCAAGGCCGAGCAGCGTGTAGGAGAGGGTCGCGTGCGCGGCTCGGCGGTCGGACGAGCTCGCGTCCGACCAGAACCGTGACCGGGAGCGGCGCAGGTACCAAGTAGAGAGGTCGTCGACGAAGCTCCCGACCGCCCGCGCTCCGTCCCCGATATCGTAACTCTCGAGGGCGACCTCGACCGCGGCCCGGGTCGCCTCGAGACGCGAGAGGAGCCAGCGGTCGAGCAGTCCCGTGGGGACAGGCCGTTCCTCGACCGGCGAAAGCCCATCCGCCCGGGCGTTCCCGAGATGGAACGCCGCGACGTTCCCGAGAGTACCGAGGGTGCGCGCCGCCGTCTTGCGGATGGTCGCCTCGTCGCCGCGCATCGGCTCCGTGTAATCGAACGAGAGGAACGTCCAGCGCAGGGCGTCCGCGCCGTACCGGTCGAGGAGCGCGAGCGGGTCGAGCGCGTTCCCCTTCGACTTCGACATCTTCCGGCCCCCTTCGTCGAGCAGGAGCCCCGTGGTGAGGCAGGTCCGGTACGCCGGACGGTCGAAGAGGAGGGTCGAGATCACGAGCAACGAGTAGAACCAGCCCCGGGTCTGGTCGAGTCCCTCCGCGATGTAGTCGAGCGGCGCCGCCGGGTCGAACGGGCCGGGCTCGAACGGGTAGTGGAACTGCGCGAACGGAGCCGAACCGCTGTCGTACCAGGCGTCGATGGTGTACGGTTCGCGCCGGGTCTCCCCACCGCACGTGGCGCAACGCACCCGGAGCTGGTCGACCGTGACCCGATGCGGGTCGAACGGCGCGGGCAGGGGACTCCCTACGAGCTTCGAAAGCTCCGCGAAACTGCCGACGCACGTCGCGTGGCCCGCCGCGCAGAGCCAGATCGGGAGCGGCGTTCCCCAGTACCGGTTGCGCGACAGCGCCCAGTCCTTGGCCTCGGTCAGGAAGTTGCCGAACCGACCGTCGCGCAGATGGGAGGGGACCCAGCGGACGGTCGCGTTGTAGCGAACGAGCCGGTCGGTCGCGCGCGACGTGCGGACGAACCAGGAGTCGACCGCCCGATAGAGGAGGGCGGAGTCGCACCGCCAGCAGAACGGGTACGTGTGCCGGAGGGTCGTGTGGGAGAAGAGTCGCCCGCGCTTCTCGAGGTCCTTGAGGAGGATCGGGTCGGCGACCTTGAACGACTTCCCGCGGACGAGCGGGACCGCTTCGGTGAACGCGCCGCGGTTGTCGAGCGGGTCGAAGACGCCGACCTTCTCGCGCTGGCCGATCCGCAGGTCGTCCGGCCCGAAGCTCGGCGCGATGTGGACGAGCCCCGTCCCTTCCTCGGTCGTGACGAAGTCGTCGAGGACGACCCGGTAGCGGCCGGGGCCGGGCCCGGGCGTGTCGAACGGAGGTTCGTACGTCATTCCGGCGAGGGCGGTCCCGGGCAGGCGCTCGACCACCACGGCGCCGTCGGGAAAGTACCGCGGGAGCGCCGCGGAGGCGAGGACCACTTGATGCCCCTCGCCGGCCCGGACCACGGAGTACTCGAGGTCCGCCCGAGCGGCGACGAGCAGGTTCGCGGGCAGGGTCCAAGGCGTGGTCGTCCAGACGAGCAGCTCGCGCCGTTCCCCGGGCGGCCCCGCGACCGGGAAGCGGACCGTGAGCGACGGGTCGGTCGTCTCGTGGTATCCCTGCGCGACCTCGTGCGAGGAGAGCGGGGTCTCGCACCGCGGACAGTACGGGAGCACGTAATGACCCTTCTCGAGGAGCCCGCGGTCGAAGAGCGTGCGCAGCGACCACCAGACGCTCTCCACGTACGGCGGGTCCATCGTTCGGTAGGCGTGGTCGTAGTCGAGCCAGTAGCCGAGCCGGCGGCTCATCTCCTGCCAGACGGAAGCGACCTCGAGCGTCCCCGTGCGGCACTCCTCGCAGAACCGCTCGACGCCGTACGCCTCGATCTCCTTCTTCGACTTGAGGCCGTGACGTTTCTCGATCTCGAGCTCGACCGGCAGGCCGTGGCAGTCCCAGCCGGCCATCGGGCTCACGATCCGCATCCCGCGCATCCGCCGGTAGCGCAGCTCGACGTCCTTGAGGACCCGCGCCACGAGATGGCCCACGTGCGGCGCCCCGTTCGCGGTGGGCGGCCCCTCGGTGAAGCGGAACGTCGGTCCGTCCGCTCGGCCGGCGAGGACCGAGGTCGGGACCCCGGTCGCCTCCCAGTAGGAGAGGACCCGGGCCTGCACCGCGAGCGCGGAGGGGACCTCCGTCGACTCCTCATCGGCCGTCATGGGCGGCCGCGACGGGCCCGGGAAAGATAAAGGCGAGCGGGCCCGCGCCGGCTACCGCCAGAGGCCGTACGGTCGCGGGCTGCGGGACTCAAACCCGACCCGGGCCGTGGGGTGACGGCGGACGATCGTGCCTTCGTACTCCGTGATGTGCGCGTCGCGGCCGAGCGAGATGCGGGGGGACCGCACGAACTGCACGTCGACCCCCTCGAGGTCGACGGTCTCGGCCTCGACGCGGCGGACGGTGACCTTCATCTGTCGTCCGAGCACCTTTTCGACCAGGTTGGGGACCTTGGCCCGGAGGCTCACCGAGCCGCCGCGCACCGCCCCAAGCACGGAGTCGCGGGTGAAGCGGGTCGCGACCGAGCTCGCGCTGACGTCCCCGGGAATACGGGCCTCGCCCTGGATCGAGACCCCGGCGGCGGAGAGCGACGGGGCGCTCAGATGGCCGCGCATGACGAGGGTGCGGTCGACCGAGACGGCCCCGTTCGCGACGCACTCGCCGCGAAGGTCGGCCTCCCCCGCGTGGAGGGCGCCGTTCGCATGCAACCCACCCGAGCTCTCGAGCGATCCCGCGACGTCGACGGGGCCCTGGACCTCGAGCATCCCGCGCGAGCGGAACGCACCGGCCCGCAGCTGGCCCGCGATCGATACCGTCCCCTCGACGGTGGCGGCGACGACGCTCACGTCGCCGGTGACCTTCACCGTACCGTGGGCGCTCCAGCGCTGGGCGTCCACCGAATCCCTTCGGACGGTACCGACGTCCCGCAGCTCTCCCTCTCGGGCCCGGGGCACGGAGACCGTCGGGGTCGGGACGGACGGCGATACGGGGGGAGAGGTAGCGGCCGCCATGGAACTCGTTAGCCCGTCCGGGTCGCGAACGAGCTGCGAAGGCGTCGGTGCTGGACCATGATGCACAGGTTCTCGAAGACCGTGACCCCGGCCGCGCGCGCCTTCGCGGCGGCCGGCGCGTTCTCGACGCCGAGCTGCATCCAGACGACCTTCGCGCCCCGCGCGATCGCCTCATCAACGACCGGCGGCACCTGGTCGCTGCGACGGAAGACGTCGACGATATCGACCCGCACGTCCGGCGGGATCGCCGCGACGGACGGGTAGGCCTTTTCGCCGAGGACCTCGGTGAGCATCGGGTTCACGGGGACGATCCGGTACCCCGCGGACTGGAGGTACCGGGCGACCTCGTTCGAGTCGCGTTCGGGCTTGTCCGAAAGCCCGACGACGGCGATCGTCGTGGCCCGGGCGAGCACGTCCCGAAGCTCGGAATCGGAGGCGGCCATCGGAGAGGGGACACGGGCCGCGTTCTTGATGCTGACGGGGGAGGGGTCGGCCGCGCGGAACCGCTAAGCCGAGCGGGCCGATCCCCGGGCCCATGTTCCTCGATTACGCGGGCATCCGGGTGACGAACATGGCGAAGGCCGTGCGCTTTTACACGACGGGGCTCGGCCTCGTCGAGACGAGCCGGGGCCGGATGGAGCACGGAGGGGTCTGGGTCCTCCTGGAGGACCGGGTCTCCCACCAGCAGCTCGAGCTCAACTGGTACCCGAAGGATTCGAAGTACGCGACCCCGTACTCCGTGGGCGAGGGACTGGACCACCTCGGGGTTCGCGTCCGCAGCATCGAGTCGGCGGCCCGCCGACTTCGGGCGGCCGGTGCACGGAAGGTCGAGGAGATCCGACGGCGCGGCAAGGTGGCCCTCGCCTACTACGAGGGTCCGGACGGGGTCTGGATCGAACTGATCCCCACCGAAGCGGCCTAGCGGACCCCGGCTCCGTCAACGATACGGCGGCGGCGCGGCGATTGAGCGGAGCTCGGGCGGGCGGGCCGCGAGGTAGTGCACCAGCCCAACCAGGGCCCCGACGAGCACGAGCGAGTAGCTCGCGATGAGGCTCCAGACGGGCGAAACAAGGTAGAGGAACGCCGCGGCGTCGTGCGCGCCGTGGAGCGCGGCGGGGACGACGAGGTTGCCGCCCGAGAACTTGTACGTCGCCGCGAGGGCGAAGCCGAGGAGGAAGAGGCTCGGGAAGATGAGCGGGGCCGCGGCGCCGTAGGTCGTCGAGTAGTAGAGGTGGACGCCCGCGAAGACCACGCTCGTCCAGACCGCGGGCACCATCCACGGCCCCGAGCGGTCCCGCCAGTACCCGAACATGAAGCCGCGGAAGATCGTCTCCTCGCAGGCGCCGATCACGAACGAGAACCCGACGAAGAACCACGGATTCCCCGCCGCCTGCTCGAGCGCGGGGTTCGGCCGGTTGAGGAGCTGGAGCGCGCCGGGGTCGAACGCCTCGTAGAAGATCGTGAGGACCAGAACAACGAGGAGGGCGAGCAACGAAAGGAGCCCGTAGAACCGGAGTCCCTGCCAGGTCGCGAGGCCCGTGCGCCGCCCCCAGTCCCGGAGCGGAGCGGCGCCCACGAGCAGGGCGAAGGCGGCGATCGGGACCCCGTAGACGATGAGGAGGTCGCCGGGGAGGTTGCCGTAGAGCAGGTTCGCGGCGGGGAAGGTCTCCGGGACGAAGTACTGGCTCAGGATCGCAAAGACCGTGACGAAGACCCCGAGGAAGTACCGGCCCATCGGGGCCGGCCCGGCGGCCGAACCTCCCGGACCCCACGCGCCGTCGTTCCGCGTCATCCGGAAGCGTCCTCCCCGCTACGGTGGTTTCGGAGGCGGGTCGGGGGTCCCCAGCGTTCGCTCGGCGACGCGAAGGCACGCGAGCAGGTCATCGAGCGTCGCCCGCGCGCTGGCCGCCGAGGTGGCGGTGAGCCGAACCTCGATCTCGTTGCCGACCGCTTCGACCGACACGTACGCCGGGTTGTCCGCGCGCACGGCCTCCGCGACCCGTCGGGCGGTCGTCGGGTCCGGGAACGCGCCGCGCAGGCGAACGGTCAGCTCGATTCCGGTCCCTTCCGAGTCGGGGGCGCCGATGGGTTCCCTCCTGGGGGTGGCGCGCCGGGTCCGCGGCTGAGCGCCCCCGGGACGATCGGGGCGGTGTGCGTACGGCGTTCGGACTCCGCGCGCGCCCGCTCCTTGAGGTAGTTCACGATCGACGGCCAGACCTTCCCGTCGTCGCGCGCCTTGTTCTCGAAGTTGTGCTCGCCGAGGAAGCGGGTGAACGCGGCTTGGCTCACCGCGTCCCACGCGCCCGTGAAGCGCCCGGTGTAGTACCCGAGGACGCCCAAGTCGTGCTGGAGTCCGCGGGCCACGTCCCCCTCGATCACGAGGAGCGTGGCCGGGTCCTCCCGGCTCAGCATGGTCAGGTCGTAGATCTTGAAGACCCGCCGCAGCTCCTCGATCGGCGAAGGGTGCTCGTCGACCCGCAGGTCCACCCATCGGTCGTTGCCGCCGCCGTAGCCGCCGCCCTTGCGGACGGCGAAGAGCGCGGCCGACTGCATGCCCCGCCGGTCGCCGCCCTCGCGCTGCCCGGCGGCGAGCGCCGCGAGCAGCCGGTCGAGGAGGTCGCCCGCCGTCGACTCGTACGTCCGGGCCATCGCACGCACGACCGCGGGTCCGAACAGGATGTTCCCCTGGCAGGCGAACCCGTTCCCGACCTCGTGGCCGGCCCAGTCCATGCACTTCGACCCGGTGAAGGCCGCGGAGCCTCCGTTCGCGTCCACGACGCCGAGCTGGCGTTCGTCCCGGCCGGTGTCGGCCTCGGTCAGACGACGGACCACGTCGCTCGCCGAGTGGCCGAGGCGCAGGAGAGCGAGCCCCTCCGGTCCGTAGGCGACGTTCGCGAGCGCCTGCGTCGCGATCGCGCCGACCCCGGCCTCGGCGAACGGCACGACCGAGCCGACCGAGATGAA
>Ga0335078_10019228_pt1 | contig 10156 bp, 7 predicted proteins | sample Lox_Sample_32_FD_206711 | JGI IMG/M metagenome (GOLD analysis project Ga0335078, IMG submission 206711) | Soil microbial communities from Loxahatchee National Wildlife Refuge, Florida, United States - Lox_Sample_3.2 | ecosystem: Environmental > Terrestrial > Soil > Wetlands | place: USA: Florida...
CGGCCCGCGCGCCCGCGGAGCCGGCCCCGGCGCCCGGGGTGAACGGGAATGGCGTTCCCGGGGCGCTGCTCGCGGAGCCCGGGCCGCCCGAGGTGACCGCAGCCGCCAGCGCCCCCGCCGACAAGCCGTCGCCGGTGGTGATCGAGGGACCGGACGCGGTGGTCGCTGGTGACCAGGCGCGTTACCGCGCCCGGCTGTCCGGTGGCGGCACCGTTGTGTCGTGGGCGGTCGGCGGGGGCGCGGTGTCGCAGGCTCCCGACCCCGATCACCCCGACGAGCTGCTGCTGATCGCGGACCAGCCGGGCAGCCTGACCGTTATCGTGCGGGTCCGCAAGGGCCTGGCCGAGCGCCGCGCGACCAAGGCGGTGATCGCCGAGCCGGAGGCGCCCTCGCCCGCACCGCCCTTCACGCTCCGGCTGTTCCTGCACGGATGGTCGCTGGTTGTCGTCGCGGTCCTGGTCATCGGGCTGGCGGGTGCGCTGGTGGCGCTGGGCAGCTTCTCCGCCGCCGATTTCATCTCGCTGGCCGTCCCGCTGATGGCCCTGCTGGGCATGGCCGCGGTCGTGCGCGGCTCGGGCGAGGAGAGCGGACGGTCCCGCCGGAGCCGGCCGCCGACCCGCCCGCAGGCGGAGAGCCCGTGGTACGGGCCGCCGGGCCAGCCGGGTCAGTCCTACGCGCCGCCTCACCCGGGCGAGCCCGCGCACCACAACTAGTGTTCACCGGCACCCGGCCAGGACCCGGTGCTCGTCCTCGGCGGCAACCTGCCGCGGGACACCCGCAACCTGGCGCGGGACACGCGGCGGGATGGTCCACAGCGGCCCCGCGGCCGGCACGCACGCCCCGGCCAGGAACCGGCGGGCCAGCCCGGGCTCGCGGGCCGGGGCGACGGCGGCCGGGGCGGGGGCGGCCGGAGCGGGGGCGGCCGGGGCGGGGGCAGCGGCGGCCCGGGCGGCCGGTTCCTGGTGCGCCGCGCGGCGGGCCAGGATGGTCAGGCCCGTCGCGGTGAGCAGCACCGCGGCCCCGACCGTGACGGCGCGGGCCGCGCCGGTCCGGGTGGTCTCGCCGAGCAGCCCGAGGCCGACGGCCAGGCTGGCCATCGGGGTGATCACGCTGACGATAGGCAGCGTGATCATCGGCCGGCCGGCCTGGTAGGCCGTCTGGGTCAGCAGCAGCGAGCAGGGGCCGCCGATCACCAGCGCGTAGGTCGCCCAGGAGGTCGCGGTGCCGTGCAGCCCATGGTTGAGAGCGTGCGTGAAGGCCATGGTCACGACCGCGATGCCGGCGTCGGCCAGGCCGGCCGCCACGGCCAGCAGGACCGCCCGGCGCCGCCCGGCCGCGGCCAGCCCGGCGACGGCGAACGGCGCCGCCGAGACGGCCAGGCAGATCGCGGCGAACCCGGCGTGGTGCGCCCCGTGGTGCCCCGCGGGCAGGCCGGGCGGGGTCAGCGCGACGAACATGCCGATGCCGGCCACCACGGCCAGGCATGCGGCCCAGGTCAGCGCGCCGAGGCGGCGGCCCGACCAGACCCGCACGGTGGCCACGCTGAAGATCAGCGACGAGGCCATCAGCATCTGCACGATGGTCAGCGGCCCGGAGTGCAAGGCGACGGCGTGGGTCGCGAAACCGCCGAGTTCGCCGACGATGCCGACCAGCCACCATGGCCGGCGCACCAGCAGCAGGAGCAGGGCGGGACGGCCTGCCGACGCGGCCGGCGCCGCAGCGGCCTGGTACTGCTGCAGCGCGGCGCCGCAACCGTAGAGCGCCGCGGCGATCACGGCCGCCAGGATCGCTGTCACTGCCGTCACCCCCTTACCCGCGCCGAACACATCGCGTGCGGGCCGGTATTCCGTCACCGGCCTGATTCGACGCTATGCCGGGGCACTGACACTTCCCAGGGGAATGGCACCCATTTTCCGGTGGGGGTTAACCCCCGTCCTGGTCCGCGCCGCCGGGTTCCTCGTCGCGGCCAAGCCAAACGCGCTGCCCAGGGCTGAGCCCGTGGTGGGGATTGATCTTGGACTGAAGCATTTCGCTGTCCTGTCGGACGGCCGGAAGATCCCATCCCCGCGGTTCCTGCGCCGCGCGGAGAAGAAGCTGCGGCGGGCGCAACGCGCCTTGTCCCGCACGGAAAAGGGAAGCAGAAACCGGGATAAGGCCACGGTCAAGGCCGCCCGCACACATGCGCAGGTGGCCGACTCCAGCGCAGCGAAGCAGGAACCCATCCGAAGTCACGCCGGAAAGCAGCGTGCCAGGCGGGAATCTCCGCCCTTCAAGGCGGAGTGGAAGTCAAAGGGTGATCCAGCCGGTCACGACCGTCGCGCCGTCGGCCATCTGGCAGTGCAGCCGGAACGGGGCGGACGGAACCGGGCGCACGGAGAAGCAGCCCACCTCGTCGACGGGGATGCGGGTGACGTCGCCGGCCCGCGTCTGGAGCTCGACCGTTCCCTCGTCGGTCGGCACGAGCTGGCAGAGCAGGGAGTCCTCGTTGACCTCGATCTCGATGCTCAGGTGAGCGGAGGTGAAGGTCAGGGCGCGGATCGACGCGGTCTCGGACCGCACGCTGCCGGCCTGGTCGACCAGCGAGTCAAAGGTGAGCCGGGCCAGTTCCGCGTCGATGTTATGCCAGGCGAACGCGTTCCGGCCCGCTTCGGTGAATTCGGGCGGTACTTCCTGCTGAGCGCGCAGCGACTCCTTCAGCACGGCCAGCAGCTGCTCATCGTCCCAGATGTCAGGCACCACACCGTCCTCCCATCGTGTCGGCCCCGGCGGTGCGGGCCGCGCCGCCCGGCGGCGTGGGCGGCTCGGGCGGCGCGGGCGGGTTGCCCGGCTCACCGGGCGGCGGGTCACAGTAGGCGGCCAGCGAGGGAGAACGGCGCAGCCGGTCCAGGCAGCGTGCCCGCTGCGGCCCGATGCTCCCGATGCGCACCGACAACGTGGCGCTGATCTGCGCGTAGGACACCGGCGGATCGCTGATCAGCATCGACAGCAGCCGGCGGCAGTGCTCCGGCAGCCCGGCGAACGCCGCGCGGACCGCGCCCTTCAGCTCGGCCGCGATAATCTCCTGCTCGATCAGCTCAGCCGCCCGATCCGGCTGATCCGACTGGCTGCCTTCCGGCAGCTCGGCGTGGGTGTAGCGGCTCGCCGCCTTCACCACGCGCAGGCATTCCCGCTGGGTGGTGGTGGCCAGCCAGCCGGGCAGCGCGGCGGGCTGGCGGATGTTGCCGAGCTGCTCGACGAGCAGCAGCCAGACCGTCTGCCCGATGTCGTCGGCGTCGGCCCGGCTCAGCCGGTACCGCTGACAGATGAACCAGACCAGCGGCGCGTACCGGTCGATGATCTCGTTCCAGGCGTGCTGGTCACCGTCCAGGGCGCGGGCGACGAGGGCAATGACCGCCGGATCGTCTCGCATGGCTGTCCTCTGCGGGCCCGCGGGTACGGGCCGGTCCCGAATCATTCACGAATGCACGGCGCCGGGCACGATGTCGCCTGCGGGGGCGTCAGCGTGCGTCAGGCCGTACAGCACATCGCGGGCGGATCGCCGGCCCGGTATGACGCCGGCCGCGATCACGCCCGTCACGATACCGGCCGCGAACGAGCAGCCGGCCCAGTTGGCGGTGCCCTCGAACCGCACGTCCTCGGTGACCGGCGTGCCGTCGGGATTCTGGCCCCCGGTCGCGACGGCGACCATCCCGCGCAGGTAGGCACCGTTGAGGTCGACACCGCGGGCGTACAGCGAGATCCACGGCGCGGGGTGCGGGGTGAACGGGGCGAGCTTCCCGTCGCGGTCGATCGCGCCGACGCTGACCACGTTCGCGAGCGCCGCCGGGTAGGCCTTCGACGCCGGGGTCACGCCCGCGGGCGCCCGGCCCGGCGGGAGCTGGTCGACGTCCCCGTTGTTCCCGGCCGCGGCGACGATCACCGTCTCCGGCCCGAACTGCCGCACCGCCGCCTCCAGCACCATCGGCGCCGTGTTGTCGTCGGTCATGAACTCGCCGAAGGACAGGTTCACCACGTCGAGCCCGGCCTGCGCCATGTCCGCGATCGCGACCGCCGCGTCCCAGGCCGAGCCGTCGCCCTGACTGTCCAGCACGTGCCGCAGGTAGAGCTGGGCGTACGGCGCCTGCTGCAGGACGCAGGACGCGACGAAGGCGCAGTGCCCGTCAAACTCGGTGAAGCTCGCCTGCGCGGGGTCGAGCAGGTCCTCGGCGCGGCCGACGTAGTGGTCGGCGAGCCGCTCGTGCGGGAACAGTTTCGTATCCAGCAGTCCGACCCGCACGCCGCGGCCCGGTTCCGGGCTGTGGTGCGTGACGTCGGCCGCGTTGGTGAAGTCCTCGCTGGTCGGGGTGGGTGCTCCCTCACCGCCGCCGATGTGCGGATACCCCTTGACCAGGGACGGCTGATAGTTCTTGCCGATCTTCAGCTCCCAGCCGGGGTAGTACGCGGCGAACCGGACCTGGATGCCCCTGATCAGCAGGGCGAGGTCGGAGACCGGGTAGCCCGGGTGCGCGCCGTCCCGCTCGGCGTGGTAGCGGCGAAGCGCCGTCCCGGTCAGCGGGTCGGCTTCGAGCGCGGCCACGGCGCCGGGCACGCCGGACAGGCCGGACAGGCGGGCCAGCTCCAGCGCCGGGCTGGAATCCAGTCCGGCCCATGCAACACGCAGGCCGCGCAGCATCCGCGCCAGGATGCCGAGATCAGCCCGGGCAACCACGAGCTGATCACCATGGAACTTCTCCACCCAGCCATGCCTGATGTCCATCTGACCTCCCGCAGTCTGCTCTTCGCTGTGTAGAGGCAGCTCCTGGCCGGCTGATACACCCCCGGCGCACTTTTTCTTGACGCTGGCCGGGACGGCCATGCCTACAATCGGCTGTGGACCCGGGGCTGGCCGAGCAGGCGCGCCAGGCGCTCCGGCTCGCGGAGGCGCATCCGGCCGAGTCGGCGGCCCGGGCCGGCCTGCTCGCCCGCCGGGCGCGGCAGGATCACGACCTGGCCGCCTGGTCGATCGCCGAACGGGCCCTGGGTGTGGCGGCCCTGCAGCTCAAGGAGCCGGACGCGGCACTGCGGCATCTGCGCGCGGCGATGCGGCTGGGCGGGCAGGCGGGCTCGCCGGAACTGGCGGCCGAGGCCCAGCTCAGGCTCGCCTTCGCGCTGAACCTCCGCGGGCACGCCCGCCGGGCGCTGCGGGAGATCGAGACCGCACTGGGGTCGCTGTCGGGGACGGCGCGGGCCCGCGGGCTGGCGCAGCGTGCCGCGATTCTCAACCAGCTCGGCCGGCTCGATGAGGCGCTGCCCGACTACCAGGCCGCGCTGTCGGTGCTGCGCCGGGCGGGTGACCCCGTGTGGGTGCAGCGGGTCCTGTACAGCCGGGCGGTGCTGCATGGGTACCGGCAGGAGTTCACCGCGGCCGAGAACGACCTGCACGAGGCCGCGGAGCTGTGCGAGAAGTACGAACTGGACCTGTCGCTGGGGTTCGTGCACCAGAACCTGGGCTGGATCAGCGGCCTGCGCGGCGACGTGCCGGCCGCGCTGCATTATCTGGACCTGGCGGAACGGCGGCTGCGGGCGCATGGCGCACCGGTCGGTGAGCTGCTCGCCGACCGGTCGGAACTGCTGCTGTCGGTGCGGCTGCTGCCGGAGGCGATGCAGGCGGCCGGGGAGGCGGTCCGCGAGTTCGAGGAGCATCGCCGGAACATCGCCCTGCCGGAGGCGCGGCTGCTGCTCGCGCAGTCGGCCATCCTCGACGGCCAGGCGGCCCGCGGGCTCAGCCAGGCGCTGGCCGCGGTCCGGGAATTCGGCCAGCAGGGACGGCTGCGGTGGGCAGCGCTGGCCCGCTTCGCGGTGCTGCGGGCCCGGCTGGCCGACAGGCCGGGCTCGGTCGGGATCCGGACCCTGGAACGGGCCGCCGACGAGCTGGCCAGCGCCGGCTGGCCCACGTCGGCGCTGCAGGCCCGGGTGCTCGCCGGCCGGCTGGCCGCCGACCGCGGCTGGGCCAGCCGGGCGAGCACGCAGTTCGAGCTGGCGGCACGCAGCCGCAACCGCGGCCCCGCGCTGCAGCGGGCCCAGGCCTGGCACGCCGAGGCGCGGCGGCGGTGGATCGCCGGCGACCGCGACCGTGCCATGGCCGCGGTCCGTGTCGCACTGCGGGTGATGGACGAGCACCGGGCCGGCCTGGGCGCCACCGACCTGCGGGCGCACGCGGCCGGGCACCGCGGCGAGCTGGCCCGGTTCGGGCTCCGCATGGCCTTCGACAGCGGCCGGCCGGCCCGGGTGCTGGAGTGGGCCGAGCAGGGCCGGGCCAGCCACCTGATGCTCCGCCCGGTCCGCCCGCCCAGCGACCCCGAGCTGGCCGCCGCGCTGTCTGAGCTGCGGGCCACGGTCAACGAGATCTTCCAGCTGCGCGGCGCGGGCGGCAACATCGCCCCGCTGACCCGCCGCCAGCTCGCGCTGGAACGGCAGATCCGCGACTATCACCGCCGCCTGCCAGCCGATCAGGAGCCGGCTGTTGCCCAGTCGCAGCTGGTGGACGCGCTGCACGACACGCTGCACGACGCCGCCCTGGTGGAGTTCGTCCAGCTCGACCGCACGCTGCACGCGGTGACCATGGCCGGCGGCCGGGTCCGGCTGCACTCGCTCGGCCCGTCGGCCGTGGCCGCCGATCTGATCGACCGGGCGCGGTTCGCGCTGCACCGGCTGGCCCGGCACCAGCCCTCGGCGGCCAGCAAGGCCGCGGCGCAGGTCCTGCTCGCCGACGCCGCCCGGCGGCTCGATGCCCTGCTGCTTGGCCCGGTCGCCGGGGAGATCGCCGGCCGGCCCCTGGTCGTGGTGCCGACCGGCCGGCTCCAGTCGCTGCCCTGGTCGATCCTGCCATCCTGCCGCGGGCGCCCGGTCACGGTAACGCCGTCGGCCGCGTTGTGGAACGGCGGCCGCCCCGCCGGGCCGCAGGGAGCCGTGGTGGTCGCCGCCGGGCCGGGGCTGCCGGGCGCCGAAACCGAGGCGGCGGCCGTCTCGGCGCTGCACCATGTGACGCCGCTGTCCGGGCCGGCCGCGACGGTGGACGTGGTGACGGGCCTGCTGGACGGCGCGAGCCTGGCGCATCTGGCCGCGCACGGGCACATCCACCAGAGGAACCCGCTGTTCAGCTCGCTGACGTTCGCCGACGGCCCGCTCACCGTCTACGACGTCGAGCAGATCCGGCAGGCGCCGCAGGTGGTCGTGCTGTCGGCCTGCGACGTCGGGCGGTCGGCGGTACGGGCCGGTGACGAGATCATGGGCCTGTCCGCCACGTTCCTGGCCCTCGGGGCCCGGCACGTCATCGCGTCGGTCGTCCCGGTGCCCGACGCCGAGACGGTGCCGCTCATGATCGCGTTCCACCGGGGCCTGGCCGGCGGGCTGAACCCGATGGCGGCGCTGGCCGGGGCGCAGCAGCAGCTGGACAGCAGCCAGCCGGCCGCGATGGCCGCCGCGGCCGGGTTCGTGAGCATCGGGACCAACGTGGCCGCATGAGACCGGACGGCCGGCATCCGTATCAGCGCCCCGCCCGGGCGCTCCGTCAGCGCAGACGCGGTTACCCGGACGCGGGGACGCACGGATGACGGAGGGCCCACATGCCTGCGAACACGCGCGCAGAACACCATTGACCCGCTCTGGGGCGGAACCGGCGGGGCCCGCGGCGGGGACGGTTCCGGGCCCCGCGGGCCGGCGGCCGGGAGGGACGGGAACCGCGGCGGGGACGGTTCCTGCCCCTCCCCCGGCCGGCCCGGCCGGCCCGGCCGGGGCGCCTGGGCGGCACGTTCCTGGTGAGACTGCCCGGGGAAAGGCGCGGCACAGCAGGCTGACTGGCGCCGATGGGCTTTTGTCGGTGATGGGCAGGACGTTCGTCCCTAAGTTATTTGCCGGCAAAGCGGGCATTGTGAACATGTGTTCGCCGTGCATGAAGTCACCGTGGTGGCGGGTTTTGATTCCGCGGCCGCCCGGCTGACCCACTACGTCAACCATGGACGGCTCAGCACCGCATCGGCGGCCGCCTACGAGGGCGGGCTGGACGTGGGGTTGCGGGTCGGGCCGTTCGGTGAGATCCACGGGCTGTCAAAGCTCGTCGGCGTGCGGTTCGCCGAGCCCATCGCGCGGGACGGCTCGCTGGCGATGCCGCTGCGATGGGAGGCGGCGGGACCCGCAGGCGACCTGTTCCCCGTCCTGGACGCGGACCTGACCCTGGCCGATGCCGGCAACGGCCGGACCCGGCTGCGGCTGAGCGGCTCCTACCGGCCGCCGTTCGGCCGGGCGGGGACGGCCCTGGACCGCGCCGTGATGAGCCGCGTCGCGTCGGCCACCATCCGGTCGCTGGTAGAGAGGGTGGCGGAAACGATCGCGGACCCGGTGCCGGAATCACGGCGCACCGGGGACCCGGCGGCCCGGTGGTGGCCGGCATCGGACATGGGAGAATCCGGCACCGACTGACCGGGCGGTCCCGCGGCGCCGGGCCCGTCCGCACCCGGGTAATTTAGCCTGACGATGACTAAGCACCTCGACCTGGCCCGCTACCTCCGGCCGGGGGACCGGGTGGTGTGGGGGCAGGCCTGCGCTGAGCCGCGGGCGCTGACCGAGCTGCTGGTGGCGCAGCGGCACCGGCTCGGCGGCGTCACCTGCTTCGTCGGGATTCCGGCCGCGGATGTGCTGCGCCCGGAGCACACCGACGCGCTGGCCGTGGAGTCTTACTGCGGCACCGGCAGCAACCAGGCGCTCCGCCCGGCCATCATCCCGGCCCCCTACGGCACGCTGCCCGGGCTGCTCGCGGGCGGCGCGCTGGCCGCCGACGCGGTCTTCGTCCAGGTCTCCGCGCCCGACGGGCACGGCCGGCACAGCCTGGGCCTGGCCGATGACTACGTCTCCGCCGCGCTGGGCACCGCACGGGTGGTGATCGCCGAGGTCAACGACCAGGTCCCGTTCACCGCCGGGGCCCGCACGCTGGCCCCGGCGGACTGGGCCGCCTGCGTGACCTCCTCCCGGCCGCCGGCCGAGCTGCCCGCAGCGGAAGCGCCGGCGGTGGCCCGCGCCGTGGCTGACCGGGTCGCCGGGCTGGTCGAGGACGGCGCCACCGTGCAGTTCGGCATCGGCGGGCTGCCCGAGGCGTGCCTGGGCGCCCTGGCCGGCCACCGTGACCTCGGTATCCATTCCGGCCTGCTCACCGAGGCGGCGATGCGGCTGATCCAGGCCGGGGTGGCGACGGGGGCGCGGAAGACCGCCGACCCGGGTGCAGCCATCGGCGGTTTCCTCAGCGGCACGGCCGAGCTGTTCCGGTTCGCGCACCGCAACCCGGCCGTCCAGCTGCGCGGCACCCGCTACACCCACCACCCGGCCGTGCTGGCCGCGCAGCACCAGTTCACCGCGATCAACGCCGCGCTGGAAGTCGACCTGTCCGGTCAGGTCAACGCCGAAGTCGCCGGGGGCCGGTATATCGGCTCGGTGGGCGGCGCCAGCGAGTTCCTGCGCGCCGCGGCCCGCTCCCCCGGCGGCCTGCCGGTCATCGCGCTGCCGTCCACCGGGGGCCGGTCCAGCCGCATCGTCGCGCGGCTGAGCGGCCCGGTCAGCACGCCGCGCAGCGACGCCGGCGTGATCGTCACCGAGGTCGGGACGGCCGACCTGCGCGGCGCGCCGGTCAGCGTCCGGTATGAGCGGATGCTCGGCATCGCCCACCCCGATCACCGTGCCGCGCTGGCGGCGGAACTGGAGGAGCAGCTCAGGAACGGCAACCGCGGATGAGCCGGGCGGCGATCGGGGGCGGCGGGCAGGGGCCCATGCAATTCCGTTTCGCGCATATGATTTCCCCGTGCCGACAGAAATTGCCGCACTGGCCGTCGCGGAGGCCGCCGGGCCGAAGTCCGCCCGCACCAGGGAGCGGATCCTGAGCGCCGCGGCGCACGTGCTCAGCCGGAAAGGGTATGCGGGCACCCGGCTGGCCGACGTCGCCGACCAGGCGAACGTCCAGGCGCCGGCGATCTACTACTACTTCGCGTCCCGGGAGGCCCTGGCCGAAGAGGTGATGTGGACCGGGATCGCGCGCATGCGCCAGCACCTCGGGCAGGTTCTCGCGGCGCTGCCGCCCGCTACCGGCCCGATGGGGCGCATCGACGCCGCGGTGGCGGCGCACCTGCGTTAC
>Ga0335078_10019229_pt1 | contig 10156 bp, 10 predicted proteins | sample Lox_Sample_32_FD_206711 | JGI IMG/M metagenome (GOLD analysis project Ga0335078, IMG submission 206711) | Soil microbial communities from Loxahatchee National Wildlife Refuge, Florida, United States - Lox_Sample_3.2 | ecosystem: Environmental > Terrestrial > Soil > Wetlands | place: USA...
TCCCAGCAGGATGCCCGCGCCGCCGCCTACCAGGCTCACGATAACGGCTTCCGTCAAGAACTGAAGCAAAATTTCGCGCGGAGACGCGCCCACTGCCAAGCGCAGGCCGATTTCGCGAGTCCGCTCAGTCACCGTTACCAGCATGATGTTCATGATGCCGATGCCCGAGATGATCAAAGTAATCGCGGACACCAGAAACAGAACCGCGGAGAGGATCAGCGAAATGTTGCGAACCGCATTCAGGATCGCGGTCAACGTATCCACGCGGTAGCTCGCGCCCGGCCGGTGGCGGGCTTCCAGAATTTCCTGTACACGCGTCGCCACGCGATCCACCTCTTGGGGCGATCGCACCTGCACATACATCGGGTCGATGCGCTCCACCGGGGTGAAGTCTTTCAGCACGGTGATGGGAATCAGGATGGTGTCGCGCTCCACTTCCGATTGCCCGAACGTCTCCACTTTCTCATGGAACGTGCCGATCACCGTGAACTGCAGTCCGAACAGTTTGATGATTTGCAGCGGCGCCGAATACCGGCTGCCATACAACCGCTCGGCGAGTTGATCCGTCAGCAGGGCGACGTGGCTGCGCAAGGTGACATCGCTGTCATCCATGAACCGGCCCGAGCTTGAGACGATGTTGCGCACGGACTGGTAAGCGGCATCGGTGCCGATCACCTTGACGTCCCTTTGCTTGCCGCCGATCAGCATGTGATCGAAGTTGGTCATCACACCGGTGGCGGCTACGATGTCGGGCGCCAGCTCATCGCGAATGGCATCGATGTCGCGCAGCTTGATGTAGTCGGCATCGGCGGTGGCCACACTCGGTCCGCCGGCAGCGGCGTAGTAGGCAAAGATCATGTTGGAGCCGACGCCCTCCACCTGCTCCAGAATGTAGTCACGGCTGGTGAGCGAAATGGTGACCACCAGGATCACCGAGGCCGTGCCGATCACCATGCCCAGGGCGGTCAGCAGGGAACGGATCGGATTTGCGCGAAGGGCCTGGACGCTGAAGCTGAACGCTTCATTCAGGAACATGCGGCGATTCTATCCGCCCTGGATCTGCCGAAGCAATTTCCGGGCATCGGATTTGGGCGGGTCGTCGGGAGTGATGGGGGCGCTTAAGTAACGTTTGAGAAGATCTTTGGCCAGTTCCAGGTTGCGGCCCGACTGGATGTATACATCGGCGCGCGCATACATCAGCTTCGGGCTGTTGGGCGCCAGCTGTTCGGCGCGCGCGAAATTCTGGTCCGATTCCTGATAGCGTCCCTGTTTCGCCAGCAGGCGAGCCAGATCGATGAAACGGCCCACCTGGTGAGGCGCCAGTTCAATGGCGCGCCGCAAGTGTTCTTCCGCGCTCGCCAACTCCTTGCGCTTTTCCAGCAGCATGGCTTCGGCGTAATGCCCTTCGGCCGGATCGATGGCAGCGATCCGCGCGACCGTCGCCTTCGCTTTCTCCGATCCGCCTCCCAACAGGCCGGGAGCGTCCATGTAGTATTCGAGCAAGTCGTTGAGCGCGTCGAGATTGCGCGGGTCGAGCTCCGCCGCCTTTTCCAAATACTGTCGCGCCTTGGAGGCTTGCCCCATCGCCGAAATGGGATTCGACATCTCCGCTCTCCGGCCATACGCGCGCCCCAGCCAAAGTGCGTATGCGGCGTTGCGCGGCTCGGCCGCCTCGGCCCGTTCCAGCGAGTCCGTGGCTTTCTTGAACTCGCCCATCATGTAATAATTGCGGCCGATCAGCTCGTTGACCGTGGCATCTTTTTGAGGTATCGCCTGGAGAATCGCGAGTGACTGCTCATATTCGGTGAGTTGGTACAGTTTCAGCGCCTGCTCCAGATCGGCGGCAGCAGCCGGCGTGAGACAAGCCGCAACCCCTAACACCAACGCTAAGATGGCGCCAGACTTCACCCGTTCACCCTGTGTAACCATTTTAGCTAACTAAAGTGATGATCAGAGGCCGGTTTGCGTTTCAAGTTTCGGATCATGGAAGGCGAAATCCGCAGAATGCCCGGTGCTATAATTCCAGCGGAGGTACCCGCCTGATGCGGCGTTTCCTTCTCATCCTTGCGGCATTGTTCGGCGCGAGCGCTGCTGCGCACGGGCAGCGACTCTACTTCACAACGATGATCCCGGCGGGTTGCCCGATCGTCATCGAGGACCTCGAACAATCGAAGGACTTCGGTTTCCAGTCGGCAACATTTCTGAACGATTCCAGCCAGACCGTCCAATCGATCCATCTCCAGGTGACTCTTTCGTCGGAAAAACAGCCGGAAGAAGTTGTCGATAGCGGCCACATCTACATCTCGATCGAACCGGGCGAACGGAAGAGCCAGGATATGTTCCTGGGGCGGGTTCAGGCCCTCACGCAACGAGCTAAGTCGGACCGCATGCTCGTGGCCAGAGCGATGATCTCGGTGGAATCCGTGGAGTTCGCGGACGGCTCCCGCTGGACTGCCACGGGGCCCGTCGAATTCGAACCGTCCGACAACCCGGTCCGCCCGCCGGCGCCAAGGTAAGATACGCGCCATTTCTTGCCCGAACCCGGCAGGCGGCACGCGCGTTGACATAGCAAATCCGCTCGCGATATCCTGCCGGTGTTCGAGGTGCGCCTGATGAGAGCTCTTCTAGTCAGTCTTTTTGCCGTCGCTTTGCCGCTGGCCGCTCACCACTCCTTCAGCGCGGAATACGACACAAACCAGCCGGTGAAAGTCAGCGGCGTGGTGACGAAGGTGGAGTGGCTCAACCCGCACATCTGGTTCTATGTCGACGTCAAAGGTGACGACGGCAAGGTCGTCAACTGGGCATTTTCCGGCGGCGCGCCCGGCCAGTTGATGCGGCGGGGAATCTACAAGAACGTCATCCAGCCGGGCATGACCGTGGTGGTCGAAGGTTTCCGCGCTAAGGACGGCTCGTACAACGCCAATGGCGCCAGGGTCACGTTCCCCGACGGCCGCCAGGTGTTCACTGCCAGCGGCGAAGACAAGGTCCCGGGCGAAAAGGATTCCAAGGGCGACGAGAAGAAGTGAGTCGCCGGCGAGGTTCTGTCATGAAACAGATTCAAACGATCTGCGCCTCTTTGCTGGCGCTCGGCCTTTTCGCGGGACTGGTGTTCACGACAACCCGAGTGCACGCCCAGGCCAGCAAGGCGTTGCCGCGCACCGCCGATGGCAAGCCCGATTTCAGCGGCATGTACGAATGGCCGAAGTCGTCCACGGGCGAGCGCTGCAAGTGTTCCGCGACCGTTTTCGACCGCAACAAATTTGCTCCGCTCAAACCAGGCGGCGAGCCGTTCTTTGAGAAGCCCAATGGCGACCCGCGGCACGACGAGCCGCGCAATTTCTGCATGCCGGCCGGCTTCCCTTCGGGGATGCTCTCGGCCAATGCCGTTCAGTTCGTGCAGAACAAGAACACGCTGGTGATCGTCCACGAGTTTCAGCGCATGACGCGCGTCATCCCGCTCGATGGACGCCAGCACCGCGAGGGCCTCGAGCCGATGTTCTACGGCGACCCGGTGGGTCACTGGGAAGGCGACACGCTGGTGATTGAAACGACCAATTTCAAGCGCTGGGGCCTGGACGACTACTACTATTCGGACCGGAACCAATACCGCATGCACAGCGACGCTCTGCGCACCATCGAGCATATTCGCTGGAAGGACAATACGACGCTCGCCTACTCGCTGACCATCGACGATCCGAAGACGTTCACCGCCCCGTGGACACAGGATTTCGAAATGAAGGCGCGTCCGGATTGGGACCAGGCCGGCTTGTACGAGTACGTGTGCGAAGAGAACAACCGCTGCCCCGGCGGGCATTGCTCGCAGTGAAGAACGAATGAACCCCCGCTCCCGGCTCGGTAACGCAGCGGAGGTTCCAGGAGAGTGCTGATGAAACGTTTAGCCGGTTGGTTGATTGCCGCGGGGACGCTCGCCATTTTGCCCCCCTTCGCCGTAGCGCACTTCAAACTGCTCGAGCCCGCAAGCTGGATCGAGGAGAATAACCTCGGCGATCCGCAGAAACTGGGACCGTGCGGCGGCACCTCGGCGAACGCCGGGACCCCCACCAACATGGTCGCGAAAGCTCAGGGCGGGCAGAAGCTGCACATCAAGCTGCAAGAGACCATTTTCCATCCCGGGCACTACCGAATCGCGCTGGCGGTGAACTCTCGCGCCGAACTGCCGCCCGATCCGGACGTGAAAACCAGAGACTCCGAGAAAGGCCCCTGGTCGGTTTCCTCACCGATCCAAAGCACGGCGGCGATTCCGGTTCTAGCCGATGGGTTGTTCGTCCACACCAGCAAGCAGAGCGACCCGTTCGAAACCGACGTGACGCTGCCCAACATCACTTGCGCCAAATGCACGCTGCAAATCGTCGAGTTCATGGCCGAGCACGGGTTGAACCGGGATGGCGGGTACTTCTACCATCACTGCGCCGATGTGCAGATTACGGCCGACCCGGCCAAGCCGATCGATACCAGGTGGCCGGCAGGCAAGTAGTTCGGCCGCGATCTCTTCCAGCACTCGCGCCGCTTCTAGGGCGGAATCGGCTCATATCAATCGAATGGGCTTCGCGCCGCGTTCGAGCACGCGGCCAATGCGGTACGCCGCGTCGAACGCACGTTCGAGCGCGGCGGCGTCGCTTTCGGCAAGCGTGATCAGCAGGCCTCCGGACGTCTGCGGATCGTACAAGAGGTCTTCCACCTCGCGCGGCAGATCGCGCAGTGTCTCTACCGCGCAGGAAGCAAAGTCGCGATTGTTGTGGAGTCCGCCGGGTAGGGCACCCTGCCGGGCGTAGTCGAGCGCTCCGGGCAGGAACCGCAATTGATCCACCGCCAGCTCCAGGGTTACGCCGCTGGCCACCGCCATCTCGCGCGCATGCCCGATCATACCGAACCCGGTCACATCGGTACAGCCATGCACGTCGAACTTCAGCATCTCCTCACAGGCGCGCCGGTTCAAAGTCAGCATGGAGCGTGCCGCTTCGGCGACATGCTCCTCGACGGCGATGCCTCGCTTAAGCGCCGTGCCGATCACGCCCGTCCCCAGCCTCTTGGTGAAGACGATGGCATCGCCGGGCTGGGCGGCGGCATTGGCCTTGACGCGGGCGGGGTGGACCGTGCCCGTCACCGCGTAACCGAACTTGATTTCATCGTCGGCAACGCTGTGACCGCCGAGGATGGCACACTCCGCTTCGCGCATCTTCTCGGCACCGCCCTTGAGGATCTCTTCGAGGTCGGTAAGATCGCCCTTGGCCGGGTAGGCCAGGATCGAGAGAGACGAGATCGGGCAGCCACCCATGGCATACACGTCGCTCAGCGCGTTGGCCGCGGCGATGGCGCCGAAGGTGTACGGATCATCGACGATCGGCGTGAAGAAATCGACGGTCTGCACCAGGGCAAGCTCCGCCGTTAGCTTGTACACGCCGGCGTCGTCGGCCGTGTCAAACCCGATCAGCACGTTTTCATTGGCCGTGCGAGGCAGCGAAGCTAAGATCCGGTCCAATACCTTTGGACTCAGCTTAGACGCTCAACCCGCGGCCTTCACGTGCGCCGTCAGCTTCTTCAATTGCGTGGTGTCGCTCATCTGGCGGGCTCCCTCCTATGATAGCGGGCCGATTCAGAAATTCGAGGATGGGTCTCGTCTGTCCTACGATCAGGTGACCGACATCTGGCAACCAGCGAATCTCCGCGTGCGGAACGTTCTGCTCCAGGCGCCGGCTGGTCCCGGCGGAATCGAGAAGGACATCTCTGGCGCCGAGGATCGCCAGCACCGGCATGGTCAGCCGCTTCAGTGCGTCATTGCTGAAGACGGGCAGCTTGACCATGCGCGGCCGGAAATTCCCGGCGATGAGCCGCATGAAATCCAGCAACGCCTTGACCGCAGGCGGCGGATCGGAGGGGGCACGCCCGAGGATCATTTCTCGCGCCTTGCGCTTCCCCCACTCACCGAACAGCGCGAGGCAAGCTACTTTGAGAGCCGTGCCGATGTTTTGACCGCCGACGCCGCCGGGACAAAGCACGGCGACACGGTCCACACGCCGCGGCCGTCGAGTCGCGTAATCCAGCGCCAGCCATCCACCCAGCGAAATTCCCACCATCGAAGCGCGCTCCAGCGACAAGCCGTCCATCACGTCATCGAGCCAGAGAGCATGTGATTCCGATGCGAGCGGCGGGCGCGACGGCGCGCTTAGTCCGGGTTCGCCGATCACGTCGACGGCGTAGATGCGGAAGTGGGCAGACCAGGCGGCGACATCGCCCATCCACATCGAGGAGTTGGCCATGGCGCCGTGCAGAAGCAGCACCGGCGGCGCTTGCTCGCCGCCGCACGCAATTACAAAAGTCTCGCCTTCACGAGTGGGCACGCGCAGTTGCTGGTTGGGCACAGGCCAATACTTCAGAAATTGCAGGTAGCGCTCGCGAACCGCGCGCTCGCCCTCGGCCGATTTGTATATGCTCTTCATGTCTGGTTCTCCAGATAGAATTCCGTGGCTTTCAAGAACGAAGCGACCGTGCCGATGCCGCCCGTGAGGATCACTTTCAACCGCCCGCGCTCTTCGTAGTAGATCGTTTCCACCCGCAGCGGCTGTTGGTCGCCATGGCCTTTGGCTATGGCGACGAGCGTATTCATCAGGCGGCCGGCGGCTTCCGGGCTGATGGCATCGATCTCCACGATGCTCGACACGTCGATGTAGCGCGCACGGCGGACCGGCTCGGGTGCGAATGCCGAAGCGGGACGCCCGGTCAGCGCCGCCAGATCCTCCCCGGCGATCCGATAGGACTTGCCGATGCGGACGGCTTTCAGTTTGCCCTCCCGGACATAATTGCGGACCGTCCGGACGTGCAGGCCGAGGCGGCCGGCGACCTGTTCGGCGGTATAAAGCTCCTCTGCCATATCTTCCCCATAAGCACTTTACAATAGATATAAATAAATATCAATAGGGAGCAATAGAGTATTTTAGGGCACAAGAGCCGAACGGTCGACCGTTCTTCTGCGGATAAATGGAGAAACGAACCCAATTCAAGGCTATCGTCTGTGTTCGGTTGGGTTTGCGAACTGTGTGCCGACCCTTCATCCTCATGCGTACGGTAACAGCGCGAGCTGGCGGGACCGAGCCCGCAAATGCGGCTGCCGCTGAAGAAGCTTGAGTTGTTTGTATGCCAACAGCGTGATTATCTAACCGCGACGCTGCGGCGCTCCATCAGGACGACGTCGCGCCAGCGACCATCCATCGAGCCGATTTTTTCGCGGATGCCGACCACCCGGAAACCGGCGCGCTGGTGCAGTTCGATGCTGGCGGTGTTTTCGGGAAAGATGCCGGCTTGGAGCGTCCAGAGGCCTTCCCGTTCCGAAACTTCCACCAGGCGAGCGAGCAGCCGAGTTCCCACGCCTTGGCCGCGGGCGCGCGCGGAAACGTAGACGCTCACTTCGGCGACACCCGCATATACCGCCCGCCGCGAAACGGGACTCAGCGCGGCCCAGCCGACCACTTCACCCGCTGCGCGAGAGAGCAGGCGGCATGCAGGCAGATGCGCTTCGTCCCAGCGCTCCCATTCCGGCGGCGACCTTTCGAAGGTCGCGTTTCCAGTGGCGATGCCCTCCAGGTAAATCGCGCGCACCGCGGGCCAGTCCTCGGGGGACATGGGCGCAATGGTGATGTCCACAAATTCAGCTTAGCGGGCTGCGCCGGTCTCGTCGCCGGTGATGTTGAGCTTCGGCTGTGGCTGCGGCAGCGCCTTGCGCGGCAACATTTCGGGACGGTTCGCGGCATCGTACACCAATGTGGCGATTACGGCCGCGGCCTGCATCAGATCGCCCGGCTGCGCGTGATCATAGGTGTCCATGTTGGAGTGGTGCGTGATCGTTTCGTACTCGAGCGGGTCCTGAATGAACTGGAAACCGGGCAGACCCACCGCGTCGAACGACAAGTGATCGGTACCGCCGGTATTGCGGATCGAGACCGTAGTCACGCCCTGGTCCCGGAACGGCGCCAGCCACTGCTCGAAGATGGGGCGCATGGCATCGTTGCCTTGCAGGTACACACCGCGGATCTTGCCGCTGCCGTTGTCCAGGTTGAAGTAGCCGGAGAACTTGGCGTGGGCCTCGGTGAGCTTCATGGTTTCCGGGTCGCCGAAATGCTCTTTGACATAGGCCTTCGAACCCCACAGTCCCTGTTCTTCGCCGCTCCACAATCCGATGCGCACGGTGCGATCCAGCTTGAGATTCAGGGCCTTGAGCACGCGCATTACCTCGATCATGGTGGCGCTGCCGGCGGCGTTATCGGTGGCGCCGGTGCCCGCATGCCACGAATCCAGGTGCGCGCCGATCATTACCACTTCGTCTTTCTTAGCTCCGCCGCGAATCTCGCCGGTCACGTTATAGCTATCGACGTCGCGGTCGGACGCTTCCATTTGCAGGCTGACGCGCAGCTTCACGGGAATCTTCTTTTCGACGAGGCGCACGATGCGATTGTACTGTTCGCGCGTCACTACGAAGGTCGGCAGGGCCAGGGATTCTTTGGCTTCGTACCAGCCGGCGCTCTGTGCTAACAGTAAACCGTCACGTGAGGCGTCGGAGCTGTTGATCAGGGCCGCCGCACCTTCCTCGCGGAAGAATCGCGCGCGCCGCTTCGTCAATTCGTCGCGCTGATCGGCGAGCTGTTGCCGAACGGCAGGAGGCAGCGATTGTACGAACCGGCGTTCTTCGGCGGGATCATCGGGAAACTTCAGGTCGCGCAAATCCGAAAGGCGGGCGATGGGCGTGGGCGCCTGGGCAAGGTCGCTCAGCTCCTTTTCGGTGTAGCGCGTGAAGAGCGGCTGCGCATCGGGAGTGGGCTCGGCGCTCTTGGATGCCAGCAGCACAATCTTGCCCCGGAGCTTGCCTTTCCAGTCGGCCATATACTTTTTGAAATCGTCCGCGAGCTTGACGGGATTCTGCGTTCCGCGGCCGTTGGGCAAGGGCGCCAGGATTACCTCGGCAGTGACTGGGCCTTTGGTTTGATCGGACCACGCCAGCGCCGCGGCATCGAGCGAGGCGTAGCGCGGCTCCAACATTTCGACCGACGATTGCTTCAGGCTCCAGCTCCGGGCGAAGGGTCCCCACTTCTCCAAGCGCACGTTTTCGAGGCCGTAGCCAGAAAGGCGCTTCACCACCCAATCGGCGGCTTCGCGGAATTCGGGGGAAGCCGACAGACGCGGTCCGTAGACGTCGGTGAGGTAGCTCAACGTGTCCATGACGCGCGAGTTGTCGAACGCTTCGGTTTTGATCCGGCCGACGATGGCGAGATCGCTGCGATCGTTGCGTTCCTGCGCGCACAGAGGGGCGGCGGCCAGAACGGCGAGTGCCAAGTATCGCATAGCGAGAATTATACGGCTGGGGGTTGGGGAGCAGCAACGTTAACGCGTAGGGCATGCAAGGCGGGAAAAAGCTTATGGCCGCAGATGAACGCAGATAACGGCAGAGCTTTAGATCGGAATCATCGGCGTCTATGCGCGTTCATCTGCGGCCATGATCCTTTCAGGGCTTCCTGGAGCTCTGCATGCTCGCAGGCGTCAGCGTAAGACGCAACGCACCGTCGTTCCCGGGCTGCCGGCCGACTACGCTGTTTTTATGCCGCTTGCCGCTGCAGGTGTTTCAGGGAATCGGCGCCTCTTCGCTTACTGATTTGTGTGAGCGGCGTTTCAAGTAAGCCGCTGGCGCGGCGGACGCTACGCGTTGTGGGGTAGTGCGGTAGTGATCGGAGAAGTGTAATTGTGTGGGTCACAAGGAGGTCCCTGTGACCCGTTTACGAACCATGATGCTGGAAGAGCTCCAGCGTCGAAATTACTCTCAGAGTACTGCACGCGCTTACGTCCGTGTGGTGCGCGAATTGGCCGCCTATTTCCGACGACCGCCCGACCGGCTCGGCCCCGAGCACATGCGGTTGTTCCAGGCCCATTTGTTTCAAGAACGGAAGCTGAACGCCCGCACGGTGGTGCAATACAGTGCCGGCCTGCGCTTCTTCTTCGTGAAGACGCTGAAGCGGCACTACATGCTGGAGAACATCCCGCTGCCGAAGGAGCCACGGAACCTGCCGGTGGTGCTGAGCCAAGGGGAAGTTACCACGCTGATCGAATCGGCTAGCAGCCTCATGCATCGCGCGATGCTGATGACGCTTTACTC
>Ga0335078_10019231_pt1 | contig 10155 bp, 7 predicted proteins | sample Lox_Sample_32_FD_206711 | JGI IMG/M metagenome (GOLD analysis project Ga0335078, IMG submission 206711) | Soil microbial communities from Loxahatchee National Wildlife Refuge, Florida, United States - Lox_Sample_3.2 | ecosystem: Environmental > Terrestrial > Soil > Wetlands | place: USA: Florida...
GCCCTTCGCGATTCGGAGCTTTTCACCAATTTCTGGAAGCAGATAGCCATTACACCTGATATATAAGGTTGTCATGGCCCGTCCGTTCAAGCGCGTGCTCGTGCAGAGTGGTGCATTCCTGCTGGCTCTGGCCGCGGCGAGCTTTATTTGTGATTACGCCGTGCTGGGCTATCGAATCGCCGCGAAGAAGAATCCCTACGGACAAGTAACGGTCACAGCCTATTTTGCTATTCCTCTCAAAGACGGCCGGGTGCAGTATGAATTCCAGCCGCCGCAGAGCGAGAATTGCGTGAACGCTTTGTATCCGCACCGGGGCATGCAGCCGTGCTGGTACCTGAGCCGCCATCGCGAAAAGCGCATTGATGTGCTGACGCTCCTGTCTACCGCGAGGCGACGTACTGGCGCTTGTAGTACACCTGGACCGGACGCGCTACCGCCGATGTAACTTTAACGGTAATGCGATGGAGTTTGCCGTCGAGTTTCATTTGGGATGGACGGTACCCCAGCACATATTCACTGCGCAGTTCGCGGCTGAACGCCGTCGCCACTTCGGGCAACTTTTCCGGAGAAGATAGAAAAGCGGCGCGGCCTCCCGTGGCTTCGGTGATCTGGCTGAGCAGTTTCCTGCCCTGCATGTCTTCGATTGCGATATCGAACGGTGGAAAGACGCCGATCGCGTAAATCTGTACTTCGGATTCCTGCACCATTTCGCGGATCTCTTTCGCATGATACCGGCTGTCATTGTCGCCGCCATCGGAGATGATGAGCAGTGCCCGGCGTTCGTACCGCGAATGTTTCAGCTTGTTGAGCCCCAGGTAAATGGCGTCCAGCAGGGGCGTGCTGCCGTGGGGCACTACATTTGCGAGTTCGCCCTCGATCTGGTCAATCGACTGAGTCGTGTCGGCCAGCAGTTCTGGCTTTTCTGAGAACGTGACCACGAAGTAATCGTCGTCCCGGTTGGAGTTGTTGAAGAACTCCTTCAGCGCCTGTCGTGCCAGTTCGTACTTCTTTTTCATGCTCCCGCTGGTGTCGAGCAGGATCCCCACGGAAATAGGCTCGTCTTCCTGGTTGAAGTACTTGATGTCCTGCTGGGAATCGCCTTCAAAGAGCGTGAAATCCTGTTTGCGAAGACTGGTGACAGGCCGATTCAGAGAATCGGTGACGACCGCCGGAACCAACACCAGGTCGACATCAACGCTTACCGGACGAAGTCCACTGCGGGAAGCTGCCACCGAACGGGTCGGCGAGGCGATGTGAACCTCATTGAGCGATTGTGAATGCGCCTTGACACCATTGATGCCAAGCAGCAATACGAGCAAGATCGCAGCACGGCGAAGCGATTGGACCCTTACGACCCAAATTTTCATTTTCAAGCCCACACACACAAGGAAGGAGTGGGCGTAAGGTATCACAGGTTGCCTGCAAGCGGAAAGGCTCCACGAACGAAACGCCATGATGCGCTGCGTGCCGGTTCAGCGCTTGGGCGCCTTTGCTGGAGTGCCCGGCGAACGGTCGTGGATATATTCGGCCATTGCACGGTCGAGGGTGCCCTGCGCGCGCAGGATGTATTCGATGGCGTCCCGGCAGGCGCCACGTCCGCCGTCGTGGTCGGTTACGAAATGGGATTCGTCTTTCACCGCTTCGCGGGCATTGCGGACGGCAATCGCCAGCCCGCAGCGCCGCATGATCGGCAGGTCGATGATGTCGTCACCGACGTAGGCCACCTGATCGGCCGTAAGTCCCTCTTTTGCGAGGATTTCGGTGAAGCATTTGCCTTTGTCGGCGATGCCCTGGTGAACGATTTCAATCTTCAGATCTCTCGCGCGCAGTGCAACGGTTTCCGAAATGCGTTTGGTGATGATGCCGAGCTTGAGTCCGCCTAGCTTCGCCAGCGACATGCCTGCCCCGTCGTGCGCATTGAAGCCCTTCGCCTCGATGACACTCTGGCTGTGAATGGCGTATCCGCCGGAGTCGGCGACTTCGGCTTTGCGGTCGCCGAGCGCCTGATGCGCTCCGGCGGGGGCAGGGAAGAGAAAAATAGTGCCGTCGGTCATTACACCGTCGACGTCAAAGAGAATGAGTTTGATCTTGCGAGCGCGCTCTTTTGACATGCAGTTGATTGTAACGGGTGCGGATTTCCCGTTCGCCTGGATAAGTATTGGGCTTTCAGATTACCGACTACCGTTTGCCCGATTGGTGTTTCAAAAGACTCCGGGCACGAATTCTTCGATCACCAGCTTCGATACCGCTTCGCAATCGGCGCACAAGAGCAGAGTCTCATCTTTCGAGGACCGAAGCACGGCGACCTTAAGGCTGCCGCAGGTGGCACAAGCCGTCGTGGGGTCCGAGGAGGAAGGTTCTTTCGTGTCGCTCCAGGTAGGATCGGTTTGTCCGGTCTTCTTTGTATTCAGCTCGAAGGTGCTGCGGCACTCGGCGCACACGTGATTGAAGCAGCACTTGGGCTCGCAGGAATACACCACGTCGCTGCTGCCGCACTGGGGACACCGGATGACATCCTTCAGCGTGGGTAAGCCCATTCGCTCATTCTAAGGCAACCGGCCAATTCGCCCTATGCCCATTGGATCGAGCACTTTTATTGGCAAAAAGGCGAACATCTGGCGAAAGTTCGGGGAAGCGCCTAGAATAACCGGATGCTTCCCGCAGTACCGATGGCTGGGGACGTGGGGTCCCGGTCGCTCGAATGGGCGCACCCGATCGTGCAAGAGTGGTTTCTCGCACGTTTCGGCTCGCCGACCGAGCCGCAAATCGCCGGCTGGCCGCACATTATCGCCGGGCGTACCACGCTGATCGCCGCGCCAACCGGATCAGGCAAAACGCTCGCGGCGTTCCTGGCGTGCATCGACGAACTCGTTCGCAAGGCGCTGAACGGCGGCCTGCGCGACCGCACGGAAGTGCTCTATGTGTCGCCGCTGAAGGCTCTGGGCAACGATATCCAGAAAAACCTCGAAGGGCCGCTGGCGGAGATCATGCAACTGGCCTCCGAGCGCGGCATGCTGATGCCGGAGATCCGCACCGCCGTGCGCACCGGCGACACGCTCGCTCTCGATCGCCAGCGAATGCTGCGCCGCCCCCCTCACATTCTCGTTACAACTCCGGAGTCGCTCTACATTCTTCTGACGGCCGAGCGCAGCCGCAGGATTTTGCGCGATGTGGAGACGGTTATTGTCGACGAGATCCACGCCGTTGCGGGAGACAAGCGCGGGTCGCATCTGCTTTTGAGCTTGGAACGGTTGGAAGCTGTGACGGCAAAGCCACCGGTGCGCATTGGATTGTCGGCGACGCAGAAGCCGCTGGAAGAGATCGCCCACTTTCTGACTGGTACCGACCGCGAACCGCCCGCCGTTGTCGATGTGGGGCACCGGCGCCAGATGGATCTCGCTGTCGAGGTCCCGCGCAGCGAACTCGGTCCGATCGCGACGAACGAAATCTGGGGCGAGATCTACGACCGGCTGGCTGAACTCGCGCAACAGCACCGGTCGACGCTGGTTTTCGTGAACACGCGCAGGCTGGCCGAACGTGTCGCCATGCATCTCGGCGAGCGGCTTGGCGAAGACGCGGTGGCGGCGCATCACGGCAGCATGGCGCGGAAGCTGCGACTGGATGCCGAGAATCGGTTAAAGACCGGCAAAATCAAGCTGCTGGTCGCAACCGCATCGTTACAACTTGGAATCGACATCGGATTCGTTGACCTCGTCTGCCAGCTCGAATCTTCGCGAGCGATTGCCGTGGCATTGCAACGAATTGGCCGTGCGGGTCACTGGCGCGGCGCGATTCCGAAAGGCCGCCTGTTCGCCGTTACCCGTGATGACCTCGTTGAATGTGCGGCGCTTATTCGATCCATTCACGAAGGTGATCTGGATCGCGTCATCATCCCCGAGTCGCCGCTGGACATTCTCGCCCAGCAGATCGTGGCCGAGTGTGCAGCGCGAGAGCAAAGAATCGTGTGGGCACAGGCGCCCTCGCCTGTGCAGGCGGAGCAAAGCTCCGCTCTGCTCTTCGCGCACGACGCCACTTCCGGCTGTCACGAAGACGAACTCTTTGCCCTCGTCAAGCGCGCCTACTGTTATCGCCATCTCACTCGCGAGCAGTTCGATCGCGTGCTCGACATGCTATCGGACGGCATCGCAGCCAAACGCGGACGTTACGGTGCGTACCTCCATCGAGATCGCGTGAACCAGCGGCTCCGCTCCCGCCGCGGTGCGCGCATGACAGCCATCACCAGCGGCGGTGCGATTCCCGAAACCGCTCTCTACAACGTGGTCTCAATGCCCGACGGAACGGTCGTTGGCACTGTCGATGAAGACTGGGCGGTAGAGAGTCTCGCGGGCGACATCTTCCTGCTTGGCAACACCTCGTGGCGCATTCGGCGCATCGAGACTGCCCGCGGACGCGTCCTTGCCGAGGATGCGCACGGGCAGCCGCCGAATATCCCGTTCTGGCGTGGGGAAGCGCCGGCCCGCACGGCTGAGCTGTCGTCTCATGTCGCGCAGTTGCGTCAGCGCCTCAGTGAACTGATGGGCGAGATGTCACCCACGGAGTTTACTTCCATTGTCGCCGGGCATCTGAACGATCTTGGTGCACACCTGGCCGTCGAGTGGCTCCGCGAACACTGTGGCCTCGACGAATCGGGCGCGCAGCAATTGATCCAACATATCCTCAACGGCCGCGCGGTGCTCGGTGAAGTGCCGACGCAGCAGACGATCATCGCCGAACGCTTTTTCGACGAGGGCGGCGGCATGCAGTTGGTCATTCACGCTCCATTCGGAGCGCGGATCAACAAGGCTTGGGGACTCGCTCTGCGCAAGCGCTTCTGCCGCAGCTTCAACTTCGAACTGCAAGCTGCCGCGACCGACAACGGGTTAAACATTTCGCTCGCCGAGCAGCACAGCTTTCCACTCGCCGATGCCTTCAACTTCCTGCAACCGGAGACAGTAAAGGAAGTGTTAGAGCAGGCCGTGCTCACCGGCTCGCCGATCTTCCAAACGCGCTGGCGCTGGGATGCGAATCGCTCGCTGGCGCTCTTGCGCTTCCAGGGCGGCAAGAAAGTTCCGCCGCAGATTCAGCGCATTCGCGGCGACGACTTGCTGGCGTCGGTGTTTCCCGACGTGGCGGCGTGCTTCGAGAACATCGAGGGTGAGATACAGATTCCCGATCATCCGCTCGTCAACGAAGTCATGAAGGACGTGCTGCACGAGGCAATGGACCTCGACGGACTCCGCGCCCTGCTCGAGGGCATCCGCAGCGGCGCGATTCGCACCATTGCGGTCGATACGCCTGTACCCTCGCAGTTCTCGCACGAGATTCTGAATGCGAACCCGTATGCGTACCTCGACGATGCTCCGCTCGAGGAGCGTCGCGCGCGCGCTGTTTCACTACGCCAGACGTTGCCCCAGTCAGTGCTGGAAGAAGTTGGCAAACTCGACCAGGCGGCCATCGAGCAGGTGAGCGAGGAAGCATTGCCCGACGTTCGTGATGCCGACGAACTGCACGATGCGCTGTACACATTGATTGCACTACCACAAGTGGGTGCCCCATCCTCCGCCCTCGGTTGGCGGAGGGTGGGGTTGTTGCCGTTCTTTGATCACCTCCGCGCATCCGGTCGAGCCACGGCGGTCACCGTTGGTGACGAGCGGTTTTGGGTTTCGGCGGAGCGGGCGAAAACCTTCCGAGCAGCGTATCCCCAAGCGGTGTTCGAGTCGTCGGTGACGGAAACGGAAAAGGACGATCGGTCCCACTCAGACGCCGTACACGCAGTCGCGCAAGGCTGGATGCAACATGTCGGTCCCACGACAGCGGCAGCTCTCGCGACGCAGCTTCATCTTCAGCCGGAAGAAGTTCTGCAAGCACTGCTGCGTTTGGAATCCACGGGCGCGATCCTCCGCGGCTGGTATTCGACTTCACGTCCGCCCAGCGGTTCACCGTCCACCGACCACAGTCCACTCTTCACAGAATTCTGCGATCGTCGTTTGCTCGCCCGCATTCACCACCTTACGCTCGGCCGCCTGCGCAAAGAAATCGAGCCCAGCACTCCTGCGCAGTTCATGCGCTGGCTATTGCGTTGGCAGCACGTCGAGCCCGGATCGCAAACCGTCGACGAGCACGGCACACTGGAAATCATTCGCCAGTTGCAGGGATTCGAGATTGCCGCAAACGCCTGGGAGCGCGACGTACTCGCTGCTCGTCTGCGCGGCTACAAGCCGGAACTCCTCGATCAACAGTGCATGATCGGCGCCGTTGGCTGGGGCAGACTTTCGCCTCATCCTGCGACCATCGAGTCCAACAATGATTCACAACGGGTTCGCCGCATCGTGCCCACCAGCGTTGCGCCGATCGCATTCTTTCTCCGTGAAGAGTGCGACTGGATGGCCATCAATCCTTCTCTTGGTGTCGGTGCCCCACATCTCCCTGCTTCTGGGAGATGTGGGATCACGGATGAGAATGCCGAATTTTACGGCGGCCTTTCCGACCAGGCGCGCACCGTTTTCGATTTTCTGAAGCAGCGAGGCGCTTCCTTCTTCCCCGACGTCGTCCGTGGCACCGCCAAAGCCAAAACTGAAATCGAAACCGGTCTTTGGGAGCTTGTAGCCGCCGGCCTTGTCACCGCCGATGGCTTCGATAACTTGCGCGCGCTGATCGAACGGCGCACCTCGCGTTCGCGCCAGGCAGGTCGCTGGTCCTTGCTCTACCCGATCGAATTAGCCGATCGCGCCAAAGCCATCGAAGCCACCTGCTGGATGTTGCTCCGCCGTTACGGCGTGGTCTTCCGCGAGCTGCTGGCCCGCGAAACCATGGTTCCCAAGTGGCGCGAGCTCTGCATCGCCTTCCGGCGGCTCGAAGATCGTGGCGACATTCGCGGCGGACGTTTCGTCACCGGCTTCATCGGCGAACAGTTCGCACTTCCCGTCGCGGTTGAATCGCTGCGCGCCGTCCGTCGCGAGCAACCAAAAGGCGAGACCATGACCGTTTCCGCCGCCGATCCGTTGAACCTCGTGGGCATCATCGTGCCGGGCGAGCGCGTACCCGCGATCTCGGGCCGATACGTCAGCTACCGTGATGGCGCGTTTGTTCCACCCGATCAATCCGAAGACAAAACAGCCGAAGCCGCTACCGGCGATTAACTCCCGCCCAGATGGTAAAATCCACGGTTCCACACAAGTCCAAAGATCGAGGATTCCATGTCGCCAGTCACTACTTCCCCCGCTGAAACTCCCAAGCCCCTCGTTGCCCTCACCCAAGACGAGCAGCTTTTCCGCGATACCATCCGCCAGTTCGCCGACGAAACCGTCCGTCCGCACGTGAAGGAAATGGACGACAAGGGCGTCTTCGAGCACAGCCTGATCGACCAGTTCTTCCAGCTAGGCATCATGGCGATCGAAACGCCCGAGCAATATGGCGGCGGCGGCGGCACCTTCTTCGAAGCGATCCTCGCCGTCGAAGAGCTCTCGCGCGTCGACGCCTCAGCTGGCGTCATCGTCGACGTCCAGAACACGCTCGTGGCCAATGCATTCCTGCGCTGGGCGACGGAAGAGCAGAAAAAGAAGTTCCTCACGAAGATGGCCAGCGACACCGTGGGCGCCTACGCGCTCAGCGAGGCGGGCTCCGGTTCCGATGCATTCGCGCTCGCCACGAAAGCCGAACTCAAGGGCAGCGACTACGTCCTCAACGGACGCAAGCTCTGGATCACCAACGGCAAGGAAGCCGGCATCTTCATCCTGTTCGCAACGATTGATCCCAGCGCCGGCTACAAAGGGATCACGGCATTCGTCGTCGAAAAGGATTTCCCGGGATTTTCCGTCGGCAAAAAAGAAGACAAGCTGGGCATTCGCGCGTCGAGCACCTGCGAGCTGATCCTCGAAGATTGTCACGTTCCGAAGGAAAACGTCCTGGGCGAAGCCGGCAAGGGCTACAAGATCGCCATCGAGACCCTGAACGAAGGACGCATCGGCATCGGTGCGCAGATGCTCGGCGTTGCGCGCGGCGCTTGGGAATACGCCGTCAAGTACGCGCAGGAGCGCAAGCAGTTCGGCCAGGCCATCTCCAACTTCCAGGGCATCCAGTTCCAGATCGCGCAGATGGCGACCGAGATCGAAGCCGTTCGCATGATGGTCTACAACGCGGCGCGCATGAAAGACGCCCGCATGAACTTCGTCAAGGAAGCCGCGATGACCAAGCTCTTCGCTTCGCAAGTGGCCGAACGCGTGGCTTCGCTTTGCGTAGAGATTTACGGCGGCTACGGATTCACTAAGGATTACCCGGTTGAAAAGTATTTCCGCGATTCAAAGATCGGCAAAATTTACGAGGGCACTTCAAACATGCAACTGGCGACCATCGCCAAGCTGGTGATGGTCGGAAAGTGATCTATGAAAGAAGACAACACGGCGGAGCAGGAGCGGCGGAAGTTCATTCGTCTCGACTTGACCGAGAACGTGCGCGCCCTTGACGGCAAGGGCCGCGACATCGGCCGGGTCGAGAAGGTGGGGGCGGGCGGAATGCAGATCCGGTTGGCCGAGGGAGTTCCGCAGGAACAGTTCGGCACCGGCTCCAAGTTCGACATCAGCATCGTCGAACCGGGTAACGTTCGCAACCAGTTCAAGGTCGAGGTGCGCGTTTGCGAGGGCAAGCTGCTGGGAGTACAGTTCCTAAACTAGAGAGTAACGGCTCTCGCTGGAATGTTTACCCTTGCGACACCGTTAACCCTGCAATAAACTTGCGCCACTCTCCCCCTTTGGCAAGTGCTTAAGAATCCTGGAGACCCCAAGAGATGGAAAGCCCACAACAGCACCTGCAGGACATGGCGACGGTACACGCCTTCTACAGCAGGTTGCTGAAGAGCAAGCTTGGGCACGAGATCCCTACTCCGCGGGAAGTCACTGCGGTGGTCTCGGGACAATCCACCTCTGCGGCGGAAGACTCCGCGCAGGTCTTGCGGCGATGGTTGGCCTTGCTCGACCTTGCGATCGCGCCCATGCTGGTGCGCGACGGCCTGCGCGACATCACGGAAAGCGAGTCGGCCGACCGTTTGTTGCGCTACTACTTCCACAAGCATTCCCCCGAAGACACCGATCGTGACAAGGCCGACTTCGTCGTCACCTATCTCTTCCGCTCGCTGGGAATGCCGCTGCGCTCGGTGGAAGAGTGGTCGATCGAGGAGCCCTCGCGATTCGAGGAAGAGATCTACTCCATGCTCGCACTCGACGAGGTGGTGCCGTTGCCGGACGAGCATCGGCAACTAGTGCGCGAGTTTCCCTTCATTCGCCAGGAAGCCGAAGACATTCGCCACTTCGATTCGCTCATGGATTCCGGCTTGATGCAGCGCGTGCGCGACATCAAGCAGCGCTTCGGATATTCCTTCTACCATCCGCGCGTGCTCTCGACTATCGCCGAGTACAACGTCTTCATCGGCAACCGCTTCGACGAACTCTTCCGTGAAGCGGCGCGCAGCATCAAGCAGTTCGCGGTGTCGGTGCAGGAAGCGGGCGGCAGCATCATGGCACGCGTGGATGGCGACGTCACCGTCAAGCAGCTCCAGGAAGTCGAGGAAGAAGAAATCCTCGAAAAGGAATATGGCAGCGCGCAGGAACATCTGCGCAAGGTCTCGAAGTTCAAGAAAGCCGTCGACACCCGCAAGACCTACACGCCGCCCAAAGTCGCAGCGGCTCCGGCGGCGATGCGCGGCATGGCTCCTCCATCGCCCGTCACTCAGCGCCGTAATCCGATGTTCGCTGGAGGCTCGGCCGCTGACGTATCGCGCAGCCTCGACCGCAACGCCGAAGAGATCAAGCTCAAGACCACCATGGAGTCGATTCGCAACTTCATCCTCGCGGCCGATTCCAACAGCTCCAGTTCTTATCCGACTCGCCACGGCAGCGTGAAGCTGACGCAGGCCGAGGTCGACGCCTTCCGCGCCGAGTTCCGCGGAGAGAAGAGCTTCCGCGGCGACTACGCCAACGGCATGGCGCGCGGCGTAGCCATCTTCACCCGCATGTTTAACGAGTTCGAGGAATTCAAGTCGCGCGCAAACTCTAGCTATCTCTGGAAGCCTCACGCCGACGCCCTGGCGTACCTTCTCCACGTCGGAACGCGGCTCCAGGAAGAGTGCGCGTCCATCATCCATGTCGCCGAAGCGCGCGGCCT
>Ga0335078_10019232_pt1 | contig 10154 bp, 5 predicted proteins | sample Lox_Sample_32_FD_206711 | JGI IMG/M metagenome (GOLD analysis project Ga0335078, IMG submission 206711) | Soil microbial communities from Loxahatchee National Wildlife Refuge, Florida, United States - Lox_Sample_3.2 | ecosystem: Environmental > Terrestrial > Soil > Wetlands | place: USA: Florida...
GCCCTTTCGGCCTAAGCATGTGGCGGCAAAGATACGTCTCAACGGATGTTGTGGAAACGAACTTGGTCGTCTGGGTGGTACTCTACCCGTGCAGATACCTCATCGGATCGACCGGTGCATCGTGAACGTGAACTTCGTAGTGCAAGTGGGGGCCGGTCGCCTTGCCCGTCATTCCCACGGCGCCGATAATCTGTCCGCGTTTCACTTCCTGGCCAACCACCACTCTGATCTGGCTCAGGTGGCCGTACATCGTACTGAAGCCGTTGCCATGGTCAATGAGGATTTCCCTACCGTAACCGCCATCGGGTTCAGCCAAGAGCACGATGCCATCAGCTGTAGCCTCAACGGGAGAGCCATAAGGCGCCCTGATGTCGAGCCCGGCGTGGCGGACTCCCTCGCCGCTGAACGGGTCCATGCGGATTCCGAAGCCGCTGCTGATTTCCCCGCGGACCGGCCAACTCTCGGGCACCATCGAGGAGTCAATTGACGCCGTTCCCAGGAATCCTTGCACCGATACAACGCCGGCAGGCTTCGCCGCCAACTCCTTCATCATGGTAAAAGCGTGAAAAGACGCATTGTAACTCGTCTCGACGGTAGCGTCGCTCTGGGTCGCCAAGGACAGGAAAGCATGAGGAAACTGTGGGCGCCGGCCTTGGCCGAAACCATACGTCAGCGCGACCTCGGCCGCCAGCGTCTCGAGTGAGCCCAGCTTACGATTCGTCTGACTCACCTCGTCTTGCAGGGTTTTGTACTGCGTTTTCAGGGCCTCGCGCTGGTTCCGAACGCTGTTGTAATCGGACACCTTGATCAGCATCCGAGCGTAGCTATTCACCATCGCCGCAAAAGTAATGATTCCAAAGAGGCTAAAAGCAAGAGCAAGGTGCATCACATAAGCTGGCAGTTGAATCTTAAAGCTCCGGGCGTAGGTTCCGGGAAAAATCAGAAAGGTATAAAATCGCCGCTCCATTATTAACACCGCCGTTGTAAGTTGATTTCGAGTAGCAACCGCATGGGGTCCCCTCCCGCGGCTACCGAAAAAACAAAGAACCAAGGACGCGAGCTCGACTACCGCAGGGGGTTATGCTATGAGAGCCCGTGGCCCTTGTCAAGAAATTCGTCACATTACGGCGCGGATATTAGTCTGACTGGACCAAGAAACACCGCTCGCATCTCTCCTGACGGGCGTCCTCGCATTGTGCTCACGTGGTGCGCTTGCGGTAGGATCAGTAGGTATCCCGCCATGCCCGTTCGTCCAGGCGGGGTCACTAAAGGAGTGCGGATGGCACTGTTCGACACAGAGAACGAATTCATCGAGTGGCTCCGCACCAGGGCATCGAGGCGGAATCATGGGATCAAAGCCGGGGTCGGAGACGACGCGGCGGTGCTGGCATTTGGACCAGGACAAGAAGTTCTGTTGAAATCGGATATGTCGATCGAAGGCGTCCACTTCACGACCGGCCTCCATCCCCCGACCTCGGTTGGACATCGGGCTCTGGCCCGCCCCCTTAGCGACATTGCCGCCATGGGTGGCACGCCGAAGTTTGCTCTTGTTGCGATCTCCCTCTCCGCGCACACCACCCGATCGTGGCTGGAATCCTTCTACGATGGCTTGCTGGCTTTGGCCGTGCAATCAGGCGTGGCCCTGGTCGGCGGTGACACCGCGGTGGTCTCGGGGGCAATCACGATCGATGTCGTCGTGGCAGGTGAAGTTGGGCCTGGCACGGCACTTCTTCGATCGGGTGCTCGACCCGGCGACGCTGTTTACATTAGCGGATGGCCGGGAGCTTCCGCGATGGGACTTCAACTGATAGTGGGGAGACCTCACCACCCGCGTGGGTCCTTGATCCGACCCCGGGGAAAGTCCACTACAGCACCGGTACGCGCGCCACTCACCACGCGGCACGCGATTCACGCCCACCTTTACCCTGAGCCGCGCCTTGCTCTAGGGAGATATCTCTTGGAGCACCGTTTGGCCTCGGCCGCAATGGACATTAGTGACGGAATATCTACTGACCTCGGGCGACTCGCTGCGGCGAGCGGTGTCGGGGCTATCATCCGACAGGGCTGTCTCCCGAAGCCTGAGATTGGAAGACCGGATTGGACACCACTTGCTCTTCACGGCGGCGAGGACTACGAGTTACTGTTCACGGTCTCGCCCGACAAAGTCCCTCTGGTTCCGCGGACATTCCAAGGCGTGCCTTTGAACCGAATTGGAGAGATGACCAAGTCCAAGCGGCTGCGTCTGGTCGGGTCGGACGGAAAAGAGCGCGACTTAGAGCCAGCGGGCTATGACCACTTTCGGAAAACTTGAGCAGCTGTTGCGTCTAGCCGTAATCCGTGGAGCTTCGTTTGCTCGCCCTGTACCGGCGGTAGCTCAATCTTGGGGCATGGAGGTGCCGGGGGGCGAGCCCTGACTCTCGGCCCCGTGCTTGGACCCTTGCGGTGTCGAGCCAGCTTGGGGGCCAGGCCTTGGCTGGTTGCCTGAGCTTGCCGGTTTCGCGGAACCGCCAGGCGTCGACGCAGGACGCGCTTGGCCCTCTACACCAGGATCCGCCATCCGGGCGCGGTCTTCGGTGGTCGATGCGCTACTCTCGCTTTCCTTCGCACGATTTGCCCCCAGCAGTACCCCTGCGCCGCCGCTGGCCAGGATCTCGGCCACCTGCTCGCGGCTGGTCAACAGTGGCGAGTCGGAAAATTGTTCCGCAGGAGATTCCTTGAGCGCCTCGCTCATGAAGTCCATCCAAATGGGCAGTGCGACGTGGGAGCCCTCTTCTTTGGGACCCAGCGTACGATGATCGTCGAAGCCCACCCAAATGCCGCAGGTAATCGCGGGTGAGAAGCCGATGAACCACGCGTCGCTAAACTCGTTCGTGGTGCCGGTCTTGCCAGCAATGGGGTATTTTGCGGCAAGCGTCCGGGCCCGGGTGGCGGTTCCGGAGTTGACAACCTCGCGCAGCATCGACACCATGACTCGGGCATCGCCCGCCGGCAGCACGTCGGTGACCTCCGGAGGGAATTCGTCGATAACCGCGCCGTCGTAATTGGTAACCCGGTTGACCAGGCGCGGCGCGATGTGAACGCCGTCATCCGGAAACGTGGTGAAAGCGGAAGTGTGCTCGAGTAATGTCAGATCAGACGCCCCCAGAGCGAGGGGAAGGTTCGGCACCAGCCGCGAGGTAATCCCGAACTTGCGGCAGAGCTTGATGACTTTGTCCACACCCACTCTCGCCAGCAGACGTACCGCGGGTACGTTGCGTGACTCCGCCAGCGCGTGAAGAAGCGTGATGCTGCCCTCGAAGCGATTGTCGTAGTTGTGGGGCGACCACCAGCCGGAGGAGGTCGAGTAGCCGACTGGCGTATCTTCGATCGTATCGAAAGGATTGGCGCCGTCGAGCAGCGCTTGTGAGTAAACGTACACTTTGAATGACGAACCCACTTGGCGCTCGGCCTGCACCGCCCGGTTGTATTTGCTGTCGGCGTAATCGTAACCGCCAACCATCGCCTTGACGGCCCCCGTCTGGTTATCGATCACCACCACCGCCCCCTGCACGTCGGGCATTTGGTCCAGCGTCACGTGCAGTGTTCTCCCCTTCAGTTCAGTGATGGCAAAGAGATCAACATCGCCGATGGAGAAGAGCTCCAGGGGGCTCGTTCGTTGCGTCCAGGCAAAATCGGGCGGCGTGACGCGGGCTGTAAGTGAACCGAAGCGAACCAGCGCATAGCCCGGCTTGACGTCGGTAACCAGTCCGTGGGCCCAGCCACCCACCAGAAGCGGTTTCTTCCAGTCTTCGTTGGTATACGTCGCGAGCGTAATCTGCCTTCCGTCCGCCAGCCTCGCCGGATTCTTGTAGATGTTCTGCGCGGGGCCACGCCATCCTCGGCGCTTGTCGTCGTCGTGCAGTCCCCGCCGCAATGCCTCCACCGCCAATTCCTGCAGATGAACGTTAAGCGTAGTGTAGACTCGCAGTCCCTTAGCCTGCACCATCTCCGGGCCATATCGCTTCTCCAGGAACTCGCGGACCTCGTCGACGAAATAAGGGGCGATGTTCTTGGCCCATGGCTGGACATGAAGACCGAGCGGCGCCGCTTTCGCCTCTTCATACTGCGCTTTGTTGATCTTTCCGTTCTCGAGCATCGCCGCCAGGACCCTGTTGCGTCGTTCCAGCGCGCGCTCCGGGTGGCGCACCGGCGAAAACACGTTGGCATTGTTAGGGATTCCAGCGAGCATGGCTGCTTCCGGCAGGGTGAGCTGGTCCACGTGCTTACCGTAGAAGTATTCCGAGGCTGCTTCAAAGCCGAAATTTCCGCTTCCAAAGTCTACCTCGTTGGCGTACATGGCGAAAATCTGCGATTTGGTGAAGTGACGTTCTATCTGGACCGCGAGCAGCGCTTCCTGAAACTTCCGCCGGAAACTCTTCTCCGGGGTCAGAAAGAACCGGCGGCTGAGTTGCTGAGTGAGGGTGCTCGCGCCCTGCGTCTTCCGCCATTCCAGCAAATCCTTGCTGGCGGCACGCAAGATGCCACTGATGTCCACGCCGAAATGGCTCTCGAAGTGACGATCCTCAATGGAGAGCACCGCGTCGCGAAGTACGGGCGGAATCTGATTGTAGTAGAGGATGACGCGATGCTCCAATGCGAAGCTTCCGATCACGCTCCCGTCGTCGGCGTAGAGCTCTGTCATCACATCGCCCCGATAGTCCTCGAGTTGACGGACCTTGGGCAGGTCGGCGGAGTATACGATTACCAACCCCGCCAGTGCTCCGATGCCGACGGAGAAGAGGAGCAAGGTAAAGAAAACCAGTTGGCCGAAGATCCTGCGGCTCCGGATCCTGGGTGCGACCGGGGGGGTAACCGAGGAACGGTTGCTTCCCAAAGAATCACTTGCGTGAGGAGTCGGACGGTTGGCCATGATCGACTTGACCTACTTCTTTATTGTAGGAGTCCAGGGCGTCGCCGTCAAACTGCGCCCGACCTTTTTCGTCTCGCATTCGAGTACGTTGGCCCCTGATCTCAAGAAAGGGGAAACGCACGCCTTGAAGGCGGCCGGTATAAAAACGTGCTCCGCCTCGTACCCGTGCGCCCTCGAGTCATCGTCAAGGCGCCGGGGAGCCGGGGTGTTTATTAAGGAAGGAGGTTGCCCCGGCTCTCCCGGTACTGCATGAAACGACTCCCCAAAGAAGGGAGTGGGTAGTGGCTCATTCAAATTGTGGTGTTCCTTGGGCGATATAATGGCACAATTCTAAACTTCCGTCAGAAAATATTTTCACGGAAGCGCCCCACGCGGCAGCGGTGTCGCACGAGAGGGGGACGCCGCACTGCAAGACCAACCGTAACCACCAATACCTCGATCTACACAAAGTCGCGGCCAATCAGCCGCTCGATACGTTTGCGGATGGGCGGGTGGGTAGAGAACAGGCTACCCATGAATTCGCCCGCTGTCAGCGGCTGCGCACAGTAAAGGTGAGCCATGGCGGGCGCCACCTGCATCGGTGCGCGTTTTGACCACTTGTCGATCTTGTCCAGGGCACGGGCAAGGCCCATGGGGTTGCCGGTGATCTCGGAGCCGGTGTGGTCGGCCTCGTACTCACGCGAGCGCGAAATGGCAAGCTGAATCAACATGGCCGCGATTGGAGCGAGAATCAACATCGCCAGCGCAGAGAGCGCCCCGCCGCGCCGATCATCCCTGCTTCCCCCGCCGCCGAAGCCGAAGATCTCCGCGAAATACGCCATGCGTGCCAGCAGGGTGATGGCTCCAGCTACGGTGGCCACCACGGCGCTGATCAGGATGTCGCGATTGCGGACGTGACCCAGTTCGTGGGCCAGCACACCTTCAATCTCCTGATCGTCGCAGATTTCGAGGATGCCGCGCGTAACCGCCACCGAAGCGTGATTGGGATTGCGGCCTGTGGCAAAAGCATTGGGTGAGTCCGTTGGGATCATGTAAATCTTCGGTACCGGAATGTTGGCTTTGGCGGCCAGCCGCTCGACGATCTGGTAGATGCGCGGACCTTCCTCGCGCGAGATCGGCTGCGCTCGGCTCGACATCAGCGCAATCTTGGCGGAAAAGAAGTAGGTGCCGAGGTTCATCACCGCGGCAATTACGAGGAAGAGGACCATACCGTTCTGGCCGCCCCAGTAATCACCGAATAGCACCAGGAGGCCGGTGAGCGCGGCCAAAAGCACCGTTGTCTTCAAGTTATTCCACATACACTGCTGTCACCCTCCGACTGGCTCGATCACTGGCGCAAACCGGCTGATCCCGGGTCCAAACCCGACTCAATCTGCGTGATCGGCAGCCGCACTATTAGATGATATTCCGCCGGTTGGGAGTCATGATGAGAACCATGAACGACGGATGACAAACGATGAACGGGGCATGCGGGAATGATGAACTGAAGAAGCGGTGGCCAATGGCCAGTGACCAGAGAATCAGCAAAACGGCAAACGCGACGGGTGACAACGGGGCTGACGGGTTTCCATGCCCTCTTTTTGAGTATAAGTAGCTTTCTTTTCAGAAACATCGTGGGATGACGCGATAACGTTCTTTGTTTTCATAAAGATCGTGGGATATACCCGACGGCGATTTTTTAAGTCATTCCTTATCATGAACATCGTGGGATATACCTTCATATTTGATATATGCCTCTGCCCTCTTCGGCCCTTTTCTCTCCATCTCGACTGGGCGCGACAAGCCGCTGGCCGTCCGAATGGTCGGAGGCCGCCAGCCCCCACGCTGCTTGACTGCTTCGTTCATCATTCTCTCGCGCTCTCCCGGTGAAAGGCCGCCCCTTGACTAGGTGAAGTCGGCGCCTCCAGACCCCCTAAATCTGGTACCCGGCCCGCGGCGCCTGCCCTGATTTCGCCGCCCCAGCCCAGACAACCGATACTGAACCCGCCACGTCGGGAACTGGAGCGAATTCCCTCCGCGCGCTTGTTTCAAAGACGTCCTCGCGGGTCTTGCCGGCAGCCTGCCAAATTGCGAATTGCGCCGAAACCCTGCACTCTGTTACCCTAATATAGGCTACTGAATCTGTCAACTACTATTTTCTATCGCTTGGTGGATGGGTTGTCCTTTAACCGCGGCTCTCCGCCACCCTGTTCGGTGGCGGCATAAAGCCGCCGTTACGTACTTCATTCATACCGTAGCGCCACCACCGGATCCACCCGCATGGCGCGGCGGGCGGGCAAGTAGCACGCGGCGAGGGCGACCACAGTGAGCAGAATCGCTACACTTGCAAAGGTCAGCGGATCAACTGCGCTCACGCCGAAAAGCATCGAGTACTTGGTCATGAGACTCGTCAGCCCCGACGCGGCAACCAAGCCGATCGCAACCCCGAGCAGCGCCATTTTCGCCCCTTGCCCCATGACCAGGCGCAGAACATCAAGGCGTCGCGCGCCGAGCGCGATCCGGACGCCAATCTCGTGCGTCCGTTGGCCCGCCAGGAAGGAAATCACGCCGTAGATTCCCACGCTTGCAAGCAAAAGCGCCACGGCCGCGAAGGATCCCAACAGAATCATCGAGAACCGGCGCGTGGCCAGCGAGTCCGCAATCACCTCGTCCATGGTCTCGAGCCCGAAGAGCACCTGCTCGTTGTTCACCCGCTTGAATGCGGTTCGAATGGACGCGGCGATGGCGGGCGCGGAGCCGCTGAACCGCACCAATGCGCCCGTGCCGCTCCACGAGAGCCGCATGGCCGGGTCGGGAAGCTGCATGTAAGGGAAGTAAAGCTGGGCGCGCAGCGATTGGGTGTCGTCCGAATCGAGACCCCATTGCTTCACATGCCCTACGATGCCCACGATCTCCGCCACTCCGCCCTTGATATCAATGTATACATGCTTGCCAATAGGATTCTGGCCCGGGAAGTAGCGCTGGGCGAAGACGTCATCGATCAAAATGACGTGCGGCGCGCTTTCATTATCCTGCGCGGTAAAGAACCGGCCGCGCTCGAGCGGAATGCCCATCACCTTCAGGTAATCCTCCTGGACGACATAACTGAGCGCCCAATGCATATCGCTTTCGGTCGCTGGCTTCGGCTCTCCTTCGATCCAGAAGAGGTCCTCGTCATCACCACTAAGAGGTGACGCACCCCAGGAGAGAGACGCAGCCTGGATTCCCGGGATCGCCTCCAGCGTTGCGGTGACGTTGCGCAGGGCGTTACGAATGGCAGCGGGACTGGCCATGCGCATGGATGGGGAAAGCGAAACGCCGAAGGTCAACACGTTGTGCGAATCGAATCCCGGGTTGACACGCCAGAGGAGCGCCAGCGTGCGCACCATCAGCCCGGCGCCGATCAGCAGCACCAGCGCCAGCGCCATTTCCGCGACCACCAAAGCCCCGTGCGCGCGGTGGTGCGCGCCGCTCGCGCCGCGTCCGCCTTCCTTGAGCGTATCGTGCAAGCTGGTCCGCAACGCCTTATAGGCCGGGGCCAGGCCGAAGATGACTCCCGCCAAAACCGAGATCGCCAGAGTGAAGAGTAGGACCCGGGCGTCGAGCTTTATCTCCGATGCGCGCGGCAGACTCGCGGGTAGTACGGCGAGCGCCGCTTGCGTGCCCCATGCCGCCACGGCCAGGCCAAGCCCGCCTCCCGCAAGCGCGAGCAGGACGCTCTCGGTGAGAAGCTGGCGAATGATGCGGGCCGGAGCCGCTCCTAGTGCCAGGCGAACCGCGAATTCGCGGGTGCGCCCGGTGGCGCGCGCCAGCAGAAGGTTGGCGACGTTCACACAGGCGATCAGAAGCACGAAACTCACCGAGGCCAAAAGTATCAGCAGAAGGGATTGCACCCGACCCACCACGTACTTCTTCAATGGCCTGACCGTCGCTCCAATGCCCTTATCGTCGTCGGGATAGGCGGCGGCGAGGTTTGAGGTCACGCGATTCATATCAGCTTTTGCCTGATCAACGGTCACTCCGGGCTTGAGGCGGCCGACACCATGAAACCCCAGCCCAGCCATCCGCTTCAGCAGAAAATTATTGTCCCATTGGCCGACTGGTACGTAGACTTCCGGGGTGCCGAGATTGCGGAGAAGCAGATCGAAATCCGCCGGAATGACTCCGACAATCGCGTAGCTTCTGCCATCCAAAGTCAACGCTTTCCCCAGGACGTCGTGGGCTGAGCCGAGCTTGCGGTTCCAGAAAGACGCACTGATCAGCGCGATAGGGGCCGCGCCTACCCGGTCCTCGCCCGGGGCGAAGGTGCGGCCGATCGCCGGCTTCACGCCGAGCACCCGGAAAAAGTCCGATGTGATGAAGGCGGCGCGCACTCGTTCAGCGTCGCCGAGACCGGTCATGTTGAAAGAGTAGTTGCGCGAAATGGCCATCGAGGTGAAAGTGTGGTTGTCCTTCTGCCAGTCGAGAAAGTTGGGATATGAAATGGAGCCGGTTTCGAAGTTCGGCTTGCTCTCGTCCAGCGTCACCAACTGATCCGGCTGAGGGTAAGGCAACGGATTCAGGAGCACTCCATTCACCACCGAAAAGAGGGCGGTGTTGGCGCCGATGCCCAGCGCCAGCGTCAGCACCGCGAGCACCGTAAAGCCCGGCGCCTTAGCCAGCATACGCACGCCATAGCGAAGATCGAGCCAAAGATCGGCCATAAAGTTCCTCCTCTCGCGCGTGCCCGGAATCACGGGCTCGAGCGTTACCGGGCGTTCGACACTTCCGAGTTCTCGGGCTAGAAGACTCTCGCGGTCGAATTCTTCCCAAGCGGTTCGACGAGCTTCCGGTTCCGTAGCCCCACCGGCCAGCAACTCCTGATAGCGATCGTCGAGGTGCTGCGCCAGCTCCTCGACGATCTCCGCCTCGCGCGTAGGCGCCAGATTCAAGTCAACCAGTTGCTTGCTGATTTCTTGTCTCCAGTCGGGCCGCTGAGCCATGTTCCGTCCTCCTGGTAGTCGGTAGACGGCATACGGCATAAAGGGGCCTGTCTACCGTCTACCGTCTACCCAATCACCTTTATTCATACCGCAGCGCCACCATTGGATCCACCTTGGTCGCGCGCCGGGCCGGGATGTAGCTCGCCAATAGCGCCGCTGCACCAAGGAGCAACGAAACGGCGACAAAAGTCGCCGGGTCGGTTGGGCGGACGCCATAAAGAAAGCTGGATAGGAACCTCGTCAGGGCCAGGGCGCCTCCGATGCCCAGGGCAATGCCGCAAACT
>Ga0335078_10019233_pt1 | contig 10154 bp, 7 predicted proteins | sample Lox_Sample_32_FD_206711 | JGI IMG/M metagenome (GOLD analysis project Ga0335078, IMG submission 206711) | Soil microbial communities from Loxahatchee National Wildlife Refuge, Florida, United States - Lox_Sample_3.2 | ecosystem: Environmental > Terrestrial > Soil > Wetlands | place: USA: Florida...
GCAGGCCCTGCGCGCAACGATCTGATCCTGGCGCGGGTGAAGAACACGAGCGCGGAAACGCGCACGTTGCGCCCGCAGCTTGTAGTGGATACGACGCTGCCGTTTGCGTTCGAGCCTGAACGGCAGCAGGTGCAGGTGAACGATCATGAGGTCGTTACGGTTTCTTTAAAGATGACAGCGATGGCGAAGGAGCAAGGACCGCGGCGCTTGATTCAGCTTGAGGACCTGGCGATTCGGGCGGGACAGAGCGCCACCTTTTTCGCGCTATACAGCGGCGGTGGTTCGCCGGTGATCCAGCCCCATACGCTCCCGCAGGCGCTGGCCTGTCGCCGGCACGCCGTAACGTATTGGGAGAAAGCGCCGCTACCGTACGGCCGCGTGCAGGTGCCGGATTCGGGTGTTCAAGGCTTGGTGGATTCATCCATTCGCAATATTTGGCAGGCGCGCGAGATCAAGCAGGGCTTGCCGGCGTTTCAGGTGGGTCCGACGTGCTACCGGGGGCTGTGGATCGTGGACGGCGCTTTCCTGCTGGAGGCGGCGACGATGCTGGGAGCGGGACAGCAGGCGCGTGACGGGGTCGCTTACGAACTGACGCACCAGAAACCCGATGGCCGCATCGAGGTGATGCAGAGCTACTGGAAGGAGAACGGCATCGTACTGTGGACTTGCACGCGCCACGCCCGGTTGACGCAGGACAAGGCGTGGCTGGAATCGGTCTGGCCGAAGCTGGAGCGGATCGCGGCGTTTATCAAGAAGCTCCGGCAGGATACGCTGACCGACGCGTCGCCGCTGGACGATGGGCTGATGCCGCCCGGGTTTCCCGACGGCGGCATTGGCGGGGTGCGGCTCGAATACACGAATCCTTACTGGAACCTGGCGGGGCTGCACGCATTCATCGAAGCGGCGCACTGGCTGGGCAAGGATGCCGAGGCTGAGGCGTGGCAGAAGGAATACGACGATTTCATGGCCGCGTTCCGCAAGGCAGCCGCGCGCGACCTGCGCAGCGACACGCACGGCAATCGTTACCTGCCCATTCTCATGGGGGAAGAAGGGTCGAAGGAGCTGCCGCAGCGGGGGCAGTGGGCTTTCTGCCATGCGGTCTATCCCGGCGAGGTATTCGCGCAGGATGATCCGCTGGTGGCCGGCAACCTGGCCATGCTCGAAGCCACCGAGCGGGAAGGCATGGTCTGCGGCACGGGCTGGGACGCGGCGGGCATTTGGAATTACTTTGGTTCGTTCTACGGGCACGCGTGGCTTTGGGAGGGCAACGGGCCGAAAGCGGCGCAGGTCTTGACCGCGTTTGCGAACCACGCGGCGCCGACACTGGTTTGGCGGGAGGAGCAGTCGCTGCGGGGCGAGAAGTTCAGGAAGGTCGGTGACATGCCGCACAACTGGGCCAGCGCGGAGTTTATCCGCCTCACCATCCACCTGTTGGCCCTGGACCGGGGGAATGAACTGCATTTGCTGGAAGGTCTGCCGCGCGAGTGGATGGGACCGGGCATGGTGACGCGCCTCAAGGAGGTGGCCACTCCGTTCGGTCCGCTGGACCTGACGGTGCGGACAGACAAGGCAGGCAAGAAGGCGACGGTGTCCGTCAAACCTCTGGGTGCCAACTGCAGAGCGATCGTAGTGCATCTGCCCGATGCCGGGACGAAGCGGATAGCGCCGCAACGGGGTGGCAGCCTTACCTTTCCGGTTATTTGAGCCTCGGCTGCTACTTGATTTAGTTTGCTCCGGTCTCCCAAGCAATGCGATGCGCATTGGTCATGACGGTGAGCGTAATGGTGGTGGCGGGAATACTGGGCAGGACCGTCGCATCCACCGCGTGTACGCGCCACCATCCCGCCGGGCTGCCGCTGATGTCGGTCTCGAAGGGGCCGGGAGTGGAGCGCATGGGGAAACTGCCGCCGGCGTGGAAAGCGCGGCCGGGCTTGCCCATTTGAAGCAGCATGGGCAAGGGCGCAGCGCCCAGCCGGCGCGCCTGAGCCATGAGTTTTCGAACGACGCGGCGGACGACGGTCTTCGCCTTGGGGTTCGCTTCCGCCTGCAACCGCAGGGTCTCCTTGCCGTCAGCCAAGTCCTTGCGAAGGGTGGCAAGGATGCGGCTGGACTCGGCAGAGTGAAGGAATCCCTGGATGAGGAGCAGCCGTCCCTCGAGTTCGCGCGCGAGGAAGGGAAGACATTTGGCGAGGGGACCTAGGGCGCCGGAGACTGCCCGGCCGATCAGGTCGCTATAGGAATACACCTGCAGGTGAACGGTATAGGGGCTTATCTTCGGATCGAGGATTTCGAGGTAGAGCTGGCTGAGCGCATGAAGCAGCTCGTGCCGGACATTGGGGATGCGCTTCGCGAGCGCGACCGGCAGGAGGAAGTATTGGCTGTCCCTAATGGGGAGGGGGTGGTCGTAGGCCCGTAAAGAGCGGAGCAGAATGCCAGTGGTGGGGATTACGCCGCCGGCCAAATAGACCCGTTCCGCTTCGAACTCCATCAATTGCCAGGTGAGGCGGTGGTAACCCCAGATTCTGACCCGATCGGCAATCTCCTGCACGGAGGTGACAATCACATCCGGCTGGTAGCGAAAATCTCCCGCGCGTTCGAGCTGCGGCAGGGTTTGTTCGGAACTGTAGATATAGCCGTAGGGGCCGCCGTACATGCATAGACCGCAGTGTACGCAACCGGGTTCCTGGGAGCCGCCGGCGGCCTTGATCGCGACCCGGGCGCGGCCATAGTGAATCCTAGCTTGGCGGAGTCCCTCGCGATGGCGGTCCATAGCGTGCAACATCGCCTGGGCCTGGCGGCTGGCTTGCAGGTGCCCGGGTTCATCAAGATACAGTGGGAAGAGGTCAGTGAGTGCATCTCGTTCAGCGGATAAGCCGGTGATTTCGAGGACAGACTTGTAGTGCGGGGCGAGTTGGGGCAGCGAGATCGGCCAGTCCTTCACGTCGTTTTCAACGCACGGCAGCATGGAAGCGCCCCAAACCGTGCTGAATCCGCCCAGGGCGAGAGAAGCTTCGAGGTCCACGCCATCGGACGACAGACCGAGGTGCTGCGCCGCATCGCGATAGGGATAATCCGAGCCGAAGATGCGTTTCCGGGGTATGCCGGAGACGGCGGGGTTCATGCCTTCCTTGAGCCGCTGGACATCTTCTGGGCGCCATTCGGCGGGAGCGGTTTGGCTGAGGGCCTGAACCAGGCGAGCCCGCTCCGGTTCAAGCTGGATGCCGGCGTCGAGCATGCAGACGGACAGGCCACGCTTCAGCAAAGCCGACGCGCACGCCACAGCGGATGGACCTGAACCAACGACGCAATGCATTTCTTCTTAGGTACTCTGGGTGCCACGGTTGAGGGCCCAGCCTGAATCATCCGGCCCTCCGCGGCACGCAGGAGGCGAAGCGCTGGCAGTAGAACAGGCGGTCAACGGGGCTACAAGAGAAAAGGCCGGTTTCGCCCGGCGCCGGGCCTTTGGCACCACCCTCAAACGTGGCCACGCGGTTCCCTCTCCCTGCGTGCGGGAGGGATTCATTGAGTCTCGCAGCCGCGGATATCATCGGGTGTAGTTTTTGGTTTGAGGGCCTCCTCTCCCCAACCCTCTCCTCCCGAGGAGGACAGGGAGTTCCGCCGAAGACGGTGGTGGTGGTAACAAGGTGGGTCCCCCGGCGCCCCGGTTCGACCGGAAGCGAGGCCAGAAAGGAGTTGTAATCCGGCAGGCGGCGCTTAGCCTGTCAGGGTCGCTAATGAAAACGTTTGCCGAACTCGGTTTTCCCGGCCGGCTTATCGCGGTGGAAGGGCTGGATGGCTCGGGGAAATCAACCCAGATATACCTGCTCAAGCGGTGGCTTGAGCTGCAGGAGTTGAAGGTGTATTTTAGCGAGTGGAATTCCTCCGAGCTGGTGAAAGCCGCGACCAGCAAGGGGAAGAAGCGGGAGCTTCTCACCCCCACCACGTTCAGCCTGATTCACGCGACGGATTTCGCCGACCGCTATGAACGCCACCTGGTGCCGCTGCTGCGAGCCGGCTACATCGTGCTGTGCGATCGCTACATCTTCACCGCCTTTGCGCGCGACGTGGTCCGCGGCTGCCCGCCCGAATGGGTCCGGGGCGTGTACAACTTCGCCGCCCTGCCCGACCTCACGTTCTTCTTCAAGTCTGACCTGGAGGTGTCGCTCAAACGTATTCTGGATGGCCGGCCCCAGTTGAAGTACTTCGAGGCGGGCATGGACTTGCGGCTGTCCACCGACCCTTACGAGAGCTTCCGCATCTTCCAGGGGCGCATTCTGGAGCAATACCTGGCGATGAGCACCGAGTTCAACTTTCTGGTGTTGGATGCGAACCGGGTGGTCGAGGAGCAACAGGGTGTGGTGCGCGAACTGATCGCGCAGAAGCTGAACCTGGCGAATTTCCACCGGGCGGAACGGCCGCCTCCCAAGCCCCCGAGCGAGCCACACAAGAAAGCGGTCGCGGAGGAAGTGGCGCAATGAAGGGCGTGGCTAAGAACCACATCGTCGTCCCGCGCCGCAGCGAACGGCGCTTCTATGGGCACGGGCTTCCGGGCGTCGATCTGGAGCAACTGGCCGGGAAGCTCATCGCGGTGGAAGGTGCCGATGGCTCCGGGCGCTCCACGCAGATAGCGATGCTGGTGGAATGGCTGGAGGGTTGCGGCCATGCCACGGTGCAGGTGGGGCTCAAACGTTCGACCCTTGTCAGCGAGGAACTCGAACGGGCGCAGGAAGGCAACATCCTGAGCCGCACGACGCTGAGCCTGTTTTACGCGACGGATTTCGCCGACCAATTGGAGAACATCATCCTGCCGGCCCTCAAGGCGGGGTTCATCGTGCTGGCGGACCGCTACATTTACACTTTAATGGCGCGCGACATGGTGCGCGGCATGGACGAGGCCTGGCTGACAAACTTGTATGGCCTCGCGCTGGAGCCGGATGCGGTGTTCTACCTCAACGTTTCCCCCGAGGAACTCGTGCAGCGGACCTTTGCCAAGAACGCCGCTTTGGACTATTGGGAGAGCGGCATGGACCAGGGGCTGTCCCGCGATATGTTCGACAGCTTCATGAAATACCAGACGGCCATGCAGAAGACGTTCCGCCGGCTCCAAAGCACCTACGGTTTTACCATCGTGGACGGGATGCGCGCGGCGCAGGTCATCAACGCTGAGCTGCAGAGGAAGATCGGCATGGTGCTGGCCGGGAAGTAACCGCCGCGGGCCCGGTTGCGCCGGGGTGGGGAAGGGCTAAGTTCCCCAATGACTCAGGCAACGTTGTAACTCAAGTAACGATTATATGGCCGAAACCAGCAGCAAAGGAGAATATGTTGTGGGCGTTGATCTTGGCGGCACCAAGATCCTGGCGGGGGTCTTTAAGCGCTCATTCGAGTGCATTGGCTCCAGCAAGCTCAGCACCAAGTCCCAGCGGGGCGTGGATGCCGTCGTCGAGCGCATCGCCCGCTGCGTCCAGGACGCGGTGGACGAAGCGGACCTCAGCCTAAAACACGTGGCCGGGGTCGGCATTGGGGCGCCCGGGGCGGTTGATTTCGCGGAAGGCAAAGTCATCTTCGCCCCCAACATGGAGGGCTGGAAAGATGTGACCCTCAAGAAGGACCTTGAGAAGCGCCTTGGCGTGCCGGTGTTCGTGGAGAACGACGGCAACATCTGCGCGCTGGGCGTCCACGTCGCTGAACTCAAAGGCAAAGCCAAGAATCTCGTTGGCATCTTCGTCGGCACCGGCATCGGCGGCGGGCTGATCATCAACGGTGACCTCTACAGCGGGTTCAATCATACGGCGGGCGAGATCGGTCACATGGTGGTGGATCTCAACGGCCCCAAGTGCGGATGCGGCAACAAAGGCTGCTTCGAAGCCCTGGCCAGTCGGACCGCCATCTTCCAGCAAATCAAGGCCGGAATCAAAGACGGCGAGAAGACCATTCTCACCGAAATGCTGGGCGACGACCTCGCCGACCTCCGCAGCGGCGACCTCCGGAAAGCCATCCGCCGCGGGGACAAGTTCGTGGATAAGGTTATTGATGGCGCGGCCGAGTATATCGGCATCGGTATAGCCAACCTGGTGAACATCCTCGGCCCCGAAGTGGTCGTCCTCGGCGGCGGCGTCATCGAGGCGCTGGCCGACGAGATGATGGGGGTAATTGTCGAAACCGCGCAGGACTACGCCATGCCCGGCACGATGAAAGGCGTCGAGATTATCGCCTCGAAACTCGGCGACAGCGCCGGCATCACGGGCGCCGCCGTCCTCGCCCACCGCGAGACCAAGTAAGCTACTTCCCCCTCAGCCGCCTTTCCTGCGCAAAACCACTTGCCCCAGCTTGTAGCGGTGTTGTCCATCATCTCCCGCTAGCGGCAGTGCGATTCGGGGGGTGCCGTCGCGCAGCCCGACTGACACAAAAAGCGCGTAGTCTCCAGGCAGCGTGACCGGCGCGACCAGGCCTGCTACCAACTCGGCCTTCCGTTCCATTACCGGGATCTGGTCTGGAGGCCCGGGCTTCAGGCTGCGCAGGTCGAAGCCATCGTCCACCAGCACGGCAACGATGCCATCTTTCGCGTCCTTGAGCGTAACGGCCATGAAACCACCCGGGTAACAGGGGGCGACCCCGGCATTGGCCCAACGGCTGTCTACGGTGAACGGCTGGCCGATGATCACTTCGTGTGGCCAGGACAGCTCGCGCAATTGCAGCCGGTAACCGAGCCGTCGGTTGATTCGATCAATGAGGGGCCGGTTTTCGGCCAGTTCCTCCCGGGGCCACCAGTGGATGGACAGGTAGCTGGCATGGTAGTCCTCGACCGCTTTCAGCAGCAGGTGGCCGTCTCCCCAGGCGCCGCGAGCCTTGGAGCTGCCGTAGTGCTCGTGCTCGAGGATCACCGGCCAGCGCGGCCAGAATTCCTGCGCCATTTCCGCGTGATACCACGACCGGGGCGGTGGCTGCACCAGGATGCTGTCATCGCGCAGCGTCACGCCCTTGGAGATGGCGTAATCGGTCTCAGGGAAATGCCGACCGGGCTTATCGGGCCCGGCGACATCGTCGTTGATGCACAGCAGCGTGTGCTTGAAGTGCTTCACGTAAAGGTCAATGTGCTTCTTAACCAGCTCCCGCGCCTCGGCCTCGGGCACCTGGCTGCTCATCAGCGTGTGGCCCTCGCCCCATAGTCCATAGGAGCCGATGTCAATGAACGCGACATTCGGGTTGCCATCGTAACGCACGGCCAGAGCGGCCAGGAAATGATCGAGCTTCTGGAGGAAGATTGGGTCGCCGAAGTCCGGGTCCCATGAGCCGCCCTTCTCGTTGCGGCCTTTGCCAAACTCGTAATTATAGCCTTTGGCGCCCGCCTGGCGCACCCATTCGGGCGTCGCGAAGGCCATCCAATTCTCCGAACACGTTACCCGCAAGGCGACGTGCTTACCCCGGGCAATCCAACGCTGGGCTGGCGTATCGAACAGTGGCCAGTTGAACTTGCCTTCCTCGGGCTCCAGATAAGCCCACGGCACGCGCAGGTAAACCGTGGATAGGCCAGGGAAATCCTCCACGGTATCGGACGGCTCCAGCTTCGAACCGTAGTTCTCAGGGATGTTGGAGTAGAATTGCAGGGTCCAACCCATGTCCGGATTGACCAGCGCCTGTGCGTCGTCTTCGGGCCGGACCGTGATGGTGGGCGCGGGGTTCTGGTCCGGCGCGGGGCTGGCGGCAGGGGCGTTGGGGGCGCCCCACAGGACGGCGGCGCAGAGGAATATGGCGAGTAGTTTCGGGCGGGTCATGGGGGTGTTACTTGTGATCCGACGTGTCGGACTGGTCGGACGTTTCTGACGGACTTATGGCGAGCGTGCCTTTGCAGTCGGGATAGCGGGAGCAGCCCCAGAAAGGTTGGTTGGGGCGTGGACCTTTGCGAGCGATGCGGTGGAGCATGGGGTGGGCAGGCGGGTGCGTGTGCTTGAGACGGCTTATCTGAGGGGTAGGACAGGTCGGACTTGTCAGACTTTCTGGCCTGGGTGCGCGCGGCATATAGCCTTTCGGTGAAGCCACCGCTGCCGAGAAAGGTCTGGCCCTGGGCTTCGAGCTGGCGTTTTAGCAAGTAGGCGGCCTGGTTCACGACACAGAGCATTGCGTTGGCAGACAGCTCGGGGGAGGCCCGCTCCACAAACTCCGACAGGCCGGCCAGCCCACGCAACGGCACTCGACCATCTGGCGCAGGCGGAAGGTCGGGCGCGTGGTCTTTTGCCAGAGGCGCCCGCATGGCTAGCGCCTCACGCGATTCCTTGGGCCACACGCGCAGGCCGTTCTGTACAAGGAAACTCTCGTAATCGCGCAGTAGCTCGTCGGACCAACTCGCGCGCGCCACGTTCGTGAGCTTCATCTCGCTCTTGCGCGACGTCGCGGCCGCGCCGCTGCCTTCGCTGATGTTCCGCACGCCGCTGCGCGCGGCTTGCACCATCTGGTCGCTCATGCGGCGGTCCTGCGCGTAGAACCGCCGGCAGAATACCAACGTGGCGTCATACACGGCCTCCGCGACCTTGTAGCTCCGGAGTTTGCGGTAGCCCCCGTGGGGTAGGAAGGGGCTCTCGGGCGAGTTCATGGGGGGAGGTTAATCGCTTAGGGCATATTCAGACAAGTCTGACGAGTCCGACTCGTAAGACCTATTCCCCCGCCTCGTCATGAGGGCGAGGCGGGGTCCCACAACTGCACTCTGACATCCTGTAGGAGGATCGAGACGGGTCAGAGGTTCCCAGAATTTCGGTGAGTCTGGGGCGGCTCGCGCGTTGACGGGTGTGGCGCTATGCGCCAGCATCGGGTGAGTGCACCCTTTCAAAGCTATCGCCGCCATGTCGCTCAACCGGGTGATCGGGGCCAGGAACCGCATCCCGTGGCATCTGCCCGAGGACTTCAAGTGGTTCAAGAGGACGACTACCAGACACGTCATCGTCATGGGGCGGAAGACCTTCGAGTCCATCGGCAAGCCGCTTCCAAATCGAACTACGATAGTACTCACACGCTCACCGGGGCTGATAGCGGGTGTGCGGACGATTGCCGATTTGAGCCAGATTGACCCGGACGATCCTTCCCTGGCTGGGCGCGAGATCTTCATTTGCGGGGGCGCGCAGCTTTACCGGCAAGCGCTGCCGCTTTGCTCGGACTTGTATCTCACCCTGGTGCAGCGCGTGGTTAAGGGCGACACGTTGTTCCCGCCCTTTGAGGATCAATTCGAGCTGGCCGAGGAAGTCCTCGACTGTTCGGAGTTCAAGATTCTGCACTATCGGAGACGCGGTCGGTGATGGCCCGACTTTAGCCTTTGGACTTTAGGCCTTGGACTTTAGACTCCGCGCCCGATGTCGCAGATGTTGAAATCCTCCGGGGCGATGGCCGCCGCGACGCTGACCAGCCGGGTGCTGGGGATGGTGCGCGAGATGGTCTATGCGGCGTTCATGGGCAGTGGGGCGGTGGCGAGCGCCTTCATCCTGGCTTTCCAGGTGCCCAACCTGTTCCGCCGTCTGCTCGGCGAAGGCGCGCTGACGGCGGCGTTCATCCCCATCTTCAAGCAGAAAGAGGTCAAGGAGGGAGAAACCGAGATGTGGCGTTCGGCCAACGCCGTGATTTCGGGGCTGACGACCGCCGCCGGCGCGGTGACGGTGCTGGCCGGGCTGGGGATCTCCCTCGCGCTGAGCGTCTGGCCTTTCAGCGCCGAGACCCGGCTGATGCTCGAGTTGTTGCGGCTGATGTTTCCCTACATGTTGCTGGTGTGCCTGGCCGCGGTGTTTATCGGCATGGCCAATGCGCGCGGCCACTTCTTTGTGCCAGCGCTCGGGGCGGTGGTGCTGAACGTGATCATGATTGCCAGCGTGCTGCTGCTCGCGCCGCACATGGGCCGCCGCCTGGAGGAACAGATCTTCGGCCTTGCCATTGGGGTCCTGGTAGCCGGGCTGGCCCAAGCCTTCTTCCAGTTGCCCAGCCTTTCCCGCGAAGGCTACCGCTACGAGTGGGTTTCGCCCTGGCGCGACCCCACCGTGCGGGAGGTCGTCCAAAAGATGCTGCCGGGCTCCATTGGGGTCGCCGCCTTTCAAATCAACGTGCTGGTGACACAGTGTTTCGCCTTCTGGTTCGGCAAATCCATCGTTGCTTCTTTCAATTACTCCGTCCGCCTGATG
>Ga0335078_10019234_pt1 | contig 10153 bp, 6 predicted proteins | sample Lox_Sample_32_FD_206711 | JGI IMG/M metagenome (GOLD analysis project Ga0335078, IMG submission 206711) | Soil microbial communities from Loxahatchee National Wildlife Refuge, Florida, United States - Lox_Sample_3.2 | ecosystem: Environmental > Terrestrial > Soil > Wetlands | place: USA: Florida...
ATTGCCGTGATCGTGCCACGTGTATTGAGGCGTCAGCACGAGATCGCCCGCCGCCATAACGAATTTCTCACCGTCGACGGTCGTGTGGCCGCCGCTGCCCTCGACCACAAATCGGAGTGCGCCGAGGCTGTGCCGGTGCGCTTCGGCGGTCTCGCCCGGCTTGACGAGCTGGAAGGACGCATGGATCGTCCGGGTTGCCCACTTCTGGTCGAGGCCGGGCATGCAGAGCCGTACCGTGCGGCGCCCGGCGCCACCGTCGAGCGCATGAATTTCGCCTGCGCGTAGCAGCAAGCGGCGGATGTCCGACCAGCGCCACAGATTGGCCGGCATAAGCGGGCGAGGCTGTTCAGCGAGCACGCTGCCCGACAGCTGCCAGTGGCCCTCGAGATCGCACGATGCGAGCTCGTCATTGAGAGCGGCAAGGGCTGAATCTTGTTCCAGATGGTTTAGATGGTTTGGCGACATGCGCTGGCTCCGTCATGGCATTCGTGAAAGTGTACTCGTTTCACCTTCCCCGGCGCCAATTTTTGTTCACTACAAATGCAAGCGCGCGCTCGGCAGTCTGCGCAGGCGGCGCATTGACGTCAGTATGGGCAGTCCACATACTCCTGCAAAACACACGCTAATGAATAGTGTCCGGGGGAAAACAAACACAAATGGATACGAACGAGGCCCTTGTCGGCCGCGCCGAGCGCCTTCCGGTGACGACACTCCATCGGCGCGTCATGGTCATCCTGGGCTTTGGCACGTTCTTCGATGCTTTCGATACGCTCGTGATCGCGAGCGCGCTCACCGTCATCTTCTCGTCGCTGCATATCAGTTTCGTCGCGACCGGGATGTTGATCGGCGCCGGCTATGTGGGTCAACTCGTCGGCGCGGTGATGTTTGGCGTCTGCAGCGAGATCTGGGGCCGCAAGAAGTCGTTTGTCATCGCTCTTCTGATCATGGGACTGTTCTCGATCGGCGCGGCGCTTTCCTGGAATATCCAGAGCCTGGCACTGTCGCGCGCGCTGCTCGGCATCGGTCTCGGCGGGGAGGCGCCGATTGCCGGAACGATGATCGCCGAACTGCTGCAGCGCCACCGGCGCGGGCGATATTTCCTGATGTATCAGACTCTGTACCAGTGGGGCATCCTGCTCACGCCGCTCGCCGGCTTTCTGCTGATCGACTGGCTTGGGCCCGAAACCGGCTGGCGGGTCTTGTTCGGCTTCGGCGCCGCGCCCCTGCTGCTCGCCCTCGTCAGTATCTGGTGGCTCCCGGAATCGGTCCGCTGGCTCGTTGAAAAAGGTCGCGCGCAGGAAGCTGAGGCGATCGTCACTCGCTTCGAGGACGCTGCCAGGGCCGACGGTCTCGTCCTGGCGCGGCCGGTAATGAGCGCGCCGGCGGACACGAAGGCAACCAGGTTCACCGAGCTCTTTCATCCGAACTATTTGCGCCGGACCGTGCTGTGCTGGCTCCACTGGTTCTTGTGCTACTACGTCGTCGTGGGCTTGGTGACTTGGCTCCCGGGCCTCTTCGTGCGCGTCGGGCATCTCTCGGTGACCCAAGGCCTGCTCGCCGCCGTCGGCGTGAATCTGATCACGGTCGTGATGGGATACGTCTCGGCGTGGCTCGTCGAACGGCTCGGAAGAAGGCTCCTGTTCTCGGTCGGCTTCGCTGGGATGGCGGCCGGCGCGTTGATCGGCTTCGTCGAGATCACGCAGCTTGACGTCGAAAGCGGGATCCCGCTTTTCACCGCGGCGTGTGTCATGCAAGCGTTCCTCATCTTCAACGCCATTGGCTGCTACCTTTACACGGCCGAGCTTTATCCGACGCGCATGCGGGGCTGGGGCTCGTCGGCTGGCCGGGCGGTGTCGCTTGTCGCCAGCATCGTCGCACCGATCACGGTCGGGGCGATGCTGGGAGGCTCGCTTGGCGCCGCCGGCATGTTCGCCGTATTCACGATCGCCTCGCTCCTCGGCATGGTGGTGATACTCTGGCTTGGCGTCGAAACGAAAGACATGCTTCTCGAGGAATTGTCGCGGTAGTATCGCCGCGCGGCGGGGATACGATGGTTGAGCGCAGCACGCGGATGCAGAATGCGAACCGGTTCAAGCTTGGCCTGTTCGGCATGAACTGCTCCGGTTCGTTCGCGACAACTGCGCCGGAGCGCTGGGACGCTGGCTGGGCGGAGAATCTCGAGGCGGCGCGGCTCGCTGATGAGGCCGGCATCGAATTTCTCCTGCCGATCGCGCGTTGGCAGGGTTACGGCGGGGTCACCGACCGCCAGGGGACGAGCTTCGAGACGCTGACGTGGGCAACGGGACTGCTGGCCGGGACGTGTGAAATCGTGGTCTTCGCCACCGTTCACGTTCCGCTCGTCAATCCGGTGTTTGCCGCTAAGGCGGTGGTTAGCGCCGACCATATCGGAGGCGGTCGCTTCGGGCTCAATGTCGTCTCGGGCTGGAACGTGGGCGAGTTCGACATGTTCGGCGTTGAGCTGCGCGACCATGACGAACGCTATGCCTATTCCGAGGAGTGGCTCGGCATCGTCAAACGCATCTGGTCCGAGAGCGAGCCATTCGACCATGATGGCAGGTATTTCCGCCTGCATGGTGTCATCAGCAAGCCCAAGCCGTGGAAGGGCGGCCAGCCGCTCTTGATGAGCGCAGGATCGTCAACCGCCGGGCGCGCCTTCGCCGCGCGTCACGCCGACTGCCTGTTCATGGTCATCGTCGACGAGACGACGCTCGCGAGCGAGGTCGCGGCGACGCACGAGATCACAAACCGGCGTTCGATCGGCGTCTATGCCAGCGGTCACCTTTTGTGCCGGCGCACGTCGAAGGAAACGCGCGAGTACTATCATTACATCGTCCACGAGAAGGGCGATTGGGAAGCGGCCGAGCAAGCGATCGCGAAGCGAACCGCCGGCGGTTCGCGTTCGATTCCGCCAGAGCGGATGCAGCAAATGAAGGAGCGATTCATCAGCGGCGGCGGCACCTTTCCCGTGATCGGCAGCTACGATGAAGTCGCGGCAATCTTCAAGCGCATCGCCGACGCGGGGATCGGCGGCATGGCGATCGCGCTTGTGAATTATGTTCAGGAGATGCCCGTGCTGCGCGACGAGGTGCTGCCGCGGTTGGAGCGGCTGGGGCTGCGCGGGACCGCGGGCTGACACGACCCGAACGGCAGCCTGGAAATCGAGGAGGGATGAGGCAATGGCAAACTTGAAGATCACCCTGGCCTGCTGGAACTACGACCGGACCCGCGGCTTGATGGATGGCAGCATCCGTCCTGAGGGCGTCGACCTGACCTATCGCATGGCCTTCGTCGCCGAGATATTCGAGCGCATGGTCAGAAACAAGGAATTCGAAGTCTCCGAATTGGGCTTGACCTTTTATCTGCGGTCGCTCGAACTCGAGGATCCGCCGTTCATCGCCATTCCCGTATTTCCGCTTCGCTTCTTTCGCCATGCCGCGGTGTTTGTGAACACGGAAAGCGGGATTTCCTCGCCGAAGGAGCTAGTTGGAAAGAAGGTCGGTGAGTTGCTCTGCTATGGCCACGATTCAGGAATCTGGTCGAAGGGGGTCTTCAAAGACGATTACGGCGTGCCGACCGACAGCTATGCCTATTATGTCGGCCCTATCGACGAGCACCCGCTTCCGCAATGGGACTGGCTGCCGTTCGATGCTCCGCCGGGCGTGCGTCTCAACCACCTCGGCCCCGGTCAGACTCTAAACGCCATGCTCGAATCCGGCGAGATTGATGCGCTTTATTCGGCGATCGTCCCGCCTGCGCTGCTCAATGGATCGCCAAAGGTCAAGCGTCTGTTCGACAATTACGAAGCGGTCGAGCGGGACTATTTTCGCCGGACATCGATCTTCCCGATCATGCACACCGTCGTAATGCGGAGAGACGTCTATCAGAAGAATCCATGGCTCGCGCAATCCATGTGCAATGCATTCCAGGAAGCGAAGGATCAGGCCTTCAAGCAATACAAAGCCGGCGACCCGTTCAATAGCGCGTCGGTCATGATCCCCTGGTTCATGGCTCACCGCGAAGAGAACCAAAAACTGTTAGGTGACAATTACTGGCCCTACGGGCTGGAGCCGAACCGCAAGGTCCTCGAGACGTTCCTGCGATACCATCACGAGCAGGGGATTCTGAAGCGGAGGTGGAAGATCGAGGAGCTCTTTGCTCGAGAAACATTGAATTGGACACCATGATTGCGGATTCACAGCGCCTACAAGCCACCTAGTAGGCTTTAGTCACCGCAGTGCGCGGCGGCGAATTTTTTGCCGCCTCAACTCAACGTGGTTGCCTACTTTTGAAATGGGCCGGATGGCGCGGTGTCGTTGGGACCGGCTTAAGCGCGGCGACGATGTCCGCGATCTGGTCGTCCGCTTCGAACGCAGGATGCCGGTCACTGGCAGCTGAGCGATGTACCGCCGCAGGCTGGCCACGAAGAGTGTCAAAATGCGACGTCGGCTCTGGCCCCGCACCGACTGCGATTTGACGTTTCTTGCATCTGACGTGGCCGGATACAGCCGGCTCGCGGGCATCGACGAGGAAGGCGCAGTGTCGCGGCTCCGCGCGCTTCGGCAAGAGCTGATCGATCCCGTAATAGCCGCCAACGGCGGCCCTACCGTCAAACTCATGGGCGACGGCCGGCCGGTCGAGTTCGCGAGCGTGGTCGATGCCGTCCGTTGCGCCATAGAGGTTCAGCGCGCAATGACGGCGCGCAATGCCAACGTCCCGTCAGGGCGGCGCATCGAGTTCCGGGTTGGGATTCTTCTTGTCGACGTAATCGTCGAGAGCGACGGCGGTCTAATGCGCGACGGCGTCAACATCGCCGCGCGGCTCGAGAGTATCGCAGAGCCAGTAGGGCGAGCGCGAGTACAAAAATAGCCCGCGCCCAGGTCTTCGAGGAGCGGTGGTCTTGGATTCTGGATGGCGGTAAGTTGCGCCCAACGAGGGATTACACTCACGGGATGTCGAAAGTCGGGCTTTTCTCGATTGCTCCTGCTGCGAGCGCGCTCACGCCGTTTGCTGCCGCGGCCTTGGAGTGGCACACGCACTTTGAAGGGCACTCGAACGGGGCGTGGGCGGGCGGCATTTTAGCCATCTTGGGAATCCTGATTGTCCTCGGGATCTTCTTTTTGTCGTCGCTCGTCATTCGCGCGCTTGTGTTCGGCATTCGGCTACTTTCGCGGCGAGTTCAGGGATCCGCCCCTCCGCCCGCCGCTCTCCGCCAGAAGGAAACCGCCCTCGCCGCCGCCGCGGGCGGATCAGAACACCGAGTGGACGCTGACGCCGGAGCCCAACTTTTCAATGCCGGTTTACCGGCGACCAACAAAGACCAAAGTAGCGTCGATCCTGACAAGATCCTGAACCTCGAACAGAGCGTCTACAAAGTAGCCAGACCCCTTAGTTGGATTGGAGTAGGCACAGACATTTTTTTATCCTTGATCGTCGTCTCGTTTTTCGCGGGGATGTTATTATTTGTGCTTAAGGACGCGATACCCGCCAAGTTCGCGATGCCCGTCCTGGCGCTGGTAATCCTCCTGGTCATGGGAGGGATCATCCGAAGCATCTATCAGGCGTGGGCCTTCTCGCAGGACCCGACGGCAAAAACGAATGTCGTTCTTAAACCGGCCGAAATTGTCTCCTACATCACGTCTGGGGCCGCCCTGCTCATCGTGTTTGGCGGCTTTCTCTTCGCTCTCGTCCATTCTGCGGTCGAGACGCCGGGCTTTTTTTTGAGTCGTGACTTTTTTGTGTTCGCCTTTGCCCTGTTGATACTCGCCGGAATCGGTGTTTTAGCTGGGCTAAACTACAAATGTACGGTGACCGACCCGATAACCAACCCGCACGAAGTCGCCAACGTCTCGGTCGATGCGGGCGAGAAGATCCAATTCTCTATCGCCGGGATAACTCGCGTTGGGACTTTCCGCGACCGCGGCTTCAACCAGAAGTTCCTGTTCTTCACGCCGCAATCGGGTCGAAGAATGAATCCCAACGCACAAAATGCCCTCATCGCAAGCAGCACGAGAGTTTATTTCATCTTCGTGCCAGTGAGCTTAAGCGATCAGACCACCACCAATGCCGAGGCACTCGAGTGGTCGTTTGGCCAAAAATACATCCAGGCAAAGTTGGATGAGATGATTAAATCGATGAGCCTAAGTGATATCTATGAATCGAACCCGATAAATTTTGCGATCAATTTTTATGAGATCGGGCACATGTTGGTCAAAGAGACGGGATTTATCAACCGCCAGAGCATCAAGTTTTTTGATCGCGGCAATCAAACATTGCAGATAGTGGTGCGGAACAAATCGGACCTGGATAAGGCAGTCGAATTTTTTAGCCAAGCCGGCTTGGCCGTCGAAGTAGAGTGAATCTCGATCCTGCCGTTCGCATTTGATCTTTCACAGTCCACTTCCCCCGGCCATGACCGACCAAACTGATACGGTCCAGCCTATTCGCTAATGCGTGTGGGAAGTCCGTTAATGGAATGGTCCGGCCGTGCTCCTGCCCCGCCGGCGACTAAGCTGGCCAGGGGCGCCGAAGACAAGGAGCACGCCATGGCTGAGACACTCAAGACCGCGGTTGCCACAGTTGGCATCGATATCGGGAAGAACTCGTTCCACATTGTTGGCCTTGATTGGCGGGGCGCAATCGTCCTGTGCCAGAGATGGTTGCGTGGCCAAGTGGAATCACGGCTCGCCAACGTGCCGTCTTGCCTCATCGGCATGGAGGCCTGTGTCGGCGCTCACCACCTCAGTCGCAAGCTCAAAGCGCTTGGTCACGATGCACGATTGATGCCGGCGAAGTAGTTTTACGTACGCGCCCTCGTATGCTGGCCCCCATTCCATCCAGCATCTTGAATCAGAAATGCTCCCGAGGCGGGAAGCAAAATCCGGTATCATGCTCTAGGGCTGCGCGAGCGTCGAGGAAAAGACCGGGTCGCGCAGCAACTCGGCATACCAGAGCGAGCGGTTGCCGGACGACGAGGCGGCGCGGTCGATGCCCGGGACGAGGATCGACGAGCCGGAAACCTCGCGCGCGCGGTAAAGATTGCTGCCCGGTCCGCCCAGCGCGTCGTCTGCCGTCTGTGCCGGCCGTGCCTGCTGCGCCGGTACGACGGGGCGGACCGCGGTAATGGGGTCGCGGCTTGACGTGCCGCTGCCGCCCTGGATCTGCGAGAAGAGCCCGTTGCCGACGTCGAGGTCGCTCACGCTCGCGAGCGTGTCGGAGCCGGTTGCCGTGTCGGTTGCGGCGGGCGGCGGCTGCTGCGGCTGTGGCGCGATGGAAAGCGCTACGGCGGTGTTCGGGTTGGCGAGCGTCGCGCTGATGGCGCTCGCCGCCGACGCTGACGCCAGCGTCTGTAACGCAACGGGGGTGGTGTCGGGAACGACAATCGTCGCCTGATCGGTCTCGGTGAGCGTGAAGCCATCCGTATTGACCTGCGACAGGATGATGGGCGCGCCAAGCGAGGTGTTGTGATTCGTCGTGTCGATCAGGACGTTGGTTTCGAGCGTCGCCGGCGCCTGCAGGTTCACCGTGCCGCTCGCGGTCGTGATGTTGCCGCCAAGAAGGACACCCGCGCCGTCAACGTCGAGCCCGCCGAGCGGCGCGGCGGTGCCGAGTTCGACAATCCCGGCGCCCGATGCGAGGTCGAGCGACGACCCGCCGCCGACGGCTCCATTGAACTGGATATTGGCGCCTGACGAGCCGCCTTCATTCGTCGTATCGACCGCAACGTAACTTGGATTCGTCAGCACGGTCGGGCCGTTGAGCGTTACGGCCCCGCTCATCGTGTTGAAGCCGCTGCCGAGCGTGATGCTGCCGCCGGTGAGGCTCACCGCGCCGAATGCGCTGTTGCCGCCATTGAAGGTCACGGCGCCCGCTGTCCCGGCATCGACGGTGAGCGGCGTTGGTCCCGACGTGTTGATCGGCCCCGCGAAATCGACTGCGGCGCCGGCCGCATGCCCGGCCGCGTTGGTGTCGATGGTGAGGCCGCTTTGCGAGAAGATCTGAGCCCCGAAGCTCACCGCGCCGCCGGCGGTGGTGATCGAGGTGGCGGCGGCATCGAGATTGAAGAAGCTGCCGTTGAGCGTGAGGGCGCCAAGCGGAACATGGCTGCCGACCGCCTGGTCGAGCGTCGCCGCGCCGCTATTGATGGTGAGCGACTGGCCGCCCGACGTGGTGCCGTCGATCGTGCCGATGAGGTTCACGAAATTCCCGGATGGCGCGTTGATCGTGTTGTCGATCCTGAGGCTCGTCGCGAGCGTGATTGGGCCGGTCAGGATCACGAAGCCGCCCGACGCCTCGATATTGCCGCTGAGCGAGATCGCCGCGCCGCTCGCCTGCACCCCGCCGACTGGCAGAGCGACAGTGCCGACTGATCCCCCGAAGGTCACGACGCCGCTGCCCGCGGTGACGTCGAACTGCCCTCCGACCGCCGCCGGGGCCGGAACGACTGCGCCGTTGAAGGCGATATTGGCGCCGGCGGCCAGGCCGCCGTTTGTCGTGTCGATCGCGACGTAGTTGGAACTATCGAGCATGGCAGGGCCGTTGATCGTCACCGCCCCGCCCATGGTGTTGAAGCTGCCGAGCACGACGCTGCCGCCGGTGAGGCTCACCGCGCCGAACGCGTTGTTGCCGCCGTTGAAGGTGACGGCGCCGCTTGTCCCGGCATTGACGGTCAGCGGCGTCGGACCCGACGTGTTGAGCGCGCTTGCGAAATCGACCGCGGCGCCGGCCGCATGTCCGGCCGCGTTCGTGTCGATGGTAAGCCCGCTGTTCGAGAACACCTGCGCGCTGAAGCTCACCGCGCCGCCGGCGGTGGTGATCGAGGTGGCGGCGGCGTCGAGATTGAAGAAGCTGCCGTTGAGCGTCAGCGCGCCGAGCGGCACCGTGCCGCCCACCACGTCGCCGAGCGTCGCGGCGCCACTGTTGATGGTGAGCGATTGGCCGCCCGGCGTGGTGCCGTCGATCGTGCCGATGAGGTTCACGAAATTCCCGGACGGCGCGTTGATCGTGTTGTCGATCGTGAGGCTCGTCGCGAGCGTGATCGGTCCCGTCAGCGTGATGCCGCCGCCTGACGCATCGATGTCGCCCCCGAGCGAGATGGCGGCGCCGCTCGCCGTGATGCCGTAGATAGGGGCCGCGTTGCTGCCGATCGCGCCGCCGAACGTCACGCTCCCCGTGCCGGCGGTGACCTGGAACGAGGTGCCGGGCGTTCCGTCGGCGATCGCGCCGTCGAACGCGATGCCGGCGCCCGGCACCGCCGAGCCGTTCGTCGTGTCGATGCTGATGGAATTGAAGCTGATGCTCGGCGCGAGCACGGTCGGGCCGACGATAGTGATGGTGCCGCCCGCGGTGGTGACGTTCGCCTCAAGCGTGATGCTGCCCGTTCCGCCCGAGACGCTCAGCGTCACGGCGCCGCCGGATAGGCCACCGCCGGCGGTGGACAGGCCCGCGACGAGCGTCAGGCTGCCCGATCCGCTCGCGGTACCGCCGGCGCTGGAATTGGCGAAGAGAGCGATGGTGCCGCCATTCGTCGTGATCGAGGCGCCGCTCGCTTCCGTGATCGAATTGCCCGCCTCGGCGGTGATGCCGACGCCGCTGTTGGTCATGAAAATCGGACTGCTGAACGCGATGTCGTCGGTCGCTTGAAGCGTGACGTTGCTGGCGGCGTTCTCGATCGCGCTCGGATCGATCGTGGCGCAGGTCGCATCGGCAAAGGCGCACAGATTGCCGGTGAGCGACGAGACGCCGCCGCTTGCGACGATGATATCGGTCGGGTCGAGTAGCCAGTTTCCTGCTGCGCCGGCGGGTGCGCGCGTATCGACGAAGCCGGTGGTGACGGTCAGCGCCGCCTTGCCCGAGGTCTCGACCGTGCCGCCATTGCCGCCGAATGCTCCGCCCCTCGCCGTGATCGTGCCATCGAACACGGTGGTGCCGTCCGACCACACCGCGACCGCGCCGCCATTGCCGCTGGAGAGCGCGTCGGCGTCAATCACGGCGCCGGCCGCGATGGTCGTCGCTTCGGCGTTGGGGTCGGGCCCGGCGCCATGGAAATCGCCGCCGACGAGCGCCATGCCGCCGCCGGCGTCGCCCGAAACATCGAGCCGCGCGCCGGACGCAAGCGTCACGCTGTCGCCGAAAA
>Ga0335078_10019235_pt1 | contig 10153 bp, 8 predicted proteins | sample Lox_Sample_32_FD_206711 | JGI IMG/M metagenome (GOLD analysis project Ga0335078, IMG submission 206711) | Soil microbial communities from Loxahatchee National Wildlife Refuge, Florida, United States - Lox_Sample_3.2 | ecosystem: Environmental > Terrestrial > Soil > Wetlands | place: USA: Florida...
GGCCTGATCGGCCTCACCGACCGGATCGCCGCACTCGGCGGAACACTCCACCTCCACAGCCCACCGCACAACGGAACGATCATCGAGATCGAGCTTCCCTACGCTGCACACGGCCCGACGAACCCTGGCTGAAGGCGGGCGGATCAGGCGCGTTGCCTTCAGCCGCGGTCGCTCTCGCCGACGTCCCTTTCGATTCGTTGTTTGCGACGAAGGGCTTCCAGACCTTGTGTTCCCTCGAGATAGGAGCTCGAGATGACGGATCTGGAAGCCCTTGTTGTTGCAGGGTATGTGTTCGCGGACGACTATCGGGTCCCTGCGAGGCCGGGCCCGCCGGCGAGGACGAGCGATGCGGAACTGGTCGCGCTCGCGGTCTGTCAGGCGGCGATGGGGATCAACTCCGACCGCCAGTTTCTCGGCCTGGTCGCCTATCGTCTGGCGGGCTGGTTTCCGTGTCTGCCGTCGCAGTCGCAGTACAACCGGCGTCTGCGCGGCCTGACGGGGCTGTTGACCGTCGTGCAGGAGCGGCTCGCCAAGCTACTCGACGTGGGCGGCCCGAGGATCGCCGACGGCACGTTGATCGGGGTTGCAAACTACGCCGGCTGCGTGCAGCGGAGCGAGTTCGCTGGCAGCGCCGCCTACGGCTACTGCGCCGCCAAGAGCGAGTACGTCTGGGGTGTCAGACTCGTCGTACGCACCGATCGGCGCGGGCTACCGCTTGCCTACACCTGGGTGCCCGCAAACGAGCATGAGTACGAGCCGCTGCTCGACCTCGTCGATCCCGGCGAAACGGTAATCGCCGACAAAGGCCTCTGGGGACGCGCCTACAACGAACGGATCAGCTGCAGCGAAGTCGAGCTGCTCACCCCGGCCCGTGAGCGGACAGCCGCCAACCATGCTCGCGAGCGCGCGCTCGCCTCGACCCGGCTCGTGATCGAAAGCGTCTTCTCCAACCTGAAAGAACAGATGCGGCTCGAGCGCCACCTCGCGAAAACACCACCCGGACTCGCACAACGGATCGCACGGCGATTACTCGCCCTCACAATCGGGATCCTGCTCAACACCCTCAGCGGCCGCCCCGCAAGAGCACTCGCCGCCTACGACGGCCGCTAACTCACATCAAGCCTCTAGGGGAGGGGGTGGCGCACGAAAAGCCACACAGGACGTTCCCCGAGGCTCGGCCCAGACCCCGTGTTTAATCCCACCTCACGCCCGGCGGCCCGAGGAGGCCGGCCTGGACCTCGTCGTGCTCCACACGCAGGACCACGTTCTTCCGAAACAGGAGCCGCGCGACTCCGACCACGTGTTGCTCCGTTAGGCAACCGTGCATCCCGCGCTCATCGCGCGCGAGGCTGCCAACAATCCCCGGCCATGCCCGCGCAGCCCCGCAGGTCCACGCCAGAAAGCCCTGCTCATGGCAGGGCTCCCCGACGATCCCCGCCCAGCCTGCAACCACCATGACCGGCCTGTCACGCCGGAGGTCGTGGGTTCGAGTCCCGTCGCTCCCGCTTTCGTCGCCCCGCCGCATGGTTGCGCGCCAGGGCAGCGATCACCATCGGCCTGTGTCCTTCAGCGGCGTACCTCCCGGACCTGCATCGTCTCGGGGTCGAGGACGATTCCGTAGTCGCGCTCTGCCGACTCGATGCTGACGAAGCCGTCGACGACGTCGGACCGGACGCGCTCGGGCTCGCGTTCCATCGGATCGCCGTACCCGCCTCCGCCTCCGGTCCGGAGCTCGACGACGGAGCCCGGCTCGAGCGAGAGGGCGTTCACCTTCAGCATGTGCCGTTCGTCGTCACGTCCGGGGTTGACGACGACGTCGGGGCCGGCTGCCGCATGGCCGCCGAAGAGACCCCATGCCGGGGTCACGGATCGTTCGAACCAGAGGTAGAGCTTTGCTTCCGGTTCGATCTCGAACGTTCGGAAGAGCCCGCAGCCGCCGCGGAAACGGCCTGGGCCGCCGGTGTCGATGCGAAAGCCGTAGCGGCGAATGAGCGCGGGGTGCTTCACCTCGAAGATCTCGATGGGGTAGTCCTTGAACCCGCCGTTGACGTTGTTGATGAGGCCGTCCTCGCCGTCGCCGCCTTCGAAGCCGCCCCAACCGCCGGCATGCGGCATGACGTACAGGAACGGCTGGCCGTGGCGCCTCGGATCGCGGCCGGAGAGGTACGCGACCATGGAGTCGCCAAAGTGGGCCGCGGCGGCCATGTGTGGCAGCGCGGGTGAGAGGGCCGTAACCACGAGGTCGATGAGCAGGCCAAGGGAGCTGAAGTACCACTGGCAGGCTGCCGGCTCCTGAGCGGCGAAGATCGACCCCTCGGGTGCCTTCACCTCGAGTGTCTTGAACGTGCCACCGTCGACCGGCCGGTCGGGGTTGACGAGGAGCTTGAAGGCAACCCGGCAGGCGGAGATGGTTTGCGCGAATCCGCAATTGACCGGGCCTTCGGCCTGAGGCGCGGATCCGTCGAGGTCGATAGTCATCCGATCCCCGTCGATGTCGACCCGCACGTGCACCGGAATGGGGCCGTGCCCGCGCCCGTCGTCGTCGAGGAAGCCTTCGGCGCGATACGTGCCGTCGTGAACCGCGCCGACCGCTGCCTGCTCGAGCTCCTCGGATTGGCGGTAGATCTCCCGGCGGGCACCGTCGTAGGTGTCGTAGCCGAAGCGGTCGAGGATGGCGATGAAGCGGGTCTCGCCTGTTCTACAGGCGGCCACCTGCGCGTTCATGTCCCCGACGAGGGAGTAGCCGAAGCGGCCGTTTCGACGCAGGAGGTCGATGATGTCCTCGCGCGGCCGCCCGCGGTCGTAGATGCGGGTCGGGCCCCAGCGCATCCCCTCCTGGTAGATCTCGCTGGAGTCCATCGGCCCGCCCGGATCCTTCGCCCCGACGTCCAGCCAATGCGCCCTCGTGGCGGAGAAGCCGACTAAGCGGTCGCGCCAGAAGATCGGGCCGAAGATGGTCGAGTCGTTGAGGTGCGTGCCAGTCATGTACGAGTCGTTCATGTAGAAGACGTCGCCCGGCTTGAACGAGTCCCAGCCGAACATCTCGGCGGCGAGCTTGACGCAGATCTCGAGGTTGCCGAGAAAGAGCGGCAGGCCGAGGGACTGGCCGAGCACGTCCCCGTTCTCGTCCAGGATCGCAACCGAGCAGTCCTTGCCTTCGTAGATGATCGGCGTGTAGGAGCTGCGGATGAGGGTCGCGTTCATGTCCTGCGCGCACGACACGAAGGCGTTCCGGATGATCTCGGTCGAGATCGGGTCGGGCCGCACATCGATGCTGACCGTCATTCGCTCCTCCTGACCACGAGATTGCCGTACGGGTCGACGGTGACCCTGAATCCCGGCGGGACGACCGTCGTCGCCCCGTGCTCCTCGACGATGACGGGGCCGTCCGCGGATGCCCCCGGTGCGAGGCGGTCGCGCAGCAGGAGCTCGGCCTCGTGCGCTTCGCCGGCGAAGACGGCGCGGGCCGTACCGAGGGCGGCATCGGCGCCGTCGCCCAGGGCCTGGAACGGGACTGCCGGGGCAGCGATCCGGCCGAAGGCGGCAAGCCGCAGATTGACGAACTCGACCGGTGCGCCGGGTGTCGAATGCCCATAGCGCACGCGGTGTGCCTCATGGAAGGCGGCGTCGACCGTGTCGAGGTCGACGGCGCCGCCGACGGCGACGTCCACGGAGTACTCCTGGCCGACGTAGCGCATGTCGGCCGAGCGGGCGAAGTAGTGATCGTGTGCGGGCACGCCCTCTGCGTGCAGGAGCTCGGTTCCCTCCTCCTGCAGCTGGATGAACAACGAGTCGACGTCGCCAGGCGCGAGGTCGGCGAGCGGGCGATAGAAGCTGCGGACGACGTCGTGGCGCATATCGGTCTGGAGCATTCCCCAGGCAGAGAACGTGCCGGGGCTCCAGGGGATGATCACCTCGCCGATCTCGAGCTCCTGCGCGAGCCAGACGGCGTGCATCGGGCCGGCGCCGCCGAACGCGACGAGCGCGAAGTCGCGCGGGTCGATGCCCTGCTTGACAGTGATCGTGCGCATGGCGTCCGCCATGTTGGCGTTGACGATGGCGAGGACTCCCTCGGCGAAGGAGAGGTCGTCGAGACCGAGCTGCGGGCCGACGGAATGGAGGGCGCGTACGGCCGCGTCGGTGTCGAGATGCATGCGCCCGCCGAGGAAGGAATCCCGGTCGAGCCGACCGAGAGCGAGGTTCGCGTCCGTGACGGTCGGCTCAGTGCCGCCGCGGCCGTAACAGGCGGGGCCCGGCATCGCGCCGGCGCTCTGCGGGCCGACACGGAGCCCGCCTGCCTCCAGCCACGCGATCGAGCCGCCGCCGGCCCCGATGGTGTGGATGTCGACGAGGGGCATGAGGACGGGCAGGCCCTGCAGCTCGGTCTCGGTGGAGACGGTCGGGCGGCCGTCGATGATCAGGCTGAGGTCGAACGATGTCCCGCCCATGTCGACGCAGAGGAGGTTGGGGCGGCCGGTAACCCGAGAGAGGGCGGCGCCCCCGATCGTTCCGCCGACCGGGCCGGACAGGAGCGTCTGGATGGGCTGACGGCGCGCCTTCGCGGCCGTGGTGATGCCGCCGTTGGACTGCATGACGTGCAACGTGGCGGGCACGTCGAGGTCGCGAAGGCCGTCCTCGAGGTTGCGCAAATAGTCCTCGACCCGCGGGGCGACATACGCGTTGAGCACGGCGGTCGAGGCGCGTTCGTACTCGCGCCACTCGCGGGCGATCTCGTGCGAGAGCGTGACCGACAGCCCGGGACACGCACGCTCGAGAGCGTGGCGCACGCTGAGCTCGTGCTCCGGATTGACGTAGGAGTGGACGAGGCAGACGGCGACCGCTTCGATTCCGTCGCGCCGCACCTCCTCGATGACGGGGCCGAGGCTCTCTTCGTCGAGCTCGATGTCGACGGCCCCGTCCCAGCGGAGCCGCTCGACCACTTCATAGACGTCCCTGCGCGGGACGAGCCGCTCCGGCTTGCGGTAGCGGATCGTGTACAGCTCCTTGCGATCGTGGCGGGCGATGGAGTACGAGTCGGATAGCCCGCCGGTCGTCACCAGGAGGACGCGCGTTCCACGCCGCTCGAGGAAGGCGTTCAGCCCGACGGTGGTGCCGTGGACGATGAAGGACACGTCCTTTGCATCCGGGAGGAATTGGGACAGTCCTTCGAGCACGCCGACCTCGGGGTTGGCGGGCGTCGTCGAGATCTTCCCCGTAAGGGTGGTCGCCTTCGCCTCGTCGAGGATGACGAAGTCGGTGAACGTACCGCCGATGTCCATCGCCGCCCGGTAGCTCATCGCTGGAACTCGGCCGGAGGCGACGTGTAGTAGGGCAGCGAGACGGCGGGCGGGTCGTACGTGCCGTTCGCCCTGCAGGCGAGCACGTGACGGGCGATCTCGTCCAGCGTCGCGAACCAGACGCCTCCGCGCTCGAGCGCCTCCTCGACGAGCGTCGCCCACGCGAGCACCCGGGCGGGGCGGCCGGATACGTGTGGGTGCCAGATCGTGATCCACAGACCGCCGAGCTCGTAGGCTGCGTCCAGCTCGGCTCGGAAGACGTCGATCGCCGCGCTCGGCGCCTTGGGGGACATCAGCGTGCCGAGGTCGGGCACGTAGGCGTAGTGCGGCCAGTCGCTGGAGGTCGTGTCGATGGGGAGCTCGATCAGCTCGCGCCCGCCCGCCCGGACGACGAACGGCCGGCTGTCACTGGCGAGCGAGGAGTCGTAGAGGAAACCCTGCTCGGCCAGCGCGGCCGCCGAGCGGCTGGACATCGCCGCATAGGGGACGCGGGCGCCGGTGGGTCGCGACCCCGTGAAGCGCTCGATCAGCTCGATCCCGCGCTCCAGCTCCGCCAGCTCCTGCCCGGGGTCGAGCTCGTTCGGCGCCTCGTGCAGGTAGCCGTGATAGGCGATCTCGTGGCCGCCGTCGAGCAGCGACTCGCACATCGCCGGATAGCGTTCGATGCACCAGCCGCAGACGAAGAAGGTCTGTGTCAGCCCGAGGCGGCTCAGCACCTCGGCGACCCGCGGCAGAGCGACCTCGTCGTAGCGCAGCCAGGAGAGGGAGGCGTACAGCTCGAAGCCGCGGTCTCGCCGCCGGTGGAGCACGAGGGAGTCGGCGTCCACGTCCCAGCTGATGCACGCCGCGCACCGATTGCCTTCCGGCCAGGGAACATCGAATCCGGGCACGACCGTCATCTCTGCAGGCCCGCCGCCGGCGTTGCGTCCCGGACTCGTTCGTGCGGCACGGCGGGCGTTCCGGCCTTGAACACCCCGGTGACGGCGCCAGGCACCGCGAAGCAGGAGAGGTCGCCGGGGTCGGCATCGAGGACGATCGCGTCGAAGACGAAGCCGGGCTCGATCCTGCCGTATGCCGCGTCCACACCGCAGAGCTCGGCACCGCCCGCGGTTGCGGCCAGCAGCGTCTCCTCCACGGTGAGCCCCGCCTGGTGCATCAGCAGGAGCTCCTCGAGGTTCCAGCCGTGCTGATCTCGCATGATGTAGTCGGTCCCGATCGCCATCCGCACCCCGTGCTCCTTCGCAAGACGCACGGCCGCGCCGAGCTCGAGCCCGAACCCGAGGATCTTGCGGCACTGTGGTGGCGTCAGCTTGCCATCCTCCGCCCAGCGCAGCGTGTCGCGCATCGCCGAGAGGGTGGGGACGAGCCAGCAGCCGGCACGGGCCATGCACACCGCCTGCTCCTCGTTGAGGAAGCTCCCGTGCTCGACCGAGCGCACGCCGGCGGCGACGGCGTTGTCGAGGCCCTCCCCGCCGTACGCATGCGCGGCGACGTGCCTTCCCTTCCGGGCCGCCTCGAACACGGCGACCTGGATCTCCTCCACTGTCAACTGCGGCTCGAGCGGGTGGTCGTGGTCGGACACCTGGCCGCCGGTCGCGGCCAGCTTCACGAAGTCGGCACCCGAGCGGAGCAGGGCACGGACGGCTCGGCGCATCGCCTCCGGCCCGTCCACGAGGTAGGGCGGCTTCCCGGGCCACTCCGGCATCAGGTAGCCGTTCGGGATCTCGAGTCCCGGCCCGGCGAGAAAGCCGTCGCCGTGACCGCCGGTCTGCGAGATCATCACGATCGAAACGAACAGCGTGGGACCCGGCACGAGGCCGGCCGCAATCGCATCGCGCATGCCCGCGTCCGCGCCGGCGCAGTCCCGCACGAAGGTGACGCCGGCCTGAAGCGTCCGGCGCGCTTGCTGGGCCGCTTCCAGCACCCACTGGGTCATCGGACGTCGCAGGCACTCGTACCCGTCCAGCGACGACAGGGCCACGTGATCGTGGCAGTCGAACATGCCCGGCATGAGCCAGAGGTCGGAGAAGTCGAGCGACGCTGCGCCGGGGACCGTCAGGTTCTCGCCGACCGCGACGACCCTTCCGCCTTCGACGTGTACGTCGAGCGGGCCGCTGAACCCGCCCGACCGGTCGAGGACGTTTGCCTCGCGCAACACGAAGGAGCTCATGCGCTCACACCCCGACGGCGTTCTCGGCGTCGACGAACAGCTCGCCGGAGGCGACCTCCGCGGCGAGCAGCGGCTGGAGCTCGGCCGAGAGCTCGGTCCGGGTCGAGCTCTCGAGCCAACCCCGGTACGCCTCGGCGCTCGCCCAGTCTGCGACGACGAGGAGGCGAGCCGGCTCGTCCACCGAGCGCAGCAGCCTCCCGCCCCGGAAGCCGCCGAGCTCCCGCGCGCGCTCGAAGACCCGGAGCTGCACGAACCGGCGCGCGAGCTCGGCCTCGGCGCCGGGCCAGGCAGCGAGAGGGAGCACGGAGACGACGGTCATGTGCGTCGCCGCCTCGCCCACGCGTCGAGCGAGACGGCGGCGGCGAGGATCAGCCCTTTGATGACGTACTGCCACTCGGGCGACGTTCCGAGCAGGTCGAAGCCGTTGCCGATCATCTGCAGGAAGAAGGCCCCCAGGACCGTGCGCCAGATCGCGCCTTCGCCGCCGAACAGGGAGGTGCCGCCGAGCACGACCGCCGTGATCGCGTCGAACTCGATCCCCTGGTTCGCGTTCCACTGCGCCGTCTGCACCTCGGAGAAGAGGATCACGCCGGCGATCCCCGCCGAGAGCCCCGAGATCGCGAAGGCGGTCGCCCGGACGATGTTGACGCGCACGCCGGCCAGCCGGGCAGCCTCGGGGTTGCCGCCTGCCGCGTAGGCGTACCGCCCGTAGCGTGTGCGCGCAAGGAGGAAGCCGCCGGCGAGGGCGAAGCCGAGCCAGACGAAGATCGGGTAGTTGACGCCCCACGCGTTGCCGAGCCCGAGGATCGCCCACCGGTTCGTCTGCACCGAGACGAGGCCGCCGTTCGTGATCACCTGGGCGAAGCCGTAGATGACGATCTGGCTGGCGAGCGTGGCGATGAAGGCGTTCACCTTGCCGACGGTGACGAGCAACGCGTTGCCGAGCCCGCAGCCGAGCCCGACGAGGGCGCCGAGGATCAGCGACCCCCACAGCCCGATCCCCGTGCCGAGGAAGATCTTGCCGGCGATGATCGCCGCGAAGCCCGAGCTCGCGCCCACCGAGAGGTCGAAGCCGCCGGCGATGAAGACGAAGGTGCCGCCGATCGCGATGATCCCGACCGGCGCGGTCTGGAACGCGAGGTTCTTCATGTTCGCCCAGGTGAAGAAGACGCTGCTGGTGAACGAGAGGGTGGCGTAGAGGGCGACGAAGGCGGCGACGACGCCGTAGTCGCGGACGACGGCGACGTTGAGCCCGCGTGCGAGCCGGCTCGCCTGTCGCTGGAGGACTGCGGCATCGCGCGCGGCCATCACGCCACCAGCCCGGGTGCCGGCTGGTCGGACGCGAACGCCGCGTGGAGGACCGCGTCCTCGCTCATCGTCTCGGAGTCGAACTCGGCGACGATCCTGCCCGCGCGCATCACCAGCACGCGGTGGGCGAGGCCGAGAAGCTCCTCGTGCTCGGAGGAGATCAGCAGCACCGCGATCCCTTCGGCCGCGAGCGAGTGGATCAGCTCGTAAATGGCGTGCTTGGCGCCGACGTCGACGCCACGGGTCGGCTCGTCGGCGATCATCACCCGCGGACGTCGAAACAGCCAGCGGGCGAAGAGCACCTTCTGCTGGTTCCCGCCCGACAGGGTGCTGACGAGCGCGCGAGCGGAGCTCGTCCGCACGTCGAGCCTCTTGATCACCTCGGCGGCTCGCTGCTGTTCGAGCTGGGGCCGGATCATGCCCGCCGACGAGACGTCCGCCAGGTAGGGGAGGGTGACGTTGTCGGCGATCGAGCGGAGCATGAGCAACCCCTGACTCTTGCGGTCCTCGGGCAGCATGACGAGGCCGCGGCCGATCGCCTGCCGCGGCGAGCGGGCGCGTAGTGGGGCGCCGTCGAGCTCGACCACGCCGCTGCTGGCACGGTCGGCGGCGAAGACGGCGCGCGCGACCTCGGTCCGGCCACTCCCGATCAGCCCTGCCAGCCCCACAATCTCTCCCGCCCGGACGTCGAAGGAGACATCCTCCACCGCGGGCGGCCGCGAGAGCCCGCGGACGGAGAGGACGACGGGGGCGTCCGCCGGGGGCGGCGTCTTCTCCGGGAAGGCGAGCTCCAGTGCGCGCCCCAGCATCGCCGCCACGAGCCGCTCAGGTGTCTCGGTGGCGGCCGGCGCGGTGCGGATGAGCCGTCCGTCGCGGAGCACGGTGATCGTGTCGGCTAGGTCGAGCACCTCGGAGAGAAGGTGGGAGACGTAGACGATCGTCGTTCCCGCTTGTCGCAGCCGGCGAATGAGATCGAACAGACGCTCGGCCTCGTCCCGCGTGAGCGCCGAGGTCGGCTCGTCCATCACGATCAAGCGCACACTGCGAACGAGAGCGCGCAGGATCTCGGCCTTCTGCTGGTCGGCCACGCTGAGCGATCGCGCGAGCCGGCTCGGGTCGAGCTCGATGCCGGTCTCGCGGACGAGGTCCTGGTAGCGGCGGGCGACGGTGCGCCGCCTCACCACTCCGGCGACGTTGTCCTCGACGGCGAGGAAGACGTTCTCGAGCACCGAGCGATGTGGGACGAGCGTCGGCTCCTGGGCGATCATCGTTATTCCGTCCGCGAGCGCGGCGCGGGCCGCGCGGTTCAAGACCCCCCGGCCCCCCACCCGCAGCGCGCCCGCGGCGGGCCGCGGGGCGCCCGCGCCCCACGTCCCCA
>Ga0335078_10019236_pt1 | contig 10153 bp, 9 predicted proteins | sample Lox_Sample_32_FD_206711 | JGI IMG/M metagenome (GOLD analysis project Ga0335078, IMG submission 206711) | Soil microbial communities from Loxahatchee National Wildlife Refuge, Florida, United States - Lox_Sample_3.2 | ecosystem: Environmental > Terrestrial > Soil > Wetlands | place: USA: Florida...
TAATTTTGCTTGGGGCGGTTATCTCCGCGATCCTTCTACTCATCGCTGCATTTGTGATGTACGCTTCCGTTTTTGTAGGTTGGGGCTACATGAATCGGTCTGCTCTGACATCGGGACGGACGAATTTCGAGAAGTTCAGGGAGGGATTCGTTAAATATTTCTTCAGAGTTCTGGGCGCAACCGTCATGATTGTTGGCGTGCTTGTAGTTATCGGCATCACAGCTTTCGTTTCGGTAATCGCGGTTGGCGGCAAGCTTGGCAAGCTTTCTTTAACGACAAACCAGGTTATTTTGTTGTTGCGACAAAGTCTGACTACTGGAACGTTGAGCGGTATTCCGATCAACCCTCAGGGCCTTATCGCGTCATCAACCAAATTCACGGTCGGCGTTAGCGCAACAATCCTATTCTTCGTAACCTTGGCAGGCGTGTGGCTCCTATTCACAACCTTTTGGATCCCGGCAATAGTCGTAAGCGACACATCCCTCTTCCATGCGCTTTCCCAGAGCTTCACCTTTGTCAAGGAGAACTTCTATACAGTAATTGGTTTTGTTGGTCTTTGGATTATTGCGGATCGTTTCGCTCGCACGATATTTCCAGGTTCAACGGGCGTGGCCAAGGGCACGGTCATCGTGATGCCTTCAGCACTTGGTGGAGTTTTTCAAGTCCTAATACAGGCTTTCTTCATCCTGCTCCTATACTCGATTTACGTTGACAGAGCGAAATCCGCCCCAACGCCCAAACAAGGTACATAGCGGGCTAACGTTCGTTTCGTGTATGATTGGTAATCACTCCACGGTAATGGCTTTCTTCAGTTCTTTTATCACAACTAAATGAGTAGGGCCTGTGAAACTCCATAAACAAAACTAAATTGTCGGAAAGAGCGATTGCAAGTTCTTATTAGCGAATACGGATACAGATTCGTCACTTGGAGAACTCTGATGAGTAATTGCCCGTCGATAGTCCACTCGCAGGTTCAAGGAGGGCGACATCAAACATTCAGGTCTGTAGTAACGATCCTCATATTACTTGCGTTAATCGGGGCTAGTTTGGCGACACTTGGTTGCACAATTGTCAACGCGCAACCTAACAACACGCTTATTCCTGCGAGTCTTGCTGTCGATAACTACTGGAATTTTACCGTGCAGGGCACCCGAGGCACTAATTATGGATGTATTGTGCCGGAAGGAAATCCTCCTTTTCCTGAAATGCGCATAACCGCGGGACAACCTACGCAAGTCGCCTTCTCCGCGAATGAACCAATTAACTTCTGGATGCTTGATATGGCTCAATACAAATTTTGGAATGGTACTGTTTACGGTGAATTTGGTGCTAACGGCTGTCGGATGGCTTTGTCGGTCCCTTCTCTATTCACCGAGGTTGAGTCTAGAGGTTATAGTGCCGTCGTGCAGGTGAATTCGACCGACACCTACTTCTTCACCTTCGACAACGAAAATCAGGACTCTGTATCGGTTAACGTTGCGGTTGTTGAAACATCTGGCGCAACCAACACCGCGTCTCAAACTATTGTTAGCTCCACTCCAAATCAACTCAGCATCACAATACATGGATACCAAATCCCCTTCAGCACTCTACTTGGTGGATTAACCAGTTTGCTGGGTGGATCAGGAATCGTAGGATGGTTCTTCAAAACGCGAAAGCGACGTTTCGTTTCAGCTTATCTGGCAAAGATTGATTCCACATACAACGTCTACGCGTTGAATCGAGAAGAATGCAAGAGTCGGCTCAAACAGATGAAAAATGATATCCTTCAAATGTTCAAAAAGGGCCGAATCGACGAAAATCACTTCGAAATGCTCGATACTAAGATTACCGATTACCTAAGAGATCTCGTTTCGACATCGGATGAACATGCGGTAGCGCCCAAAGTATCTATCTCTCCGCCTTCCACAAGTCACCAGGACAAGAGCGGCTTTTGCGCGAACTGCGGCGCCCACTTATCCAACGAAGACAAAATCTGTCACAACTGTGGATCAAAGCGAGAATAAAATCCGGGCGTGTGGCAGGACAATTATTATTATTATTATTGCTATAGTTCTTCTCGGCCCTAACCAGCGGTCTGCAGTAAACAATATACCTGAGAACAACAGGACTAAACCAAATTATCAGTTTCCATGAGTATGCTCTGCATTTGCCAACAGATAGGTTGATTCCGTGAGTTCTTCTCGCCTGGTGCTGTGCGGAGACTAAGCGCATCTAGCCTGCCTCATTCTAGGTTAAGGGGGGCGCGGAGAGAGCAACTGTAAATAATGACTTTAGACGGAACTTTGTTTCATGTCCACCCCATTGTTTTTTAGAAAACAAGACGTCGAAAACAAACCTGTCATTGATTCATCGGGTAAATCGATTGGTACGGGGTTGGATATTGCTTTCAGTTTAGATGGGAGGCTGGGGTTGGTTGTTAAAACTCCGAAGGGCAGTGAGATTGAGATACCGATGAACAGGGTTATAGGTGTCACAGATTACATTGTTTTATCGCCTGAGGGTCCATCTTCTAGTCAGGTAGTTCAAGTGCAACATACGGAACCTTTGACGCCTACTCAACCACTTGTGTCCTCGAATACTCAGCAGCAGACCTGTTCGAGTTGCGGAATGTCACTTAAGCCCGGAGCGAAATTCTGTACGAGCTGCGGATTCAGGACTTCGTCAGATTCGACCAGTTCGAGCCCGTTTTCTAAGCTCCGCCGGAAAACGTGAAATCCCGCTAATGGCCAAGTCTTAAATATTAATGAGCCCCCTGTCAGTCGGTTCACGATTTGTTTTCGTCACCACAACATTTTGTACCGACGGAAACTGCTTCAGTAATTTCCAATTTCCTGTTAAAGATGCGGAATGAGGTTACCTAGAATTGGTCTATCCTCAACTCGCCCTCGCTCTAGTCAAAATTATAGTTGAGGTGGTGCTACTCACCTTAACCGTACTGGTTGCGCTGAAGATCGTGGGTTTATTTACCAAGAGTTTTGATGAATGGGAGGAAATTCATAAAGGAAACGTGTCCGTCGCGATTTACATGGCCGGTATGGTAATTTCAGTTGGTTTCATAGTGCAACCGGGAATCATGTACTTCTTGAACTCACTGTCTTTGGATCTTGTAGGTCTCCAAGGTGCTGTTGTTCTTGCAGCAATAGCAAATGGATTCGTACAACTCATCGTCGCATTTGTGATAGCGATGATAACGCAATTCTTAGCTCTAAATCTTCTCGCACACGTTCATGATCTCATGGCGCCGTACGATGAATGGGAAGAGATGAAGAAAGGGAACGTGGCTGCGGGCATTATTATGGGGGTAATCTTAGCGGCTATTGGTATACTGTTGTCTTATGCAATGAATAATATTCTCGATCTGATTAGATTCGGTATTCAGCCAGAGATTCTTCATGTCATAATAATCTGACCAACCAATCTCAATCTGGTTTCAGGGGATTACGTTTGAACGCGTGGACCCGATCAGGAGTCATAGTCATCATCTTGCTTGTAGTTACTCTGTTACCCGCACAATCGAGCGCATCGGCGTCTCGAACGAAAATGCCCTTGCCTTCTTCAAGAAATGTAGCGGACGAAGTGAGAAAGCCATCACAGATAAACTCCATCAGCGAGGTTCGAATTCAGAGTAACCCGGAAATCGATAATACGCCGGGCAGCTGGGTCTCTGTGGGGCCTAGCGGCATTAGTGATTGTGCTGTTGAAGGCGCGCCCGTATCGGGAGGGCTTTGCAGTGGACGTGTGACCGCTATTGCGATCGATCCAAATCATCCCAACACAATCTACCTTGGCTCGGCAAGTGGGGGCGTGTGGAAGAGTACGGATGGTGGGTCAAACTGGACGCCTCTGACTGATAGTCAGAAGTCGTTGGCGGTTGGGGCCATTGCGATTGATCCGTACGGTGTGATTTACGTTGGGACTGGAGAGGGGAATGGTGGGCCTAGTAGTCCCGACATGCATTGGGGGGTCGGCGTCTTGAAATCCTCTGATGGGGGGAATACGTGGGCTCAATTAGCGAGCTCAACCTTCGCTGGTTCAGCATTCACAAAAATTGTGATCAACCCTCAGAACCCGAATAACATACTGGCCACGACAAACTTCGCCCAATTCGAAAGTTCTAGTACTGCTAATTTGTTGATTCCTCCCAGCCTCCCCGGGGTCTATGTCTCTACAGACGCCGGTAACACGTGGACTCCCACACTTACACTCAACGCGACACAATCTGGTTTTTGTGGAGCATACCCTATTTGTGACGGCGGCACAGACGTCATCCTCGACCCCAATGACCCGACTACAGCCTACGCCGCTGTGGCTGGCGGGATTTATGTCTCACATGATGACGGGATGACTTGGAGTCATGTGATCGGGCAGGTCGGATCGGAACAATTTCAAACCCAATGGCCCGGACGCATAAATTTCGCAATCTCCGGCTCTACTCTCTTCGCGGCCGTCGACATTGTCTCCTCTCCCAACGGAAATCCGCCAGACGAAGGGGACCTTATCAAGTCTACCGATGGGGGCCAGACGTGGATGAATGTAAGCACTCCTTCGGGCAGCCCGGCTGGCCTTACGGGGCCTTACTATTCAAGTTTCTGCGTTATGCCTCCCGAGGCGCAGTGCGATTACGACTTCTATGTGGCGGTCGATCCTACGAATGCGAATATTATCTACCTTGGCGGTTTGGATGTGTGGAGGACGACAGATGGCGGCATTACGTGGACTGATCTTGGGGGCTATGTCGGAGGTATCCACCCAGATCAACACGCTTTTGCTTTCAGTCCCACATCACCTGACACAATCTACGTTGGGAACGACGGTGGAATTTGGTACTCGCAGAACGGCAGCACATGCGATGTATCAAATTGCTGGGTGAACCTGAACTCGGGGCTAGCAATAACTCAGGTCACCTACATCTCAACCCATCCTACCGACCCCAACGTTATGTTGGGCGGATCGCAAGATAACGCCGCATGGCAGTTGACAGGGGGGAATTGGGCTATGATTACTTCGGGTGACGCTGGTTGGGTAGCCTACGACAGGAACAATCCGCTTACCCTCTATGCCACTTACGTCGAAATGGCGCATCCATTATACAGGTCGGACAATGGCGGTGCACCGGATTCTTGGCACGAAATCAACAACGGTCTCAACGATGATCCATCTGAGTTTTACGTGCCACTGGCTATGGACGCGATGAATCCGGAGACGCTTTACCTTGGTAGCTATCAACTCTACAAGACTAGTGATAGAGGGGATGACTGGAGCGTAATCAGCCCCGGTGTTCAGCTCCCTGCCGGCCGCTACGGATGCTCCGGCGATTCGTCGGCGACTGCAATTGTGCCGGGGGCGAGTGAGTGCATATCGGCAATCGCGGTGTCGCCATCGAATGACGCCTATGTTTACGTGGGCACCGACGCCGGTCGGGTCCTCATCTCCTCGGATGGTGGAACTACCTTCACTGATATAAGCCAAGGTTTGGCAAGTGCCCCGATTACGAAGATTGCTGTTGATCCGACGAACCCTCAGAAATTCTACGTTACCCTACTTCAATTCAATGGAGCGCGTATCGAAGCCACCAGTGATGCCGGAGCATCCTGGGACAATATTTCATCAAATCTGCCACTCCGTCCTGCGACAGCCATTCTTTTGGATCCTCAAGGCTCAATTTACGTTGGCTTGGATGGTGGTGTATATGTATCGACTGACCAGGGGTCTAGTTGGTCTCAACTTGGTACCGGTCTGCCAACCGTTGATGTGAGAGACTTGTGGTTCACGGCTAACAATACTCTGGTAGCAGCAACTTATGGAAGGAGCGTATGGGCATTTATTCCTTCTGGAACGCAACCGCCTCCTCCACCTACCGGCAATCAAACCCTAACAACGACACAGGAACTCGCAACATCACAGCAACTGGTAACATCGCAACCGCTGACTCAGCAACAGACTTCGCCGAGTTACGTGATTTACGTCGCTGTTGCAGCTGTACTAATCTTGGCTGGTGTGGCTTTAAGCAGGAGGAGGCGAGGCCAAACTCCTTCGAAGGCGGCTCGGGAAGTTGCCCCCAGTATGAAGTTCTGTCCTAACTGCGGGGCTCAGGTAGGTTTGAGCGAGGTTTACTGCGCGAATTGCGGTGCTAGTTTGAGATAGCTTCAATCTTTGATCAGCTCATGCTCTTAACCTATTCAGACGTGAGCCGCAAGGAAGCAGACAAGTCAATCGAACTCGTTGCATAAAAAATGAGCAAGAGATCATTTATCTTGGCGGCCCGTCGGACGTTCATGTGCGTTATCTGCGAGATGACCGTTTATTGTTCCAACGGCACAAAAGGAACAGGCTATGTAAAGAGTGACAGTTGATCGGCGGCCAACTGGTAAACTACCTGATGCTAAGTATTATGCTCCGAAGCACATCTCCGCCCCCGCAAGGAGTTCCGCCGCTGCATGTATTACTGGGACCGCTACTCAGCCAAAAAATCAACACGACAACTAATATTAAGACGATTAGAATGACGACAATTTTCAGCAGGTGAATTTTCTTACCGAGCCTTTTTCCAATAGACGACGTATCCACTTGCGACATTTATCTCCCCGGTTATGACATTTTATCCACCGTAACTAACAAGGTTTAGGGTCTTTCTTTCCACGGTTTCCGTGGAAATTCCTCACGCGCCAAATTGCATCGGGGCAGCGTTCGACTAGTCTTGTTGTGATCCGCAGCTGTGGCAGATTTTGTCTTCTAAGTATAAGTGAGCGCCGCAGTTCGCGCAAAACTTACCCTTGATCGGTAGATTTGCTTGGGGTGGAGAGGTCGTGGAGCTCTGTTCGGGGGCATTCATGTTCTGAGTCGATGCTTTACGCCGCGACAGCATCAAGTAAATTGCAACAATAATCGCGACGACGACCAGCGCAGCAGTCATCAAAATCGTAATTCCCCCTGGGAGGGTACTTATCTGCTGTGTGTACTCCGAACTGAGGTTCTGGGTTAATGTCGTAACTTGCACGATTGTTGACGTGGCATAAATTGAGGAGGGCCTAACAACTAAGCCAGAACTGAAAGCACTTAACGTAACGCTTGCGGTATTAGCACCAACGTTGAACAAGAGAAACGCATATTCGCCGCCACTGGAAAAGCCGAAATCTATCGGAACTGACGTCACGCCTACCGCGTTTGCTCTATATGATGATGGATCGCAACCCTTCTCTGTTGCGAATTTTTGCAAGTCCCCTCTGTTAAGAACGTAGAAATTAATTGGGGTTGTGGACTTGAATGATCCCTTTACTTCCTGACCTGAATTTACTGTGAAATTAATCAGCTGGTACCAACCGCAGTAGCCGCCACCGGCTCCTTCCAAATTGAAAGTTCCGTCATAGACTTTCATCGTGGATGTTGACGTGGCGGAACTAGTACCGACTACGTAAGAGCTCAATTGCGTGTTCGAGATGATCGTCGTCACGGCAGATGTACTCGTGATTGTCGTGTAACTTTGGCTGTTGACCGACGGCAGAAACAGAATGGAGAAAAGGAGAAGCAGTGCAACTACTTTGGTGCTAAACTGCATATTGTATGAACAACCCATAATTTTTAAGAATTGTTATGCTATAAGTCATGCCCTGGTCTATTCTACAACTAATGTGCGCTCACGAACCCACATTTTTTTGCTGTGGGGATATTCTATCCCTGTGCGACTAGAGGAGCAGCATTCTCGCAGACAACCTCCCCGAAGTTCACTCAAACAAGCAAAGGTGTTTTGGTCTACGAATACGAATCTGACGTTTACGTCCGTGCAGCTGGTCTCGACTTCCAATACCCACCTGATTTACTCCGTTTTACCTTCTGATTACTTGATTTGCAGTTCAGGGTACACTTCGGAAATTCTCGAAGAGATTTATGTTACGATCGGACGAGGTCGATTCGGTCCAGGTTCATCACTTTGTTCCACGCCGCCACGAAGTCGTGTACGAACTTCTCCATGGAGTCCTTGCATGCGCAGACTTCCGCCAGGGCCTGCGGAAGTTACTAGGCTTGAAACAGCACCACTGACACCATTTTTTCTCGTTGGCACTGCAATCATGCAAAATCCCCGCGCAAACAAACCTGAAAACAACTTAGAAAACCAGTCCAGCGAATTTTTCAGCAATGCAAATGATACCCCAAGCCCGATAACCGCTCGCTATTGATCACTACTGCCCAGCCCGCAATTACTCTCAGCGATCACTACCGCTCCTGTTTCACGCTGAAAGTGGCGGTTTTAGCGGTTATTGGGCTGCATCTTGCGCATTTTCAGCCCAAACACCGCCCACATACAACAATTTTTCAGTGATCTTCAGGGCGGCGTGGGTCGAAAAACGGCATCTGGCGGCATCTAGGCGCCTCAAAATGGGGCGTTTCACATATAAAGAGCCCTTACCGGAGCACAAAAACACGTTACCCGCCTAGTTTTGTCACCCACATGCAGCAAATGTGCGTGGGTATGCGGGGGAGAGTATGGAAACCGGAACCTATTGGAACTATTTCCGCCCCAAAATGAGGGCGTTTCAAATGTAAACCCCCATTAAAACCCTGTAACAACACGTTAACTCGCCTCAACAACACGTTACCCGGCCCAGTTCCACACTCACATGAAGGAATTTTCCATGGATCTGGGGGAAGGGGTGGGAAAAGCGGACATCAGCGGACATAAAAACTCGAAAAAATAGAGGTGCAATACTGCAACTACACCCTACACAACTTACACTACAGCGTGTTATGCACCAGGCGTACCGCTCAAACGGTCAGTTACCAGGCTGGTTTTTCCGTTTTCAGTTCACCGAGGTATGTCTATTGTTGATTAGAAGTGACACGTGCCGCATGGGTTATTCCATGCAGCCATTTGCCCTGTTTCGAATATGGAAACATGAAACAACTGATTATAGATATGCAGGCCTGCCAGCACGCAAAATCAGTTTCGGTTAACGTGTTTGAGAATCGGATACCTGCTAGTAATCGTCCCGTTTCTGGTTCTAGCCTTGGTGCCCCTATCTTCCGGGTCTCCTAGCTGGTACTCTCTACAGGTTGGGGCTGTAGGTGATGCGGCTGGTAACGGTAACATGGGCGTCAGTGTGCAAATACAAACAAACATCTACGCTGTCCGCAAGCCGGATATCTCAGACTCTTTCTGGGTGGCCGATACTTTGGAGAATGGGGCGTTCATTCAGCTCGGGTATCAAATCGAACCCGGCTACTTCTGTCTCCGAGGAATCGTAAGTCCCGGGAATCAGTCATGCACGGGAGGGGTAGGCATGGTTGGGGATTCCGATGCTCGCTGGTTCTGGCAATACTGGCCCGACACACGCGGCTCGGTCTACTACTATGGAAAGGGGTCCGCAGGTTCAGTTGGCTCGAACGGGGAATGGCATACATACACTATCCTTCCCGACTCTTCGCATGGATGGGGCTTTGATCTGGATGGTAAGCAGATTGACCAGATCGACGTCCCCTGCGCTCCCTCTAATTCACCACCCTATGTCGTAGCAGAGAAACTCACTTTCTCGACCCAACCCGGAAACCTTGGCCCAGTTCAATTCAAGAACCTACAATATCTTGATCCCACGGGGAATGTGTTCAGTTGGCACAATAGCACTTCCTTCTCAATTCTCACCGGCTGCGGCGTAGGAGCTCAGTGTCTCCATGATAGCAACTACGGGGTTACTCTTCAGGGGTCAACATTGATTGCTGGTTCAGGGCAGAATAATCAGTCGGCAGGGTCCACATTGCTTGAAACCTTAGGCGTTCTTCCGGACAGTTGGCTAGAAGTGCTTACCGTTACGCTGTCAGCTGCAGGCGCAAGCCTATCGGTCCTAACCATCCGCTCTAGCTACTGGCGAACGTGGAGACGGCGGCATAAAGTCATGCAAGTTTTCTAAAACAAAAAAAGGAAAAAGGGTTTTGGACGGGCCTGCCGTTGCAAGTCCGAGCTTGTCGATCGGAGGAAATCGTGTTTGGGGTTTAGATGCTTGGTTTCTTGTGCTGTCTTTGGAAGAGTATTGCTCCTGCGGCAATGACGATTATGATGATAATCCCGATTGCTGCTAGGGCTGCAGTTGAAAGCCCTGACGAGGGTGCTGATTGTCCTGCAGGCATTGCAGTGGAGTTAGTCATTGTCTGGTTCATTGCG
>Ga0335078_10019237_pt1 | contig 10153 bp, 9 predicted proteins | sample Lox_Sample_32_FD_206711 | JGI IMG/M metagenome (GOLD analysis project Ga0335078, IMG submission 206711) | Soil microbial communities from Loxahatchee National Wildlife Refuge, Florida, United States - Lox_Sample_3.2 | ecosystem: Environmental > Terrestrial > Soil > Wetlands | place: USA: Florida...
TTCCACCGTCGTCGAAGCGCTCCTGCTTACCACGCCGCCCGAGTTTCCACCCCGCGGCATCGGCGATTTTATCGACTATCTGAAACTGACCGCCAAGCTTCGCGGCCTGACCCCGAAAGAAATCGTCGGCATGGTGAAGGTATTCACCGAAAGCGCTGCCGATCTGCTGGACGAGTGGTTCGAGTCCGAAGAGATTAAAGTTACGCTTGCAACCGACGGCGTCATCGGTGCGAATGGCGGTCCGCGCTCGCCGGGCACGGCGTACATCCTGCTGCATCACGTGATGGGCGGCGTCGACGGGCATCGCGGACTCTGGGGATTCGTGCGCGGAGGAATGGGCGCCATCTCCAATGCCATTGCGGATTCCGCGCGCAGCCGCGGCGTCGTCATTCGAACCAATGCAACCGTTGAAACCATCCGCGTCGAAAACGGCCGTGCGCGCGGAGTGGTGCTGGAGGGCGGGGAAGAGATCGCTGCCGCGGTTGTCGCAAGCAATCTCACCCCCACACTCACCTTTCTGCACCTGGTCGAAGCGCGTCACCTGGCGCCCGATTTTGTCGACTCCGTCCGCAAATATCGCAGCCAGGGCACATCCTGCAAGATCAATCTCGCGCTCAACGGCCTTCCCAACTTCCGCGCATACCCCGGCGACAACGGTCCGCAGCACCGCACCACCATGCACATCTGCCCCTCTATCGAGTACATCGAGCGCGCCTGGGACGACGCCAAGTACGGCCAACCCTCGCATTCGCCCATGATCGAAATGACCATCCCCACCGTCTACGACCCCTCGCTCGCGCCTCCGGGCAAACACATCATGGGCATCTTCCTGCAATACGCACCCTACACACTGCGCGACACTCATTGGGACGAACTGCGCGAGCCGTTCGCCTATCGGGTATTCGACATCATTGAAGAATATGCACCCGGCTTCCGGTCGCTTATCGTAGACAAGCAAGTCCTCACCCCCCTCGATCTCGAACGGCGTTTCGGCCTCACCGGCGGCAACATTTTCCATGGCGAAATGAGTCTCGACCAAATGTTCGTCATGCGTCCGGTGGCCGGTTGCGCGCGCTATCGCACTCCGATCCAAGGCCTGTATTTATGCGGATCCGGCGCGCACCCGGGTGGCGGAGTTATGGGCGCGCCGGGTTACAACGCCGCGCGCGAGATAATAAAGACATCGTAGATGTTCCCCTATTGGCTGGCGCTAGTCATTTTGTTTCAGCAGCAGGAGGCATCGGTCGAACAAAAGCGGCTCTCGGCGATGATCGGCCAGATTCGTCGCTTAGCCGCTTCCGAGCCGGTGGTTTTCGGAATCGATACCCGCCTCCGCACCGCTGAAGTCCTCACGGCAAAACATCCTAAAATTGCGAAAGATCTGCTGCGTGAGGCCGAGGGGGCAGCAGCCGGCATCACGTCTCCGGATGAGCAAGACCAAATGCGTGTTCGCATGGTGGAGTTCATGGCTCCTCTGGACCTCGTAGAAGCGGAGCACTCAATTGCATCCATCCGTCGCGTTCGCGATGAAGATTATGTCGCGCAAGCATACGACAAGCTGGTTGTATTCGTTGCTCGCAATCGTGGCAATCCGCGCGAGATGATCAGCAAGGGGCTAGCAGCGGGAGGATTTCGCTCCGAAAGCGCCGCTAAAAAACTGGAAGAGCGGCCCAACGATGCGGGTCTTTTTGCCGAGATCCTGAGCGCGTTTCCGCAATCGCCAAATGATAAAGACATCCAGTATCTGCTCGACCGCATCAAGCAGATTGCCGGGCTGAATCGCGCGCTGGCCGTGGAGGCGATCGACAAAGCATTGAACGCTGCGCATTCTAAAAAGGAGTTGCGCGAAATCGCGTCCATTCTCGGCGCGATCGACCCGGAACTGTTGAAGCGCTATCAAACGGAGCACGACGATCTTGCCGCGGCCATGGCTACCCCCGATCCACCGCCGCCCGCGCAAGAGAAGCAGGAGCTGAATACTCCCGATCTCTCCAATCTGTCTTACCTGGACGCCCTAACTGAGGCACGCAAGCAGGCTAACCCCGCCGAGCGCGCCGGTCTCTTGATTGAAATCTACCGCCGCGACGGCATCTCGCCCCAGCAAAGGGCCATGGTCGCGTCCGAGGCTCTCACTGCGGTGTCTGCGATGCCGCTGTCAAACGATAAGCTGGTCGGCATGGCCATGATCAGCCGCGATCATGCGCGCAACGGCGACCCCGCCAATGCGGCGTACGCCGCCGAGTTACTCGCCGAAACTTACGCCAAAGCCTGCGACTGCGACCATGCCAGCTGCGAGCACTCCGGCGAGACTTTCGACTGCCTGCAAATGATCGATGATTTCGCCAAGTATCTCGACGAGTTCAAAATCAGCCCCGAAACCATGGATTTGAACAATATCTCGCTCGAAGCGCGGTTGTTAATCTTGAAGCTCTATCCTCTGGTCGGGTTAAAAGCGCCGTCCTTTGGGATCTTTGGCAACTGATTTAGCCTTCGACTAGCATCGCGCCCCAATGAAATCCTGCCCCGAACACCGCGAAACAGATCAGGTCGTCTTTGTTTAGCCTGTTGGATTGCCACCATTCCGATGCCGCGATCAACATCGACGCTGACGACGTATTGCCGTAGGTCCGGATATTGGAATAGAATTTCGCCGGCTCCACTTCGAGCGCTCGCGCAACGCGATCGATCAGATTCTGATTCGCCTGATGCATCAGGAAAATTCTGATCGCCGAGGCGGGTGTCTGATTTCGTCCCAACAGCTCTCCGATTGCGGCGGGAATCTTGCGCGAAGCTTGCATAATTACCGAGCGGCCGTTCATGCTGAGCGGCGCTTCGAACTCGAGATGCAGGTCCTCGGCGAACGATCCATCGGAGTGTAGCACCGAATCCAGAATCGCCGGTCCGCCTCCACCGGTTCCGATAACGCACGCGCCCGCGCCGTCGCCAAACAGGATCGCGATGCCAGGATCCATCGGTTCACGTGCGGCAATCGCAGACATTTTTTCGGAGGCGACAACCAAAACATTGCCGTGCCCTCCGGTCAGCTCGGAAGCAAGCACCATTCCAAACAGCCCGCCGGCGCTGGCCATAGGAACGTCTAGGGCAGGAACGCCGGCAATGCCCAGCCGGCTAGCCACGGTGGCGGCAGGTCCTGGAAACCGGCGCTCGGCAGATCCTGAGGAAACGATCACCATGCCCAGGTCCGCCGCGGCGATGCCCGCCCCCTTCAAGCAGTCTTCCGCCGCGGCTAATGCCATATCGGCTATCGATTCATCGGGAGCCGCGTAGCGCCGTTCCTCGATGCCGGAAACTTCCAGAATCCATTCCGGAGTGCGACCCACCAGCGCGCCGATCTCCTGATTCGTTACGATCCGGCTTGGAAGGTACGCTCCAAAACCCTTGAGAACCGCCACCGGCTAGGTCCTGCCCCCAACGTAGTTCTCGATGCGGGAAATGGTCTCGAATTTACGGGGATTTAAATCAGAATCAGGGATTTTTATCTGGAATTCCCGTTCCAGTTCGGCCACCATATCAGGCAGTGCGAACGAATCCAAGTAGCCCGAGTCGAACAACGACTCGTCTGCATCGGAGGGCGGCGCCTTCTTTGCAACATTGGTTAAAACAGCGATGATGCGTCCTTTATTGTCCACTGGAAACCTCGGCGCGAGCCGCGACAAAACGGTCATACTGCGCCAACAATTCATCCACTAGCATATCGCCGATCAAGCGATAGCCGGCGCCGGTAAAATGCACGTAGTCACCTTGGCTGAGCCCGGCCTGCACCCATTGCCGGACCGAGCCCGGACCGCCCATGCGCGTCCGCCAATCCCAGAAAGCGCAGCCATGTTCTAAAGCAACCTGGCGTTGGATTTCGATAACATCTTCCAAGTGCGGAAACGGCAGCCGCTGTCCGCGATAGCGATATTGGCAGTCTGGCGGGCCAACTACCAGGATGCTCGCCACCGGCGCGTCTTCGCGGAGCCGGGCAAGTACTTCGGTGAACTCTTTGCGATACTCCTCGGCCGTCCACGATCTGCTCAGCGCTTCGTTCGTTCCGTAAGCGACGACGATCAAAGCCGGGTCTCGAGCTGCAAGTTCACCGGCCAGAATGGTTGGGTTCCATTCGAGCATCATTTCCGCTTGCGCGCCGTTGATTCCGAGCGTCTCGTAGGTTACGCCCGAATGATTCTGCGCAACCCATCCGAATAATCGCACTGGCGCTCTGCTGGTGGTGGTTACGGTAAACTCGTGCAAGCCAGGCGGCGGCGAATATCGATAGACAGCTGGCGCGACATCGCCCGCGGTGTCGATGGTGTCGATCGTAAAGTTGTCGATGGCGAATTCGAGCTGGCCTCCGCCCGGCTGCTGCAGATAATGCAATTCGAGCTGCTCGCATTCGGTCGAGAGTGAAACGGTCTCGCCCGCCGATTCCGTGGTGAGGCTGACACCGGCTAGCCCATAAATGCCATCACCCGGACGTCCCACCAAGCCATCGGTATACCAGCCGCGTGAACTGGAGCCGTGCGAATCGAATCGGCGATATCCGGCAAACGGGTGGCCGGCGAGTGTGAAACCGGGACCTCCGGCGCCGAATTTGCGCTGCAGCGCCTGGCGCATTTCGCTGGCCCAATCATCCGACGCGGTGTGGGAATCGCCATATTGAAGGATGTGCAAGGAACCCGACTCGGACGGGTGCGAGGCTTGTTCGAAGAACGGCACCAGCGCAGCGGCGCCCGCCAACGCGGTGATTGGCTGTGCGGCTCGCGTACTCACGGTCTTGAACGCCACGCGCCGGACTTGCGGCGACACGTACACAACGGGCACCACGCGGCGGCGCTTCTTGGAAGACGTCTTTTTCTTCGATTTCGCCGTTGCCAATTTCGTCGTCGTTGGTTTTCTGGATGACTTTTTCTTCGCGGCCGTTGTCGTTGTCGCCGAAAATGCGGGCATCGCAACCATCAGAACCAAACCGAAGATCGCTGCGTATTTCCGCATTATTGTTCGGTGGTTCCTCCGCCAGCGGAACGCTCGGCGAGCTGTTTCTGCTGCTTTGCTTTGAAATCGCGAAAGCCCGATTCCAGAGCTTGATAAAGCAATACGCCGACCTTTCTCGCGCCAGCCGGGAACGGATGCGTGAAGTCAGCGCTCACCAACCTCGGCTGGCTTTCATACCAGCGGGCCATCGTTCCTTCACCGCCCATGGCTTGAAAGGTGTTGAAGAACGCGCAGCCGGTTTCCCCGGCCACCCGTTGCTGGATCTCCACCAGGCGCGGGAGCGTGGCCGGTGTCGTGATTCTACCGCTCGAATCTCGTTCGCCGCGATCCATGGGACTCATCACCAGCACGGACGCTTTCGGAACGGCCGTCTTGACGCGGCGGATCACTTCGTGCAACTCGCCCGGATAGTATCGCTCGATGTAATCCGCATACAAGCTTTCGTTGGTGCCATAGTTCACAATCACCAAATCCGGCTGCTCATGCTGAAGCTCGGCCGCCCACTGGGATTTTTCGAAGGAGCGAACCACCATCTGAACCTGGGCGCCGTTAACTCCTAAACTATTGTAAATCACGCCGGGGCCATTCCTCTCGAAACTCACCCCGAAAAGCCGTACCGGACCGCGCTCGACAGCGAGTTCCACCTCACGGGCGCCCGCCGGTAGCGCAAACATTTCGAAAGCAGGTTGTTTTTCCGCGCCTTCCGTTTCCACTTTACCAATCGGCGAGCCTTCGGCGAGAACGTCCAGCGTGCCGCCGCCGGGTTGGCGAAGATATTGGACTTCGACGCGAGCGTGATCTTCGTGCAGAACAAAGTGAGACGACGCGCCGGTCGCGCCTTCAAAGCTGACGCCTCCCAGGCCATGAATGCCGTCGCGTGCGCGCGCTTGGCTGGAGGCTTCGATGTGCCAGCCCTGGCCGCGCACGTCCACGCCACGATGGCCGTACCAGGCCCAAGGTTTGGCGATCAGGATGAAGCCGTGCCCCGCATCGCCGAACCGTTCTTGGAGCAGCGAGCGAACGTCGGCAGTAATAGAGTCTGCGGTGACGGGGGAATCGCCATAGTGCAGTACGCGAGTGATCGCGCCGGGTTGTCCGGATTCTGTTCGCCACAACGCTTGATAGAAAGCCTTCAGTGCTTGATGCGGGTCGATCAGATTCGGACCCATGATCACGGGCTTCGACGCAGACGTGTCTCCGCGATTCATGCGCGGCGGCTCAACGGGTTCGGCGTTGCGTCGAGGCTGGAAATCGAGAGCGGAGCTGGGCGCGAATGGACGCCCGAGCTTGGTGAGATTCAAAAGCAGGAGCAGAGCGCCGAAGGTGACGATCGCGAGCGTGGTCTTCTTCGGCAGCATGGGTCAGAACCGGTTGTAGATAAAAGGCACTGCGCCGGTGGCTCCGACGTATTGGATGGCCACCACCAGCAGCGCCATGGCGGCGGCCTGAACGTAGAATGGCGATTCGTTGTAGAGCGTCAAGCTGCGCTCATACCAGTTCTTCGGCAGATAGTGTGCCACCGCGGCGATGATCATCACCAGTACGAAGCCGGCCTGGACGTTGGCGAACGAAACCGTTCCGGAGGTGATCTGCGCCAGAACATCGCCGGCATTGGCGAGGCTGGAGGAGCGGAAGAAGATCCAGCCGATCAATACGAAATGGAACGTTATGAAGCCGCGCAAGAATCGAGCCGCCCAGTGCGGCGAAGGCGTCGGATTTCCGCGCTTCACCTGCCACCAGCGTTGCGTGGCCAGGCCGGCGCCGTGCCACAGTCCCCAGATGAGGAACGTCCAACTAGCGCCATGCCAGAGTCCGCCAAGGGCCATGGTAACGATCAGGTTGGCGTAGGTGAAGATCTTCCAGCGCGAGCGCAGGCCCGGCAACGAAAAATAAAGATAGTCGCGAAGCCAATTTGAAAACGAGATGTGCCAGCGGCGCCAAAAGTCGGCGATGTTGAGCGCCGCGTAGGGCCGGTTGAAGTTGATCGGCAATTTGATTCCCAGAAGCAGCGCGGAGCCTAGCGCGATGTCCGTGTACCCCGAAAAATCGTAGTAAAGCTGCAGCGCGTAGCCGTAGACGCCGACCAGCACTTCCGTGCCCGAGTAGAGTTTCGGGAGATCGAACACGCGATTGATGAGGTGTTCGGCCAGGTAATCGGCAATGAGAAATTTCTTCAGCAAACCAAGTCCGATTAAGAAAAGCGCTCGCCCTCCGTCTTGCGTGCTCAGCAAGTCGCGCTTCGACCATTGCGGGAGCAACGTAGAAATGCGCGTGATAGGTCCGGCGAGGGTGGTGGGGAAGAAACTCGCTGAGGCGAGGTAAGCCAGGTAACTTTGAGCAGGCTTCGCGTCGCGGCGATAGACATCGATGGTGTAAGTCAGCGATTGAAACGCGTAGAAGGATAGACCCAGAGGCAGCGTCCAGGATAAAGCGCGGGCGTTGGTTGAGGCCAGAATAAACGGTAAGTATTTCGCGGAGGCAATCAGCCCGATGTTCATCACAATGCTGGCGGTGACGAGCGCACGCCGGACCGCAGGCCGATCGGATGCGGCCAGTGACCGGCCAATCAGATAATCGCACGTGGAGGCTACGGGAATCAGGGCGAGATAGATGAGATCCCAGCGTGCATAAAAAAAATAGTTCGCAAAAAGAACGACGGCCAGCCCTGCGAATCGAAATCGCAACAAAAGCCAGTAGGCGAAGAAAATCGCCGCCAGGAAAGTGAAATACGCAGGGGTGGACAGCAACATCGGAGCTGGGAGTGATCTTAGTATACAGTAGGGGCCATGGATTCCGTTCTCACTGAGGTCCATCACGACGTTCTGGTTGTGACCATCAATCGTCCGGAGGTTCGCAACGCGGTGGACGGCCCAACCGCGCGTCAATTAGCGGAGACGTTTCGCGCTTTCGCCGATTCGCCGATGAAAATTGCCGTTCTCACTGGCGCGGCGGGGACGTTTTGTGCGGGCGCGGATTTAAAAGCGCTGGCGGATGGAAAAGGAAACGCGCTTTCCGAGGACGGCGACGGTCCCATGGGACCCACGCGGATGTTGCTGCCCAAGCCGGTAATCGCGGCTGTGGAAGGCCATGCTGTGGCCGGTGGGTTGGAATTGGCGTGTTGGTGCGATCTTCGTGTGGCCGCGCGCGATGCCGTGTTTGGCGTGTATTGCCGGCGTTTTGGAGTTCCGTTAGTTGACTTGGGAACCATCCGGCTGCCCAGGCTGATCGGACACAGCCATGCGTTAGATCTGATTTTGACCGGCCGCGGAGTTTCGGGTGAGGAAGCGCTGCGCATAGGGCTTGCCAATCGTTTAGTGGATCACGGCCAAGCGCTTAAGGCCGCGCTTGGGATGGCACATGAGCTTGCCAAGCTGCCGCAAACGTGTATGCGATCGGATCGCCTGTCGTCCTACGAGCAATGGAGTTTACCAATGCCTGACGCTATCCGAAATGAATTTCGGCGAGGTTTGCAAGTTATCGAGAGTGGCGAAACCGTCGCCGGCGCCCGTCGTTTTGCATCCGGCGAAGGGCGTCACGGAAATGTAACTTAACGTAAGTTCACGAAACCCTCGCCCCCTGCTAGTAATCTCACTTGCTGGGAGGCAGTGTCTTGAGAATTCGAAAGCTTTTGTTGTTGGCATTTCTAACGGCATCCATTATTCCCATCAGCGCGAAGGATGAAGGATTTTCCGGCAAGTGGGTGCTGGACAAGAATGAAGCGCAGGCGGACGCGCCGAGGAATCTGGAGACTCGCATTAAGCAGGACGGCAATGGAATGACGATCGAGTCTACATTCAGAGAGCCGGACAACGGCGTCGTTCCGTTGCTTTTTCTCGGCGTCATGACCACCAGGTTGCATTTGAATCTAAACGGCGGGACCGAGCAAAACCAAATCGGTCCTTTCCAGATGGCATCCAAAACGAATCTTGACGGCAATCAGATGAATACCGATTGGACTGCCGTGGTGGAAGGCCAGCAGTTACAAGGGCATTGGACACACACGCTGGATGGCGATGGCAAGCACTTAACCCTCCAGATCAAGGAGACCGTTGGACAGGGGCCCGACGCACAGGCCACATTGCACTTCGTACGAAAGTAAAGCCGGTTGCTGCGCTACCATCGGGAGGATGAAACTTCACGGTCGGGTAGCCGTTGTGACCGGCGCCGGCACAGGAATCGGCCGGGCGATTGCAGAATTATTCGCGCGCGAGGGTGCTAAAGTTGCCGTAAACTTCAGCCGGTCGCGTGAGGCCGCGGAACAAGTTGCTGCGTCCATTCGCGATGCCGGCGGTGTCGCGGCGGCAGTGGGAGCCGACGTTTCGAAACAAGCTGAAGCTCGCAGCTTGATCGAGCGCGCGAGCGGCGAATTCGGCAAGCTGGACATTCTGGTGAATAACGCCGGCTGGAGCACGCGCGTTCCTCATGATGAGCTGGATGCGTTGACCGACGAGATTTGGGATCGTACGTTTGACACGAATCTGCGTGGCGCATTTTACGCCATTCGCGCCGCGGTTCCGAAGCTTCGCCAGCAGGAGGGTTCCTCGGTCGTCAACATCGCCTCAGTGGCGGGAATAACGGGCATGGGAAGCTCCATCGCGTACGCTGCGTCGAAGGGCGCGATGATCACCATGACCAAGTCGTTAGCGCGGGCATTCGCTCCGGCCATTCGTGTGAATGCGATCGCGCCGGGCTTTGTGCGGACGCGGTTCGCGAATTGGCCGAAAGAGGCGTTCGATCAAGGCGAGAAGGTCACCCCGCTTCAGCGCCTCGCGACCGTGGAAGAGGTTGCCGCGCTAGCGCTCTACTTAGCGGCCGACGCGGGATCCACTACCGGCGAGACTATCGTGGTCGATGGCGGGTTGACCGAGTTAGGGACGTATCAGATGCACGGCGCCAGGTAACTTCGCCGCCGAGGAACTCCGATCAACGCAGATGGATTTCATGCGCTAGCATGATAACTTCTATGCGAAAGTCCACCCTGCCCCTGCTCGTTCTTTTGCTGGCCTTCCACGCTACGCCGGCCGGAAAATTCGCGCTGACCATCGACAACATCATGCGCGGTCCCGCTCTTTACGGCTGGGAACCGTCACAAGTGCGATGGTCGGGCGACGGCGAACGCGTATATTTTCAATGGAAACAGGCCAGCGACCCACTGATT
>Ga0335078_10019238_pt1 | contig 10152 bp, 10 predicted proteins | sample Lox_Sample_32_FD_206711 | JGI IMG/M metagenome (GOLD analysis project Ga0335078, IMG submission 206711) | Soil microbial communities from Loxahatchee National Wildlife Refuge, Florida, United States - Lox_Sample_3.2 | ecosystem: Environmental > Terrestrial > Soil > Wetlands | place: USA...
CAGCACAAGGCCATGGGCGATACCGTGGAGAGCATCTTCATCCTCGACGACATCGTCGGGTTCATCAACGAGGAGCATTACAAAGAGTTCGCGCACCCGTATCTGAAACGCATCTGCGACGCGTTTCCGAAAGACTGGATCAAGCTCTATCATAACGACGCCGAAGTCGATGCCTGCCTGGACCATCTGCCCGATGCCGGTTTCAACGTGCTCAACTGGGGCAAGCAGAAAGATATCCGCGAGGTGAAGCAGCGCGTGGGTGATCGCATGTGCCTCATGGGCAACGTGAATCCGCTGGAAATCGGCGTTCGCGGAACGCCCGACGAAGTCAGGGAAGCTACCCTCGACGTGCTCGAAGGGTCGGGCGGTGAAGGCGTGATACTGTCGGTGGGCGGCGGCACCAGTCCCGGAATGCCGCGGGAAAACATCCTGGCCATGCTGGAAGCGCTGAAGGAGTTCAATGCCGGACGGGTGGCGGCGCAAGGGGTTTTGAATGGTTGATTACGCCCGGATGAACCAATTCCTCTACGAGGGCAACGCCAAAGAGGTGGAGCAGATGACCAAGGACGCCCTGGCCGAGGGCCGTCCCGTGCAGGAGATTCTCAACGACGGCCTCATCGCCGGCATGAGCGTGGTGGGCGAGGATTTCAAGCACAACGTTTTGTATGTGCCGGAAGTTCTCATCGCGGCGCGCGCCATGAAGGCCGGCATGGCGGTGCTGAAGCCCCTGCTCAGCGCCAAGGACAGTACGGCCAGGCGCGCCGGAGTGCTGCTGATGGGCACGGTCCGCGGCGACCTTCACGATATCGGCAAAAACCTGGTGTGCATGATGGCGGAAGGCGCCGGCTTCGAAGTGCATGACATCGGCGTCGACCAGAGCGTCGAGAAGTTCATGGCAGCGGCCGATCAGTGCCATCCCGACATCATCGGAATGAGCGCGCTGCTCACCACGACCATGACGTACATGAAAACCGTGATCGATGGTTTTCGCGCGGCGGGCCGCGGCGATATCAAAATGGCCGTGGGCGGCGCGCCCATCAGCGAGATGTTCGCCGAGGAGATCGGGGCCGACGGGTACGGCCAGAACGCATCGGCTGCCGTGGACCTGTTTATGCGCCTGGCTGCGGAAAAGAGCGGTAAGAACGAGCCGATATTGGCCGCCGAGGAACACAGCTGATCGGATACAATCGTTTCTCAAGGAGCGAATCCATGAAGCGTCTATTCGCACTGACTGCGCTTTGCGCCATCGCCGCGTTCGCGGCGGATATCAGCGGCACCTGGAAGGGAACGGCCGAAGGCGGTCCCAACGGCTCGCTGGAGCGCACCTTCGTTTTCAAAGTGGACGGCAACAAGCTCACGGGCGAGACCACCAGCCAGATGCTCGGCAAATCCACTATCACCGATGGCAAGATCGATGGCGACAATATCTCTTTCACCATCACCGCCAGCATGCAGGGAAATGAGCTGAAGCTGACCTATAAGGGTAAAGTCACCAGCGACGGGATCCAACTCTCGTCCGAGATTTCCGGCGGCGGCGGTGGCGGCCAGGCCATCGAGTGGAAGCTCAAAAAGCAGTAGTCTTCACCCCCAATTTTCGAGCTTGCCGGCAAGCCTCGGAGGCCGTTCGGCGGAATTCAATCCGATCGGCATCCAGGTATGTTGCGCTATCCCGATATCGGGTGTCCCCTGACGGAAGTTGGAACGGGCTAAGGCGACCCATCGGCCGCCCCCTCTCGTTCGGCATAGTTTGGGAATCGGCAGAGTGAAGCCTATGCCGAACGCGGCATAGGCTTCAAAACCTGACCGCTGATCGCTGAAAGCTCCCGTCATGAAGATTTCAAGTATCCTTGGCTATGATTGGGAAAGCGCGGCGGGCCGCAACTCACGCAATCGAGCGTACGACGCCGCCATCGGCCCGCACCGATGCGCCGTTTATTGCCGACGCCAGTGGACTCGCCACAAAGGTGACCACGGCCGCGACTTCCTCGGGAGTGATGAACCGGCGAAGAAGAGAGGTGGGACGGGCCGTTTCGAAAAACGCTCGCTCGAATGCCTCCCGCCTCATGTTTTTCTCAGCGGCCAGCTTATTCACGAATTCCGTAACGCCCTCCGACGCCGTGGGACCGGGCAGGACCGCGTTCACCGTTACTGCTGTTCCCGCCGTCGTTTCCGCCAGCCCGCGGGAAACTGCGAGTTGCGCCGTCTTGGTCATTCCGTAATGAATCATCTCGGCCGGGATCTGCAGACCGGATTCGCTGGAAATGAAGATGATGCGTCCCCAGTTCGCCTTCAGCATCGGGCCAATATAGTGGCGGCTCAGGCGGACTCCGCTCAGGACGTTGATCTCGAAAAACCGGCGCCAATCGTCATCGTCGATCTCGGCAAACGGCTTCGGTTCGAAAATACCGACGTTGTTGACCAGGATGTCCACGGCCGGAAAGCGTTCGATGACAGTCCGGACGCCGGCTTCCGTCCCCAGGTCCGCCGCGATTCCCTGCGCGGCGCCGCTGGCGCGCATCGCCCGATCGGTGCGATCCTGCGTGCGGCCATTGACAATCACCGCCGCACCCTCCTTCGCCAGGGCGGTAGCAACCGCGAGGCCGATCCCCGCTGTCGAGCCAGTCACGAGCGCGGTCTTGCCTTTCAATTCGAGATTCATAACGAATTGGATGCAGTTACTGACCGCCGTGCTTCGGATAAACGGCTCCGGCTCCCGTGTTTATTGGGACGATTCACACCCGCGGCGCTTCCCCCGCTTAACCACAGCCGAGCCTACCGCCGCGCCCGCAACGATGGCGTTCGCCGCGATAACGGGCTTGGCGGAGATCGCCACGCCGTAAACGATCCAAAGCAGCGCCGCCAGAGCCTGAACGCGCCGTAACGCCTCACCGCTGCGGAACAAGTAGGACGCCGCGAATACGGCGGTCGCGACCCAACCGATTGCCTCCAGCATCAGGCCGCCTCCACGGATGCCGCACGGCCGATGCTAATCGTGTCAGTGCGCACCTTGTCCCATTCGCGCAGCACGAAACCGTTCACTTCGAACAGGCCGCGGACCCCCGCCGCGTTCCAGCCGCAGATCTCCTCCAGCACGGGAACCAGCACGCTCAGCGCATCCTCACTGAGCACGGTTCGTTTCGCGATCTGGGTAATGTACTTGTTTTCCGAGACCGCGATCGTCAGCCCCTCGAGGCGATTTACGTGCAGCATCACATGTACGTCCGAGCTGCCGTCGCCGACATAAACCAAGCGGTCGTGCGCAATCCCTACTGATGCCCGCAGGCCCTCGACGACGGCAACCTTGCCGTAGCCGGCGGGCACTCTGGCGATGGATTGGATCTCGCCGGACTCTGCGTCATAGCGGAATTCCGTCCCGAAGATGTGGTTCGAGGGGACGATCCCTTCGAGCGCCGATTGAATGACTTCCTGCGGCGCCGCCGACACCACGTAGAACGAGAACCGGCGTCCATCGAGATTTTCCAGTAGCGAGGATAGCAGTCCGATGTTGTTCTTCAAGCGGACATGCTTGCCGACTTCGTGCAGGTCTTCGCGCCGGATGCGGCGGTATTCCGGATCATGGAGGAGCAGGTAGGCAAGCTCGCCGCCCTGCTGCACCAGGTGAATATCGGAAAGTCCGGCAATGCGCTCGCGAAATCCGGAGATACCCATCATCTCACTGAGGACCACGCCGGAATCATTGAAACTGAGTGTCTGGTCAAAGTCGCTGACCAGGAGATAGTCTTTCAGTTCTTGTGACAAAACGAAACAGTTCCTCCTGATTGGATTGATCGGATTCAAGGGATCCCGGCGGACAAGGGCCGGATGGACCGCGTAGGCGGGAGCAGTCCGCTATGCATTAGATGCAAGAGAGGAGCCCCAGGTTGCAACGATTCTGTAGGACAGGCGGTCGCCATTGTCGCCCGTCACGGCCGAGTCACCCCGGGGAGACGGCGGACGGCAAAAAGACGACCGTCTGCCCCACACCCCCAAGCTACGTCCGTCCGCGGTGTTCACGACCGTCGGACCGTGCGATATCCGATTGATTTCGGACTAACAGAGGTAAAATTAGCGCTGGGTGGCACGATGACGCTGGCTGAGGCGCTTGCCAACCATACATGTCGCGGCGAGTTGTACGAGTCTCTTGAAGGGAATCGTATCCGCTGTCTGGCCTGCGGCCACCGATGTCCGATTCCCGCGGGTTTCGCCGGCGCCTGCAAGATCCGCTTCAATCGGCAGGGGACAATGCGTGTCCCCTACGGATACGTCAGCACCTTGCAATGCGACCCGATCGAGAAAAAGCCTTTCTATCACGCCATCCCGGGCATGATGGCGCTGAGCTTCGGCATGCTGGGCTGCTGTTTCCATTGCGACTTCTGCCAGAATTGGGCGATCTCGCAGACCTTTCGCGACTTCCGTTCGACCACGGAGTTTCGTGAAATCACCGCGCAGGAGATTGTCCGGTTCGCCCTGGCGGCCAAGGCGTCGGCGGTGGTGAGCACCTTCAACGAACCGCTGATCACCGCCGAATGGGCGGCGGAAATTTTCCGCCAGGCGCACGCGGCGGGTTTGGTGACCGGCTTCGTTTCCAACGGCAACGCCACGCCCGAAGCGCTGGCGTACCTGAGGCCGTATCTGGATCTGTTCAAGGTGGATCTGAAGACCATGGATGACGGCCGTTATCACCGGTTGGGAGGACGGGTGAAACCGGTGCTGGATTCGATCGCGGCGATCTTTGCTCTGGGGTATTGGTTGGAAGTGGTGACGCTGGTTGTTCCCGGATTCAACGATTCTCCGGAAGAGCTTCGCGCCATCGCGCGATTCTTGTGCGCAATTTCGCCCGACATCCCCTGGCATGTCACCGCGTTTCATCCAAGCTATAGAATGATGTCCGCGGAGAACACAGGCGTCCAGGCATTGAAGCGGGCAGCCGGGATTGGACGCGAAGCCGGCTTGCGGTACGTATACGCCGGCAACCTCGACGGCCAGGCGGGCGATCTCGGAAACACGCTCTGTGCCTCCTGTGGGGAGCTATTGATCGAGCGGCAGGGGTTCCGGTTGGTCCGCATGCGCGTGACCCCCGGAGGCGGTTGCTCGGCATGTGAGGCGCGAGTGCCCGGTGTCTGGCAGAGTGATATAGGCCGGCCGGCGCCTCACGAGACGCTGATTCACAACCGCTGCGGCTGAGCGTGGACGATCAAACCGGCGATCGGTCACGCGGCTTCGTGCGCCACCTGGTGCCGCGCGCCTTCGTATCCGCGGACCAGATGAACCACCAGCAGGTCGAAGAATGGTGAGATCCGGCGCACCAACTCGCCTTCCGCGTACAACTCCAGGTAATCGGGATCGATCCCCTGGCGATCGACGAAAGCGATCATCTCGTCCTTGATCAGGCACAGGCCGCGAATACATTCGTCCAGCGGTACTGCCTCCTCCCGGCGGATCCTGCCGATGTTGTCGTACTCCCTGGCGAGTTTCTCCTTGTTGCCGTGCACCAGCCAGGACCCCAGGTTCCTCAGAATTTCACGGCAGCGATCCCGCAATTCGATGTCGGGCAATCTTCCTAAGTGTTTCAATTCAGGATCGTTACGGATCGACCGCACGAATCCGGCGGTGATCTCTTCTTCATGACTTTCAATCAGACGGATCAACTTTCCGGACAACATAACCGACCTCCCAACCTCACGAACCGCAAGCCGCTGCGGGCTCACGGACCAATGAGGCGATTTGAGGCGAGACCAGACGGCGGCATTCCGCCGTCCGCATGTGCAGCACCTTCCGCCGCGGCAACCTCTCGCGCGGTATACGCTTTGGAGTGTGTGGTAAGAGTGAAGTCCGCGTGGCGGGCTTCGAGGAAATCACGCGGTCGCTTGTCGAGCGGCATAAAGCCTCCGCCTGACGGAATTATACGCCCAAATCATCCGGCGCGCGTCGCAATTGAGACGACTCGATCCGAAATCAATTCCTACGCGTGCTTGGGTTTGTGCTCGTGCGGCTGCCAGAACATGAGGCCGCCAAGGCCCCAGACCAGCAGCATGAGGATTACACATCCAAAAGCCAGATCCGACGCCGGCGTGTTCCAACCCAAGGGGTTCGGCATGAGCGCGATCCCTACCGCGGCGGCTATGGCTAGACCATGCCAATACCACGCCAGCGAGCGGAAGTGCCTCAACAGGTAAACCGCGATGCCGATCGCGAGAAGATACGCCAGGATAGCCAGGTTTTGCATCGCCATCCTCCCGATCGTATTCTAGACCCAAATATCGGATTTGTGAATGGCGGGAAAGGATGCCAAGGATGCCGGTGGAACACCCATTAGCCGCCTTGCGCATCCACCGCGCCCGTGCCGGCCAATTCCTCCACTTTCGTGCCATGGCTGTCGATGCGCTGCGGAAGCGCGGAGCGCATGTTGACGAGGTTCTCGGTGGGTGTATGTTCTCCCGTGTACGCCGGATGATGCGGTGGACGGCGCCGTTCACCCTCGACCAAATGGGCAAAGCGCAGGGCATCGGCGACGCCTCGGGCGAGATCCATAGTCGAAGAGGAGCCTCCCATGTCATAGGTCCGCGCGGCGCCGCGTGCCACAACGTCAGCAACTGCCCGCTCGATGTTGTGGGCGACAGCCGTCTCTCCCAGCCATTCCACCATCATCTTGGCCGCCAGAATCGCGGCCAGCGGATTGACTTTGTTCTGTCCCGAGTATTTGGGAGCCGAGCCGTGGGTCGGTTCGAACACGGCATACTTCTCGCCGATATTGCCGCTGTAGGCGAATCCCATACCGCCTACCATCTGGGCGCACAGGTCCGACAGAATGTCGCCGAACAGATTGGTTGTGACGATGACGTCGTAGTGGAGCGGATTCTTCAGCAGCCACATGCACATGGCGTCGACATTGGCGACATCGAATTCGATCTGGGGATATTGCTTAGCCACTTCGCGGGCGGCCTCCAGAAAGACTCCGCAGGTGGCGCGCAGCACGTTGGCCTTGTGAACCGCGGTGACTTTCCGGCGTCCGTTCTTCACGGCGAATTCGAAGGCTGCTTCCACGATCCGCTGCGAGGCCCGGCGCGTCACGCTTCGGATGGAAATGGCGGCGTCAAAGGGAATCCGCGACATGGCCGGAACCGCTCGCAATTCCTCCGGGACTTGAGAAAACTCCACGCCCATGTACATGCCTTCGGTGTTTTCCCGGAAGATCACGAGGTCGATGTTGTCGCGGTAATTCAGGGAGTTGCCGTGGAATGCCCGGCAGGGGCGGAGACAAATGTAAAGATCGAGCAGTTGCCGCATGCGGACAATCGGACTGCGATAGGTAAGTCCGCTTCCCTGAAGTTCCGGGACAAGTTCGCGCGCGGCATCATTGGCTGGTTTGGAGGTGATCGCGCCGAAGAACGCGCAATCGGTGCGGCGCAGCAGATCGATGGTGCGCGGCGGCAGCGCATCGCCCTCCTTGCACCAAAACTCCCAACCGATATCTCCGTGCAGGTATTCGGCCTCGAATCCGGCGGCATCGAGGACCAGGCGGGCGGCATCGCAGACTTCCGGGCCGATGCCATCGCCTGGCAGCCAGGCTATCGAATATTTGCGCATGGTGTGCTCCTGTGGAAGCGGGCAGCCTTGCGGCCGCCCGCCCGTTACTTCGTCAGAACGTGATACGGCCCGAGACCTGCAGCTGACGTGGACCCCACATCAAGTTGCTGGTGGCGGTCGGCGCCATGAAGGTCGAACTAGGGCTGAAACAGCCGTTGGTGTGGCCGGCGCAAGCACCCGAGCCCGGCGCTACATAGGAGAACGCGGAGGTGTTTAAGGTGGCGATATTAGTGTGGTTGAAAATGTTGAACGCCTCGCCGATGAGTGAAAGCTTCAGCCGTTCGGTGATGGCGAACTGGCGTCCGAGCCGGAAATCCACGTTGTGGAAGCCGGGGGCGGTGAACGAATTGCGCGGGAGCCAGGAGGCGCGGCCGGCTGTATTGCCGGCATAACTGACGCCACCGCTGATGCCGCCATCAACCCCGCCACTTGGATAAGAAGCGAGAAACGGAGTTACGGGCTGGCCGGTGGACATGGTAACGATTGTCGAAAACGCCCATCCGTCCAGGATCAGCCTTTCGCCCTTATTGGTAATGCCTTTCGCCGACGGCATCCAGACGGCGTTGGCCACGAATCGCTGGCGCTGATCGAGGTCCGAAAGCGCATATTCCAGCTTCCGGTTCTTCGGATCGATCGGGTAATCGGTGCCGTTGAACGTGCCGTTGGAACCCGCCACCTGCCCGCCGTCGACTGCCTTGCTCAGCGTGTAGTTCGCGGTGAATTCCAGGCCGTGACGCATCGGCCGCCGGATACTGATCACCATCGAGTTGTACCAGGAGTTCACATCGGTGTAGCCGACGAAGATTCCACCGGTGTTGGTGTCGATCCGGCTGCTGTACCAGGGAACCGTGTAGGTCTGAACCGTCGATCCGGCGGCGTTCAGAATGTCATAGGTCTTCGTGGTTGTGGAAGGAGCCAGGTTGGCATCCACGAAGATCGGCAGCCGCTCGCCCCGGGTGACGACATAAGCCACCGATGCACTGAGCGAGCCCGGCAGCGCCCGTTCCACGGTGACTTCACCCTGATGTGTCCGCGGATTCACCCAGTCCGGTGTCTGACCGCGGGTCCAGGCGGTGTTCGCGCCGGGTGTGAACGGAGTAACCTGCGGCGTCAGTGCCCCCGCGAACGGAGCCGTCATGGCCGGTCCCGGCGGTGTGAAGATGACATTCGGGAATGTCAATGCCGGACAGCTCGAGGGCGTGCAGTTGAAGGTTTGCTGAATCACGCCATTTTCCACGCGGGTGGCGTAGTAGGTGCTGTTGGTGGATTTGGCGAAGAACAAGCCGTACCCCGTTCGGACCACAGTTTTCGGCGTCCACTGCCAGGCGAGGCCGACACGCGGCGCGAACTGGTCTTTGGGGATGTTAATCGTGGACGTGTAATACGTAGTCAGCGGCGAAACGGTATTGGGCTGCGGCGGTTGCGGGATAGTAAAGACGTCATACCGCAGTCCCATGTTGAGCGTTAGGTTCGACGTGGCTTTCCAGTTGTCCTCGACGAAGCCGGCGTAGTCGTTGTCGTGGAAGTCGTCCTTGCCGACGTGCGTAACGGGGTCGTTCACCTGGGTGAAGCTGGTGTAGTGTTTACCCGTCAGCCCATCTCCGGTATTGATGCCGAGAGCATCGATGATCCAGTTATTGAACGCCGTCTGTGCCGTGCCGCTGTAACTGTACTGGCCGGTGCCGTTGTACAGGTTGATCATCACTTCGTGGATGAAGTTGAAATCCAGGCCGGCTTTCATGGTGTGGCGGCCGCGGACCAGGGAGAGCGTGTCCGAGATCTGAATGCGATGCTCATCCGGTTCGGCGGTGCGCGGCAGCGCGTAATTCTCGCCGTAGATGATCAGGTTGGAGGAACCGCCCGAGCCGCCGACATTGACGTACGGAGCGGGCGCATTGGAACCGGCCACTTCCAGGTCCCGGCCCCATTGGAACCGCACGTTGTTGACCGCGGAATTGGAGATGGTGGAATCCCAGTTGGCGACGAAAATGCGCTCGTGGAATACGTAGCTTCCGTTGGTGCTGAGCGAACTGTCGTTGTACGAAGGCGACGTACTGTAGGCGTTGGGCGCCCGGTAGTTCATGAAATCGAACGAAGTGCTGACGTGATTGCTGGGCGTAGCCTGATAATCCAGCCTGCCGAAACCGATATCCTGATTGGTGGCGCGGGCGAAGCTTCCCTGCTGCCCGAAAATGAAGGAATTGGCATTGGCGCACTGCGTCGCGGTCACTTGCGAAGGGCAGGGAAGCGCGCTCACTGTCGAGCTGAAAACGTTGCTGGTGTAGGTGACGGGATTCACCTTGCGGGAACCATCGTACGTACCGAAATAAAACAGCCGGTCCTTGAGAATCGGGCCGCCCAGACTGGCGCCGAACTGTTGCCACTGGTGAATTGGCTGGCTATAGGTGCCGCGGGATTTGGGATATGAATCAAGCGCGTTGAACGAGGGATATCGCAGGTAATAGAAAAGGTCGCCATGGAACGCGTTGGCGCCCGACTTGGTCACCGCATTCACCACACCGCCCGCGGCCTGCCCCAGTTCCGCGCTGTAATTGCTGGCGCTGA
>Ga0335078_10019239_pt1 | contig 10152 bp, 9 predicted proteins | sample Lox_Sample_32_FD_206711 | JGI IMG/M metagenome (GOLD analysis project Ga0335078, IMG submission 206711) | Soil microbial communities from Loxahatchee National Wildlife Refuge, Florida, United States - Lox_Sample_3.2 | ecosystem: Environmental > Terrestrial > Soil > Wetlands | place: USA: Florida...
CTCCGACCCACCCGCCCGCGTCATCGCCATGTACACCGCGATGTCCCAGGCATTGCGGATGCCGATCAGCAGCAGCCCCAGCGTCGCCACCGCCACGCCCCACAGCGCCTCGGTGGGGTAGTACCAGATGACGATCGCCATGACGAGGAGCAGCGCGTAGGCGATGGTCGGCAGGGTCACGTTGAAAACCCAATCCTCGCGCACCGGGATGTACTTGCCGGTGTGGGCGCTCATATGGCCGGCGATGGTCTTGCCGTAGAGGAGCCCGGCGACGCCCGCCACCGCAAGCCCGGCACTCAGCGTCACGAGGCGCTGATGCGGGACGCTCAGGAAGGCGGCGAGCGACAACACGCCGCAGAAGTGCACGATCGTCGGGGTCACGAAGGCGCCGAGCCCGCCCGGCTGCACCCCCCGCATGACATCACGCACCAGCGCGATGACGACGAAGGTCAGTCCCGTCAGCCCGCCGGCCGAGGAGCCGATGATGACGTAGAAGTTGTCCCAGCCGGCGAGCGGTGAGGTTTCCATCGGTGCACCCCCTTCCCGCGCTATCGTACACAATCGAACCCGGCACGTTCCCCGTTGTCATGAGCAGTGTGCCTCGTCTCCGCAGCTGGCTCCTCCTGATCGCCCTCGCCGGCTCCCTCGGCGGGTGCGCGGTATACCGGACGTGGAACAAGTGTGGGTCGGGATGTCCGGGCGATGCCGCACTCGCCGCCGAGGTCCGCGCGCGTATCGCCGAGCACACCGAGCTCCTGGCTCCCAATGAGGTCGACGTGCGGGTACTCGACGGGGTGGTTTACCTGAGCGGCACCGTAGCCACCGATCTGCAGCGCGACACCGCCGCGGCCGTCGCCCGCTCGGCAGCCGGCGCCGCAAGGGTCGTCGATATGATCGGCCTCGAATACCCCGGCTGGTAAGCGCCGCCTGCCGCTACGGTGCCGCGAGGTCGGTGAGCGCCGCTCGCGCCACGCGCCCACCCGAGACCGCGACGCCCTCCGCACGCAGCCGCCGCGCCTGCTCGCGATGCGCCCTCGAGGCAGGCGGAAATGCGATGCGGCCGCCGGCGCCCACCACGCGATGCCACGGCAGATGCAGCGACTCATCGGCCACGCGCAGCGCGAAACCCGCCTGGCGTGCCCGGCCCGGGAGACCCGCAGCGAGCGCCACCGCGCCGTAGGTCGCCACCCGGCCGCGGGGGATTGCGCAGACCACCTGCCAGATCGCTTCCAGCGCTTCCCGGTCGGGACCCGCGGCGCGTGCCGCGGGGCGGCTGCGGCCGAGGGGCTGCCAGATAGCGGTGGTCGTTTTCCGCTGACGGGTCATCCGATGCATACTAGTATCGCACCGATGCTGCCCGAACAATGACGACGGGGAGAGACATGGCAGCCGAATCGCCCCCTGCCGCCGCGGACACCATCCTCGAGACCCGTGGACTCACCAAGGAGTTCTCGGGCTTCGTCGCGGTGAGCAACGTCGACCTGAAGGTGCGCCGCGGCCACATCCATGCGCTGATCGGGCCGAACGGCGCCGGCAAGACCACCTTCTTCAACCTGCTCACCAAGTTCACGATCCCGACGCGTGGCGAGATCATCTACCGTGGCGCCGACATCACGCTCGAGAAGCCCGCGCAGGTCGCGCGCCGCGGCATCGTGCGCTCCTTCCAGCTGTCGGCGGTATTCCTGCACCTCACGGCGCTCGAGAACGTGCGCATCGCGCTGCAGCGCTCGCTCGGAACCTCGTGGCACTTCTGGAAGCACGAGTCGACGCTCGCGGTGCTCGATGCCCGGGCCCGGGAGCTGCTCGAGCTGGTGGACCTGGCGGCATTCGCCAACGTGGTCGCGGTCGAGCTGCCCTATGGGCGCAAGCGCGCGCTCGAGATCGCCACGACGCTGGCGATGGAGCCGGAGCTGCTGCTGCTCGATGAGCCGACTCAGGGCATGGGTCACGAGGACGTCGACCGCGTCACCGGCCTCATCCGTCAGGCGGCGGCGAATCGCACCGTACTCATGGTCGAGCACAACATGCGGGTGGTGGCCCGCATCGCCGACACCATCACCGTGCTGCAACGCGGCCAGATCATAGCCAGCGGCAGCTACAGCGAGGTCTCGCGCAACCCGCAGGTGCTCGAGGCCTACATGGGGTCCGCCGACCACGAGCTCGGGACCCGGCACTGATGGCCGAAGAGGTACTGCGTATCGCTGGCCTGCAGGCCTACTACGGCGAGTCGCACGTGCTGCACGGCATCGACTGCCGCGTGGAGCGCGGTGAGGTCGTGACGCTGCTCGGCCGCAACGGCGCCGGGCGCACCACGACGCTCAAGGCGCTGCTCGCGCTGGTGGGCAGCCGCACCGGCTCGGTGCTCATCAACGGCAGGGAGACCATCGGCCTGCCGCCGCATCGGATCGCCCGGCTCGGCGTCGGCTACTGCCCGGAAGAGCGCGGCATCTACGCCAGCCTCTCGACCGAGGAGAACCTGCTGCTGCCCCCGGAAGTGGCCCCGGGAGGCATGTCGGTAGAGGAGATCTACGCCATGTTTCCCAACCTCGAGGAGCGGCGCGGCAGCCGTGGGACGCACCTCTCGGGGGGTGAGCAGCAGATGCTGGCGCTCGCCCGGATCCTGCGCACCGGCGCACGGCTGCTGCTGCTCGATGAGATCTCCGAGGGCCTCGCCCCGGTGATCGTGCAGGCCCTCGGGCGCACCATCCAGCGGCTGCGCGAGCAGGGCTACACCATCGTCATGGCGGAGCAGAGCTTCCGCTTCGCGGCGCCGCTCGCCGACCGCTTCTACATCATGGAGCGTGGGCGGATCGTGGGGGATTTCGCTTCCAGCGAGCTTGAGGAGAAAATGCCCCTGCTGCACCGTTATCTGGGCGTATGAGGAGAACAAGCATGAGATTGCGCATCCTGACCCTTGCGACGGCTGCGGCGCTGGCCGCTGCGGCCGGCAGCCAGGCTCTCGCGGCCGATGAGGTGGTGATCGGCGACCTCGACGACATGTCGGGTGTCTACGCCGACGTCATGGGCGCAGCCGGCGTCGAGGTGGTGAAGTGGGCGGTCGCGGATTTCGGCGGCACAGTACTGGGGAGGAAGATCACGGTGCTGTCGGCCGACCACCAGAACAAGCCCGACATCGGCGCGGCCAAGTTCCGCGAGTGGGCCGACCAGAACGGTCTCAACATGCTGCTCGGCGGCTCCAACACCGGCGTCAACATCGCCATGGCCAAGGTGGCGGCGGTGAAGCACGTGCCGCTGTTCAGCATCGGCCCGGGCGGCGCTTCGCTGACGAACGAGGACTGCACCGCCTATTCGGTGCATTACACCTATGACACCGTGGCGCTCGCCAATGGCACGGCGACCGCCATCGTCAACGCCGGCGGCAAGACCTGGTTCTATCTCACCGCCGACTATGCCTTCGGCACGCAGCTGCAGGCGGCCGCCTCCAGGGTAGTCGAGGCGCACGGCGGCAGGAACCTGGGCGCGGTGCGCGTGCCCCTGGGAGCTGCGGACTTCTCCTCGTTCCTGCTGCAGGCGCAGGCCTCGGGCGCGCAGGTGCTCGGACTGTCGAATGCCGGCACCGATTTCAGCAACTCGCTGAAAGCCGCCAACGAGTTCGGCATCACCAAGACCATGAAGCCGGCGGCACTGCTCGCCTTCATTACCGACATCAACAGCCTGACGCTGCCGACCGCGCAGGGCCTGTACCTGACCACCGCCTGGTACTGGGACCTCAACCCCGAGACGCGCGCCTTCGGCAAGCGCTTCTTCGCCAGGTTCAACCGCGAGCCGACCATGGATCAGGCAGGCGCCTACTCGGCCACCCTGACCTACCTCAAGGCGGTCAAGGCGGTCGGCAGCACCGATCCCGATAAAGTCATGGCCGAGCTCAAGAGGGCGAAGATCAACGACATGTTCACCAGCGGTGGCTACATCCGCGCCGACGGCGCCATGATCCACGACATGTACGTCATGCAGGTGAAGACTCCGCAGGAGTCGAAGTACCCGTGGGACTACTACCGGGTCGTGAAGAAGATGAACGGCGAGGAGGCCTTCGGCCCGATCACGGGGCTGTGCCCGCTCGCACCCGCAGCCAAGTAGCAGACCGCTGCCCGCCGACGCCGTGACGAGCGTATTCGGCATCCCCGTGGCCGTGATCCTCGGCCAGCTGATGCTGGGGCTCGTCAACGGCTCCTTCTACGCGATGCTGAGCCTCGGCCTCGCGGTGATCTTCGGCCTCATGGGCGTAGTCAACTTCGCCCACGGTGCCTTCTACACGCTCGGTGCGTTCGCGGCTCTCCTCGGCTTGCAGCTGCTCGGCATCAACTACTGGGTGGCGCTCGTCGCAGGTCCGCTCGCCGTCGGCGTCATCGGCATCGTGGTCGAGCGACTGTTGCTGCGCCGTGTGTACCGGCTCGACCCGCTCTACGGGCTGTTGCTCACCTTCGGGCTCGCGCTGATTGCCGAAGGCTCGTTGAGCCAGGTGTTCGGCGCCACCGGACAGTCCTACCCGGTACCGGCGGCGCTCGCCGGTGCGGTGAACCTCGGCTTCATGTTCCTGCCTCTGTACCGCGCCTGGGTAATCGCGGTGTCGATCGTCGTGTGCTTCGGCACCTGGTTCGTCATCGAGCGTACCCGGCTCGGCGCGACGCTGCGCGCCGCGCGCGAGAACGCACCGCTCCTGCAGGCCTTCGGCGTCAACGTGCCTCTCCTGGTAACGGCCACCTTCGGCGGCGGTGTGGCGCTCGCGGCGCTCGCCGGGGTGCTGGCCTCGCCCATCGTGCTGGTGAACTCGCTCGTCATCGTGGTGTTCGCAGTGGTGGTCATCGGCGGCATGGGCTCGATCCTCGGCTCGATCCTGAGCGGGCTCATGCTCGGGGTGGTGGAGGGCTTCACCAAGGTGATCTACCCGGAAGCCTCCAACATCGTGGTGTTCGCCATCATGGCGCTGGTGCTGATCCTCAGGCCCGCGGGACTCTTCGGCAGGGACTAGCGGCCGTGCGCACCACCACCATCCTGTACGCCCTCATCGCACTGTTCGCGCTGTGTGTACCCCTGCTTGGCATCTACCCGGTGTTCATGATGCAGCTGCTGTGCCTGGCGATGTTCGCCTGCGCCTACAACCTGCTGCTCGGCTTCGGGCGCATGCTGTCCTTCGGCCATGCCGCCTTCTTCGGCGCCGCCGCCTACGCGACCGGCTGGCTGGTGACGGCGCACGGCTGGGGGCCGGGCGCGGCGATCCTCGCGGGCGTGCTGGTCGCCGCGCTCCTCGGCCTCGCCATCGGCGCGCTCGCGATCCGCCGCCAGGGCATCTACTTCGCGATGATCACGCTGGCGCTCGCGCAGCTGGTGTACTTCGTATGCCTCGAGGCGCCCTTCACGGGCGGCGAGAATGGGCTCCAGGGCGTGCCGCGCGGCAGCCTGCTTGGCGTGCTGCCGCTGAAGTCCGACCTGGTGCTCTACTACGTGGTGCTGGCGGTGTTCGCGGCGGTGTTCGTGTTCATCCGCCGGGTGGTGCACTCCCCCTTCGGCCAGGTGCTGAAGGCCATTCGCGACAACGAGCCGCGCGCCGTCTCCCTCGGCTACGAGATCAACCGCTACAAGCTCCTCGCCTTCGTGCTGTCGGCGACACTCGCCGGCCTGGCGGGCTCGCTCAAGGCGCTGGTGTTCGGCTTCGTCACGCTCACCGATGTGCAGCAGTCGACCTCGGGCGAGGTGATCCTCATGACGCTGCTCGGCGGCACCGGCACCTTCTTCGGGCCGGTGGTAGGCGCTGCGGTGGTCGTGACGCTCGAGCAGTACCTCTCGGACGCCGTCGGCGGCTGGGTCACCGCCATCATCGGCGCGATCTTCGTCGCCTGCGTGCTGTCGTTCCGCCGCGGCATCGTCGGCGAGCTCGCCGCCTGGCGCCCGTGGCAACGCGGCCGGGCACGGCCCGGACCCTCCTCGGACTGAAGGCCTCAGCCGCCGCCGCGGAAACGCGCCGGCGGCTGGTAGAGACCACCCGACCAGCGCACCAGCTCCTCGATGCTGCCGGCGGCGAGCAGCGAGCGCCGCGCCGCGCCGGGCTCGACTGCGAGGTCGGCGGGATAGGCGACGATGCCGCGGGCCCGCAGCTGTGCGGTGCGCTGCCGATCGGCGCGCCGGCCGACGGGCGTGTCGCCGGCGATGGCGGCGACGGCGGCGCGGCGCTCCTCGCCCCCCTCCGCCCGGTAGAGATACGCGATGCCGGCCTCGCTCACGACATGGCTCACGTCGTCGCCGTAGATCATGACCGGGGCGATCGGCAGGCCGCACTGCCTGCCGACAGCCACGGCATCGAGCGATTCCACCACCGACGGTACGCCGCTGCGGCTCACGGTCTCGATCAGCTGCACGACCAGCTTGCGTCCGCGCACCACCGCGCCGTCGGCGGTCAGCAGGCTCAGCCACGCGGCGCTGCTGTGGCGGCGACCGCGCGGATCGTGCCCCATGTTGGGAGCACCGCCGAAGCCCGTCAGCCGCCCGAGAGTCACGGTGGAGGAGTTGGCATCGGCGTCCATCTGCAGCGTGGCACCGATGAAGAGGTCGACGCCGTACTGACCGGCAAGCTGACACAACACGCGGTTGGAGCGCAGGCTCCCATCGCTGCCGACGAAGAACACGTCGGGGCGCGCACGCACGTAGTCCTCCATCCCGACCTCGCCGCCGAAACAGTGCACGCTCTCCACCCAGCCGCTCTCGATCGCCGGGATCAGGGTGGGGTGCGGGTTGAGTGCCCAGTTGCGGCAGATCCTGCCCTTCAGGCCGAGCGACTCGGCGTAGGTCGGCAGCAGCAGCTCGATGGCGGCGGTGCCGCAGCCGATGCCGTGATTGAGCGAGGTGACGCCGTGGCGCTCGTAGACGCCGCGGATCACCAGCATGGCCATCAACACCTGGCGCTCGGTGATCTGGCGGGGATCGCGCGAGAACAGCGGCTCGAGCTCGTACGGCCGGTCCGCCTGCACTACCAGGTCGACCCAGGAGCCGGGTATGTCGACCCGCGGCAGCCGCTCGACGATCTCGTTGACCTGTACCAGCACCACGCCGTGGCGAAACGCCGTCGCCTCGACGATGGTCGGGGTGTCCTCGGTGTTGGCGCCGGTGTAGAGATTTCCGGCCGCGTCGGCCTGCTCCGCACACACCAGCGCCACATTGGGCGTCAGGTCGACGAACATGCGCGCGTACAGCTCGACGTAGGTATGGATCGCGCCGAGCTCGAGCCTGCCGGCCTTGAGGAGCTGTGCGACGCGCACGCTCTGCGGTCCGGCGAAGCAGAACTCGACCCTGCGGGCGATGCCGCGCTCGAACAGCTCGAGGTGCTCGGGCCGGCTGATGGATGAGATCAGCAGGTGCAGGTCGCGCACAGTTTGCGGATCGACCTGCAGCAGCGAGCGCGACAGGAAGTCCGCCTGCTTCTGGTTGTCGCCTTCGAGCGCCACGCGATCGCCCGGGCGCAGCAGCGCCTGAAGCAGCGGCACGATGTCGGCGCCTCGCGCGAGCTTGCCATCGACGTACGGCGCGAGTGCCGCGAGCCGCCGCGCCTTGTCCTCGCGGCGCGTCGTCCAGGACGAGGGTCCCGGCGCTGGCACCGCGGTCGTCATCGCCGCGTCACGCCGAGATTGCGCGCCAGGAAGGCGAGGATGTCGGCATTGATGGCAATCGCGCGGCTCACGGTCTCACTGCCGCCGTGGCCGGAGTTGAGCTCGACGTCGAGCAGCACGGGCGCCGGGCCCGTCTGCGCCGCCTGCAGCGTCGCTGCGAACTTGAAGGAGTGCGCCGGCATCACCCGCGTGTCGTGATCGCCGGTGATGATGAGCGTAGCGGGATACGCGCGGCCGGCGCGCACGTTGTGCAGCGGCGAATAGGCGTACAGGGCCTTGAAGTCCTGCGCGTCCTCGGGCGAGCCGTAGTCCCCCTCCCAGCCTGCTCCCTGTCCGAAGCGGTTGAAGCGCAGCATATCCATGACGCCGACCGCGGCGATGACCGCGCCGTAGAGATCCGGCCGCTGCGTGAGGCAGGCGCCGACCAGGAGGCCGCCGTTCGAGCGGCCGTAGATCGCGAGATGCGGCGTCGAGGTGTAGTGCTGGGCGATGAGCCATTCGGCCGCGGCGATGAAGTCATCGAAGGCCACCTGGCGATGGCTGCGGATCGCCTGCCGGTGCCAGTCCTCGCCGTACTCGCCGCCGCCGCGGATGTTGGCGAGCGCAAATACCCCGCCCATCTCGAGCCAGGCGATGCGCGGCGGGCTGAAGCTCGGCAGGTGCGCGATTCCGAAGCCGCCGTAGCCATAGAGCAGCAACGGATTGTCGGCCGCGAGCTTCAGTCCCTTGTGGTAGGCGAGCAGCAGCGGCACGCGCGTGCCGTCCTTCGCCGGGTAGAACACCTGCCGCTCCTCGAAAGCGCCCGGGTCGAAGGCCACCTTGGGTGAGCGCCAGCGCGTGCTGCGGCCGCTCTCGAGGTCGTAACGGTAGATGGTCTGCGGCGTGACGAGATCGGTGAAGGAGTAGAAGGTCTCGCGATCGGCGGCGCGGCCGCCAAAGCCGTGCGCCGTCCCCGGCCCCGGGAGCGCGATCTCGCCGCGCGGCGTGCCGTCGAGCCCGTATCGCGTGACGCGGTGGTGAGCGTCGTGGAGGCTGCGGACGATGAGCTGATGATCGACGAGGGTCACCGACTTCCCGGCGAGCTCGAGCGCATCCTTCCCCTCGGGTATCACGGTGTGCCAGTCGGCGCGCCCGGGGTGGGCCGGATCGATGGCGATGACGCGCCCGTTCGGGGCATCGAGAGTCGTCAGCAGGTAGAGCCGGCCCGCGTCCGAGCCGACGTAGTCGTAGCCGGCGTCGAAGCCCTCGACGACCGGCACGGCTCCCGGAGCGGGCGCGGCGAGGTCGATCAGATAGAGGTTCTCGCGCCCCTTGTCGCCGACTTCGCCCTCGCCTGCGGCAATGAGCAGCCAGCGTCCGTCCTCGGAGAGATGCGGCTGGTATTGCCAGTCGGGATGAGCGCTGTCCCCGAGCACGCGGCGATCGGCCGTCGCGGGCGTGCCGAGTGCGTGGTAGTAGACGGCATCGCCCAGGTCGCGGCTGCTGAGCTCGGCCCCGGCCCGCGGCGCGGGGAAGGCGCTGTAATAGAGGCCCTTGCCGTCGCTGGCAAAAACCGGCGGGTAGTACTTGGTGAAGCGCAGCACGTCCGGGAGATCCTCGCGCCTGCCGAGATCGCGAATGTGCCAGTCGATCCAGTCGGATCCGCCGCTCGAGACGCCATAGGCGAGGAGCCGCCCGTCGCGGCTGGCGACGTAGCCGCTCTCCGCGTTCACGACTGCGCCCTTGAGGGTATTCGGATCGAGCGCCACGCTGCCGGCGGCGGCCACGTCCGGGGTCGAGTAGAGCAGGCTCTGGTCCTCGCGGCCGCTGTTGTGCGTATAGAAGTAGCGCGAGCCGGCGCGGAACGGAATGCCGTAGGCGGGGTAGTCGTAGAGCGCTGCGAGGCGCTTGCGCAGGCGCGCTCGCTCCGGGATCGCGGCCAGGTAGTCCTGGGTCAGCTTCGCCTGCGCCTCGGTCCAGGCGCGCGTGGCGGGCGAGTCGAGCTCCTCCAGCCAGCGGTAGGGATCGGCCACCTTCGTGCCGTGATAGTCGTCCACCACCGGGCCGCGCGCTGCCGGCGGATAGCTCAAGCCCCCCGCGGCCTGCGCGAGGCCGGCGAGCATGCCGAGGAGAGCGACGCAGAAGCGGAGCGTGCGGCGGATCTTGAGCGGCATGCGTGCATTGTCGCCTGCCGGACGCCCCGGGCACCACAGCGGCGCTCGTGCCGGACGGGGCGGCGCGGTTAATATCGCCGCATGCCGCAGCACATCGGCATCGTGGCGTGCTCCGCCGAGGGCGCAGCACTCTGCTACCGCACCGTCTGTCTCGAGGGCGCGCAATTCCTCGGCGCCCTCGATCATCCCGAGGTCTCGCTGCACAACCACTCCCTCGCCCGCTACATGCGCTCGATCGACAGCGGCGACTGGGCGGGCGTGGGCGAGCTCATGCTGTCCTCGGCCCACAAGCTGGCGCGCGCCGGCGCCGACTTCCTCATCTGCCCGGACAACACCCTGCACCAGGCGTTTCCGTGGGTGGTGCGGCGCTCGCCGCTCCC
>Ga0335078_10019240_pt1 | contig 10152 bp, 6 predicted proteins | sample Lox_Sample_32_FD_206711 | JGI IMG/M metagenome (GOLD analysis project Ga0335078, IMG submission 206711) | Soil microbial communities from Loxahatchee National Wildlife Refuge, Florida, United States - Lox_Sample_3.2 | ecosystem: Environmental > Terrestrial > Soil > Wetlands | place: USA: Florida...
TGCGCCGTGCGGCGCTGGCCATCGAACAGGCTGTCGACGGCCTCAACGTCTGGAGCGGCGGCCTGCGCATTCTTATCGAGAACACCGCCGGCTCGGAGTTCTCGCTGGGCGGCAACTTCGAGCAGGTGGCCGAGCTGCTCTATCTGCTGCGCAAATTCGTGCCCGTCGGCGCCTGCATCGATACGTGCCACACGCATGTCTCGGGATACGACATTGTCAGCCAGCGGGGCTTCGCCGAAACCATTGATCAGCTCGACCGCAGCGTCGGCGTGGGCAACGTCTACGTCTGGCATTGCAATGATGCGAAGGCAGCGCGCGGATCGAAGCTCGACCGCCACCAGCACATCGGGAAGGGAAACATCGGCCTCGAGCCGTTTCGGCGATTGTTGAACGATGCGCGCCTGGCCGACGCGGCTTTCATCGCCGAGACGCCAATTGACGAGCCGCTGGACGATCTGACGAACGTGAACGCGCTGAAGGCGCTCGTGAAAGAGAAGCGCAGCACCAAGCCAAAGCGCGGCGCAGCATAGCTCGATAAAGTCGCAGGAAACAGTCCCGGGTCTCGAAACCCGCGAGACCCGGGGCGCCCGGGCTTTCCAAATCGCCCTGACGTCTTCGCGAGCCGTAACCTACAGCCGCGCGCCGCCGCCGACCGGCAAAATCTCTCCCGTCATCCACGCCGAATCATCCGAGGCCAGGAAGACTGCGACCTTGGCGATGTCATCCGGCTGGCCGACGCGCCCCAGCGGCGTACGAGAGATTGCCATCTGCTTGAACTCCCCCTCGGAGACGCCAATCGCGCGCGTGCCTTCCGTCTCGACCAGTCCTGGAGAGAGCGAATTCACGCGGATATTCTGCGGACCCAGTTCCTGCGCCAGCGTGCGGGTGATGACATCCACCGCTCCCTTGGTGGCGCTGTACACGCTGCTGGCCGGCGGAGGCGTCAGGGAAACAATCGAGCTCAGGTTGATGATGGAGCCGCCGTCCTTCATGCTCTTCACCGCGGCCTGCGTGCTCAGCAGCGTGCCCAGCACGTTGAGGTCGAACTGCCGGCGATAACTTTCCTCGGTGATGTCCAGGAGCGGGGCAAATTCGTAAACGCCGGCGTTGTTGACCAGGATGTCGACTTTACCGAAGGTCTTGGTTGCCGCCGCGAACAACTTGTCCACATCCGCCTGCTTTGAGACATCCGCCTGCACCGTGATCGCCTTGCTGCCGTTCTGGTTGATCTGCGCCGCAACCTTTTCCGCGTCGTCCTTCGCGCGGGCATAGTTCACAACCACATTGGCGCCTTCTTTGGCCAGCGCCAGCGCGATGCCTGCGCCGATGCCCTTGGAGGCGCCGGTTACAACCGCTGTCTTACCGCTCAGCTTGCCCATGAGTTTTCTCCTCCTAGTAACATTTCGATGACCATCGAAACGAATGACGGTGGTTTGGATGTATGCCGAAGCCGGAGGATTCAGGGTTCGCAGAGTTTCGCCAGTTGCGCCAGGTAAGTTTTCCACACCTTGTGGCGAAAGGCCGGCAAGGCAAACTTGCCGCGGCGCGCAATGCTGATAAGACCGGCGGCCTCAAGTTCTTTCAAATGATGGGAAAGCGTGGCGGCGGAAATCGGCGAGCATTCGCGCAGGTCGGCGCAGGTGCAGACCTTCGTGCCCGCGATGTGTTTCAGGATCTCGTAGCGCCGGGGGTCGGAGAGCGCACGGGTGATGGCGCGGAACTGCGCGGGCTTCAACCTTGCGCCTCGCGTCCGTGGCCCGGCGGCGACCGTCGAGGATGCTGTGCTTTTGACCATGGTCCTGAATCCAGATCCGCTGAAACCGTGCAACCAGAAACAAGGAACTCGAATGCGGCCTGAAGGCGTGCTCCACCCAATCTCAATGTTGACGCGCGCAGCATTGTAAAATCAAGGTTTATCCCACCGAGTTCATTTATGGCTAACTCCTCAGAACGAAGCCGTACATCTGCCCCCGTCGTTGGCGGTGTGCACACGGGGAAGGACGAAATCAGTTCCGGGCGCCCTGACCGCTACGATCCGCAAGCCATCGAGCAGAAGTGGTCCGAGCGTTGGGCGCAGAATCCTGAGCTGTACCGCGCCGAGCCGTCAACATCACCCCGCAAGAAGTACTACGTACTCGAGATGCTGCCGTATCCCTCGGGCGCACTGCACATGGGACACGTGCGCAACTACTCCATCGGCGATGCGCTGGCCCGCTATATGTGGATGCAGGGCTACAACGTGCTGCACCCGATGGGCTGGGACTCGTTCGGTCTGCCGGCGGAGAACGCGGCCATCGCCAACCAGACGCCGCCACGCGAGTGGACGCTCGGCAATATCGACAAGATGAAGCGGCAGATGAACCGCATGGGGTTCTCGTACGACTGGTCGAAGGAAGTCCTACGAGCGCGGGCTGGCCTATCGCAAGAAAAGCAAGGTGAACTGGTGCCCGAAGTGTGCCACCGTGCTGGCGAACGAGCAGGTGCTGGCCAGCGGCTGCTGCTGGCGTCATGAAGACACGCTGGTGGAGCAGCGCGAGCTGGAGCAGTGGTTCCTGCGCATCACCAACTACGCGGACGAACTGCTGCGCGACCTGGACAGACTGCCTGGCTGGCCGGAAAAGGTGCGCATCATGCAGCGCAACTGGATTGGGCGCAGCGAAGGGACGCTGGTGGATTTCAAGCTCGACGGAATTGCCGGGCCGGCGGGCGACACGATCACCGTCTTCACCACGCGCGTGGACACGATCTTCGGCGCGACGTCGTTGCAGCTTGCGCCTGAGCATCCCATCGTCACCGACCTGATCGCGAACGATCCCGCGCTGCTGGCGAAGGTCGAAGACCTGATGCAGGAGCAGGTCCGCGCGAAAGAAGCGGGCGACCTCGGCGCCATCGAGAAACACGGCGTGGACACTGGACGCTTCGCGCTGAATCCGTTCAACGGCGAGCGGGTAACCATCTGGGTAGCGAACTATGTCCTGATGGATTACGGGACCGGCGCAATCATGTCGGTTCCCGCGCATGATGAACGCGACTACGAATTCGCCAAAAAATATGGGCTCGACATTCGTGTGGTGATTTATCCGCGGCGCGAGGGCGATTCAACCGACGGCTCGCCCGACGAGCCGCTGCTGCCGTTTGTCGAGACCAACAGCCTGCTCATCAACTCGGGCGAGTGGAGCGGCCTGCCGAGCGATGACGCGATTGAGAAAATGTCGAAGCACGCCGAGGAGCACGGCTTTGGCAAGGCGACCGTCACCTTCCGCCTGAAGGATTGGGGCATCAGCCGGCAGCGCTACTGGGGCACGCCGATCCCCATGATCTACTGCCCCGACTGCGACATCGTGCCCGTGCCGGAGAAAGACCTGCCGGTGTTGCTGCCGGAAAATGTCGAGATCACGCTGGCCGGCGGCTCGCCTTTGGGCCGGGTGCCGGAGTTCGTCAACGTGAGCTGCCCCAAGTGCGGCGGCCCGGCGCGCCGCGAAACCGACACCATGGACACGTTTGTGGATTCGTCCTGGTACTTCTATCGCTACACTGATCCGACATTGTCGGACAAGCCCCTGGACTCCGACGTTGTGGGATATTGGTTTCCGATTGACCAATACATCGGGGGCGTAGAGCACGCGATCCTGCACCTCATCTATTCGCGCTTCTGGACGAAGGTAATGCGCGACATGGGATTGGTTCACAACTACGAGCCGGTGGAGCGGCTGTTCACGCAGGGCATGGTAATCAAGGGCGGCGCCAAGATGTCGAAGAGCCTGGGCAACGTGGTCTCGCCCGACGACATGGTGGCGCGCTATGGCGCTGACGCGACGCGCATGTACACCCTTTTTGCCGCCCCCCCGGACCGGGACTTGGATTGGCAGGACGACGGTATTCGGGGAGTCAGCGGGTTACTAGCGCGCGTGTACCGCTTTGTGTCGCGCAATGCCAAGCCCGACCATCCGAAGTGGGATCAGTCTCGCGACGGCGATCTCTCCCCGGCGGCACGGAAAGTGCAGCGCGTCCTGCATCAGACGGTGCAGCGCGTCACCGAGGATTTCGGTGGACGCTGGCACTTCAACACGTCGATTTCATTCCTGATGACTCTGGTGAATGAGCTTCACGCCTATGAAGATGCCGTGCATCGTGGGGAGGCGGCCGCTCCGCTGTCGTTGATGGCCGACGTGCAGCGCAAGCTGGTGCTGATGCTGGCGCCCTTTGCACCGTATCTGGCGCATGAGCTGTGGGAGATGCTGGGCGAGACCTCCGACCTGCTGCGCGCGCCCTGGCCGCAGTACGATCCCGCGCTGGCGAAAGAGGAGGAAGTCGAATACGCGATTCAGGTGAACGGCAAGATTCGCAGCCGCATCGTGACTGCTGCCGACGCCACCGAAGAGCAGGTTCGCGAGCTGGTGTTAGCCGACGATAAGGTGAAAGCCGCCATCGCGGGCAAGGAGATCGTGAAGGTGATGGTGGTGAAGGGCCGGCTGGTGAATATCGCGGTGAAGTGACGCGGCGCTGAAGCGCCGCACTGCCCTAGCTCGCGGCGGCGTCCGCTTCGTTCCCACCCTGCGCACCGTATTCTTTCAGTTTGTTGTGCAGGGTCTTCAGGCTGATGCCGAGGATCTCGGCGGCCCTCGTCTTGTTGTTGTTCGTCGCCTCGAGTGTCTTCAGGATGAGCAGGCGCTCGGCCTCGTCCACCGTGGTGCCCACTCCCAGCCGGACTGCATTGGCCTCCTGCACAGGAGCGCGCGGGATGACCTGGCCAAAGCCCGGCGGCAGGTGTCTCATCTCAATCATCGCACCCTCGCAGACAATGGCGGCACGCTCCAGCGTATTGCGCAGCTCACGCACGTTGCCCGGCCACGCGTAGGAGTTGAATGCGCCGCTTACCTGATCGCTCACTCCGCCGACGCTGCGGTTGTGCTTTTCGTTCATCTCGGCGAGCAGCGCCTGTACCAGCTCGGGCATGTCCTCCTTGTGCTCGCGCAGAGGCGGCAGGTGAATGTTGAAAACGTTGAGACGATAGTAAAGATCGTTGCGCAACTGGCCCTTGGCGACTGCCTCCTCGGGGACCTTGTTGGTCGCGGCCAGCACGCGGACATCGACCGCGGTTTCGGTCTTGCTGCCCAGGCGGCGCAGCTTGCGGTCTTCCAGCACGCGCAGCAGCTTGGCTTGCGTGCCGATGGGCATCTCGCCAATTTCGTCGAGCAACAACGTTCCGCCCTCGGCCAGTTCGAAGCAGCCGATGCGGCGCTCCAGCGCGCCGGTGAAGGCGCCTTTCTCATGACCGAAGATTTCGCTTTCGATCAACGTCTCAGGAATTGCCGCGCAGTTGATGGCGACAAACGGCTTGGCTTTGCGGTTACTTAGCGAGTGAATGGTGCGCGCCACCAGCTCTTTGCCGGTGCCGCTCTCGCCGGTGATCAGCACGGATGCGGTGCTGGGGGCCACCATCTCGATGAGCCGGAAGACCTCCTGCATACGGCGGGATGAGCCCACCATTGCGCCCATAACGCCGATGTCGCGCAGCTTGCGGCGGCTGGCCTCCAGCTCGCGTTCGGTCCCGCGCAGCCGCGAGGCGTTCTGTAGGATCGCGCGCAAGCGTGTGGGGTTCACTGGCTTCTCGATAAAATCGAACGCCCCACGCTTCATGGCGTTGACCGCGTCCTCTACGCTGCCTTGTGCGGTGAGCAGAATGACGGCAATTTGCTGCGGCTGGGCGGCGATGTGCTCCAGCAACTGCATGCCGTCCATGCGCGGCATGCGCAGGTCGGTAATTACAATGCCGGGATTCCAGCTTTCCAACATGAGCGCGCCTTCGACGCCGTCAGCCGCGGTCTCGGTGTCGTAGCCCCAGGCCTGCACCAGTTCGGCCAGACCGGAGCGTTCGTTTTCCTCGTCTTCAACGATCAGGACTTTTTCTTGCGCCATGAGAGAGTCTCGCGCCAGACGGCGGCGGGCCGGTCAGCGCCAAGTCGAATTCAAAGAAGGCAACAGCAGCTTAGATGCGCGTTGAGGCGCGTTCGCCTATTCTACGCGGATCACACGCCTTGGAATACGCAGATGACGTGCGTTGGGAAAAGCTCCACTAAAGTACCACGTCTCGCGAAGACTTGTGTTCCGGGGGAACAACCGTGGGTGCAACTGTTCCCAAACTGGTATCGAGCCGTCCCGTTTTTGATCACTGCAATCGCCAGGCGCGCAGGTTCTTAGCTCTCGGGTGTACAAGATTCGTCAACCAAGGGTGTAGTCTAGCGATGCCCTGGGAATATAAATCGTTTGTTAATATTGGCTGTTGCTGTACAATGTCCTGCTGTTGCAAAGCAGGACATTTCCCTGCACTTGTACCAAAGAAATTTAGAGACACCGAGCTGGGCCATTTGCTTACGGTACTGCTGAGTTCCGGAGGATATTAAGAATGTCTTTGCGCACTAGAGTAGTCTCAAAACGCCATCTGGCCATGGTTGTCGCGCTTGGATTTGCGCTGTGCCTGCTGGGCACATACGCTGCGGCGCAGGTAACCGTGCAGCCACAGGCGGAAGTTTACGCCGGTTATTCGTGGTTGCACCCCGCCGGACATTACGACTTCGGTATTCCCACGACCGACCACACCGACGGCGTGGATGAGTCGTTCACCTATTACTTGCCCCAGGCGCACAATCTAGGCATCATGTTCGATGCCAGCCAGCATTTTGGAGTCGCGAACGAGGGCATCTATTACTTTCTCGGGGGGCTGCAATACAAGTACCACACGGACAACTTCTCCCCATTCTTCCACGTGTTCGCGGGCGCAGCCCGGCAGGACTTTCCTGGGAACGCTCAGTGGAATCCTGCCCTCGGCGCGGGCGGTGGTATCGATTACTACATCGGACACCATTTCGGTATCCGCGTAGCTCAAGCCGATTATATTTACAGCAATTTCCAAAATTCACTTCATCTGACCAAGCCGCAGTGGAACAGCGTCCGCTTGGGCGCCGGTCTGCTGTTCTACATGGGCAACTACTACACCCCGAGCCCGACCGCTGCCTGCTCGGCGCAGCCGACCGAAGTGACCGAAGGCGAACCGGTCACGGTCACGGCGAACGGCAGCAACTTCAATCCGAAGCACACGGTCACGTACGCTTGGACAACGAATGGCGGCAAGCTTGACACCGCCAGTGCACAGTCGGCCCACGTTGATACGACGGGCGTCGCCGCAGGCAGCTACACGGCCAACGCCACCATCAGCGATCCCAAGGAAAAGAAGAACGGTTCGGCCACTTGCGCGGCCAACTTCACGGTGAAGGCGAAGCCGATGAATCCGCCGGTGGTGAGCTGCTCGGCCAACCCGAGCACGGTGCAGGCGGGTACACCGTCCACCATCACGGTCACTGCGAGCAGTCCTGACAACGCACAGATCACCAGCTACTCGTACACGGCGAGCTCCGGCCAGATCAGCGGTACCGGCACCTCGGCTACGTATGATTCTGCCGGTGCGTCGGCCGGACCTGTAACGGTCACAGCCAGTGCGACGGATGCTCGCAACCTGACGGGCAGCGGCACTTGCACGGTGACGGTCGAAGTTCCGCCGCCGCCGCCGCAGTGCAGCAAGATCAACTCCATCCAGTTCCCGGACAAGAAGCGTCCGTGGCGCGTGGATAACACTGCCAAGGCCATCCTGGACGACGTGGCCAGCCGTATGAAGTCTGACCCGAACGCCAAGATCGCGATCATCGGTTACGCCGATGGCGAGAAGGCGCCGATGGTCGGCACCGGCAAGAAGCGTCATCCGATGGATTTGGCGGCACAGCGTGCGGTCAACGCCAAGGCCTACCTGGTACAGCAGCAGGGCATCGATCCGAGCCGGATTGATGTTCGCAGCGGTACGGGTCAGTCGCAGGTGGCCGACATCGTCTGGGTACCACAGGGTGCCAACGAGAACGATGCGACCAACTGCGCAGCGCTGGCCAACACCACTCAGGTTGACGAATCGGTGGTGAAGCCGAGCGAGAATGCGTATCCGAAGCCGCGCAATGCGGCTCCGGCGCATCATCACGCGAAGAAGGCGGCGCCCGCGCAGCAGTAAGGCCCAGGCGCGAGCACACCGGGCAACAATCGCCGGTGAGAGCGAAAGCTCTCACCGGCTTTCTCTTGTAAACTGACGACTCGCATAGCAGGAAAACAAGAAATGTCTGTAGCGGGATGGGTGCCTAAAGAGATTACAATTCCGGTATGTGCTTGACCCGCTTACACGAAAACGTTCTAATGCGTTGCGAAGGGAAACGGATTAAGGCGCGTGCGGAGGCGGGCTTTTCCCGCAATTGTAATGGCATATGGTGGCGCAGGTCGCCCAGAGCAGGAAGGTCCGGGAGCAGTCCGGATTTGAGGCATCAGCGCTTGTGCTGGAAGTGGAGGGAGCGGGCGATGCGATTGTCCGCAACTGCCGAAATGTACTTAGTGGGTGGCGTCCACCGGTGCTAGCAGGTTGGCATTACGGGGGCTGCGCGTGTAATGTAATCTTTCTGACTTCGTCATTCTGCTTACGGTAGTGTTCAGTTTCCGGAGGATCAAGAATGTCTTTGCGTATTGCAGTAGTGCTGAAACGCCACGTTGCGGCGACGTTTGCGCTTGCCATTGCGCTTTGCCTGCTCGGCACATTTGCTGCCGCCCAGGTAACGATTCAGCCGCAAGCTGAAGTTTACGCTGGTTACGCCTGGTTACACCCAGGCGGACACTACGATTATGGTCTCCCCACGACGGATCACAATGAAGGCGTGGATGAGTCGATTACCTATTACCTGCCTCAGGCCCACAATCTGGGCATTCTGGTCGACAGCAGCCAGCATTTTGGCGTTGAGGATGAGGGCATTTACTACGTTCTAGGCGGTCTCCAGTACAAGTATCACACCGATACTTTCTCGCCGTTCTTCCGGGTTTTTGCGGGCGCGGTCCGTCAGGTCGCCCCAACCTACATCGATCAGTGGAACGCGGCACTCGGCGCCGGCGGCGGCTTCGACTATAACGTCGGACATCACCTCGCCATCCGTGTTGCCCAAGTCGACTACATTTACAGCAACTACAGCAACATAACTCACGTTACCAAGCCGCAGTGGAACAGCGTCCGCTTGTCTGCCGGCCTTGTATACAACATCGGCAACTACTACACGCCGGCGCCGACCGCGGCCTGCTCCGCGCAGCCGTCGGAAGTGACCGAGGGCGAACCTGTTACGGTTACCGCCAACGGCAGCAACTTCAATCCGAAGCACACAGTGACATACGCGTGGACGACTAACGGCGGCAAGCTTGATACCGCGAATGCACAGTCGGCCCACATCGATACGACGGGTGTCGCCGCGGGCAGCTACAGCGCCAATGCCACGATCAGCGATGCCAAAGTGAGGAAGGGCGGCTCGGCTACTTGCGCGGCGAATTTCACGGTGAAGGCGAAGCCGATGAATCCGCCGGTGGTGAGCTGCTCGGCCAACCCGAGCACGGTGCAGGCGGGTACGCCGTCCACCATCACGACCAGCGCGAGCAGTCCTGACAATTCGCAGATCAGCAGCTACTCGTACACGGCGAGCGCCGGCCAGATCAGCGGCACGGGCACGTCGGCGATGCTGGACACTGCCGGCCTGCCGGCTGGACCGGTGACGGTCACGGCCAGCGCGACCGATGCCCGCAACCTGACGGGCAGCGGCACTTGTACGGTGACGGTCGAAGTTCCGCCGCCGCCGCCGCAGTGCAGCAAGATCAACTCCATCCAGTTCCCGGACAAGAAGCGTCCGTGGCGCGTGGATAACACTGCCAAGGCCATCCTCGACGACGTGGCCAGCCGCATGAAGCAGGACCCGAACGCCAAGATCGCCATCGTCGGCTACGCTGATGGCGAGAAGGCGCCGATGGAAGGCACCGGCAAGAAGCGCCACAAGATGGACCTGGCAGCACAGCGTGCGGTCAACGCCAAGGCTTACCTGGTGCAGCAGCAGGGCATCGATCCGAGCCGGATTGATGTTCGCAGCGGTACGGGTCAGTCGCAGGTGGCCGACATCGTCTGGGTCCCGCAGGGTGCCAACGAGAACGATGCGACCAACTGCGCAGCGCTGGCCAACACCACTCAGGTTGACGAATCGGTGGTGAAGCCGAGCGAGAATGCGTACCCGAAGCCGCGCACGGCTCCGGCGCATC
>Ga0335078_10019241_pt1 | contig 10152 bp, 7 predicted proteins | sample Lox_Sample_32_FD_206711 | JGI IMG/M metagenome (GOLD analysis project Ga0335078, IMG submission 206711) | Soil microbial communities from Loxahatchee National Wildlife Refuge, Florida, United States - Lox_Sample_3.2 | ecosystem: Environmental > Terrestrial > Soil > Wetlands | place: USA: Florida...
CGGCTCGTTGCGGTGCGATTGCCGGGACCAGCTGATCGAGTCGCTCGAGCGGATCGGCCGCATGGACTGCGGGATCGTGCTCTACCTTCGCCAGGAGGGCCGAGGGATCGGCTTCGTCAACAAGATCCGTGCCTACCAGCTTCAGGACTCGGGGTACGACACGGTCCAGGCGAACGAGCTGCTCGGCTTCCGGCCCGACGAACGGGACTACGCCATCGCCGCCCACTCGCTCGCGGCGCTCCATGTGAAGTCGATCCGGATCCTCACCAACAATCCGGCGAAGGTGGTCGACCTTGAGCGGCACGGGGTCCGGATCACTGGGCGCATCCCGGTCGAGGTCCCCCCGAATGAGGTGAACCGCACCTACCTCAAGACCAAACGGGATCGGCTCGGGCACCTGCTCGGCATCGAGCAGGATGACGACCTTTCGATCTATTCGAACTCGAAGTGACCGGAACGGCCGCGCGAGCGCTCCCCCGGACCTGAGGAATACCAGAAGTATCACCCCGGGCCCGAAGGGCCCGGGGGATGGGAAAGGGTTGGTTCCACGAACCGAACCGGTCGCTTAGCTCGGGGGAGACCCTCCGGCGGGCGGTCCCTCGTTCCAGTTTCCCCCCGAGGCGGGCGGGCTCCCTCCGGACGTTCCGGCGGGTGGGGGGCTCCATTGCTGGGGGCTGGATTGCGGCTCCTTGCCTCGGCGCATGAACAGGGCGAGGAGCCCGAGGACGAGCGCGATCACCGCGATCGCGATCGCCACCGCGAGCCACGTGTTGAAGGTGCTCGTCGACACGAGCGACGTCGTGGTGGTCGAGCTGAACGAGACCGCCGCTCCCGAGGGCGCACCGTTCACGTTCACCGAGAGGCTGCTGCTCGAGACCGAGTAGCCGCTCACGTTCTCCACCTTGACCGTGTACGACCCGTTGGCGAGGTAGAACGTGATCGTCGTGCCCGTGGACGACTGGCTGACCCCGTTGATCGACGCCGACCAGCTCTGGCCGCTCGCGAGGCCGCTCTCCGACACCGTCACCGCATAGGTGACCACGGTGAAGGTGACCGAGATCGCGTAGTTGCCGGCGACCGTCACGGTGCCGCTCGAGGGGGACGCCGTGTAGCCCGCGACCTGCGGGATCTGGAAGGCGTACGTGCCCGCGGGGACCGAGATCGAGATCGACGAGGTGGTCGAAGTGCCCGACGTGCCGCCGAAGATCGCCGACCAGGTGGTTCCCGCCGGCAGGCCCGTCTCCGTCAGGGTGACGTTCGCCGCCGCCGAGAACTCGATGTCGACCGAGGTCGTTCCCGTGCCCGTCATGACCGTTCCGCTGGCGGGCGATGCGACGTAACCGGCGGCCGAGCCCGCGGTGTACGCGAACGAGCCCGAGTTCGGAGCCCCGAAGACCAGCCAGTCGTTCGTGGTCGTCTGCGTCGCGCCGTTGAACGTCACCGACCAGGCCGTCCCTCCGGAGAGCCCGTCCTCGTAGAACCAAACCGCGGTCTCCGAGGCCGGCACGTTGAGCGGGTACTCGTCCCAGTTGTCGTCCCCGACGTAGTAGGGGGCGAGGTTCCCATTGTACGCGTAGGTGCTCCAGTCCGCCCAGTAGTTGCCGCTGTACGGGTAGAAGGGCGAGTTGAAGAAATTCGGCTCGTTCGACCCGTAGCCCGAGTACGCCTGGATGTGGGCGGCGCTGTAGACGCTCGTCGCGCCGTTGTCGCCGATGAACGAGTTGTCCCAGATGTAGTTGTACTCCGAGTTCCAGAGCGAGACCCCGTACGACGCGTCGTCGACGAAGCTGCTTCCCACGATGTCGTTCTCGTAGACGTAGTTGCCCCAGACGCCCTGGTAGTCCTGGTACGACCCGATGTCGTTGAAGTACCCGTAGCCGGTGTCGTTGAGGACCATCGCGAAGTAGCCGTCGGTCGAGTTGAGGTTGTTCACGTAGACGCTGCCGGGGTATTCGCCGTCGTAAGTACCCCAGCCCGAGTCGAAGTCGTACAACCCGATCGGGTAGTTCGTCGCGACCACGTTCGAGATCGAGGTCTGGTACACCTCATCGGTGATGACCGCCGCCGTGATCCCGAGCAGGCTCGAGTCCCACGGGTCCACGAGGGTCGCGTTCGTCGCCGTGACCCCGGTGATGCTGATCACGCCCGACCCCTCGACCAGGACTCCGACCGACGCGCCGGTCGCGGTCGTGTCGGAGACCGAGATATCGTGCGATGGGACGAACTCATCCTCCACGTCGGTCGCATCGATGAACACGCCGACCGACTCGTTCGAGGCGGACGTGCCGGTGACCGTGTCGCCCCACGTGCCTAAGAGGAGGACCCCGAGCGACTCGTCCGTGGCGGAGGTCCCGCTGATGGTCGCTCCCGGCGACGGGTCGACTTCCACGCCGAGGCCGCCGTCGGTCGCGCTGACTCCCGTGACCGTGTTGCCGGTTCCCGCGTACTCGAGCTCGACACCCGTCGAGGCGTCGGCGCTGACCGTGGAGACCGCGTTGTTGCTGGTCCCGTAGTCGAGCAGGACGCCGAGCGAATCATCGGACGCCATCACGTTCGAGAACGAGTTCCCGATGGTGTCGTAGGAGGCGATCCCCGCACTGTACTCGGTGTCGAATCCGGTGGCAACGATCACGGCGTTCGTGACCGTGACCGGGTAGGTGTAGTAGAGGTTCAGCCCGATGTAGTCATCGTCGGCATTGACCCCGTTGACCGAGTTGGTCCCGAATCCGAAGTCGAGCTCGTAGGAGAACTCCGAGCCGGTCGAGTTGAGGTTGGTGGCCGTGAAGTTGCTCGAGTACTCGAAGACGAACCCGAAGAAGTTGTCGAGCGAGTAGGAGTTCGTCACGGTCGTGCCGTTGTCGTACGCCCCCTCTACGCCGCCGCTCTGGTAGAAGGAGTCGTCGAAGTACTCTTCGACGTTCAGGAGGTTCGTGTTGACGAACGTGCTTCCGGTCGAATCGTCGATCTCCGAGTTCGGGTAGGCGTCGGACGCCCCTTGGATGACCAGTCCGTTGAAGGTCGTCCCGGAGGCACCATAGATCTGGAACGCGGAGCCGTCCGTGGCGACGAGGTTGTTGACCGTTGTCCCGGTGGTCGTGTCCAGCTCGAGGCCGAGCGAGTCGTAGACGGCCGGGTCATAGACCCCGATCGAGTTGAACGTCGTGTCGTGGCAGAACGACATTTCCCCGCCCAAGGACTCGTAGGTGACGTTGAGGTTGTTCACGGTCAGTCCGACCGTCCCCATGAGGTCGTAGTAGTACGTGGTTCCCTCGTTGTATCCCGCCAGGATACCGAGAGAGCCCTCGGTGGCGTTGATGTCGGTGTAGACCGAGTCGTATGCACTGAACGCCTCGATCCCAGTCGCTTCGACCGCCAGGAGGTACGTCACCTGGGTACCGGTCGACCCGTAGTCGCTGACCCCGTAGCCCAAGAAGGCCGTGGTGTTCGTGACCACCGTGTCCACCGAGTCGCCGACCCAGACCCCGTAGTAGCTCTCGAAGGAGAGCGTGTCGTTGACCGACGCATCGGACTCCTTCCAGAAGTTGATCTGCGAGCCCCCGTTGTCGATGGAGAAGAGCTCCTGGTTCGTGACGATCGCGCCGGCGCCGGAGAAGATGTCGAGCTCCGATGTATACGGCCCTATATCGATGTAGACGGCCGGCGGCGGGGTGAAGATCCCGCCCAGCGGGCGGACGTAGTCGCCGATGTAGCTGTTGCCGCTGACCGCGGAATCGGAGCCGATGTACGTGTTGTTGACCACCAACGTCCCGGTCACTTCCGACGCATACAGCACCACGAACGACGGATAGTCGTAGTCGTTCACGTGGTCGAACGTGAAGTTCACGTCGATCACGAGGTTGCTGAACGTGTACGGCGCGGTCGCCGAAGCGCCGACCGCCGCGGCCAACGCGGAGGCCTGGGCATTCCCGTTCATGTAGAGCGGGGCTCGGAAGACTCCGGGCGCGGAGGTGAGGGTGATCGTGAGCGCGCTGGTCGATGCGGTCACGGTCATGTTGGCCTCCGCGTAGCCGTCCGCGAACGCCTGAACGTAGTAGGTCGAGGTCCACGTCCCGCCGAACGCCGGCAGGTAGGTGTTGAAGCTGCCCGTGGTCGACGGTAGCCAGCTCATGTTGTCCTGTTCGACGCCGCCCCACGGGTTGAGGACGGGCGGAGTGTTGCTGACGAACACGAAGCCGAACGATGGGGTGATCGAGCCGGCGATGTGAACCGACCCGGACGGCACCTGGACCTGGGGCTGCGAGTTCCAGAGACCCTCACCGAACGTGGGGCCCTGGTTGATGTCGATGGTGTGGTTCGGGTTCCAGGTGACCGCGATGCCGCTCGAGGTCTCGCCGGTCTCCGAGCCGAAGTTGTAGGCGGAGGGTACTTCCTGCCAGCCGCCGGAGCTCTCGTTCGAGTAGGAGAGGCTCACCGTGCCGTTGATGGCCGTGAAGACGGCGTTGTCGCCGCCGATCCCGCCCACCAGGTCGATCTCAGCGTCCTGCCAGAAACCGTCGTCCGGGCCGAACGTCGGGGTGACGCTGAACGGGTTGATGGTGTTCCCGGGGGCGTTGTTGGGGGCGGTCGGGTTCAGGTACGACGGGTTCGTGTTGTTGAAGATGACCGTGTCCGAGATCCCCGAGTAGGTCTTCGCAACGCCGCCCATGTAGATGCTGTACCCGTAGTCGAGCTGGGTGCGCTGCTGCGCGTTCGTGGTGAAGTTGTTGTAGAGGGAGATCGTGATCGGATAGTCCGAGGCACTGATCGGGATCGTCGGCCCGACGCACTGGAGGATACCGCCGTAGACCTCCATGATGTAGTTCACACCGGCGGTGTTGTTGTTGCAGCCGGAGTAGATCGAGTTCGGCGCCATGTAGGCGTCCGAATCGAGACTGAAGTTCCACGTGTCCTGGACGAAGTGAATCCCGGAGTCGTTGAAATTGAGGACGTTCTGGGCCCAGACGTAGCCGGCCCAGTCGCCGGTGACCGGGTCGTACGTACCGGGGATCGTCGCGTTGACGCCCATCGTGTTGAGCTGGATGCCCCAGGTGTACGGGCTACCGATCGCGCCCTGGTGCTGTCCGCCCGAGGACGGCTCGACGAAGTTGATGCCGCCCGGGTTGGTCGCGTTCGGCGGCGTGTTGAGCGTCAGCGAGCCGTCGATGTGGGACGTGTTGTACGAGTACGGCGTGGGTGCGAGTCCATAGTCGGCGACCCCGACGGGCGCCGGCTGGGCAACGTAGCCGAGTGGGATGAGGCCGTTCACGGTAGAGATCGGGTTCTGAAGCGCCGCGAGGTTCGGGAGCGACGCCGAGGGGAGGATCGAGGAGGTCGGGTGGACCAGGGCCTGGGCCCACGGGGTGTGGGCGAGGTCCGGAGAGAGGCTCGAGACGACGCCCGGGCGACTCGTTGCAGAAGCGGGAGCAGAAAGGGGCGAGGAAGGAGATCGGGCAGAAGAGAGCGCGTTCACCGGTCCGGAGGCGGTCGAGGGTGTGGCGATGTTCGACAGCGGATTCTTAAGAGAGTTTGTCCCGGACGGCGCGAAGCTCGTGGTGATCCCGGCCGCCGAGGCCATCGGATTTCCCGAGTGGGCTCCCGATGCGAGGAAGGTCCCTCCCGGGAGAATCATCACAGCGCAGACAGCGACGACGATCGGCAGTAGCCAGAATGCTTTTCGGCCCGGTGGCGACGGCGACATAGCGGACGCCGACGAGGTGTGGTAGTATACAAAGGTTCTGGGCACGCAAGTTACGTCATGACACGCGACGCCGTGGGGCCCGGGCCGCCAATCACGGGCGGGGCCGACCGGACCCGTTCGGCGAGGTCTTCCCGAAGGCCTATCTGCCTCCTCATTGGCGCCGGAATTGCGTTCGAATGGCCGGCTCGAACCCATCCGTCAGAACGGAAGCGGCGGCGCGGTCGTGGGTGCGAGAGACGCCCCGTGGGCCGGGTCACGAACCGTCAACGGGCACGATCGGGTCGCCGACTCGGACCCGTCCCTCGTGCAGCACGCGCGCGTACCAGCCGCGCCGGTCGAGCATGACCTTGAGAAATTCCGGTCCGCGCACCGGGCCGACGTACGGGAGGAGGTAGAGATTGTCGCACGGAGTGCACGGCTTCGACACCTCGAAGACCACTTCCCCGGCGCGAAATCGACGGCCGGGAGCGAACCAGTCGTACGCGATCCCCTCCGTCGTGATGTTCTCCCCCAGGTCTCCGGGCCGGACCGGCCAGCCTTCGCGGCCGAGCTCCTCCAGGGTCTCGTGCGGAACAACGAGGACCGCCATGCCGGGGTCGTCCTGCTTCTCCTCGTGCCGATACCGGTTGAAATCCCCGACCAGACCGGCACGGGTAACGCGGGCTTCCGGCACCGACGGTTTCGGCAGCCCGTGTTCCCCGCCGACCTCCGGTTTCCGGTGGAGCTCCAGTATCCGGCCCCGGACGATCCCCTCGCGAGCCATGGATTCCCCTGCGCCTCGAGAATCTCGTAGGTCGCCAAATAGATTGGGGACCCCGCGACGCCGCGCTCGGCCCTGCGTCCTTTTCTGCTCAAGGGGCGTGTGCAACCCATGGCGCGCCCTGTCGGAGCCGGAGTGCTGACCTTGGTGGGCGGCGTGTTCATCATGCTCGGAGGCCTCGGCTTCGCTCTGATCGGAGCGATCTTTGCGCTGTTCGGATTCCTGAGCGCTTTCTTCCTGGTCGGCCTCGCGGTGGGGCTTCTGACGTTCGTAGTAGGCCTCTTGATGATCGCGGTTCCCCGCGGTCATACCGTGTGGGGAGCGCTCGCGATCCTGTTCGCTCTCGTCAGCATTCCGTTCGCGTTCGCCGGTTTCGTCGTCGGCTTCTTGCTCGCGTTGATCGGAGGGATCATGGCGATCGCGTGGAAGCCCCCGACCGAGCGATTCATCACGGTCGAGGCGCGCACGATCCCTCCGGCTCCGCCGTAGGCACGTGCCGGTCACCTCCCCGCGTTCGCGGTGCGACGGCCCGGTTCCCACCGAAAGTTCTTCGCCCTGTCGTTCCTGCCGGGTCCGGTGATCCCCGATGCCGGAGCCGAGCGCGAAGGTCGAGCTACGCCAGCAGGAGGAGTTCCGATTCGAAGTCCACTACGATGCGGCCACGTTCGGCCCTCGCGTGGTCGACGAGCCGCCACCGAACGGCGGGGGCGCGGGCCCGTCGCCGACCCAGAGCCTCGCGACGGCGGTCGGTCACTGCATGAGCGCGACCCTGTACGACTGCTTTCGTCGGGCCCGTGTCCCCGTGCGGCACCTCGTGACGACCGTTCGAACCTTCACGGGGCGGAACGACCGGGGTCGTCTGCGGGTCCAGCGGATCGAGGTTTCGGTCACCTGTGAGCCCGTTCACGCCGAGGACCGACCGAAGGTCGACCGGTGCCTCGAGGTCTTTGCGGACTACTGCCCGGTCTCCGGGGGCGTCCGGGATGGGATCGCGATCGAGTTCTCGTCGGCGATCCCTACCCGATCTCCTGCGGGGTGACGCCCCGGGGGTCGACCTCGGAGCGTTCGGCCGGTGCTTGCGGGCGACGCAGGGTGAAACGACTTCCCGACCTCGGGTTCCCGGCCATCGGGGGAGCGGAGGGTGAGCGCGTACTGGGTCGAGCTCGCGTTCGGGCTCGTGCTCGGGTTCTCCCTCGCGGTCCCTCCCGGGCCAATGAACGCCTTCATCGCGGCGCAGGCGGTCCGATCTTTCCGCGAAGGCACGATGGCCGGGCTCGGCGCGATGAGCGCCGACCTCCTACTGGGAGCGGTCGTCTACGGGCTCCATAGCGAACTTGACCTCTCCGCGGAGCTCCGGTGGGTCTACTTGGTGGGCGCCGGGGTGATGATCGCCCTCGGCGTCTCCCTTGCGAGGACGGGGCGCGGTGGGCCGGCGCCCGATTCAAGCGGACGTCGGACGTACGCGAAGGCGCTGGGTTTGGGCGTCTCGAACCCCTTCCAGATCGTCTGGTGGCTCACCGCCGGCTTGGCGTTCGCCTACCTCGGCGGCTGGGTTCTCTTCGTCGGTCTCTTCGGAGCGATCGCGGTCTGGGTGGTGGTCTTTCCATGGGCGGTTCATATGGGGTTCCGCCGTCGGCCGGACGTCGCGCGGACGGCGGTGGTGGTATCGGGCGTGGTGCTGTTCGCGTTCGCGGGCTACTTCCTGTACCTTACCTACCTAACCTTCTAGAAGGAAGCTAGGGCGAAGGGACAGGGCGCACGGACCCGTGGCCGGTGCCCGGTCACGCCGCCCGCAGCCGTGAGGCGTACTGCTTCCGGAACTTCGCGACCTTGGGGGCGATGACCGCTCGGCAGTAGCCGCTCCAAGGGTTTCGGCGAAAATAATCGCGGTGGTACTCTTCGGCCGGGTAGAACTCGGTGAACTCCACCAGCTGCGTGACGATCTTCCCACGGTACACCCGTTCCGCTTCGAGCTCGCGGAACACCTGCTCGGCGGTCTCCCGCTGGGCCGGCGACCGGTAGAAGATCACCGAACGGTACTGGGTCCCCTCGTCGGGGCCCTGCCGGTTCGGCGTCGTGGGGTCATGGGTCGTGAGGAACACGACCAGGAGGTCGTGGTAGGTAAGGACCCTCGGATCGAAAGTGACCTGGACCACCTCGGCGTGGCCGGTGGTCCCCGTGCAGACCTGCTCATAGGTGGCGTGGGGGACCGTGCCCCCGGCGTACCCGGATGTGACGCTCCGGACCCCAGCGAGCTCCGAGAAGACCGCCTCCGTGCACCAGAAGCACCCTCCCCCGATCGTGGCGGTCTCTAGAAGCCCGGCGCTCTGCGGGGATTGGTCGGGCATGGTCCGATTCGTTGCTCCGGGGGCCTCAGGAGGTCCGGTCGGCCGGAACCCTCCGTCGGATTTCACCTCAGCGGAAGCCCTCGGCCGCCCTCAGGTGACCAACGGCCGTGTCCCGTGGAACACCAGGTACGGCGCCAGGACGGAGAGGATCGGGACCAGCAACAGGACGAACTCCACCCCCGGGAAGGAAACGACGAGCGCCACGAACGGGCCCACGAGCGCGAGCAACAGGATCCCGTAGGAGACCGCCCCATACCCGACCGCCCGGGTGTGGTAGCGGGACGAGGCCGATGAGATTCCGAGGACGATACCGACGCCTCCCAGCCACCCCAGCCAGAAGCCGGCGAGACCGGTGTACGCCCCCAGCGGTTGGCCGGACTCGAGACACGAGAGGGCATGCGAAGGATGCCCGTTCACGCACGATAGAAGGGAGCTCGCGGAGCCGACCACGACCACCGCGGCGACGAGGATGAGCAGGAAGCCGATGCTTCCGAGCAGGCAGAGGACCGACGCGGCGGTGAAGCGCGGGTCGACCTTCCGAAGGTGAGCGAACCCGCGTCGGTAGATGAAGAACGACAGCAGGAAGAGGAGGGCGCCGACGAAGATCAGAAGGCCGGTCGCATCGAGGAAGGCGGCCTGGTTCAGAGCGAGGAATCCGCCCGAGTCGTACGACGCCACCAGCAGGAAGATCACCGGGACCACGATCGCCAGGACCGCGGCGGCGAGGCCGATCCCGGCACCCATCGCCACCCGGTACAGGCCCTTGACGTCCTGCTCGCTGCGGGGAATCGACGTCGTCGCCATGATGCTCCTTCCTTCGGACCGTCCCGCCCACGGCCTCCTCTGTTATCTATCATTCGCCCGCCAGCGACCCGGTGCGGACTCGTCCCGAGAGGCGGGAGAGCCCCCCCGCGTCCGGGCCCCTGCGATGAGACAACGACATAGGGGCCGAGCCGGTTCGAGGGTCGTGCGGGCCGGCGAGTTCTCCGAGCGGGTGCGCGAGCTCGCCTCCCGTGGGGAACCGTTCGCGATGGCCACCGTGGTTCGCACCGAGGGCTCGACGCTGGCCCGTAGCGGGTTCAAGTTGCTGATTGCCCACGACGGGACGGTCGCCGGCGGCACGTTCGGAGGGGGATGCCCGGAGGGACCGGTGGTCGAACTCGCGCTCGCCTCCATGAAGGACGGGGAAGGCCGCGTCGTTCGGATCCATCTGGTGGACACCCGGGAGGCGCTCTCCGGGATGGCCCGCACGACGTCCCCCGACGAGATCTGGGTCGAGACGGACTGCGGCGGCACGATCGAGGTTCACATCGAGCCGATCCTGCCGTCCGAGCGCCTGATCCTGG
>Ga0335078_10019242_pt1 | contig 10152 bp, 10 predicted proteins | sample Lox_Sample_32_FD_206711 | JGI IMG/M metagenome (GOLD analysis project Ga0335078, IMG submission 206711) | Soil microbial communities from Loxahatchee National Wildlife Refuge, Florida, United States - Lox_Sample_3.2 | ecosystem: Environmental > Terrestrial > Soil > Wetlands | place: USA...
CGGCCGGGTGCGGGGGCGGTCGTCGTTGCAGCGGTGCCCGTCGCCACCGCCGATCCCCTCTTCAACCAGCTCGGCCACCTTGTCGGCGTTCGAAAGAACCCAGGTCCGTGCCGAGGACGCGGTCGATGGTGTTCACGATCTGGTGAGGTCGTGTCCGGGGGGACAGGCTACCGGTGGCACCAGGCCTCGCCTGCCCGGCAGTGCCACCACCGCCGCCCTGCTGTGTGGCTGCAGCGGCCGAGCTCGGCCGGGCCGGTGCCTGGCTCCGCTGGGTCCTACACCAGTACCCCGCCCGCCGCCGACACTGGCGCAGCCCGGTTTGCCACCGACCGGCAGGGCGGCAGGCCTACGACCACATCAGGTAGCTCGAGCAAGATCCGCCGTGTCGGGAACACCGAGCAGCTCATCAGCGGCTCGTGCCGGATGGGGCATCTTGTCCACATCTTGTCCGGGCCCGCACAGCAATCCAGGCCGCAGCGTTCTCCGCCCATCCGGCCGAAATTCCGACCAGCGAGCGTCCACACGCAGGGTAATCAGAGCCATTTCCTGGCTCTACCCTCCGCTTGGCAAGCACTATGCGGCCTACCTGGCGTTATGGCCCTCCGATAAGCATGTGTTATGTGAAGCTGTGCTCCCGGCGGTCCGCGTTGGCAGCAGGTTGCGGGTGCGCCAGCATTGCCCGCGGCTCTACGAGGCGGTACTACGCCGGGTAGTTGCCCACGATCGGCAGATCTGGGGCACGAGCTAACGAACCAGCACTCGGCTCAACTCTCACGCCGTCCCGCGGGCATGGGCGTCTAGCGGGCTAGCTTCCACAACCTTGCGGCGCGTGACCGCTGAATTTGAGCGTTCTGGGCTGCGTGAGGACGCCGTCGCTGACCACATAGCTGAACCGGTAGTCCTGCACGACGCCGCCGGTCTCGCGGGCACGGACGAGGACCAGCAGTCTGTCGCCCCGAGATGTGATGCGGGTGATCTGGTCCCAAACGGTGCAGTTGTAGCCATCAACCCACCTGTGGTAAGCCGGACCGTACCCGCGGTCTGAATTGCCGGCGAGTTGCCATGCCTTCGGCCAGTTTCGCCGGTTGACGGCCGCGTAGTACGCACGGGCGACAGATGCGGGGCCCGCTTGGTCCAATGCTCTTGGTCGTCCGGTGGCCGCATGGGAGGCGTTACCGGCGACGAACAGGCCGACGGCCGCTGCGATCGGAACGAGAACGACAGCGAGGCCGGGGCCGCCTCGCGAAGCGGCAGCGGGCCGGGCGTTGACCGGCCGGGCCGGCGGCCTGCGTAATGCGGCACCACGTGATGCGCGCGGCTTAGCCGACCGTCGGCCGGAAAGCGTCAATCCAGGGAAGGCGACACTGCCGCCGCGTGACAAGTTCCACACGACGAGGACCGCGAAGGCTGCCAGGGCTATGGCGGAGCAGATCCGGGCCGATGGTTCGAAGATGATCAGGCAGACGCTCGCGGCGGGGATGGCAACTGCTCCTACCTTGCCGATGTTAATGTTGATCTTGTTCACCTTGATGTTCATGTTCCGTAACTCCTGTTTGGGTTGAGAGCAGCCGGGAACCGGGGCAAGACCGGAAGGCTTGACCTGGGCCAGGAAAGACGGGAACATGATCGATAACAGTTGGCTCGATCAGGGAACTGTCCTGAATCCCGGGTGCGCAAGCCCTCTGGCGGCCCGGAGAGTTCTTGCGTGCCTGGCGCCTGATACTGGCATGTCGAATGCGCGAAATAAAGTAAGACGCGCCGGAGTCGACTAATTAGAAACCTATGTGATTACTGGCTATTACTGTCCGCAGTGGTAGGCCTGTTGCGTCCCAAATGGCACAGATGGCCTATCAGGTAACATGAGCCATTGTGGTAGTGGGGGCAGCATTTTAATCATCAACAGCCGCTCCTTTCATCGACCTTCGGCCGATGCTGGAGCGGAGGCGCGCGCCGCAAGTGTCCGCAGCGACTTAGACGGCCATAAGGGACCGCTGATGCGAATGATGCTGTGCTCAACATCTGCGGCTGGCAACGATCTTGCATGGCTCATTCGCATGAAGAGGAGCTGACTGATGCGGCGCGCCTCGATCAGCCTCCGGACCGCCTCCCTGCCAAACCCCGGGTAGCAGGGTGGTGCCGGGCATGCGGACCACTAGGTCGGCTCGTGTCTTCCAGGCTGGGCGATCCTCCTCTCTGGTCACGGTTACAGGGCGCGCGACGGCGGGAGCAAGTCCCAGCTGGTCTAGCAGGCCGCTCAGCACAAGGCTGCCGAGACCGTGCCAGCCATCGGGATCTAGAAACCAGGCAAGTCCAACGGTCAGCGACAGCTCCAGGTAGTGGATGCCCAGCGCGTGCGTCAAGGTCCGCTTGCCGCCGCGCCAGCGGCGTTCACCTCGAAGGTCGTCGACCTCGCTACGCATGGAGGACATCAGTCCCTCCCATGCCGCAGGGACAGCCTGCCTGTCCGGGTCCGGCGCCTCCTGGCCCGGGTGACCGTCCTTATCCGCAGTTGGCACGAAAGTACCGTAGCCGTCCGGTCAGCACGGGGCGTCGGGAGGGGTTCGTCCCGGCGCCTTCCTGTCACGGCTGAGGCGTAGAGCATAAATCCCAGGCCCGGTCCCGAGAATGACATCCAGCGTCATTCTCGGTGCTCACATGGCAGCCACAGACATGTTTTAGCTAAGGCGTGCGAAGTGATGCTGGTTCTGCATCAGATGAAACCGCAACGGTTGACGAGCAAGATATACATATCCATTGTTTATCTCTGGACCGGGCGCGGTCCGGAGATAAACAATGGAGGCCAGCGCCGCCCGGTCTGGCCGTTTCACGGCCCGGTCGCCGACGGGCTAGAGAGACCGGACGTGGTCTCAGACCGGCGAGCGTCAGCACGGATTGGGGTGGTTGTTGTGTCGGGCGGTAGCGTTCGGCGGCGGTCGCGGCAGGCGGTGTCGCGGCCTCGGGTGGTCCAGTTCTCGCTGACCGAGGAAGAGTTTGAGGAGGTCAGCATGGCCGCTGAGCGGTCGGGCCTGGCGCGGGGCGCGTTCGCGGCCGAGGCGGCACTTGCTTCGGCGCGCGATCGGCAGGTCAGAGCGTGGTCTCCGCTGCGCGAAGCGCTGGCGGAGCTGATTGCGGCGGCTGGGCTGGTGCGCCGGGCTGGGACGAACCTGAACCAGGCAGTGGCGAAGCTGAATGCGACCGGGCAGCGTGGTGAGGATCTGCTGCCCGCGGCGCAATTTTGCGTGCGGGTGATCCGCCGGCTGGATGAGACGGCGGAGCAATTGCGGCGCGGTGTTCCGTGACGGAACACAAAAGCGCTCCGTGATCCGTGATCGGGAAAGTGGCCCGGGGAACGGACACCCGGCGGCTCCTGTATTACCTGTACGGGCCGGGGAAAGCGAATGAGCATACCGACCCGCACCTGGTCGCCGGATTCTGTGATCCGGCATACCTGGAACCGGAACGCTGCCCCGGCGGATCCCGGGACTTCCGCCGCCTGGCCGGGCTGCTGGCTCAGCCGCTGGCCGTGCTGGCCGGCCCGGGGTACGCCAAGCCGGTGTGGCACTGCTCGGTCCGCGCCGCGCCGGAGGACCGGCTGCTGTCCGATGCAGAGTGGGCGCGGGTCGCGGCGCGGGTCATGGACCGCACCGGGTTGGCGCCGGCGGAGGATGATCTGGGGGTGCGGTGGGTCGCGGTCCGGCACGCCGCCGACCACGTGCACATCGTGGCCACGCTGGCCCGCCAGGACGGCACCCGGCCCAGGATCTGGAACGACTTCTTCCGGGTCCGCGAAGCATGCCAGGACGCTGAGGCGCGGTTCGGGCTGCGGGCCACTGCTCCGGCGGATCGCACCGCGGCCCGGTGCCCGTCCCGCGCCGAGGCCGAACAGGCCACCCGGCGGGGCTGGGCCGAGCCGCCCCGGGTCACGCTGCGCCGCCAGGTATGCACCGCGGCGGCCGGAGCGCGTGACGAGCAGGAGTTCTTCACCCGGCTTCAGGCGGCTGGCGTCGCGGTCCGCCAGCGCTACAGCGCCACGAACCCGGGCCAGGTGACCGGGTATGCCGTCGGCCTGCCCGGCCACACCGCCGCCGGCAGCGGGATCGTGTGGTATGGCGGGGGGAAGCTGGCCGCCGACCTGACCTTGCCCAAGCTGCGGCACCGGTGGCCCGGCGGCCCGGAGACCGGGCCGTTCTGCGGCCGTGACCTGTCCGCCGCCGCGGCGCGCGCCGTGCTCCGGAACATGGTCACTACCGCGGCGGGGCAGGCCCGGGACGAGGCAGGGTTCTTCGCCCGGCTGCGCGAGGCGGGGGTGCTGGTGCGGCCGCGGTTCAGCCAGACCAGCCCGGGCCAGGTCACCGGTTACGCCGTCGCCCTGCCCGGCGACGACGGCCGCGATGGGGCGCCGGTGTGGTACGGCGGCGGCCGGCTGGCCGCCGGGCTGGCCTTGCCCCGGCTACGCCGCGGCTGGGACCCGCCCCGGAATGCTCCGGAACGTTCCGGGCCGTTCCGGTTCACCGCCTCGGAACGGAACGCGATCTACGGGCATGCTGCCCGCCAGGCCAGTGCCGCCGCAGAACACATCCGGCGCGCCGCGCACCGCGACCCGGCCACGGCCGCCGACGCTGCCTGGGCGGCAGCCGACATCCTGCATACCGCCGCGCGAGCGCTGCGCAGCCGCGACCTGCGCCGCGCCGCCGACAGCTACGACCGGGCCGCCCGGGCCCGCCATGCCCGGATACCGCGCGCCTCCCAGCCCGGGCACCAGTTGCGGGCCGCCGCCCGGCTGCTGGCGATGACCGGCCAGGCCCCCGGCGATGCCAGCCTGATCATCATCGCGCTGGTCTCCAGGCTGGCTGCCCTGGCCGCCGCGGTCGCCGACCTGCGCCAGGCCGAGCAGCACGCCTTCCAGGCCGCCGCCGCCCGGGACGCCGCCACGCGGCTGTACGCTGCTTGTGCCCAGGCTCGTTCCCGCCGATCACGCCGAAGCCCGCCTGCCGACCGCCGGGTCTGCCAGGCCACGGCCGCGTCAGCACCCGGTCAACGCCATGCGCCACCCCCGCCGCGACTACAACACCCCGTAGCTGCCAACAACCGCAGCCGCGTGGACCCACCCCGCAGAATGCTGCCGCCCAGACGGGCCGGGCCCAGCAAAGGATCCGGCCTTTGACGTTTCCGCCGAGAGCGCGCGGCAAACGGGAAAGATCCGTGAACGCCGAAGGAGCCAGGCACGGCCAGACGTCACACTCCACGGACCGGACCGGACCGGGGCGAATATGACGGCCGCGCCCATGAGCGGATAACCGTCTCACGGCCGCCTGACCTGCGGCATCATTTCGCCATGGGCGACCGGGTTACCGACGTACGCAGTGTCCCTGAGGTCGAGCCCTGGATTTCCCTCGCCAACCTCGAGCCGGAGTTAAGCCTCGCCGCATGACCGGCAGGCACGGGAGCGGTCCGCCTGGAGCGTCGCCTCTCCCGCGAACGCCGCAGCAAGGTCGAGTGAACAGCGCGCAAGCAGACCCGTCAGCCCAACCCGTTCGCGGCAGACGCGCGAACCAGTGAGGTGCCTTGCGCCTGCTCTGCCTACGATCACGAGCATGGACCCAGGCCACGATGACGCACGGTGGGAGGCATTCGTCACCGCCATGGCCGCTGGCGGGCCGGCCTGGGAACGCCGCTCCCGCTTCGGGGACAAGCCAGCCCTGTTCTGCGGGAGCCGGGAGATCGCGCATCTCGAGGCTCCCGGCGTGATTGACCTCCGGATCACCCGGGCTGGATGGGCTCAGGTGCGCGATGACCTCGGTCATGATCCCGCGGTCCGCCACGACCGGTCCCGCCGTGACTGGATCGAGCTGCATCTGCGGTCCGTGGCCGACCTGGACCGCCTCGGCCGGCTGCTGGCCGTCGCGATGGCGGCCAACGCCTGATCGCCGAACGTCCACGGCTGGGCGTGAAGCACGACCAGCGGCATGAGCGCGCAGTCCGTGTGTCGCCCCGGGTACGCAGGTCAGACACATGCAAGCGAACGACGCGCTGCGATTCACGCCCTCATCGCTGACCGTCAAGCCTCGAAGAGGGCACCTCACCTTCACGGTCACCGGCAAACTTCCCCCAGACCTGTACCTCGAGAGCACTCCAGGTGGACTCGGGCAACGTCCCCGCCAGGTACACCATCACGCTTCAGCTCAGCGCCGACCGCACTCCGGCAAACCGGAGACCTGAAGAAGGGCACCTCGACCGCGAGGTCGGGCGGCAGTACACCGGGACGGCGGGCTGGTCGAGAATGCTTAGGTCGCCGTCTACCTCTCTGTAATCCCCTTGGGGTTGTTAAGCGTCTATCGATGGACCGTGTCCGTTTAAGCCTGGGGAGCTCGTGGACAACTTCTTCGGCGAGGGGGGTGCACGCCGCAAGTTCCGGGGAATTCGGTGCTGCGCGGGGCGCGCCAGCGGAAAGGAGTGGCAGTTATGCCGCTGCGTCGGCTCTTTTTGCTCTCTAGCTTGGTGTTAGCACTCGCCGCGGGCGCAGCCGTTGCGCCCGCCGCCGGCCTTCTATCCGCCGCAGCCAGCACGGCGCAGGCGGGATCGTCGCTCCCGTGTGATGTCTATGCTTCGGCCGGCACGCCCTGCGTGGCCGCGTACAGCTCCGTGCGAGCGCTCTACGCGGCGTATAATGGCCCTCTTTACCAGGTCAAGCGCGCGGCGGATGGCAAGACCCGTAACATCAGAACGCTGCGCGCAGGCGGCTATGCTAACGCCGCGGCGCAAAATGCGTTCTGCGCTGGCACACGGTGCATCATCACGGTGATCTATGACCAGTCCCCGGAGCATAACAACCTCACCATTGAGGGGCCCGGCCAGCGCGGCGGATGGGATGTCGGCGCGAACGCGGCGGCGCTGCCGGTGACCGTCGGCGGTCATCACGTCTACGGGGTCTACGTCACCGCTGGTGTCGGCTACCGGGACAACTCCACCAGGGGCGTGGTAGTCGGCAGCTCGCCGCAGAGCGAGTACATGGTGGCCAGCGGCCGTCACGTGAACAATAAGTGCTGTTTTGACTTCGGGAACGCTGAGACGAATGCGCGTGATGACGGTGACGGCCACATGGACGCGATCAACTTCAGCACGAAGTGCTTTTTCTCTCCGTGCTCGGGATCTGGTCCCTGGGTTCATGCGGATCTCGAGAACGGGCTGTTTGCCGGGGCGAACGGTTCCGACCTGAACAACAAAGGTAACTCAAGCGCGTTCGTCACCGCCATGGTCAAGAGCAACGGGAAGACGGTCTATGCGATCAAGGGCGGTAACGCGCAGTCGGGTCGCTTGACCACCTGGTACAGGGGAGCACTGCCCGACCGCGGCGGATATGCTCCCTTGCACCAGGAAGGCGCCATTGTCTTGGGCACCGGCGGTGACAACAGCAAGGCATCCATCGGATCGTTCTTCGAAGGGGTTATGACCTCCGGCTACCCGTCGGCCGCGGCCGACAACGCCGTCCAAGCCAACATCGTGTCCGTTCATTACGGGAAATAGGCGCGCCACACGAACCAGGCCGACCCATAGCTGGCCCCGTAGCGCCCATTGGTCGTGCCAGTCACTTCACCAACGATGAGTCTGGGCCGGGGGTGGGCTGGCCGAATTCTCGTGCGGCCGCTCGCTAAGCGTTGGGTAAGTCGCCAACACGCCCATCCGCTTCTCGGCATGTGCGGAGGGGTCGGAGCGCTGTTCGCGCCGGTTGGCTGGCAGAGAATCCCGCCCGCGGACGGGCAGCTCTACATCGGCCTTGAGCTCAGGGCCGCCCAGGCGGGGTTGCGTCCCGCTGGACCGACTGGAACGGGCAAGGGCCGGTGCCTTGTGAGCGGCATGCGGGCCGCCTTTACAGCTAGAGAAGCTGGGGGATTACTTCGGTGGCGAGACGTTCAGCGTGCTCGGCCTGGTCGAAGAGCGCCGTGAACAGAATCAGTTCCGCGCCAGCGGCGGCAACCTGGCGAAGCTCCCGGGCGCAGTCGGCGGGCGGCCCGGCGACTGCTGCCGCCTCGATACTCTCCACGCGGTGCCCGTACAGGCGCGCCAGCGCCTCGTTCGTCCGGCTGCGGGCACGCGCCGGGTTCTCGTCTATCGTCACGTAGACGCGCTTGGCGATCGGGAAGCCCGCCACAGAGCGGCCGGACTCCTCCACAGCGCGGCGCACCAGCTGGACCTGTTCGGCAAATTTCGCCGTGGGAGTCGACCCGGCACCGAAGAAACCGTCGCCATCTCGCACCGCACGGCGCAGGGCAGCTGGCCCGGACCCGCCGAACCACAGCGGCGGGTAGGGCTTCTGGCATGGCTTGGGCTCCATGCCCGCGTCTGCCAGCTGCCAGAAATCCCCCGGGAACGTCACCTTCTGCCTGGTCCACAGCGCCTTCATCAGCGCGACGCCCTCGGTGAACTGCGCCAGGTACCGGTCCGGGTCAACGCCGAACGCGGCGAACGGCCGCACCTTGCCGCCGGTACCAACCCCGATCTCGATCCGGCCGCGGCTGAGCTGGTCCAGTGATGCGATGGCTTTCGCCAGGTGCACCGGATTGTGCAACGTGGACACGAACACGGCACAGCCGAGCCGCAGACGATCAGTGCACGCTGCGGCGAAGGTCATCGCCTCGAGCGGGCTCAGCTGCGGCCACGATCCAAGCGCCTGCTCCTGAGCCCAGGCACTGTGGAAACCGAGATCTTCGGCACGCGCGAGGTAGCCGCGGAACGCTCCGGGATCGAACTCGCCGTCGGCGTAGAACTGCGGGATACCGATCGCGAACCTCATGCCTAGATCGTATCGATCAGTCAGCCGACTCACCCGGGCCGATGACGCCAGCAAGCCTGGCCGGAGGGCAACGCACACGCTGCGGCAACCAGCGCCAGCCACCCGCACGGTCTCACCAATCGTCCTCACCCACCGTGCCCAGCGGCCATTCAGCAGATGCCAGGTGGCGTGATGTCCCCCATCGCGGCCAAGAGCGGATCGCCCCACTCGCGGCATGAGCGGTATATCAAACGAGTTCCGCCGTCGGCTCACTTACGCTGCCTGGGGCTGGCCAACCTGGCGGTAAGGGCTGGATCCGGTTGTCCCCGCGGTGGGTTCAAGAAGGCCAGGAAGTAGACTCGGTCCAGTCGCCAGTCCCCATCCGTAACACAGGCTTATGCGGATGTCCTAACAGTTGTCTTCACCGTCGTGCTGGTTAGTGGTGTCTTCGTGGGGACGGAGGGTGGACCGAACATCTGTCGTATCTCGGTCAGGGGTGGGCGGGCGACGGGTACATCGCTGACTGGTTCGCGTGCGCCTACTGGCTCGCGCCGGGCGGCGTTAATGAAGTCGCGCCGCGACAGCTCCATCGCATCACGCTGCTCGCCCCGCGCATCCTCGCTGGTGAGCTGCCCGCTGTTGATCCGCGCGCCGCATAGCCAGAAGGCCCGGTCGATCTGCTTGGCGGCCTCGCGCACTGCGGGAGTTCCGACGAGCCAGATCATCGCCAGCGCCTGATTCCAGGCCGTCCAGTCCGGCCGGTCCTGATGCTTCCACTGCCGCAGCAGCGCGAGCTGCATTGTCGTGGACTGCTGCACCACGACCGCGCACGCGTCGACCTGCTTGTCGCGCAGCCACTGCCGCCGCTGAGACCGGCTGGCGAGCAGGCCGCCGGTCACGACGCTCCGGGAGACGGATCCCCCTACGCGCCCGGCTGACACTGACCCGGCACCTACGACCAGGAAGAACAGCCCAGTACCCATAGAACCGTGCCCACCTGGCGCGAAAGGTTTCCCGGCCAGCGTCTGGGCGGTCCGCTAATCGAGGGCGAGGTCTTGGTCGCTCGCGCCCTCCGACTCGTCGCCCCCGAAGAGCATCCCGCTAATCTCCAGATGAAGCTGCTCCGGGTAGCGCACGTAGTTCATCAGCACCTGTTTTCTGTTACCAGATGGGAGATAAAAGGTCCCGTAGCCCAGCAGGCGTCCCGGAGCCGAGCGTCCGAACGTCATATCAGTCAGGTTTCGCAGAGATGTCATCTCGACTGTCCGGGGGCCGAGTCCGCGCACAACTAGTACGCGAAATGACGTAACTACGAAAAAAAGGGTCCACCAATTCGCCATTGAGGACAGCATCTGATAAATGAGAAAGGCTGCGCCGGCCCA
>Ga0335078_10019243_pt1 | contig 10150 bp, 9 predicted proteins | sample Lox_Sample_32_FD_206711 | JGI IMG/M metagenome (GOLD analysis project Ga0335078, IMG submission 206711) | Soil microbial communities from Loxahatchee National Wildlife Refuge, Florida, United States - Lox_Sample_3.2 | ecosystem: Environmental > Terrestrial > Soil > Wetlands | place: USA: Florida...
GCCCGACGGAGCGGTGCGACCTCGGTTCCGCCGACCCAGCTCGCGCCGAGGGCCCGGGCCAGTCTCGCGTACAGGAGGCCCACCGGCCCGAGCCCGAGGACGAACACGCTCGCCTTCTCCGGGAGAACGACGCGTCTGAGCGCGGTGAGCGCGCAACCCGCCGGCTCGAGAAGGGCCCCCGAATCCCAGTCGACGCGGGCGTCGAGCGGGAGGACCGCCTTTCGCTCGACGTTCTCCCGAGGTACCCGAAACGTCTCGGCGAACCCTCCGGGGTCGAGGTTCGTCTTCGAGTACGTGGGGCAGAACGTGAAGTCGCCGCGGGCACAGACCTCGCAGGCGTAGCAGGGGACGTGGTGGTGGACGAAGACCCGGTCTCCGACCGCCAGTCCGGTCACCCCCACGCCGACCGACGCGACCCGGCCCACCGGTTCGTGCCCGAGCACGCCCGCGGTCTTGTAGTTCCCGCGCAGCTTCTCGAGGTCCGTTCCGCAGACGCCGCACGCGGCGAGCGTGACCGTGACCTCGCCCGGGCCCGCGACGGGCTTCGGGCGGTCCTCGAGGACGACCGAACCGGGACCCGCGAGTCGCCCGAACCTCATGCGGCCTGGCGGGCCGCTCCGAGCGCCGCTTCGAGTATCTCCATCGCCTCGTCGATCTCCTCGCGGCGAACGATGAGCGGGGGGATGTAGCGGATCGACGATTTTCCGCACGGGAGCAGGATGAGCCCGTGCCGGTACGCCTCGACGAGGACGCGGTCGCGGAAGGCGACCGCTGGCTCCTTCGTCGTGCGGTCCTTCACGAACTCGGTGGCGGTCATGAGGCCGATGCCGCGGACGTCGCCGATCTCCTCGAACTTCTTCTGGAGCTCGCGGAGCCGGCCGAGGAGGTAGTTGCCCTGGTCCCGGGCGTTGTCGAGGAGGTGTTCCTTCTCGATCACGTCGATCGTGGCGAGCGACGCCGCGACCGCGGCGACGTTGCCGCCGAACGTGTTCGAGTGCGCTCCCGGGGTCGTGAAGTCGAGCTCCTTACGGAACGCGATCGCACCGAGAGGGAATCCGCCGCCGAGCGCTTTCGCCATCGTGGTGATGTCGGGGGTGACGCCGTGGTGTTCGATCGCGAACCACTTTCCGGTGCGTCCCATCCCCGCCTGAACCTCGTCGTCGATCAGGAGGATATGGTGCTCGTCGAGGATCGACTTGAGCGCCGCGTGCCACCCCTTCGGCGGCACGATGTAGCCGCCTTCTCCCATGACGGGCTCCGCGAGGAACGCGGCCACGTCCTCGGGCGGGATCGACGTTTGGAAGTAGAGCTCCTTCAGGATCTTGGCGCAGTAGAGGTCGCAGCTCGGATACTCGAGCTTGTACGGGCATCGGTAGCAGTTCGGAGGCGGAATGTGGTGTCCCCCGCCCACGTACGAGCCGAAGCGGGCTCGCTGGACGGGTTTCGAGGTCGTCATCGTGAGCGAGCCCATCGTTCGGCCGTGGAACGCTCCGAGGAGTCCGATGACGATCGGCTTCTGCCGGTTCCAGCGGGCCATCTTCAGCGCGGCCTCGGCGCTTTCGGTCCCGCTGTTCGTGAAGAAGACCTTCTTTTCGTACTGGCCCGGGGAGATCTGGCCGAGCTTCTCCGCCAGGATGGTCTGGTTCTCGTAGTAGAAGTCGGTCCCCGCGAAGTGCGTCACCTTCCCGACCTGCTCGCGGACGGCGCGGACGACCTCGGGGTGCGAGTAGCCGACCGCCTGCACGGCGACCCCCGAGGCGAAGTCGAGGAGGCGATTCCCGTCGACGTCGGTGATCCAAACCCCGAGACCGCTTTCCGCCACGATCGGCGAGGTCTTCGTGCTGGTCATGAGGAACCGGCCGTCGCGGGCGATCACCTTCTGCGCCTTCGGTCCGGGAATCGGCGTTTTGAGGACGACCCCGCGCTTCGGCTTTCCGGTGGGCAGTGCCGCGGAGGACGGAACGTGGGACGGAGTGCTCTCGCTCATGGGATTCGATGCGGCGAAGGCCGGCGAGAGGGTAAAATCTTCACGGTTCCCCGAGTTGACCAACCCCTTCGATTGGAGCGTCTGCTTTTATGCCGCACCCTCGGGTCGACGCATCCGAATGTCACATCCGGACGAGGGGACCGACCGATCGTTCGAATCGGAGGTCGAATCGATCCACGAGGTCGTCCCGGAACGGGCGGTGCTCACCGAACTCGCTCGCGGGTTCCTGCTCGTTCACGAAAAGGACCGCGAGCAGGCGGTCCAGTTCGCCGCCGGATTCCTGAGGGAGCGGGCCGGCCGGTCGACCGCGTCCCGGGTAGAACCCGTGAATCGAGTCACCATGGCCCGGCTCGCGCTCGGCCGGTTCCCGCAGGGCGCCGTCGAGAGGGTCGACACTCGCCCCTGAGCTCTCGTCAGCGTCCCGCTCGAGGTCTTTTCGGGGTCCGGTCCCGCACCGCCAGGTACGCCCGCAAATCCGAGTCGAAGGAGCGTCGGGTCAGGCAGAGCCGCACCCCCGAGGGGTCACCGAAGAACGAGCCCGAGCAGACGAGCACCGAGTGTCGGAGCGCCCGTCGGGCGAGCGCATCGCCCGAATCGCTCCGCCCGAGCCGGTCGAAGGCGACCGGCCCCTGCGGGCGGGAGATCTCCGGGAGCGACCGTTCCAACGTCCGCACGTTCTTTTCGACGATGCGACGGACCGCCCGTCGGATCGAACTCCGCTGTCGGAGGGCTCGCTGGGCCCCGGCGACCGAGAAGGGCGGCAGGAGGTTCGTGACGAGCCCATGGAACGCTCCGAACCCGTCGACCGCTTCCTCGGGGACCGCGACGAACCCGACCCGTAGCGCGTCGGCCGCGTAGAACTTCGTGAACGAACCGGTGGCCCAAAGGCCCGGTCGGTCCGTCGCGGTGACCGACCGAGTTCCGGCGAATTCTCGGAACGTTTCGTCGACCACCAGCGCCCGGGCGCCGGACGCCCAGTCGAGAAGTCGGCTTCGTTCCCAGAGGTCCCCCTCGGGGTTCCGCGGCTGCGAGACCACGGCGACGTCGGCCGGCCCCATCGAGTCCGTCAGCCGAAACCCCGCGGCCCGGGCGGTGTCGAAAAGCGGCGGGTACTCCGGGTAACAGACCCGGCACCGACCCGTTCGTCCGCTTTGGGTCCGGCCGAGGTACAGCAGCGCGAGCGCGTTCGCCTGGCTTCCGCCCGTCGTCAAGAAGACCCGCCGCGGGTCGACCCCGAGGTCGTCCGCCAACCGCTCCCGCAGCGCCGTGGGGTCGGCCTTGCGGATTTCCGCGGAACTCGGGAACGGCGTCGGGATGGAATCGATCATCCCGCTCTTGGCGAGATTGTGACGGCAATCGTCGTGGTCATCGATCCATTCCGACAGCGGGAACGGCATCGGGGGGCCGCTAGTGGGCCCGGGATAAACCGTACTTCCCGCCCGCTCGGACGGGCGGGGCCGGGCGACCCCCATCGTTCGGAGCGGTTTCCACTCGAAGGGAATCCTCTTGAATCGCGACGACGCCCCTCGACGGGATGCCGCAGCCCAATTCGAGCGCCTCGGTCGTCGTCGGACCGCACGGCCGGATCATCTCGCTCTCCGCCGCGTGGTTCTCGGACGGCGCACGTCGGCGCACCGAAGCCCGCCGCTCGGGGCTGTGCGTGGAGTGCCAACGGCCGCTCCCCAACCATCGGACCCCGTACTGCTCCCGAACCTGCCAATGGAAGTTCCACGGTCACTACTTCTGGGACTCGGCGCGGTCGTACGTGATGCTGCGCGACCGTTACACCTGTCAGATCTGTCACGAGCGAAGAAGGGCGCGTCAGCTCGACGTGGACCACATTGTCGAGATCGCGGCAGGTGGGGCCGCGCTCGAATACTCGAACCTCCAGACCGTCTGTCGAGACTGCCATCGCGCGAAGACCCTCCGTTTCCTCGCGGTTCGGCGCATGCTGGACGCGACCACGGCCGGAACGTGACACGCTAGCCTTCATCCCTTTCCGCGGGTTCGGTCGCGCGGTGAGAACCGCATGAAGGTGGGAATTCTCGGTACCGGGGACGTCGCCCAAGTGCTCGGGTCGGCGTTCGTTGCGCTGGGACACGAAGTTCGTCTGGGCAGCCGCACGCCGGGAAATCCGAAAGCCACGGCCTGGGTCGAGAAGACGAGCGGAAAAGGCTCCACGGGAACGTTCGCGGACGCGGCGATGTTCGGGGAGGTCCTCGTCCTCGCAACGCTTGGGGTGGCGGCCCCCGAGGCGATCCGACTTGCCGGGCCGTCGCATTTTGACGGGAAGGTGGTAATCGACGCGACGAACCCTCTCTCCTTCTCGGCGCAGGGAGCCCCGAGCCTGGCGATCGGCCACTCGACGTCCCAGGGCGAGGAGAATCAGAAGGCGATTCCGAAAGCCCACGTCGTGAAGGCGTTCAACACGGTCGGGAACTCGAGTTTCTTCCGACCGAAGTTCCCCCAAGGTCCGCCCGACATGTTCATCTGCGGGAACGACGCGGCGGCGAAGAAAAAGGTGGAGCAGATCCTCCACGATTTCGGTTGGAGTTCCGTCATCGACATCGGGGGGATCGAAGGGTCGCGGGAGATGGAGGCGCTCTGCATTCTCTGGGTGAAGACCGCGATCCACTTCGGCGATTTCACGATCGCCTTCCGGGTGATCCACCGGTAGACGTCGATCGCGGACGCCGTCGCCTTGGGACCGCTAGCTCGGGAGCGAGCGTTCGAGCTCGTCCACCGAGAAGACCAGGCCGGTACCGGTCACGTAGAGCAGCACCGTCTCGCCCGCGCGCACCGCCCCGCTCTTCCGGAGCTTCGGGAGCGCGGCGTACGGGGCGGCGGCCTCGGGTGAGACCGAAAGGCCGTGGTGGTGGGCGAGCTCGCGCATCGCGGAGACGATCTCCCGGTCGGTCACGGTCATTCCCCCACCGCGCGTTTCGCGGACGGCCTCGAGGATCCGTTCCGACGCGAACGGCGAGGGAACGAGGAGCCCCGGGGCGATCGTCTTCGGGTCCGCGCACGCGGTGACCTTCGAAGCTCCGTCGCGAAGCGCGGCCACGACCGGGGCGCACCCCTCGGGCTGGATGGCGTAGAGCCGCGGGGACCGTTCGAGGAGGCCGAGCGCGCGAAGCTCGCGGAACGCCTTCGCCATGCCCACCAACCCGGTGCCGCCTCCGGTCGGGTAGAGGACCGCGTCGGGAACCGCGGATGCGCCGAACTGCTCGACGATCTCGAATCCCATCGTCTTCTTTCCCTCGACCCGATACGGCTCTCGCAGGGTCGACATATCGAACGAGCCCCGACCCTTTTCCCGGGCCCGCGCGCTCTCCCCCGCCTCGCGGATGGTACCCGGAACTTCGACGACGGTCGCTCCGAAAGAGCGTACCGCCTGCTTGATCGGCTCCGGCGTTCGCTCGGGAAGGTAGACCCGGGCGGTAAGACCTCCCCGCGCCGCGTAGGCCGAGAGAGCGGTCCCGGCGTTCCCGGCGCTTGGCACGAACAGTTCGCGGAGGCCGAGCTCCCGGGCCCGTGAGACCGCCACCGCCATGCCTCGCGCCTTGAACGAACCCGTGGGCATCGTGCCGTCATCCTTCGCGAAGAGCTTGACCCCGGGGGCGATCGACGATTCGCCGAGATCGAGGACGGGCGAGAACCCTTCTCCGAGGGTCACGACCTCGCGCTCCGATCGAACCGGAAGGAGCTCCCGGTACCGCCAGAGGGAGCGCGGGCGCTCGGCCAGCTTCCGCCACCACGAGCGGGCGTCCCAGTCATCGAATCGATAGACCGCAAAGAGGGTGTGGCCGCACGTCGGGCAGGTGCCGACAGGGCTCTCGGAGGAGCACGAGGTGCAGCAGGCCCGGCACTCAAGGCCGATGAGTCGGGAGTCGGTGAGCATGGGAGAGAGCCGTACGACACACGCCTACATGATGGCGGAGGCGCGGTCTCGTGACTCCCTGCCCGACGGAAGCGGCGCTGTTCACTTCGGCGGAGCCAGAGGCGCCGCGCACGACGGACAGAATTTCGCGCCGGGAGGGGCCATAGCGTGACAGGCCGGGCAGGGGATTCCGTCCTTCACGGGCTTCGGGAGACGTCGGGAGAGCGTGACGGCGATCACAATCACGCCGACGGTGAGGGTGACGAGGAGCGCGAAGGCGACCACCGCGGCGATCAGCCCGTAGAGGAGGTACGGTCCGAACGAGGAGAGATTGAAGCCGTTCGAATTGTTGTTGTTCGAGCTGCCGTTGTTATTGTTGTTGTGGTTGCTGTTGTTGTTGTTTCCGCCGCCGTTGTTGTTCGACGAACCGGAGACGTTGATCGAGCGGCTGATCCCCTGGGAGTTCCCCTGCGCGTCCCGTACCGAGAGCCCGATGGGGAACTCGCCCGTCTGCGACTCCGAGCAGCTCCAGCTCGAACTGTTCTGATTGGGACATCCCGGTGGCACCGGGGCCCAGTTGTAGGAATACGGAGGAACTCCCCCCGACACCGAGACGCTCACTTGGAAGCTGCTTCCGGACGAAACCGGGTTCGGGCTGATATTGATGCCGTTGATGGAGAGCGCGGCGTCGACGGTCAATCCCTGGCTACCGCTCGCGGTCGTGTGATTCGCATCCTCCACTTGAAGGCTGATCGTGTACGGGCCCGGGTTGTCGTTCGTAGCGACCGTGCACTGGTAGCTCGAGACGTTCCCGGGAGCGCAGGGAGGAGGGAAACCGCTCCAGGCGTACGTGTACGGGAGGACGCCCCCGGAGACGGTCGCAGAGGCGGAGAACTGGCTGCCGGGAGTGAGCTGAGTCGGCTCGACCGTGAGGCTGGTGATCTGCAACGGCGGCGTGGTCGCGAACGCGGCCCCGCTGTTCGCCGGACCAACCGGACTGGCATGGTCCGCGGGGGCGACCAGTGCCGTCAACCCAGAGCTGACGATGATGACCACGATTGCCCAAAGTCCGAAGGAAACGGCTTTGCCGCTCGCCGATCGATCACTGCTCATACCCCGGTGCCTCGCGAAAAACTCGGGGCCGTCAGTATTTGGGCCGATAGTCAACCCGGCATGACCCCGGGAACTCCGAAAGGACAGACTTCATGCACGACCGGACGTCTACGGTAGTTGTGACCGTCGGGATCGCTTCCCCGCCACCTCCGCCGCCACCCCCCCGAAAACTCTCCGCGCCGTGGATCGTCATCGTCGGGGCCGTCGGGGTTTCCGCGATCCTCGTGGCCGCGGTACTCTTGGCGGGCACCGGGGGTGGGATCGGCTCTTCGAGCCCGACCATATCGGGCGTCACCTTCCACCCCGCTCGCACCGCCGCCGATGCGACCGCCTCCTCCCACGGCGCGTGGGAGCTGTTGATCGCCGAGGGTTTCGCCCTCGCGAACGCGACGAGCCTTCCGTTCAACATTTCCTCGGAAGCGGGGTGCAGCGTGACCTCGTACTCGGGTCCGCTTCCGACCGAACTCGGCTTGCCCGCGTTGCACGCCAACCCCTTGAGCGGAGAGGCCGGCACGTGGCTCTTCGCCTACTACTCGACCAGTGCCGCGGCCGAGCTCGCGGTGGCGGTCACCGGTGGCGTGGTCACTCTAGCGGCGGAGATCCAGGGAGCCAACTGCGTCGGCGAGATCCCCCAGAACGCGACCGCCATCCCCGCGAACGTGGTCGACAGTTCGACGGCGGTCGGTGCGGCAGGCGCCGCGGGCGGCGCGGCGTTCCTCGCCGCGAACCCTCAGGGCGTCACGGTCGAGATGAGCCTGATCGGCGGAATTTTGACGACCGAGCCCCACTCGTTGAACTGGAATGTCGAGCTCACGACGTGTCCTCCCCTGTTCGAGACGTCTGGTTCGCCCCCCGCGGGAAACACGTTCACCGTCGAGGTGAACGCGACCACCGGCGCGGTTGTTCCGTATTCGGAGTCGAACTCCACCTGCGCGGGCCCCGGCCCCACGAACGGGATCGGCACTGCGCTCAACCTCGGGTTCGGCGCGGTGTCCGTCGGTCCCGGCAACGGGGGAACGATCGCGAGTCAGGGATGTGCGAGCGGGGACCAATGCTTCGAGATCTCGGTTGTGAACGTCACCGACAACGTGACCCCCAACGACTTCACGATGTCGGTCACGTCGCTCACCAACCACAGCATCTATCCCGCGGCCGGGTTTGCGATCCTCGGGCCGACCGGCCAGGTGCTCGTCTATTCTCTGGGCCCCTCCGAGACGCTGTGGACTCCCGGAGCTGGAACCGGAGGGACGCTCTTGACCGCGCAGATGATCCTGGTCGCTGACCTCGGTCCGAGTACGTTCGATCCCAGCGGGTGGTATCTCGACCTTCAGGGGGCGGGGCCGTTTATCAACTCCGCCGCCGACTACAGCATGTAGGTCGCCCCGAGAACGACCCCCGGGGGACGCCTCGGTCGCTCAGCACGCGCCCCGAGCAACGACCTCCTCGCAGTGCGAGGCACGGTGCACGGTGAGCGTCCCCATCTGACCGAACGGGGCGAAGTAGTGGAGGACGGTCTCCTCGTCCGGCGCCTCGGCGATCACGTAGAGGTGGTGCTCGTGGTTCGCGACGGCGTCTCCGTGGATCTTGATCCCGGCCTGGTCGGCGTTGTGGATGAGGGCCAAGAGGCCCGCGGCCATCTTCGGATCCTGGGCGGGGCAGCGCTCGGCCGGGTGGACGTGCTCGGTGACGAAGAGCGGCATGCGGAAGCCTTCCCCCGTTCGCGCATAAACTTCGGTACATGCGAGAATCCTGCCCGCCTCGGCGAAAACCGCAAACAGCGGACTCTGTCTTGACCCGGAGGGTTGCCTCACAGACCCCCGACAATGGCCTGGAGGAACTAGGGCCGCCCGCGTGAACACGCGGCGCGCTCCGCCGAGCGGCCGGCTTCCTTGAAGCGGACGACCGAGAGGGCGGGCAGAGTGGGCTCGGCCGGATTCGAACCGGCGGTCTTCGCTGTGTGAGAGCGACGTCGTAACCGCTGGACCACGAGCCCAACGGTTGGCCCGAACGGTCGTTCCCCTTAAGAGATTCTACAAGGGCAACGCGAGCACCGCGGGGACCACGAGGCTCGCGACGATCGTAAGCACGAGGCCCGTTGCGAGGGCGAGGCTCCCGGCGTCCGCGTCCCCGTACCGCGAGATGAAGTAGAGCGTCGTATCCATCGACGTTGCCCCGCCGAGCGCGCTGAGCCCCTCGCCCCCGAGACGAGGCCCCACCACCGGGGAGAAGACCATCGTCAAGTTCTCGCGCAGAAAGTTCGTGAGAAACGCGAGCAATCCGAGCGCGGCCCCGGCCCGAGCCAACACCAGGGGGCCGGCCAACGTGTACCATCCGAAGGCGAGCGAGGTACCGAGGGCGACCGGGAGCGAGGTGCCGGTGATCGCCGAGAAGGCGAAGGCGGCCATCACCGCACCGACCACCGCGGCGGTCAGTGGCTGCCACACGTTCCGAAGGGCGCTCGCTCGAAGCGGGAGGTCGAAAGCGACCAGGGCGAGCAGAAGGTAGAGTGTGAAGGTGATCGACGTAGCGGTCGGGACCGATACGAGTCGGCCCGCGCCGAAGCCGACGAGCACCGCGGCCACGAGCATCAGGCTCAGCGGGACACGTTCGCGCCGTTGCTCACGGGCCTTCGACGTGTCTGGCGCCTTCCCCCGCCGAGCGATGACCAGAGCGAGGGCGGCGGTCGCCGCCAGAAGCAGCACCGCGAAACCGAGGGCGACCGGAACCGTGATGGCGAGCGTCGACAACGGGACGTCGTTCAGCGAGGCCCCGAGGAGGCCCACGAGAGCGATGACGGTGAGGATCGTCGCTCGGGGGATCCACGGGCTTCGCCAGGGGATCAGTCGGCCGGCGACGAACCCTGCCGCGAACGCGACGTAAAGGAACGGGTCGAACGCCACGAGTCGACCTTGGGGGTCAACCGCTCCACGGAGCGATCGACGACCGCAGGGACGGACCGGTCGGTAACGGCACCGTCACCGTCTCATCCCGTCCCGCCCCGTAGCCGACGTACTGCACGGGAACTCCGACCTCCTCCATGACTCGGTCCAGATAGCGACGCAGGGTGGACGGGAGCGCCCTCGACCCCTCGCGTTTGATGCGGTCCTTGAGCCGTTGGTGGAACGCCGGCCAGCCGGGGAGACGCTCGTAGACCGGCTTCGCCTTCAGCA
>Ga0335078_10019244_pt1 | contig 10150 bp, 10 predicted proteins | sample Lox_Sample_32_FD_206711 | JGI IMG/M metagenome (GOLD analysis project Ga0335078, IMG submission 206711) | Soil microbial communities from Loxahatchee National Wildlife Refuge, Florida, United States - Lox_Sample_3.2 | ecosystem: Environmental > Terrestrial > Soil > Wetlands | place: USA...
TTGGCGATCGTCGAGGGCGGCGGCTTCGGCTGGCTCAAGCCGCCGCCGCGCCAGGTGCTCGAGAACTACTGGAAGGGCGTGCTGCTGATCCCCGACCGCCGGCTCGTCGTCGGCCGGCTCGACGGAGTGATCGCCGGCTCGGCGCAGCTCTCGAAGGCGCCGCGCAACAACGAGGCGCAACGGTTCTCCGGCACGCTGACCGGCGCCTTCGTCGCCCCGTGGGCACGCGGTCACGGGCTGGCGCGCGGCATCGTCCTCGAGATCGAGCGACTGGCACGCGAGGAATTGGGGCTCGTCGTCCTCAACCTCGACCTGCGCGCCACGCAGCGCGCCGCGATCAGCCTCTACGAGGGGCTCAACTACAAGCGCTGGGGCACGCACCCAGACTACGCCTGGGTCGATGGCCAGATCGTGCCGGGCCACTATTATTATAAGCGCCTCGACGAGCAGGGTTAGGTGATCCTCTATCCGTCGATCGACCTCAAGGACGGGGTCTGCGTCCGCCTGGTGCGCGGCGAAATGGAGACCGCGACGGTGTTTAACCGCGACCCGGCGGCACAGGCGCGCGAGTTCGCGCTGTGCGGGTTCGAATGGCTGCACGTCGTCGATCTCGACGGCTCTTTCGCCGGCGGCTCGGTCAACGGCGATGCGGTGCGTGCGATCCGCCGCGCGGTCGACCTCAAGGTGCAGCTCGGCGGCGGCATCCGCGAGCGCGCGGCGATCGACGCCTGGCTCGATCTCGGCATCGACCGGGTCGCACTCGGCACCGCCGCGCTGCGCGACCCGGCGATGGTTCGCCGGGCGGCTGCCGACCATCCCGGACGCATCGTCGTCGATATCGGCGTGCGCGACGGGCGGGTCGCGGTGCAGGGTTGGGGCGAAACCAGCGACGTCGGCCCGGTCGATCTCGCGCACCGGTTCGCCGATGCCGGGGTCGCGGCGATCGTCTATACCGATGTGCATCGCGACGGCGCGCTGCACGGCACCGACGCCGAGGCGATCGCCGGCTTCGCGCGCGAGGCCGGCCTGCCGGTCATCGCCTCGGGCGGGGTCGCGGCGCTTGACGACATAGCCGCGCTCGCAGCCCACGAGCGCGACGGGATCGTCGGGGTCATCATCGGCCGCGCGCTGTACGACGGCCGGATCGACCCGCGGGCGGCGCTGCGGCTCGTCGGATGGGCGCCGCGATGCTGAAGATGCGCGTCATCCCGTGCCTCGACGTCAAGGACGGCCGCGTCGTCAAGGGCGTCAACTTTGTCGACCTGAGCGATGCCGGCGACCCGGTCGAGCAAGCCCGGCTCTACGACCGCGAGGGCGCCGACGAGCTGTGCTTTCTCGACATCACGGCGAGCCACGAAAACCGCGACACGATCTACGACGTCGTCAGCCGCACCGCCGAGCAGTGCTTCATGCCGCTGACCGTCGGCGGCGGGGTGCGCACGGTCGACGACATCAGGAAGCTGCTCCTGGCCGGTACGGACAAAGTGTCGATCAACACGGCCGCGGTCGCCCGCCCCGAATTCGTGCGCGAGGCGGCCGAGAAATTCGGCAGCCAGTGCATCGTCTGCGCAATCGATGCGAAACAGACCGGCCCCGGCAAATGGGGCGTCTTCACCCATGGCGGGCGCAACCCGACCGGGCTCGACGCGGTCGAATGGGCCTGCAAACTGGCCGATTACGGCGCCGGCGAGCTGCTGCTGACCTCGATGGACCGCGACGGCACCAAATCCGGGTTCGACATCGCGCTGACCCGCGCGGTCGCCGATGCGGTACGCGTACCGGTCATCGCCTCGGGCGGGGTCGGCACGCTCGACCACCTTGTCGAGGGCATCCGCGACGGGCACGCGACCGCGGTGCTCGCCGCCTCGATCTTCCACTTCGGCACGTTCCGGATCGGCGAGGCAAAAGCGCACCTCGCCGCCGCCGGCGTCCCGGTGCGGCTGTAGCGATGGCCGACGCGCTCGGGGACGCGCTGGCGCGGCTGTGGGCGACGATCGAAGCGCGTCGCGGCGCCAGCCCCGACAGGTCCTACACGGCCAAGCTGCTCGCGGCCGACCCGGCCGAGGTTGCGCGCAAGCTCGGCGAGGAGTCGCTGGAGGCGGTGATCGAGGCGGTGAAGGGCGACACGGTCGCCCTTACCCGCGAAAGCGCCGATCTGCTCTACCACCTGCTGGTGACGTGGGCCGCCGTTGGCCTCTCCCCCCGCGATGTCGCCGCCGAGCTGACCCGGCGCGAGGGCACCTCGGGCATCGCGGAAAAGAACAGCCGTACCTAGGCCTGGTTCGCCGGCGGCAACACCGAAAGGGCGTGGCTCACCACCTTCTTGGTCAAGGTGGGGAACGCGTATTCCTTGAACCGGTCGGGGGGCGCCCAGATCGCCCAGGACAGGTTCGGCAGCGATTCAGCATGCGCGGCGAGGATCGTCAGCTCCAGCGGAAAGTGCGTGAAGCCATGGCGCACGGTGCCGGGAAGCGGCGCCCACTTTGACGCCGCCGGCGCATGGGCGAGCGCCTCGGCGGTGTCCCACGCCGCTTCGCGCCACGGGGTCGACGGCACCTCGACCATGCCGCCGAGCAGCCCTTTCTCTTCGCGCCGGCGCAGCAGCACCGCGCCGTCGCCGCGCTGCAACCAAAACACGACGCCGCGCCGCAGCGGCCGCTCCGGCTTCTCGCCCCTCGCCGGCAGATCCGCGGCAAAGCCGCCCGCGCGCGCGGCACAAGCCTCCCGCCACGGGCACAGCACGCAGCGCGGCTTTCGCGGGGTACAGATCGTCGCGCCCAAATCCATCGTCGCCTGCGCGAAATCGCCGGCCCGCGCCGCCGGCACCAGCGCGCGCGCCAGCGCCCGCAGACGCGGCTTCGCCGCCGGCATCGCCTCGCGCACCGCGAACAGTCGCGCCATCACCCGCTCGACATTGCCGTCGACCGCGGCCTCGCGCCGGTCGAAGGCGATCGCGGCGATCGCCGCCGCGGTGTAATCGCCGATGCCGGGCAACGCGCGCAGACCCGCGATCGTGTCGGGAAACTCGCCGCCGTGGCGCTCGGCGACCGCGCGGGCGCAGGCGTGCAGGTTGCGCGCGCGGGCGTAGTAGCCGAGCCCCTGCCATTCGTGCAGCACCGCATCGAGCGAGGCCGCCGCGAGCGCAAAAACCGTGGGCCAGCGCGCCACGAATCGGTCAAAATAGGGTGCGACGGTGACGACCGTCGTCTGCTGCAGCATGATCTCGCTGAGCCAAACCCGGTACGGGTCGGGACGCTCGCCGGGCAGCGCGCGCCAGGGCAGTTGGCGCCGATGGCGATCGTACCAGGCGAGCAGCAAGGCCGGTTCGGGACGGGACACAGGCATGAGCGGGTCGAGTCTAACCGACGATGACGGCAGAGACGAGCGCCGGCCCGGCTTTCGCGCCGCGGGCACGGCGGCCGTGCGAATCGTCGGCCCGATCGCGGCGCGACACGGCGGCGGCGTGCTCGCCCGGCTCAAATCCGAATGGGCCACGATCATCGGCCCGGAGATGGCGGAAGCGACCTGGCCGGACGCGCTGGGACGCGGCGGCGCGCTAAAGCTGCGCGTCGCGCCGCACAGGGCGCTCGAAATCCAGCACCGCGCACCGCTCGTCATCGAACGGATCAACGTGTTTTTCGGCCGCGAGGCGGTGACCCGGCTGGTGCTGGTGCAAGCGCCATTGCCGCTGCCTGCCGCGAAGCCGCGCCGCGAGGCGACGCGCCCGCTGCGCCCGGGCGAAGCCGCAGCGCTCGATCGCGAGCTGGCCGGCATTGGCGACCCCGAGTTGCGCCAGGCGCTCGACCGGCTCGCCCGGGCGGTCATCGGATGCGACGGGCGATGACCGGGCAGCGAGCATTGCACACCCCAACTGAACCCTCTAACATCAACATCTAGTGGCGAGGACATTCCGTATGCGGGAAATCTGGTTTGCCTTGGCGACAATCCTGCCGCTCGCAGCGCCGCCGGCTTTGGCGCAAACGGCGGCCGCGCCGCCGGCTGCCGCGCCTGTTTCTGCGCCCGGCGATCCGCTGGCGGTGACTGCCGACGACCGCATTCTCGGCAAGGCGGAAGCGCCGATCACAATCGTCGAGTATGGCTCGCTGACCTGCCCGCATTGCGCCGCTTTCGCCGACGAGGTCCTGCCCAAGCTGCAGCAGAAATGGCTCGATAGCGGCAAGGCGCGGCTCGTGTTCCGCGCTTTCCCGCGCGACGAGGCCGATTTGCACGCCTTCACGGTGGCGCTGTGCGCCCCGTCCGACCGCTTCTTTCCGTTTATCGACGCGCTCTTCGGCACGCAGCAGCAATGGGCGCTGTCGTCGAACCTCAAGGCGGCGCTGGGCCACATCGCGCTGCTCGGCGGCATGAACACGACGACGTTCGATACCTGCTTCGACGACAAATCGGTGCAGGACAGGCTGCTCGCCGGCCGGCTCGTTGCAGCGCAGCAGCTTGGTGTCGATTCGACCCCGACCTTCTTCATCAACGGCAAGAAATACACCGGTGCGCCGACCGTGGAGGGGATCGAGAGCGTGCTGTCGAAGATGACCGGCTCGTAACCAGGCCATGCAGGTCGACCGGCTTCGCCTCGTTGGGTTCAAATCCTTCGTCGACCCGACCGAGCTCCTGATCGAGCCCGGACTGACCGGCATTGTCGGCCCCAACGGCTGCGGCAAATCGAATCTGGTCGAGGCGCTGCGCTGGGTGATGGGCGAGGCGTCCGCGCGCCGGCTGCGCGGCGGCGAGATGGACGACGTCATCTTCGCGGGTTCCGCCACGCGCCCGGGGCGCAACACCGCCGAGGTATCGCTGACCCTCGACAATGCGGCCCGCGAGGCGCCCTTTGCCTTTAACGACCGCGACGCGATCGAGGTCGTGCGCCGCATCGAGCGCAGCGCGGGCTCGGCCTATCGCATCAACGGCCGCGAGGCGCGCGCCCGCGACGTACAGCTGCTGTTCGCGGACGCCGCCACCGGGGCGCATTCGGGCGGGCTTGTCAGCCAGGGGCGGATCGGCGCGCTGATCAGCGCCAAGCCGTCGGAGCGCCGATTGCTGCTCGACGAGGCGGCGGGCACCGCCGGGCTCTACCAGCGCCGCCACGAGGCCGAGCTCAAGCTCAGGGGGGCCGAGGAGAATTTGCGGCGCGTCGACGACGTGGTCGTGACGATGACGCAGCAGCTCGACGCGCTTCGGCGGCAGGCGCGCCAGGCGCGGCGCTACCGCACGCTGTCGGAGGAGATCCGGCGCACCGAGGCGCGCCTCCTCGACGCGCGCTGGCGCGCATCGTTGGCGGAAGCGGAGCGCGTCGCCGGCGAGCTGCGCGAGGCCGAGCGCACGTTCGCCGCCGCGACCGAACGCGCCGCGGCCGCCGAGCGTCGCCGCGCCGCCGCCGAGGAGGCGATGGCACCACTGCGCATGGCCGAGGCGTCAGCCTCGGCTGCGCTGCATCGGATCAACCACGCGCGCGAGGCGCTCGATCAGGAAATGGCGCGCGTCGCGGCGGCGCAGCACGAGGCGGCGCGCCGCCGCGAGCAGATCGCCGGCGACCTCGCCCGCGAGGACGACAATGTCGCCGACGCCGATGCGGCGCTCAGGCGGCTCGCCGAGGAATGTCGGTCGCTGGAGGACAGCGAGGCCGGTGACGCTCCGTCGCGCGCCGCCGCCGCGGCGGCGCTGGAGCGCGCCGCCGCCGAGCTTGCCGCCGCCGAGATCGGCCTGCAGCAGATGACCGAGGCCGCCGCGACCGGCGAGGCACGCCGCGGCGCGCTCCAGCGCCGCCGTGCGGAGCTCGCCGAGCGGCTCGCCCGGCTGCAACGCCGGCTCGACGAGCACGAGACGCAACGGCGCGCGCTCGATGACGGCCTGGTGCCCGCCGCGGTGCTCGCCGAAGCCGGCGAGACGGTCGCGGCGGCGGCGGCGCACGTCGAAAACGCGCGCGTCGCGGCCGCCGCGGCGGCGGAGCGGCTCGCCGCGGGACGTGCCGACGAAACCGCGGCGCTCGATGCCGCGCGCACGGCGGAGCGCCAGCTCGGCCGGCTCAAGGCCGAAGGCGACGCGCTCGCCGCCGTCCTCGCCCCGTCGACCGCAGGCGACCGCGCGACCGCCGGACCGCCGGTGCTGGCGCAGATCGACGTACCGCCGGGTCTGGAGGCGGCGGTGGCGGCGCTGTTCGACGACGAGCTCGCGGCACCGCTCCTCGCCGGCGAACCTGCGGCGGCGGCAAGCGGCTGGCTCGAACTGCCGCCGCTCGGCACCGCGAGGCCGCTGCCCGCCGGTGCGGTCCCGCTGGCCGGGCAGATCGGCGCGCCCGCCGCCCTCGCCCGCCGTCTCGGCCAGGCCGGCATCGTCGCCGCGAGCGAGGACGGCTGGCGGCTGCAGCCCTTGCTGGCCGCCGGCCAGTGCCTGGTCGATCGCGACGGCCGACTGTGGCGCTGGGACGGGTTTGCCCGGCTTTCCGCCGGCGACGGCGGCGCCGCGCAGCAATTGCGCCAACGCAACCGGCTGGCCGCGGTGGCTGGCGAGATTGCGACGGCCGACGCCGAGCATCGGCGCTGCGCCGAAGCGGCCGCGAAAGCGGCGGACGAGGCTCAGGCGATCGCCGCCGCCGAGCGCGACGCCGGCGCGACACTGCGCCAGGCGGAAGACGCGCTGGCGCGGCAGCGCGCCGCGGAGGCGGAACTGGCACGCCGCGCGCTCGGCGTCGAGACCCGGCTCGCCGCGCTGGCCGAGGCCGCCGAAAAGCTCGCCGCCGAGCTGAGCGAAACCGAGGCGCAGGCGGCCGAGACCGAGCGCGCCCTGGCGCTCGTTCCCGATCCGGCGCTGGCGCGCTCCGGGCTCGACGGCGCGCGTGCCCAGGCAGCAGCCGCGCGGCGCCACGAAAGCGAGGCGCAGGCAGCGATTGCCCGGCTCACCCAGGAGGCGGCGTTGCGCCGCGGACGCATCGACGCGATCGGCGCCGAGGCCGAGTCGTGGCAGCGTCGGCGCGAGCGGGCGCTGACCCAGCGCGAGGTGCTGCGCGAGCGCCAGCGCGGCGCCGAGGACGAGATCGCCGCGCTCGCCGCGCGTCCGGCGGCCGTCGCCGGCGAGCGGGAAGCGCTGGATCACAGCGCGCTCAAGGCCGCCACCGACCGCCGCGCCGCCGCCGATGCGCTGGCCCTCGGCGAGACGCGGCTGAGCGAGACGGGCGAAGCGGCACGACAGGCGGAACACGTGCTGTCGGCGGCCCGTGAGGATCGGGCGCGCTGCGAGGTCCGCCGCGACGCCACGGCGACGCTGCAGGCACGACTGCGCGAAGAGATCGGCCATCGGCTGGAGATTTCGCCCGAGGCGCTCGCCGGGCTGGTCGACAATGCCGACGAGGCGCCGACCGACCCTGCGGCGCTCGACGTCCGGCTCGAACGCCTGTCGCGCGAGCGCGACGCGATGGGCCCGGTCAACCTGATCGCCGAGCGCGAGGCCGAAGAGGTTGCCGAGCGCGTCGCGGGCTTGCAGCGCGAGCGCGCCGAGCTGACCGAGGCGATCGCCCGGCTGCGCCGCGGCATCGCCGCGCTCGACCAGGAAGGCCGCAAGCGCCTCGCCGCCGCGTTCGACCGGCTGAACGCGCATTTCCGCGAGCTGTTCATCCGCCTGTTCGGCGGCGGCAAGGCGCATCTGGCGCTGACCGCGGACGACGACCCGCTCGAGGCCGGGCTCGAGATCATGGCGAGCCCGCCCGGCAAGCGCCTGCAAACCCTGTCGCTGCTGTCAGGCGGCGAGCAGGCGCTGACCGCGATCGCGCTGATCTTCGCGGTGTTCCTCACCAACCCGGCACCGATCTGCGTGCTCGACGAGGTCGACGCGCCGCTCGACGATGCCAATGTCGACCGCTTCTGCCGGCTCATTGCCGAAACCGCCGACGCCACCGGTACGCGGTTTCTATTGATCACGCATCACCGCATCACGATGGCGCACATGGACCGGCTGTTCGGCGTGACCATGCCGGAGCAGGGCGTCTCGCAGCTCGTCTCAGTCGACCTCGCGCGTGCCGCCGAGCTGCGCCAGACCGCCTGAGGCCCTGGCCGCGAGCCGCATTTGCGCTGGCCCAGCGTCGCTGCATGGCTGCCAGATATCAGCGTATCGAATTGATAAATATAGCGATTTCCGCGCCATGCGAAGGCCTCCCTCGCCTTGACAGCCCTCCGGTGCCTCTTTATCGTGCGCGGCGCTTCGGCCGGCGCCCGTTTGGTGAGCTGTTCGGGGCCGAGGATGTCGTCGATTGCCTGCTGACCGATGAGCGACGAGCGGCCGCCGGACGAACTGGCGCGGCTTGCCAGGCGGCTCGATCAGGCGCAGTCGTCGCGAAGGCGCGAGGAGCCGGGTCCGCGACAAGCAGATAGCGGCGAGCAGCAGGCCCTCGGGCTCGGCTTCCGCATCGGCATCGAGTTCGTCGTGGCGATCCTCGTCGCAACCGGGCTGGGCTGGGCCTTCGATCGCGTGCTCGGCACCCGCCCGTTTGCAACGATCGTGTTGTTCTTTCTCGGGGTGGCGGCCGGCATGCTCAACGTCTATCGCGCGATCACCGGACAGGGCGCCGCGGTCGGCTTCCGCCGGCCCGGGCGGGAAGCGGGGAGGAAACACTAGCGTGGCCCTGGAGCTGCATCCGCTCGAACAGTTCAAGATCGAGCCGCTGATCCCGATTCACCTTGGCGGGCTCGACCTCAGCTACACCAATTCGGCGCTGTTCATGACGATCGCGGTGCTGCTGATCACCGCGCTTCTGGTGATGGGCACGCGGCGCGGCGCGCTGGTGCCTGGGCGTTGGCAGTCGATCGCGGAGATGAGCTACGAGTTCGTCACCGACATGGTCGAAACCAATGCCGGGCACGGGGCGGAGCCCTATTTTCCGTTCGTCTTCACGCTGTTCATGTTCGTGTTGTTCTCGAACTTGCTGGGTCTCATCCCTTACAGCTACACGGTGACGAGCCAGATCATCGTCACCTTCGCGCTCGCCGCGACGGTGTTCATCGGCGTGACGATCATCGGCTTTGCGAAGCACGGCGCGCATTTCCTGCGGCTCTTCGTGCCCGAAGGCGTGCCCTTCATCCTGCTGCTGCTGCTCGTGCCGATCGAGCTTCTGTCCTATTTCATCCGCCCGTTCACGCTGTCGATCCGGCTATTCGCCAACATGCTGGCGGGACACACGATGCTCGCGATCTTCGGCGGGTTTGCGGCGAGCGTCGGGCTGCTCGCGATCCTGCCGGTCGCCCTCGACGTCGCGATCCTCGCGCTCGAGGTGCTGGTGGCGGCGCTTCAGGCTTATGTCTTCGCGATCCTGACCTGCCTTTACCTGCGCGACGCGCTTCACCTCCACTAACCCTTCACCCGAACCCAGGGGACTACCGATGGATCTTGCTTCCGCGAAAATGATCGGCGCCGGGCTGGCGTGCATCGCCCTCGTCGGCGCCGGCGTCGGCATCGGCAACGTGTTCTCGTCGCTGATCAGCGCCGTCGCGCGCAACCCGGCCGCACAGGCTCAGGTCCAGCCCTTCGCGTTCCTCGGCTTTGCGCTGGCCGAGGCGACCGGGCTTTTCGGGCTGGCGATCGCGTTTCTGATCCTGTTCGTGTTCTAGGCGTCGCCGAGGCGATCCGGGAGCCGGGCGGGCGATGCCGCAACTCGACTACCACACCTTCCTGCCCCAGCTCGTCTGGTTGGCGATCTCGTTTGTCGTGCTCTACATCCTGATGTCGCGCCTCGGACTGCCCAAGGTCCGCAATGCGATCGAGGCGCGTCGCCACCGGCTCGACAACGATCTCGGCCAAGCCGCCGCCGCCAAGGCCGAGGCGGAGGCGGCGCTCGCCGCGTATCAGAAGACGCTGGCGGACGCGCGGGCCGCGGCGCAGGAGACGCTGCGCCAGACCGGCGAGCGGCTCGCCGCCGAGGCCGCCGAGCGGCAGCGCCAGCTCGCGGCGACCCTGGCGGAACAGGTCGCCGCAGCCGAGCGGCGCATCGCCGCCGGCAAGGAACAGGCGCTCGGCGACATCCGCGGCATCGCCGCCGAGGTGGGCGGCGCGATTGTCGAGAAGCTGACCGGCGCGGCACCCGATGCCGCGGCCATGACCAGCGCGGTCGCCCGAGAACTCGGCGGCCGGGCGCCCAACGGGCGGGGCGCGT
>Ga0335078_10019247_pt1 | contig 10150 bp, 10 predicted proteins | sample Lox_Sample_32_FD_206711 | JGI IMG/M metagenome (GOLD analysis project Ga0335078, IMG submission 206711) | Soil microbial communities from Loxahatchee National Wildlife Refuge, Florida, United States - Lox_Sample_3.2 | ecosystem: Environmental > Terrestrial > Soil > Wetlands | place: USA...
GCTCGGGGTGGAAGGCCGCGGCTGGCTGGCGCGGGCGGAGGCCGAGTGGCGCCGGGCCCAGGGCGACAACGACCCGGCGGCCTGGCAGGCCGTCATCGCCGTGTTCGGGCCCGCGTTCGTGTACGAGACCGCCAGGTCGCGCTGGCGGCTCGCCGAGGCGCTGGCTGAGGCCGGCCGCAGGGACGAGGCCCAGCGGGAACTGCTGCTCGCGGCCGAGACCGCGCAGCGGATCGGCGCCACGCCGCTGCGTGCGGCCCTTTCGGACCTGGCCCGGCGGGCCCGGCTGGCCGACCGCCCGGCCCCAGTGGCGGCCGGCCGCGGCGGCGCCCGGCCTGGCGGGGCGGCGGCCCGCGACCCGCTGGCCGGACTCACCGACCGCGAGGTCGAGGTGCTGCGGCTGCTCGCCGCAGGGAACAGCAACAAGGAGATCGGCTCCAAGCTGTTCATCGCGCCCAAGACCGCCAGCGTGCACGTCTCCAACATCCTGGCCAAGCTCGGCGCGGCCAGCCGGACCGAAGCCGCGGCGATCGCGCACGCGCAGGGCCTCGGCCTGCCCGCGCAGCGGCAAAGTTGAGCCGTCCGGCCTGCTGATTACGCAGAGGAGCAGAGGAGCTGCCTTGGCCATGCCGCGGACATCCCCGGATTCGGTGCTGTTCACGACGTACAACACGCTGAACCTGTTCCAGGACGACACACCGCTCCAGCGCGACCACTACCGGCTCGTCGTGGACTCGATACGAGCCCTGGACACCGACGTGCTGGCGGTGCAGGAGATCCGCGCGCCGGACGAGCAGACCGCGCAGCAGCGGCTGGGCCAGCTCGCCGACGACATCGGGCTGCGGCACCTGGTTCCCCGCCCGGATGGCGAGGACAGCCCGGCGCTGGCTATGGGCGCGCACGGCTACCACTGCGGCCTGCTGTGGCGCGAGGGCATCGACCCGGTGCCCGGCTCGCTGCGCCGCCACGGGACCGCGTACTTCTGGCACTCCCTGATCAGCGTTGCGCTGGACGTCGGCGGGGCCCAGGTGCGGCACGCGTCCCATCACGCCACGCCGTTCGGCAAGAGGATGCGGGCCGACCAGAACGAGCTGCTCGTCGGCCTCGTTACCCGCCCGCCCGGGGTCCTGCCGACGCTCGTCGGCGCCGACTGGAACACTACCTGCGCCGACCGGGTGCATGACCAGGGGACGGGGAAGTGGGCGCTCTACGAGCCCGCCGATCCCTTTGCCGGGGCCGAGTGGTCCAGCGGCATGATCTTTCACTGTCAATGGGACTACGACGAGCGAGGGCGGCGGCGGCATCGTGCCGATCTCGATGCCGGTGATGTGCTCTGGTCCGGCGGCCTGTACGACGCCGCGGCCGCCCTGCGCGCGCCATGGCATCCGACCTTCGGCCACGACCCGGCCGACCCAAGCGCGGCGGGCCGGATGCGGTGCCGCATCGACGGCATCCGGGTGACCGGGCCGGTAGTCGGCGCGCTGCGCGCCCACCACGTGGAGGACACCGAACTGACCAGGCGGGCCTCTGACCACCTGCCGGTCACCGTGGAATACCTTCCCGCGCCGCTCGGAGTTCACGCTTGAACGGTTCGCCGGGCGGCGGCGCGAGCTGCACGACACCCCCGGCGCGTGGCCGGTCACCGTCCGCCAGCGCCGCTTCCTGGTCGCCGCTACCAAGCCGGATGCGTAACGTTCTCGAAAAAACGTTTGGTGGAGTGGCGTACGCTCGAACTATGGCGCGAGAATTGCAGGGCTCGCTGCTCGATCTGTGTGGTGCGGAAGGCCCAGGGGAGCTGGGATCGGCGGTGCAGCGAACCACGCTCGACCGCGGTGCCTGGATCGACCTGCGGCCCGCCTGGATCGCCGGAGCGGACGCACTGTTCGAGCGGCTGGCCGAGACCGTGCCGTGGCGCGCCGAGCGACGGCACATGTATGACCGGGTCGTCGACGTCCCGCGGCTGCTCAGCTTCTACGGCGAGGGGGAGCCGCTGCCGGACCCGCTGCTCGACGACGCGAAGCGGGCGCTCGACGAGCACTACGCGCAGGAACTCGGCGAGCCGTTCCGCACAGTCGGCCTGTGCCTGTACCGGGACGGCCGGGACAGCGTCGCCTGGCACGGCGACACGATCGGCCGCGGCAGCACTCAGGACACCATGGTCGCGATCGTCTCGCTCGGCGCCCCCCGCTCGCTGCTGCTTCGCCCGCGTGGCGGCGGCCCGACGCTGCGCCATGACCTGGGTCACGGTGACCTGCTGGTGATGGGCGGGAGCTGCCAGCGCACCTGGGAGCATGCGGTGCCCAAGAGCACCCGCGCCACCGGCCCCAGGATCAGCGTCCAGTTCCGCCCGCACGACGTCCGCTAGCGCCGGGGTTGTTAACACACCGTGGTCGTGTTCTGTGCGGCGTCACTGATGGGCTCGACTGTCACTGCGGTCCCGTAGTTAGTCCGGCAACCTTGGTGAACTTATGTTTAAGAAAGTGAACATGCGGTCACCTCGTGATGATCGGACAGCGCGGGCGAGGATCCGTGATGAGGCGCTGCGGCTGTTCGGTGATCGGGGCCCGGATGGCGTGACCATCCGGGATGTCGCCGCTGCTGCGGGTGTGTCGCCGGCTCTCGTCATGCGGCACTACGGGACGAAGGACGGTTTGCGGGACGCGGTCCAGGATCATGTGGCGCGGGTCTTCGAGCCGATGCTTGACCAGGTTGTCAGGCCGGCCGAGGCCGAGGCGCTTGACCAGGGGGCTGTCCCGGCGCTGGCCGGCATGGCGGCCGCGGGATCGGCAAGTGCTGGCGAGGATCCCGCGGTGCGCGCGGCCTTCTTGCTGGTGAACGATGTCGCGGTGCTGATCTTGCGCGACCGCATCCGCGAGGTGCTCGGCACCGATCCGTTGTCCGCGGCGGGCATGCGCCGCTGGGGCGGCGAGGTGCTGGCAGTCTACCGCGACGGCATCGGCGCGGGTCACTGACACGAGGCGGCCCGCCGCCGGATCGAGCGATGGAACAGAAGACGAACGGAGGACAACATGTCCGTAGCAGTCACACCGCCCGGGCCGGGCGTGATCGGCCGCGGGGGCGCCTGGTCTGCCCATGGTCGAGCTGCAACTGGACGGGTCACTTTCATGAAATCCCTGATCCAGCCCTTCCTGGCGGGAGGTGCACGGTGAGGCGGGGCGGCCGGACGGCGGAGTGGGCGGTGCGCAGGTTCAACATTGGCGTGTCAGCGCTGCTGAAGAGCCGGCGGATCGGGCCGTGGATCGGCAAAGGGCTCACCACGGTCAGCTATACCGGGCGGCGGTCCGGGCGGACCTTCACTACCCCGGTCGCCTACCGGCGAGACGGTGACCAGGTCACCCTCATGGTGGACTTGCCCGCCGTCAAGAACTGGTGGCGCAACTTCACCGGCGACGGCGGCCCGGTAACCCTGCGGCTAGATGGCACCTACCGGACCGGCCATGCCATCGCCCACCGGGCCGGGGCCGCCTGGGCGACCGTCACTGTCACCCTCGACCCACCACCCGGCAGCGCCCCACCGCCGGGGCGAAGTGCTGGGTCCTGACACTCGCCAACTTGGATGTCTACGCGTCGCCGGCTCGGGGCGAACATCCGCTTATGCCGCTCCGAGGGTGGCGCAGCCGGAATATCGGCTGGCGCCTCGTGGCTGAGGTGGCTACGATCGCTGACGCTCGTCACCAGGGCAGTGACAATCCGGCCTTGGGCGCTCGCGCACAGGCCTTTCTGCTATTCCCCCGCTACTTCAGGCTTCTGTACCCGTTTCGCCAGTTTGAGGCTCGGCCAGGGGCAGGCGCCCGTCTCGGTGTACGTCGTCAGCCGCGCTGACGGATGATGCGCTGCCCTTGTCGCCGCGTCGGGGATAGAGCGCGACCATCAGCTTCGCGAATGCCAGCGCCGGGCCGATGGCTGCTGCGGCGGTCAGCAGCACGGCGGCTGCGATCGCGGCATGCGGGTCGCCATAGGCTCGCTGCGCATTCAGCGAGAGGAGAGCCTCTATCTCGCCACCGACGGTAACGATCAGGATTGCCACGGCGGCGCTGGATGCCAGGACGCTGCCGATCCACAGGCGCAGGACCAGGCGCGGCGGGCTGGAGCCAGCTTTATGCTCGCGGAACCGGCGCAGCGCTGCGTCGAAGGCTTTCAGCAGGTCACCGTACAAGGGTCCCTGCACGGCGATCGCGAGGAACAAGACCGGGATGATGGTCGCGGCGGTGGCGTAGAACAAGCCGTTGAATGCTGGAGCCGCTGCATGGGCTCCGAGGGCCAGGGATGTGAGGCTGCTCATGGATGCCAGCATGGCCGTGGCTGCGCCCGGTTTCGCGCGGCTTCGCCCCAATGGCCTTGGCGTTACGCCTTGCTGCTGAACCACTTTGGGCCCTTGCCGAAGGTAGCGCGGCGCCGATGCGCGTCGTTATGCAGAGCAGCGATCCGTATGCATGACGGTCGTGATCGTCAGCGGCACGCTACGCGCAGGCACGGCCACGGAAAGTGGCAGATCACTTGGCCGTGTCGTGCACGTCGTGGTAGTTCCACCACTGGTACGGCGGTGTTTGCGGGTAGCCCTCCGGCGAGTCCTCCCACGTCTCCTGACGGCCCAGAGCAGTGATGTCGAGGTAGTTCCAGGTGTTGCCCATCTGCTCGTCGCCGCGATCATTAATGAAGTAGGTCCGGAAGATCCGGCCGCCTTCACGGATAAACGCGTTGGTGCCGTGCCACTCATCGACGTCGAAGTCCTTGTCGAAGTCGTCAGTGATCGTGTACCAGGGGATGTGATTCCACCCGTTGCGTTCCTTCAGGCGCGCGATCTCGGCCTGGGGGGCGCGGGAGGCGAAGGCGAGCGCGGTGTTCCGCGCGTGCAGGTGCCCGGGGTGCGCCACCTGGTCCGCCCCGAAGGAGCAGCCCACGCAAGCCCGCTCCGGATACGAGCCACCCTCGGCATACGTCGTCACCTCAGATCCGTAAAAAGCACGGTAGACGATCAGCTGACGGCGTCCCTCGAACAGGTCAGCGAGGCTCACCCGGCCGGCCGGGCCCTCGAACCAGTACTCCTTGTCAACCGCTACCCAGGGCATGCGCCGCCGTTCGGCCGCCAGCGCGTCGCGGGCGCGGGTCAGCTCCTTTTCCTTGATGAGGAGCTGCTCACGCGCGGCGCGCCAGTCCTCCGGCGATACAACAGGTGGTGTCTTCATGCGATCGCCCTCGATTCGTGGTCAGTACGTCGGTGGCGGCCATCACGAATACTGACGCCAGCGCAGCGCCAGACTCATCGGTCCTGGACCGAACAACGCGAAGTCCCGCGCCCAGCTAACCCAAGCCTAGGAACTGGCGGACTTCTACCCCAGACCTAGCGCCAGGTGGCGGGCAGTTCGTGGGGCTAGGCGGCGGTCACGTTCCTGACGAACCAGGCCGACTGCGCCACGGCGCTGTCCGCGGCGGCGAGCAGGCCGGGCTGCAGCACAAAGTCGTGCCACAGGCCCGGCCACCTCGAGTACGTCACGTCGACCCCGGCGGCCGAGGCGCTGGCGGCCAGCAACGCGGCGTCCGGCGCGAGCAGTTCGCTGGTCGCGGCCTGTATCAACAGCGGGGGCAGCCCGGAGTGCGGGGCGCACAACGGCGAGACCAGGTGATCGGACCAGGCGGACGGGTCGGCGTACGCCCGGGCGCAGGCCTCGAGCCAGTCCGGTCTGAGCAGCACGTCCTGGCGCACCAGGTCGGCGGCGGCGCGGCGGTCGCGCCCGAGGTCGAGCCACGGAGACAGCAGGATGCAGCCCGCGGGCAGGGCCTTGCCCTCGTCGCGCATGGACAGCAGCAGCGCCAGGGCCAGGCCCCCTCCCGCCGAGTCACCCGACAGCACCACCGAACCCGGCGCGGCCTCGCGCAGCAATTCGCCCGCGACCGCCCGGGCGTCGTCGAGCGCCGCCGGGAACGGATACTCGGGTGCCAGGCGGTACTCGGGCAGCACGACCCGGCAGCCCGTCTGGACGCTCAGGTACGCCGCCCACGACCGGACCGTACGCGCCGACCCCACGCAGTAACCGCCGCCGTGAAAGTGGATCACCGTCAGCCCCGGACCCGGTGCTCCGGCCGACACCAGCTTGACGGGGACCCCGGCTATCGTCTGGGCCTCGTCCGTGGTGCCGAGCGGCACCACGGACCTCCCGGTCAGCTGGTCCAGCCGCGTGCGCTGCACCGGCCAGGGCAGCGCCGGGTCGAGGCAGCGCCTGCCGATCTGGCGCGCGCCGAAGCGCATGACCACGGGCGGCACGCGCGGCCCACGGCGCACGCTGCGCACTGTGGTGCCGCCGCGCGCGGTCATGCCGCGGTACCGGCCGCGGCGGGCCGTTTCGGCATGACGCGGTACGCGCCAAGGTCAAAGCGCCGTACACGGTACCGGTACATGAACGTGTGCCCGGGCCAGTTGTTGGTGTTCCGGCCCGAGGCGGTGGTGTACCAGTTGTGACAGCCGGTCTCCCATACCGACGTGTGGCTGGCCGACCGCACCCAGGAGTTGAACCGGTCCTGCACGTCGGGCCGCACGTCAAGCCATGCGAGGTGCTGCGCCTCCAGTGCCTTGACGGCGTCGAGCACGTAGGCGATCTGCCCCTCGAGCATGTAGATGATCGAGTTGCCGCCGAGGTTGGTGTTGGGCCCGTAGATCACGAAGAAGTTCGGGAACCCGGAGACCGAGATGCCCAGGTAGGCCTGTGCTCCGTCGCGCCAGGCCTCGTGCAGGTTCCGGCCGCCGACGCCGGACACCTGCATCGGCGCGAGCAACTCCAGCGACTTGAAGCCGGTCCCGTAAATGATCACATCGGCACTCCGGGTGGTGCCGTCGGCGGTGATCACGCCGTCCGGCGCGATCCGCTCGATCCGGTCCGTGATCAGCTCGACATTCGGCCGCGCCAGAGCCGGGTACCAGTCGTTGGAGAACACCACGCGCTTGCAGCCCATCACGTAGTCCGGGACGCACTTCGCGCGCAGCCCGGGGTCGGGGATCTGCGTGCGGAGCTGGTGACGCCACATCTGCATCGGCGCGGCGAGCAGCTTCGGTGACAGGACAAAGCCGCTGGTGAGCAGCTCGCCGTAGAGGAAGATGCGCAGCCGGTCGGCCTTGCGTATCACCGCCAGCCGGTCGTACATGATCTGCTCGACGTCGTGGTAGGAGCGGTCGTTCTTGGGCAGCACGTACGGCGGGGTGCGCTGGTAGACGTCGATGTGGCCCGCGGTCTTGGCGATCTCGGGCACGAACTGGATGGCGCTGGCCCCGGTGCCGACGACGGCGACCCGCCTGCCCGCGAGGTTGACGTCGTGGTTCCAGCGGGCGGAGTGCCATGACGGGCCGGTGAACTCGTCCCGGCCGGGGATGTCGGGAAGGGCGGGACGGCCAAGCTGGCCCACCGCGGACACGACGGCCGCCGCCTGCACGGTGCTGCCGTCGTCCAGGGTCAGGCTCCAGGTCGCGCTGTGCTCGTCGAACCCGGCCGCCGCCACCCCACGGCCCAGCCGGAGGTGCGGGCCAAGGCCGTAGCCGGCGACCAGCGCGCGCAGGTAGCCGACGATCTCCTCTCGCCGCGGGAAACGCCGGCTCCAGCGCCACGGCCGGAACGAGAACGAGTACAGGTGCGACGGCACGTCGCAGCACAGGCCCGGATAGGTGTTGTCGCGCCAGATTCCGCCGATGTCGTCGGCCCGGTCGAGGACGACGAAGTCCTCGATTCCGGCCTTCCGGAGCGCGATCGCCATGCCAATCCCGCCGAACCCGGCGCCGATCACCGCCACGCGATAAGGCATGGGCACCTCCTTGGCTCAGGCGTTCGCGGCCGACGGGGCGAGCGCGTCGAGCAGCTCCGCCGCGCGGGCGGCCGCCGCGGCCGGGTCGACGTTCGGCGAGCCGACCTGCGGATCCCAGTTCAGGTCGTAGAAGATCTCGGTGACGCCCTGGCTGGCCAGCCACTGCGTGTCTGCCCTGATCTGCTCGGGGCTCCCGGACAGCAGCAGCCGGTCTCCGCCCGGGCTCGTCCGCTCGTCTCCGGCACGCACCACTCCGCGGCACACGATCCGCAGCGCTTCCGGGTCCCGTCCCGCCTCGGCGGCCGCTGCCCGGATCACGCCCACCCCCTCGGCGATCCGCGACAGGTCGGTGCGGCTCGACGTAACCCACCCGTTCGCGATCCGGCCCGCGCGTTCCAGCGCGGGCCTGGCCAGCCCGCCGAGCAGCACTGGGGGGCCGCCGGGCTGCACCGGCTTGGGCAGCACGCTGCCGCGCGGAACCTCATAGAACTCGCCGCTGAACTCGCTGGGCTCGTCCGACCAGAGCTCTCGCAGCACCGCGACGTACTCGGCGGCGCGCGCGCCGCGGCGGGCCATCGACGCGCCGGTCGCCGCGAACTCCTCGGGCATCCAGCCGATGCCCAGGCCGAGATCGAGCCGGCCGCCGGACAGGATGTCCACCGTGGCCGCCTGCTTGGCCATGTAGGCGGGGGATACGAACGGAAGGTTCACCACGGCCACGCCGAGCCGGATCGTCGACGTGCCCGCCGCCGCGTAGGCAAGGGCAGCCATGGGGTCCAGGACACTCTGATACACGTCGTCCATGCCGGAGCCCTCCGGGACGAGCAGCCGCTGGAAGCTCCAGATAGACGCGTAGCCGGCCTGCTCGGCCCGGGCGGCGAAGCCGGCCAGGTTTTCCGGGGTCGCCCAGGCGCCAGAGACGGGGGCGCCAAAACCGATTTCCATGAATCGAAGGCTACCGGTGCGGTCGCCGGGAGGCCGTGGAGCATCTCGGGCGAACCCGGCCAGCCGCGCCGGCTAGGTGGCCGCGTCGGTCGAGACCCAGATCCTGGCGGCGCGGATCGCGGGGTGTCCCAGCATGTCGTCTGGCTGCCGCCCCCAGACATCCGGTGGCCAGTGGTGCGCGGCAGTGCTATCGCCGGCAGGCCTGCTTACCCACGTCACGCCTTCGAGGTTGCGGCCGATGTAGGAAAGGCGGTTCTCCGCGGTGTCCGGTTCGACCGTTACCTCGCTGAGGTCCGCGTCGGCCGTCACCGTCCACAGCCCCTCGGGAACCGGGCCGGTCCGGTCGTCGCGGATCGTGGCGGCCACGTCCATCTGGTCAAGAACGGTGCCCGCGATCGCTCTTGCCTCCTGCTCGCTGCCTGAGTCGATGGCCAACATCACGCCGGCCGACCAGGTTGGCCCGGCCTGTGGCGGCTCGAGGGTTGCCGGATCCAGGCAGGCCGGCGGCCGCGGCGGCAGCACGTCCTTCCTCGCGGGCATCAGACCCCTCCAGGTCCAGTCGTCCCCGGCGAGGACGTGGTACATGAACTCGCGGGAGACGTCGACCGTGCCCGCCACCCGACTGACCGCCCGCTCGGCCCGGATCCGCGACCGGCTGCGCCGGATCGTGTCACCGAGCACGGCCCGGGCGGCACCAGAGCGCGCCAGTGCCGCACGGTACCGCAGGTACCCGGCGGCGACCCTGGGCCAGCCGATGTCGAGCCGTTCCATCGTGTCGGCGGCCTGCTCGGTACGGGTAGCGAACGCCTCCACAGCGGCGCCAAGGTCGCCAAAACCGGACAGCGTGTAGCGGCTGTCCTCGCCGTCCGCCGCCGAGGTGGCGAGCCAGATCCCGTCCTCTGCGCCGTCGAGCACGTCAGCGGAAAAGAGGATCTGGCCGGTGGCGGCGTCCCCGACGTGTGCCGAGGCCACGCGCTCGCCCCAGCCGGTGACCGTGAGCAGGAATGCGAACTCGCTGTCCAGGAACTGGCGCGCGTCCTGCTCCGACGCCATCTCGTACGCGTGGTCGCCGTCGTCCCACGGGCGGACGGTCCACGCGTAGTACCGGCCGTCGTAGCTGACAAGGTGAAACGTGAACTCCTCGCCCCAGGAGCGGGACTCGACCGCGTGATCGGCCGGGTCGATGCCGGGCAGCGGCTGTACCGGAGCCGGATATACCATCGAATCTCCCTACCAGTGTCAATACAGACTCACACTTCATCCCAAATTTGGGAAAGTGTCAACTAAGGTTGATACTAGCGTCTCGCCGACGGGACCCGGGCGCGGTCTGCGTTCGGGCGCCTGGCAGGCTACGGAGGCAGCCGAATCCCCGGAACGGAGCAGTGATGGAGCGAGACCC
>Ga0335078_10019248_pt1 | contig 10150 bp, 7 predicted proteins | sample Lox_Sample_32_FD_206711 | JGI IMG/M metagenome (GOLD analysis project Ga0335078, IMG submission 206711) | Soil microbial communities from Loxahatchee National Wildlife Refuge, Florida, United States - Lox_Sample_3.2 | ecosystem: Environmental > Terrestrial > Soil > Wetlands | place: USA: Florida...
TGCCGGCCACCCGCAAGGCTGCCGCTCCTGCGACACACTTCTTGAGGAAATTCCGCCGACTGTTGTTGCCCGCGTGGTTCATGCGTGCTGCCTCCTGCACATCAATGTCCGAAGATTAAAGTTCGGCCCGACTGCCTTGCTATACCGCAAAAGTGCCCCGGCTTCTGTGATGCTGCGCACAAGGGTTCACCTGTTCAGCCGCCCGGCGATGTTCTTCCCTAAATCGAGCATCGCTTGCGGCGTCTCCGGCGACTCCTGATAGGCGACGATTCGAACCAACTCCGTTCCCTTGCGGAAAACCAGGCTCTGCCCGTAAAGCCGCGCGGCGGCGCCCAACTGGACGGATTTGGCATCGCCCACCGGCTCGGAATCGAGGATCTTTGCGGTGCCGTCGGGACTGGCCATGGTGTAGATATCTACGACCGCATCGATCTTGTTCTGAAACTTGTAGTCGGCGGTTGAGACTCGCTGCACACCGGCTTTCAAATAGCGCTCGGCTTCGCCATCAATGTATTTCCACAAGTCCCCCGCCGCGAAGGTGCGAGTCTCGTCCGTCTTCGTCCAGCCGGCCACGTCGTTGGACGCGGGAAACGGCGCGCCAGTCACCGCCGGCTTTCGATTGCAGCCCGTGATGATGACCACTGCCAGGCACAACATCACGACGCGCGTTCGCTGCAGTCCACGCAGGTTCATCCCTTTGCCCCTCCCTTGTTTCGATTCAGCAAAATCTGGTTGCCGCGCGATCGGCTTTCCCCCACGCTGGTCACGTACACGGCCGGCCGGTCCTGCACTGGACAGGCATATTCGCAGGCGCCGCATCCCACGCATCTGGAGGCGTCAAGGTATGGCTGCTTGACCTGCTTGACGTTGCCGGCGGCGTCGAAGACCTCGGCCGGGCGCAGGTAGATCGCTTTGGGTGAAGTCGGACACCATTCTTCACACACGATGCAGTCAGTCGCCATAGCCCAGGGCAGACACCGGCCGCGATCGTAGAACGCAGTGCCCAGCCGGATCGGCTTTGTTCCCTCAGTGATCTCCACCGACCAGCCTTTCTCTTTGGCCGTGATCTCCCAGATCGCGCCGGTCGGACAAACCTGGGAGCACAGCACGCAACTGGTCTCGCAGTAGCCGATGCGCGGAGCCACAACCGGCGTCCACAGGTCTTCGAGACCACCCTCGGTCAACGCCGGATGCAACGCATTGTTCGGGCAAACCTTCATGCACTCGCCACAGCGAATGCAACGCGAGAGAAACTCGCCTTCGTCCAGCGCTCCCGGCGGGCGCAACAACCGCTCGTGACGCTCGACCGCAAACCCGGGAGTGGCGCGCATCAGCGGAACAACAGCTGCCCCCGCGGCTAGCCCCGTCAGCACCTTGCGCCGCTGCAGATTGGCGCCGACCGATTTCTGCGCGGGAAAGAACTGAAAATGCAACCCGTGTTCCGGGCATTCATCCACGCAGTTCAAACAGAGATGACACTCCGCCTGCCGCCACGGAACGCCGCCGATCGGATCGTCGCCTCCCTGGCAGCGCAGCAGACAACGATTGCAGTTTTCGCAATGCTCGGGGTTCTTAACCAGACCAAGGATCGCCCAGCGCGAGACCAGTCCCAGTAGCCCGCCCAGCGGACAAATGGCGCGGCACCAGAATCGAGTGACGCGGAAATTCAGCGCGATCAGAAAAATGAAGATCACACCCAGCCAAATTCCCTGGCGGAAATGAGGCTGCTTGAAGCTGAGCAGCAGCAATCCCAGCAGGAAGTGCAGGATGCTGCCGGCAGTCTGCACCGCCCCGTAGCGGCTGTGCTCGAGCGCGGTCAGGAATGCCCGCAGGCCATAATCGGTCGCCGGCAGAACCGATAACCCCACGGACCGTACCAGGAACGAGAAGGGATCCAGCCATCCCACCAGCCCCGTGCCGAGGAGCGCGGCGACGAGGCACGCGATCAGCAAGTAGTACTTGGTCGATTGCCAGCGCTTGTAGCGGTTGGATTCAATCAGCTGTTTGCCGCGTTTGCGCTCCGATTTCCAGCTGCTGAAGAAATGATGGATCGAGCCCAGCGGGCAAATCCATCCACAAAAGAACCGGCCAAGAAACATCGTGGGAAACAGGATCGCCAGGCTCCACAGCAGTCCACGATAGAGAGCGTGACTTGCCAGCGCGTTTGAAAGAGCGACCAGCGGGTCGAGTCGAAAGAACAGATTCACCGGATACGGCAGCCGGATTTCACCGGCACTGGCATGCAGTGACCCCCGAAATTCAGTGCGCAGCAGGAGAAACAGGAACAGCACGAAGAATGCCACCTGTGACAGCCACCGCAACCGTGTGGGTTTGGGAAAACGCACTTTGCTCTACCTCACTACTGCGAAGTGCTGACCGAGCCTGTCGGGTCAGGAATGAAGCTCTTCGAAACCAGACCTCCCATGTTGAGGCCGGGCGCGACTTCAGGCTGTGAGCCTGATCACGTCGCTCGCTGCGCCATGTCACTCCCCGGTTTCGGGCACGGCTGCGAAGGCAGCAGGTGCGGCGACGCAGCATGCTCTATAATTCCGGTCGCAGACAGCCAGTCAGAAGCGGCTGCGCAGGGGGCCTTGATGCCGATCCGACGGTTCATCTTATTCTTCCTTTTTCTTCTCGCCGCACAAAGCAGTTGGGGACAAGCGTCATCCGCGAAAGCTGCCTCCTCTGGCCAGCTCTCCGGATACACGGCCGCTTCGTCGAAGTCCGAACGCGACTGGGAAAAGAAATTTCAGGACGGCATTTCCCGCGACAACATCCGTGAGAACAATCGCCGCATGAGCGCTCTCCCGCATCATGTCGGCTCACCTTACGACAAAGACAACGCGGAGTGGATTCTCTCGAAATTCAAGGAATGGGGATTCGACGCCCATATCGAAACGTTCCAGGTGCTGTTTCCCACCCCCAAAGAGCGCATCGTAGAACTCGTCGAGCCGACGCAATTCCGCGCCAAGCTGCAGGAGCCGCCGGTCCCCGGCGACCCGACTTCGAGCCAGACTGCCGAGCAATTGCCCACTTACAACGCCTATTCGATCGACGGCGACGTCCGCGGCACCCTCGTTTATGTGAACTACGGCAACCGCGAGGACTACGAAGAACTCGACCGGCTGGGCATCAACGTCAAAGGCGCGATCGTCATTGCCCGCTATGGAGAAGGCTGGCGCGGCATCAAGCCGAAAGTTGCGGCCGAGCATGGCGCAGTGGGTTGCGTCATCTATTCCGATCCTCGGGACGACGGTTTCTACAATGGCGACGACTATCCCAAGGGCGGATGGCGTCCCAAGGAAGGCGTGCAGCGCGGCAGCGTCATGGACACCGATTATCCCGGCGATCCGCTCACTCCCGGCGTGGGCGCGACTCCTGATGCCAAGCGTCTGCCGGTCAGCGAAGCCAAGACCATCACCAAGATTCCCGTGCTTCCGATTTCCTGGGGAGATGCCTTGCCGCTTCTCTCCGCGCTCGCCGGCCCGATCGCTCCGGAAAAATGGCGCGGCGCTCTGCCCATTACCTATCATGTTGGCCCGGGCCCTGCGAAGGTGCATCTCAAGGTCGCATCGAACTGGGATTTGAAGCCGGTCAACGACGTCATCGCCACGATCCACGGCTCCGAAGCTCCCGACGAGTGGGTGATACGCGGCAATCATCACGACGCCTGGGTCAACGGCGCCGACGATCCCCTGTCAGGCATGTCCCCGGTGCTGGAAGAGGCTCGCGTGCTCGGCGAGTTGCACCAGCAGGGATGGAATCCGCGCCGCACGATCGTTTACTGTGCCTGGGACGGCGAAGAGCCCGGCCTGCTGGGCTCAACCGAATGGGTCGAGACGCACCGTGACGAACTCCGCCAGCATGCCGTCGCCTATATCAATTCCGATAGCAACGGCCGCGGATTCTTTCACGCTGCTGGCTCGCATGATCTCGAGCGGCTGATCAACGAGGTCGCTCGCGACCTCAGCGATCCTGAAAAAAATATGACGGTCTGGCAAAGGGCTCGCCTCGCGCGCATCGCACGCGCCCACAATCAGGAGGACCGCAACGAAGTTCGCAAACGCGCTGATCTGGCCATTGGCTCGCTCGGCGACGGCTCCGACTACACGGCCTTCCTCGACTACGCCGGCATTTCCGCCCTGAACATTGGTTACGGCGGCGAAGACGAGGCCGACTCCTACCATTCCATCTACGACGACTTCTACTGGTACACGCACTTCATGGATCCCGATTTCTGGTATGGCCGCGCTCTCGCCCAAACCGGCGGCACGGCAGTCATGCGCCTCGCCGACGCCGAGGTGATCCCCTTCGAATACACCGACTTGGCCGAGACCATCGGCAAGTATGAAGCCGAGCTCGAAAAGATTCTCCAGGAGAAACAGGATGAGATCACCGAGCGCAACCTGGAGTTGAAAGAGGGTGTCTTCAATGCGATCGCCGATCCGCGGAAAACCTCGGTGCCTCCGCCACGCGAAACCGTGCCGCCATACATGAATTTTGCTCCCTTGAAGAACGGCGTGGAATCCCTCAAGCACGCCGCCGAGCGGTACCAGGCCGCTTTCGCAAAGGCACAGGCCGAAGGCGCGCCGCCGCTCTCACTGCAGGCTCTCACCGCTTTGAACACCGACCTGCTGAAAATCCAGCGTGCGTTTCTGTCTGAGCGCGGGTTGCCGGAGCGTCCGTGGTTCAAACACCAGGTCTATGCCCCCGGTGCCTACACCGGCTACGGCGCCAAGCCGATCGCGGCCGTGCGCGAGTACATGGACGAAAAAAAATGGGCGGAAGCCGACGCGCAGATTCCCGGCGTGGGCAAGATTCTGGAGGACGCCGCTGCAGCGATTGGAAAAGCCGCAGACGATCTGGAGGCAGCCACCGCGGCGGCACGTTGAGATGTCTCAGAGTTTCGAGGCGGACGAGTTTGATCTGAGCCCGGTGCGCTCGGGAGCAGGTAGTGGTGGGCAGTGCAGGACTCGAACCTGCGACCTCCTGCTTGTAAGGCAGGCGCTCTAACCAGCTGAGCTAACCGCCCGAACCTCGATCATTCGCTCTTCATTTGAGTATAGGGGAGCCGCGAGGAAGCGGCAAACCCGACCGAATTGCCGATTTTTGATTGGCGATTTTCGATTGAACCGACAGGATTCTGCTTCTTCGCTCGGCAATCGGAAATCGGCAATCGTCAATTGCCGCCCCGCTCCTGCTACACTCCCTCCGTGCGGCGGCTGATCGTCAACGCAGATGATTTTGGCTTCACATCCGGCGTCAACCGGGCCATTGTCGAGGCTCACACTCGCGGCATTGTCACCTCCTCGACGCTCATGGCCAACGGCCCGGCCTTCGCTGACGCCGTGCAACAAATCAAGACCGTCCCGCGACTAAGCATTGGCTGCCACGTGGTGCTGATTGACGGCGAGCCATTGCTCGACGCGGAACAGCTTCCATCACTTACCACGCAGGCTGCGCCTCAGCGCTTCCGCGACGGCTTGCAGTCGTTCGCTGCACGCGCTCTCGCCGGCCGCATCAACGCGGACGAAATCGCCGCCGAAGCCACCGCGCAAATTCGTAAGATTCAATCGGCCGGAATCGCGGCCTCGCACTTCGACACGCACAAGCACACTCATCTTTTTCCCAAGATTCTGCGGCCCCTGCTGCGGGCGGCGGCAGCCTGCGGCGTGACTGCGGTGCGCAATCCCTTTGGACCGCGATTCCCACTGCGCTCCAGCCAGCTTCTGGCCCGCCCTAACCTCTGGAGGCGTTGGGCCGAAGTCCGCGTGCTGTGCCGCTTTGCGGGCAAGTTTCGCCAGGACGTGGACCGCGAAGGCTTCGCCACCACCGATGGCACGCTGGGCATTGAAGTCACCGGCGCGCTCGACGAAACTCTCTTTCTTGCCATTGCCCGCAGTATCCCCGAGGGCACCTGGGAGTTCGTCTGCCATCCCGGCTACAACGACGCCGATCTCGAGGCCGCGCGCACGCGCCTGCGGCAATCGCGCGAGGAAGAATTCCGCGTCCTGACTCTGCCCGCCGCGCGCCACGTGCTCTCCAACGAGGGGATTGAATTGATCTCCTATAACGACCTGAAGTGATTTCCCCGCCACTTGGGTAGCTTGGTTCCTGACCTGATCCCGGCCCGAGCCTGGAAGATCGGAGGTCCATCCAGGCTGTATCCAGCTCCCCCCACTATCGAGGGAAGCACTCTGGTTACCTTTTCGGCTTATGCCCCGGGAGTAAGATGGTTTACAATTCAGCGATTTGGATGCAAGGCGGGAGGAGCCTTCGCTCATGTCGGCCCAAGGATCAGCGCCGCGCGCGACTCTGGATCTGAAGGTAAAGGTGTGGGGCATGGGCTCCAACGGCCAGCCTTTCTTCCAGCCGGCGACCGCCCAAAATATAAGCGTCACCGGCGCCTGCATTTACGGCATTGAGGCCGAGTTGAAGGTTGGCGATGTCATTGGCGTGCAGTACGAGGGCAAGAAAGCCCGCTGCAAGGTGATCTGGGTGGTTGACGCGGGAGCGCTCAAAAAAACCCAGATCGGCGTGCAGCTCGTGCCGGAACAGGATTGTCCGTGGACGTCGGCTCTGCCTCTCGAAATGAAGCTTGAGAAGCAGACTGCGATCAACCAGGACAACCGCAGAAAGTTTGCCCGCCACAGGATTTCTTTCCCGGTGGAAGTCCGCGACGAGCGCGTCAATACGCCGCTGCGCGTGAATGCGACCGACATCAGCGGCAATGGGTGCTATGTCGAGACGGTGATGCCGCTCAATGTTGGCACCGCCCTGCGCGTGGATTTCTGGATTGGCGAGGACCACCTTTCACCGAGCGCGGTCGTTCGCACCCGCGATCCGGGAGTTGGGATGGGCATTGAGTTCACCGGACTGCCCGAGGAAACCAAGAAGCGGTTCCAGGCGCATCTCGATAAGCTCGATCCCGGTCTCAACGTCGGACCTAAGAGCTGACGCCTGCAAACCTGACGCTGGCGCTACAGCGCAAAAACTGCAACCGCCGCACACTGCAGCCATCGAATTAGAGATGCAAGAGGCGGCCTCTCGCACATGAAGATCGGAATCACCTGTTATCCGACGTACGGCGGCAGCGGGGTGGTGGCCACTGAACTAGGCCTTGAACTGGCCGAGCGCGACCACGAGATTCATTTCATTTCCTATGCGCAGCCGATCCGCTTGCGGGGCGCCGAGCCCAACATTCACTATCACGAGGTAGAAGTCTCGCGTTACCCGCTGTTCGACTATCCTCCATATGATCTCGCGCTCGCGACCCGCATGGCGGAGGTCGCGCAGCTCTACGACCTCGACCTGCTGCACGTTCATTACGCCATCCCGCATTCGGTCAGCGCGCTGCTGGCGCGGCAGATGCTGGCCGCAGGGCCGCGTGGACGACGTCTGCCATTCGTCACCACGCTGCACGGCACCGATATCACGCTGGTCGGTCTCGACCGCTCCTATTTGCCCATCACCCGCTATTCGATCGAGCAGAGCGACGGGGTCACCGCTATTTCCAATTATCTGCGGGACCGCACGCAACGTGTCTTCGACGTCAAGAACCACATCGAAGTGATTTACAACTCTGTAAATACAGATGTGTACTACCGCAATTCCGAAGCCATTGCCCAAATGCGCGCCGAGTACGCGCCTAAGGGAGAGCGGGTGCTGGTGCATCTTTCCAACTTCCGCCCGGTGAAGCGGCTCACCGACGTGATTGAGATTTTTGACCGCGTCCGCAAACAGATTCCGTCGAGACTGCTGCTGATTGGCGACGGTCCGGACCGTTCCGTCGCCGAATGGCTGGCCGTGCAGAAGGGTATTCACGACGACGTGCTGTTTCTGGGCAAGCAGGATCAGATCTACGACAAGCTGGCTGTGGCCGATATCATGCTGATGCCAAGTGAGCTGGAGTCTTTCGGACTGGCGGCGCTGGAGGCCATGGCATGCGAAGTCGTGCCCATCGCCACCCGCGCCGGCGGCGTGCCGGAAGTGATCGAGCATGGCAAGAACGGATACCTGGCCGACGTGGGCGACGTCGACACCATGGCGCGCTATGCCCTCGAGTTGCTGCGCAATGAAACATTATTGCGGGAAATGGGCAAGCAAGGCCGGGCCACCGCGCAAGACAAGTTCTGCGCCACCAAGATTGTGAAGCAATACGAGGATTTCTACCGGCGGGTGCTCGATCGCTCTTCGTAGAACCCCTCCGGAACCGAACTCGCCGCTTCCACCAGCGGCAGCCGAATCCGGATCAGCGTTCCCTTGCCTTCGTGGCTGTCAATCGTCATCCGAGCGGTGTCGCCGTAGAGAACCTGCAGCCGCTCGGAAACATTCGCCATTCCGATGCCCATTCCCGACCAGCTGCTGCTCTCCTCCAGGTGCGTCCCGCCCATGCCGACGCCGTCGTCCTCGACCTCAATAATCAGTCTGGAATCGGTGACCCGGCTGCGCAGGTAGATGCTTCCGCCCTCCACCTTAGGCGCCAGCCCGTGCTTGATCGAGTTCTCGACCAGCGGCTGCAGCAACATGCTGGGCACGACCACGTCGAGTGACGCGGGATCCAGATCCTTGACCACGCGCAGCTTGTCGCGGCCGAACCGCACCACCTCGATATCGAGATAGGCGTCAATAAATTCGAATTCCTCCCGCAGCGGCGCGAAGGCGTCGCTTGAACTGAGGAGCCGCCGCAGAATCGTGGCCAGCTTGAAAATGACTTCCCTCGCCATGTCCGGATCGAAGCGCACCAGCGAGGAAATCGAGTTCAGCGTATTAAAGAGGAAGTGTGGGTTCACCTGGCTCTGCAGTGCCGCCATGCGCGCATGCAGCAGAAGACGCTCCTGCTCCTCCAGTTTGATCTGCAGGCGGACGCTGTTGAAGATCTTCAGCTCGATTCCGATCGCGATCACCGCCGCGGCGTAGATGGCGACCTCAACCCAGAGATTGCCCGGACTCTCCAAGGCAAAAACCGAGTGCGGAAGATTGCGCCACAGTTCCGTCTGGACGAAGCGCAGCCCCACCACCGTGGTGAAAAACATAATTTGCCAGTCGAACAGGCGCGGTCGCGGAAGGTTGCGCCGGATGAGCCGGTAAATGCTGAGATCGATGAAAGGAGAAAACGACCAGATGTCTTCCTTGTCCTGCGCCATGACGCGCAGTTGTCCGGTTATGAATCCGCACAGCACCAGAAATGGAAGCGTCGCCCATTCTTGGTGCAATAGCGCGGGGAATCCCATCAGCGCCCCGCCCAGCGATCCGGCCAGGCGGCCGCCGATCACTCCCAGCAGCAGTGTGGTCTCAAAGCTCAGGTCGCCCGCCAGAAAACTCTTCTGCTCCATGCGAATCCACACCCCAAGCATGATGGGCAGAGCGAACCAGAACACCAGGTAGATTTTCTGCCGCGCCGTACGCTCTTCGCGAAACAATAGAGATTTGAATTCGAGCGAACGCACCAGACTGCTGGAGACGGCCGCGGCTACTCCCAGCTTCAACAGACAATTTGTCAGGATGAGCCGCGGTTCCATGCGAGAACTGTAGCACGAACCGGAAGCTCAATATCCCTTCTGCTTGTCGACCACAAACCGCAACGGCTGCCCAGCCAGATAGCGGCGCAGGTTATCGGAGAACAACTCATAGTGCCGGGGCCACAGCTTGTCAGTAAGGCCCCCCGTGTGCGGCGTGATCAGCAGATTTTCGACGCCCCACAGGGGCGAGTCTGCCGGCAGCGGTTCGTGCTCGAAGACGTCCAAGGCTGCCCCGGCAATGCGCCGCGAGCGCAGCGCGTCGATCAGGGCGGCGTCATCCACCTGCGGTCCACGTCCGACGTTGATCACGAACGCATCCCGCTTCATGACCGCAAGCCGTGCGGCATTGATCAGTTTCTCGGTTGCTGCAATCAGTGGCGCGGCCACCACCACGTAATCGGATTCCTTAAGCATGTCATCCAGTTTCGATGGAGGAAACACGGCCTCGACACCTTCGGGTCTTCCCTTCTCTACATGCTCACGCACCCCGATCACGCGCATGCCCATCGCGTATGCCATCCGCGCGACCCGCCGCCCGATGCTCCCCAGGCCGATCAACCCCAGCGTCGCGCCGGCAACTTCGCGGAGGCGCGTTCCCTCCATCCACATCGCTTCCTGGCTCCATATGC
>Ga0335078_10019249_pt1 | contig 10149 bp, 6 predicted proteins | sample Lox_Sample_32_FD_206711 | JGI IMG/M metagenome (GOLD analysis project Ga0335078, IMG submission 206711) | Soil microbial communities from Loxahatchee National Wildlife Refuge, Florida, United States - Lox_Sample_3.2 | ecosystem: Environmental > Terrestrial > Soil > Wetlands | place: USA: Florida...
GAATCCAGAAGCCGAAGTCGATTACGTCGACGCTAGCTTGAATATGGTGAAACTGGCGAGAAGGCGGACGCAGTTGCTCTCCGCCGTTCATTGCCACCGGCGAGACCTTTTGATGGAACCTGTTCCCGGCTCCGGCTACGACACCATCGTGACTCATTTCTTTCTGGATTGCCTGGCGGATGCAGATATAGCGGAGTTGGTACAACGGACAGCGAGGTGCGCTACTGGTGAGGCAAGGTGGGTGATCTCCGAATTTCGCGAGCCTGAGGCAGGATGGCAGCGACTGCGCGCGAGGCTGTGGGTGGCCGGGCTGTATGCCGCTTTTCGACTGGTTACGAAGCTATCGACACGGAAATTGCCTGATCATGGAGTGGCCCTGCGGCGAGCCGGATTCACGCTGCTAGACGAAGCGCTGGCAAGCGCAGGCCTGCTAACTTCGCAGTTATGGGCTCGCCGGTAGTTGCCGTAGCTTTGTTCCGCCAGAACCGGCGACCATCCCGACACTACAGCTTATTCAGCCCGTCCAGCGCGGCGACTTTATATGCCTCCGCGAGCGTTGGATAGTTGAAGACGGTGTCGCGGAAGTATTCGATCGTGCCGCCGGTTGCGAGAATAGTCTGCCCGATGTGGATGATCTCCGCCGCCTGATCGCCAATGGCGTGCACGCCGAGTAACTTCAGGGTCTCTGGATGGAAGAGCAGTTTTAGGATGCCGTCTTCGTCGCCGAGCATCTGCCCCTTGGCAAGTTCGGCGTAGCGGGCGAGTCCGACTTCGTACGGAATCTTGGCCTTCGTCAATTGCTCTTCGGTAGCTCCGACCATCGAGACTTCGGGGATGGTGTAGATGCCGTAGGGAATCGTGTGGTCGGGCATCGGGTTAGCGACGCCGAACATGTGACACGCGGCCAGGCGTCCCTGCTCCATCGAGGTGCTGGCGAGGGAAGGGAAGCCGATGACGTCACCAGCGGCGTAAATATTCGGGACGCTGGTCTGGTAGAACTCGTTGACGGTGATCTTGCCGCGGTCACCGACGGCGATGCCGACGGCGTCGAGGTTCAGCTGATCGCTGTTCGACTGGCGGCCAACGGTGTACAACATGGCCTGTCCGTGAACGATTTTGCCGCTTTCCAGCTTCAAGTAGACGCGCTTTCGAGCTTCCTCAAAGCCGGCCTCGACGACGCGCTCGCCAAGACGAAAGACCGTTCCCATGCGGCGCAACTGGAAGCACAGGCTGTCGACGATTTCGCGGTCGGCGAACTCGAGCAACTGTGAGCGCTGATCGATTAACGTCACCTTTACACCGAGCGCGGCGAACATGGCTGCGTACTCCATGCCGATCACACCGGCGCCAACGATGACCAGTTCGCGAGGGATCTCCGGCAGGCGCTCCACCTGGTCGGAGTCGAAGATATGGACGCCGTCGATGGCGAACGCCGGGTCATGTGCAGGACGGGTCCCGCAGGCGATCAGGATGTTGTCGGTTACCAGTTTCTGCGGGCCGTTGTCGCTATCGATGGACAGAGTGTGTTCATCGACAAATTGGGCGTGACCCTCGTAGGTGGAAACACCGTTACGCCGCAGTTGCGCCTTGATGACCTCGACCTCACGGGCGCGAACGGCATGGGCACGGAACAGCAAGTCCTGCATGGTGATGTTGTCCTTCAGCATGTAGCTGCGCCCATAGAACAGGCGTTGCCGCAGTCCGCTGAAGTAGAGCACCGCTTCGCGCAGAGTCTTGGAGGGAATGGTTCCGGTGTGGACGCAGACGCCGCCGATCGTCAGCTTCTTGTCGATCACCGCGGCTTGCTTGCCGTGCTTGGCGGCACAGATAGCGCCCTTTTGGCCGGCGGGACCGCTGCCGATCACGATCAGGTCGAACTTTTTGAGGTCCATGGAATGATCCTCACCCGGGACCTATTTAACGGCATTCCAGAGGCAAGGCCAAGTGAATTGCAGACGAAAAACATGGGAACGACGATGGCAAAAGAGCGGGCCGTCTTGCGACGGCCCGATTGGTTTTTGCTGTAGGAAAACTACGGCAGTTTGCTGATGACACCATCCACGAAGCCGGGAGCGGGTGAACCCACGCCGGTGCCGTTGTCCCACCCGTTGGTGACCAGCAGGCTGGAGTCGGTGCCAAAGGAGATGGCGTAGTACCGGCCCGAGGTGCCCTGGTAGAAGGCACTGGTGAAGCCGGTGCTGGTGTCAGGAGTCACCACTGCGGCGGCGTTGTAATACACCGGCGCGCCAGTCGACAGCACGAAACCGGCGACATTGGTGCCACTGTAGGCCGACGTCTGTTTGACGTCGCGAACGGAGCCACTCGGCAGGCTGTACAGCAGCGGCGCAGCCTGGCCCGCAGACTTGCCTGACTTCTGATTCACAATGCTCCAGACGCCCGAGAACATCGGGCAGGAAGCGCTCGTTCCACCTATAACGCCGACGTAGTACGTTCCGGGACTACTGTAGGAGTAAATGATCTCTACCCCCGTGTACGGGTCGGCATCCATGGCAATATCAGGCTGCTGGCGCCCCGTTCCAGGCAGGCTGCTCTGCCATGCAGGCTTGGCGAAATAGGTGCTTTCTCCGCCACCTCCGCCAAAGTAGAAGCACTGGGTATAGGTAAGCGTACTGGCGCACACCGGTGCCGTGTAAGCCGGGTTCGTGGTTGAGGCGGTGGAGAGCCGCGTCAGGTCCGTGCCCCAGCCGGTCTGGAACTTCATCGTGTAATCAGCATTGATGAAGTCGCTGGTTCCACCGATGGACGTAGCGTGCGGCGAGTTCGCCGGAACAGAGGATGTATAGCCAATGCCGGTGGCACGCAAGAAATCGCCATCGTCACCGCTGGAATAGTCGACTGAGATGCCCATCATGGCAGCTTCGGAGTTCACACTATCCCAGGCGTCCATGTTGGCAGCATCGTCCTCGTTCTCGGGACCACCGTAGCTGTTGGAGATGGAGGCGATATTCGTGAGGTTCGAGAGTGCCCACTGAATGCCGGCCTGCAGATTGTTGTCGTAGTTGTCGATGGTCTGGACGAGAGCGATGTTCGCTCCCGGGGCCATGGCGTGCGACCATTCGATGTCGAGTGTGGTCTCACCGGCCCAGCCGGAGTTGTAGGGTGGCGCTCCCTGCGGGCTGTAAACCGCAATGTTGCTGTCGGGTAATCCGAAGGCGTCGGAGAACACCTTGAAGTCCGCAGCAGCCGTGGGGGAGCCAAAGGCATCGACGATCACGACTGTCTGTCCGCTGCCGTCGTAGCCGTTATTGATCTGCGACGAGACGCCGTAGGCAATCTGTAGGGCTGCGGGCTCATAACCGCACGGCGGAAGGTGGCCAACTCCACCAGTGATAGGCCCGCCGTAGCGATTGCCGCTGTAGCTTGACAGCGGAGTTTTCCCGCCAGTCGTAAAGGTATGGGCTTCCACTGCCCGCCAGCATTGGTTCTCGAAGAACTGGCTGGGCGGCGGCCCGGCTATCACTTGAGGCGTCTTGGCGGCGAAAGGCACAGCAGCAACCGGCTCGCCGGTGTCGGGATTCAGAGGAAGCTTGTAGTGAGGTTGCATCTGAACCTGATGCAATCCCTGGACCGAGGCGATGAAGGCCGCAGCCGGACTGTTGACCGTGGGGTTACCCGTGTTGGCATACAGCGTCTTGCCGCGCACGTTGAAACGCTGGATGCTTACGTTGAAAGCCTTTTGCACATCGCCTACTGAGCCATGTGCACTGACGTAGAAGTTGTTGCGATCGACGTACGTCACGGCCAAGCCCTTGGACTTGAGGAAGTCAACTACCGCCGCAGATTCTTCAGCGCTGGGCGCGAACTTGGCTGCATATTCGTTAGCCGTCAGCCACTGGTGATACAGAGGCGAAGTCGGCGTGTACAACTGCTTCAGGAGCGCATCTCGCTGGTCGAGATTGTGCTGTTGGAGGCGAACGGTAATGCTGATGACTTTTGACGAATCCTCGGGACCGAGGCTGGGAGTGTTCTGTACGAACCGAGCAGTATGGTTCGCGAGTACGCGGCCATTGCCGGCAAATGCCGAGGCGGCCAGCGTGAGGACTATCAGTAAGGCGACAGCGGACAACAGCCCCAATTTGCGTGTCGACATAACTTCGACTCTCCTCTTAATAAAGGTGATGGCCCGTGCGGGAACACGTCCCGTTCGGGCTTCTGTTTCAACACGGTCGGGAGCAACCGAAGCTGTTCCCGTGATGTGAAAGGAGACCTTGGAACCCGATCGTTAGTTACGGCTACCGACGCAGAATCTCCACCAAAATCAAACTGAGCACACCAAAATCAGCCCAGCCCGAGAGGACAAGGACGCAACACTTTTGATCCCACCCCCCAAGAGAATTTGGTTGCCGTCGACCGCAGATTCACACTCCAGCAGGGCGACGGTGAAGAGACACTTTCCCACTTCCCTAGTCTTGCTTGCTTTTGCCTCTTGGCAAGTGAGTTCTAGCTATTTCGCAAGGCGATTCTGCACCTGTGCGATTGCACTTGCCGTGCCATTGTTTTGCACTGTGCCCCGTTCTGAGATCGTGCGCATGCGACTGTAGGGTCGTGGATTGACAAATTGTGTCATTCTTAGCTGCTGGAGCGCATTTGAGTTCGATTTTCATACCGGAATCGTCCCGGATGGTCACCGTTCCGTTATCGGGCGGCAGGAGGGCGCAGGCTGAGTTGCGGAGGGGTTGGACTGCAAAACATTGCATCTCCAGAGAAAGACTTTGGAAACAGGCTGGCGTGCAGACCCGGCAATGCGGGAGTGGAGATTCGGCGTTTAATGCCAGACAACGGAATAAGGACTTCTCGGCGGTAAAAATCGTTATTGTTAAGATCAGCCCTTCCCAAGGATGGCTAACGTTCACGTTCGGCCCGTTTATTTCAGGAGCCCCTGCTGCGCGATGCCGATGTTGTCGCGCGTGGTGTTCTTCACGACGTACATCATCTCGTCTGCCTGACGGATGATTTCGTGGGCGCTCTTTGCGTCGTCGGGGTAGGACGCCAGTCCGAAACTGGCACGGATGTTAAGGTTCAACCCCTCATCCTTGATGAATGCAGTGGTGCGGAAGAACTCGAGCAAGCGCTTGGCAACGATCGTCGCCGACTCCTTGCCCGTCTGGGGAAGCAAGATGACGAATTCGTCTCCGCCGTAGCGGAACGCGTAATCGATCAAGCGCAGGTGAGCCTTGATGGCGTAACCGACCTCGGCAAGCAGCTTGCTTCCGACGAGGTGGCCGTGGGTGTCGTTCACCTGCTTGAAGCGGTCGAGATCGATGAACAGAACTGTAAACTCGTAGTTAAAACGTGCGGAACGGTAAACCTCGGCTTCGAGCGTCTTGTAGAGATGGCGCGCGTTGTAAAGGCCGGTGCAATCATCGGTGATCGTGAGTTCCTGGATCTTCTCGACAGCGCGCGCATTCTCGATCGCGATGGCGGCGTAGTCGCAGAGCGCGTTCAGGAAAAAGATTTCGTTCTCGTCCATCTCGCCGAGTCCAACGTTGATCAACTGGATCACGCCGAGCACGCGCTGCCGCGATTTCAGCGGCATGCAGACGATGGAACGCGTCTTCCACTTGGTCATTTCGTCGATACGCTTGGCGAAACGCGGATCGTTGTATACGTCGGGAACGATGAGCGGTTCGCCGTGCCGGGCCACCCAACCTGCGATGCCTTCGCCCATTTTCAGACGGACGGTCTTAAGCGCTTCCGCAGCGTCGCCGACGGCAATCGCGAAGTACAGTTCGTCTTTCGGTTCGTCGACCATCAGCAGCGACCATGTGTCAGGACGAAAGTATTCCGCGACTTTCTCCATGATGGTTTGCAGAATGGAGTCGAGGTTCAGCGACGACGTCAGAGCTTTCGCGACATCGTGGAAGATGTTCAACTCGTGCAACTGCCGAGCCCGATCGATGCCTGCGCCCTGGGTCATGGGTGTGGGACTCCCCTCGCCACGCGAGGTGTCGTTCGGCGCATTATATTTTCGTAACTTCTTATTCAGCAATAACTCACTATGAACCGTCTGAACCGAAGGTGACAGACCTTTGGATGTTCCACCCTTCGGAATGGTCGTTTCGGGCATTGCCGCATGAGTTCGCGGGGCCGGCGCCCCCGTACGGAAATAAGCATTTGGGGGCTTGGAGAGGCTTGCTTCGGGGCTCCTGCGGATTCCCAAACCATTGGCGATTAGATACTTAGGCCTGTTTTCGTTTGACTTCGGTTTCGCGGGAAACCTATGATGAGCGCGGCTTTCCTTTGACAATACCGGGCCTCTGAAAAATACGGGCTAAGGAGTAGTTCGTGGGTTCATTCGGCGATCACCTTCGTCGAGAGCGCGAAATGCGCGGCATCTCGCTAGACGAGATTGCCACGGCAACCAAGATCAGCACCCGGAATCTGCGCGCCCTCGAAGAGGAAAAGTTCAACCAGCTTCCCGGCGGTATTTTTAACAAGGGATTTGTACGAGCGTACGCGAAGTTTCTTGGAATTGACGAAGACCAGATGGTCGCCGAGTACGTCACCGCTTCCCAGGACACGGAATCGGCACGCGAGCAGAAACTCAAGAACGATCTCTCGAAGGTCGATTTCCGCCACGACGAGGAGCAGCAGAGAGAGATTTCGCTCGAGCCAAAATCGCAATGGGGAACGATTGCTGTCATCGTGTTGATCGCCGTGATAGTGTTCAGCGGATACGAGTACTACCAGAAAGAAAAGGCTGCGAGACAGCAGGCGCAGGTTCTGCCACCGGCGGTGACGACGCCAGCGCAGCAGGTGCAAACTCCTCCACCCACGACGCCAGGGGTGAATTCGATGGCGCAGGCTACGCCGGATGCGAGCGCAACCGGCGCTCAGGGTCAGCTTCCGGCAGGAACTCCGCCCGTCACTGCAGCCGATTCCGCCAAACCCGCCGCCCAAAAGTCGACCGATACGACGCTGGCTGGTACCACCCAAGCCCCTACGCCGCTCACTGAAGCCGATATTCCCCCAAGCGGGGATGGTCCAATCGATGTCAAGATCCATGCCAACCAGGATTCCTGGGTGTCCATCACAGCCGATGGAAAGACCATCATGAAAGGCACTCTTGCGGCAGCATCGGAAAAGGCGGTGCGGGCGAAAGAGCAGGTTGTGGTGGTGCTCGGAAACGTCGGTGGAGTAGAAGTCTCATACAACGGCAAGCCGCTCGAACTTGGCAAGACCGGCGAAGTGAAAAAGATCACTTTTACTCCCACAGGATATGAATGACCATTCGCCGGAGCGGCGTTGCTTTACAGCGCGAAAACATGGCCATTCGCTGCGAAGAAGTGCAACGGCCAGTAACCTCTAACAGGTCACCTAAGTATCGAGAAACATTGCTCCAAACCCTGCTGCTCTGCTACCTTGATAGAGACCTAAATCAATCTTTGCGGCCTACATAAAAACTCCCCTTTCCCGGTAGCGTCCAAAGTTGCAGGAGGAAGTTGCGGTGCCATCCAAGAAACGTTTTCTTTTTACGTCTGAATCGGTGACAGAAGGACACCCTGACAAAATTGCCGACCAGATTTCCGATGCAGTTCTCGATGCCTGCCTGGAGCAGGACCCCTACAGCCGCGTGGCTTGCGAAACCCTGACCGCAACCGGCCTGGTTGTCATCGCCGGAGAAATCACCACCAAGGCCTACGTGGATTTCCAGAGCCTGGTGCGTGGCGTAGTGGCCGCGATCGGCTATGACAATGCCCTTTACGGATTCGATTCCAACACCTGCGCCGTGATCTCTTCGATCAACAAGCAGTCCGGCGACATCGCGATGGGCGTGGACACCGGCGGCGCCGGCGACCAGGGCATGATGTTCGGCTATGCCACCAACGAGACGCCTGAGCTGATGCCGACCCCGATTTCTCTGGCTCACAAGCTCACGCAGAAGCTGAGCGAAGTCCGCAAGAACGGCACCCTTCCGTACCTCCGGCCCGATGGCAAGTCCCAGGTGACAGTGGAATACGACGAGAACCACAAGCCCAAGCGCGTGGACGCCGTGGTCATTTCCACCCAACACGCCGAGACTGTTTCCAACGAAGAATTGCGCTCGGCCATCCTGAAGAACGTGATCCAGGCAGTCATCCCGGCACACCTGCTCGATGCGGACACTAAGTACCACATTAATCCGACTGGACGTTTCGTCATCGGTGGACCGATGGGCGATACCGGCCTGACCGGCCGCAAGATCATCGTCGACACGTATGGCGGCATGGGCCGCCACGGCGGCGGCGCGTTCTCCGGCAAGGATCCGACCAAGGTTGACCGTTCGGCTGCTTACATGGCCCGTTATATCGCGAAGAACGTGGTGGCCGCGGGATTGGCTGAGCGTTGCGAGGTGCAACTCGCCTACGCCATCGGTGTGGCGGACCCGGTCAGCGTGCTGGTTGACACGTTCGGTACCGGCAAGATTGCCGACGAGAAGATCGCGGAGTTGGTGTTCAAGAACTTCAAGATGACCCCCAAAGGCATCATGGAGACGCTGAACCTGCGCCGTCCGATTTACAAGAAGACCGCCGCTTATGGCCACTTCGGCCGAAACGACAGCGATTTCACCTGGGAAGCCACCGACAAGGCTGCGGCACTGCGCTCGGCTGCCGGCGTGGAAGCCCAGGCGGCCAAGAAATAGCTTCAACGGGCCTGGCCCTTTCCAACCGCAGGAAGGACCGGGCACCCGAATCAAGAAAATCACACATGGCCAACGCGCCACGCAAACGGGAGATTATGGCTACAAGCGCACCAACCATTCCTTCGGACGTGAAAGATTTCGCCCTAGCCGATCTTGGCAAGAAACGCATTGACTGGGCGAATCAGTCGATGAAGGTCCTGCAGATCATCCGCAAGGAGTTCATCAAGAACCAGCCGCTGAAGGGCATCCGTATTGCCGCCTGCCTGCACGTGACGGCGGAAACCGCGAATCTCATGATCACGCTCCGCGACGGCGGCGCCGACGCTGTTCTTTGCGCGTCGAACCCGCTGTCCACGCAGGATGACGTGGCGGCCTGTCTCGTACGCGATTACGGCATTCCCGTATTCGCCATCAAGGGCGAGGACAACGACACCTACTACCAGCACATCATGTCGGCGCTCGATCACAAGCCGCACATCACGATGGACGACGGCGCGGATCTCGTTTCCATCGCGCTGACCAAGCGCACTGACGTGATCGACGGCATCATCGCCGGCACGGAAGAGACCACCACCGGCGTCATCCGCCTGCGCGCGATGGCCAAGGAAGGCGTGCTGAAGTATCCGATCATCGCCGTTAACGATGCCGATACGAAGCACATGTTCGACAACCGCTACGGTACCGGCCAATCGACCATTGACGGCATCGTGCGCGCGACCAACTTCCTGCTTGCCGGATCGAAGTTTGTCGTCGCTGGCTACGGCTGGTGCGGACGCGGTCTCGCGTCGCGAGCTCGTGGACTCGGCGCGGAAGTGATCGTCACGGAAGTCGATCCGACGAAGGCGCTGGAAGCCGTGATGGACGGTTACCGGGTGATGTCGATGCACGAAGCGGCGAAGCTCGGCGATGTCTTCTGCACCGTCACCGGCAACAAGAACGTTCTGGCTAAGGATCACTTCGAAGTGATGAAGGACGGGGCGATCATCTCGAATTCCGGCCACTTCAACGTCGAGATCGACATCCCGGCACTCGACAGAATGTCTTCTTCGAAGCGCACCACGCGCAACTTCGTCGAAGAGTACTCGCTGAAGGATGGCCGCAAGATCAACCTGCTGGGCGAAGGACGCTTGATCAACCTCGCCTCTGCGGAAGGACATCCGCCGTCCGTAATGGACATGAGCTTCGCCGATCAGTCGCTCTCGGTCGACTACCTCGTCAAGAACCACAAGAGCCTCGAGAAGAAGGTTTTCAAGGTTCCCGACGAACTCGACAGGCGCGTGGCCAAGCTGAAGCTCGAGTCGATGGGCATCAAGATCGACCGTCTCACGCCCGAGCAGGAAGAGTACCTGGCAGGCTGGTCGGAAGGTACCTAGAAGGCACTCCGTAAACTGTGGTCGAGGGCGGCGAGTTGCCGCCCTTTGTTTCTGTCTTGCTATCTCTTGCCATTCCACCACGAAAGCCAGATTACGTAAGTCCTGCGCCTGATTGATCGACCCTCCTCGAAC
>Ga0335078_10019251_pt1 | contig 10148 bp, 9 predicted proteins | sample Lox_Sample_32_FD_206711 | JGI IMG/M metagenome (GOLD analysis project Ga0335078, IMG submission 206711) | Soil microbial communities from Loxahatchee National Wildlife Refuge, Florida, United States - Lox_Sample_3.2 | ecosystem: Environmental > Terrestrial > Soil > Wetlands | place: USA: Florida...
GATCCACCCTCCCCGGCGAGCGCGCAAATAACGATCGATAATTTCACGTTTGGACCGCAGGAACTCACCATCCCCGTCGGTACCACAGTTACCTGGACCAACCGCGATGACATTCCTCATACCGTCGTGAGCACGGATGGCGTGTTCAAGTCCAAGGTGCGAGACACGGATGAGACCTTCTCTTTCACGTTTGCCAAGCCAGGATCTTATTCTTACTATTGCTCAGTCCATCCCAGAATGACCGGTAAAGTCATCGTGCACTGAGACTCTTTAAGCCAGACCCGCGCCGAAGTGCCGTGCAACCAACATCCTGGCTCAGGTATCCAACTTATGGAAGACCGGTTACGACGGTGCCATCTGTTTCGTCGTGGCGATGCTGTATAATTCCCCAAAGTGCTCTGGCTGAACGCAATATGCAAAGGCTGAAATATCGCCGGGCTAATGGCCTTCGATGGCGTGGCGTGCTGATCGCCGTTACCATTTGCTCATTGACGCTCAGCGTGGCGACCCGTTTTTGGGCACCGTATACTTCTCACTCTTCTTCTACCGTAACCTCGACCGACCGCCGTGCCGCTGAACCGCTGCGCCAGCACCTCGACCGCGACGCGACTCAGTGGGTGGCCCCGGTTGCTGCTCTCTGCATCGTGGAACCAACTGCGATCGGGACCCGCGTGGCCCCGGCCAGAACCATTCTTCCGACCCGTCTATTCAGCGATAGCCTTTACAACCGACCGCCTCCGTCCTCTCCATTCCTCCTGTAGTTATTCGTACTTTTTGTCTTGGCTTTAGCATTGGTCTGAGTTGATCGGCCCTTGCCGTCGCGATGTCAGGTCGACACCATTCCCGAACGGTTCGGGACAATGAAGCTTCACCAAGAGGATTCAAATGACTGTTGAGCCCCCTGTCGATGTGCAGGATCTCGAAGCTCTCCGACGTTTGGGCACCTGCACGGTCTCTAATGCAATTGAGACCTTTCAGGTTCGGTTGCGCAACACCGGCTTTGCCGACTCGCGCATTCGCTGCATGTTCAAGGATTTCCCGCCCATGGTCGGGTATGCGGCCACCGCCCGTCTCCGCTCCGGCCAGGCCCCGATTACGGGTGGGGCCTACCATGACCGCACCGATTGGTGGAACAGCATTCTCCAGGTTCCTGCGCCGCGCATCGTTGTGCTGGAGGATCTGGACAAACCACCGGGGGTCGGAGCGTTCCTGGGCGATATGCACGCCGCAATCCTGAGGGCCCTCGGCTGCGTTGGCTATGTGACAGACGGTGCCGTGAGAGAACTGCCCCCAGTGAAAAATCTCGGCTTGCATGTGTTCGCCGGGAATGTCTCCGTTTCACATGCCTATGCACATATCTTCGACTTTGGAGCGACCGTCAACATCGGGGGCTTGCAGGTGCGTCCCGGCGACCTTTTGCACGGCGATCGCCACGGACTGCTGACCGTTCCCCTAGAGATTGCTTCGAAGATTCCCGTTGTTGCGGCCGGATTGCAGGCCGCAGAACAAAAGGTGATCGATCTTTGCTGCTCGCAGCAATTTTCCGTCGATCGATTGCGGCAGGCGCTCAAGGGTTTGAGTTAGTTGCAAATTGCTGGCCAGGATGCCAGAGAAGGCTGGTACTTGAAAGGAATGAATCATCTCAACCTTCATCGCGGAAATTGTGGGCGCAACGGGAGATCCCGAGCCCGGGCTTACGTCTCCATAGGCGCCGTTGCGGCACTGGGGCTGGGACTGTCTTCCTGCGGCGGTGCACGTAATCAGAAAGTGGAAGCAAGTTCTCAGCAGACCGTCACTGTCGGCGTAACGAATGTTGTGAAGAAAACCCTAAGCCGCCAGATAACCCTATCTTCTGAATTGGTCCCCTTTCAGGAGATCGACGTCTACGCTAAGGAATCCGGCTACGTGCAGAAACTGAATGTCGACTACGGAACGCATGTAAAAACCGGCGAGGTAATGGCCACGCTGGAGATTCCGGAGCTGCAGGCGCAGCTCGATGAGGACCAGGCCGAGATCAAGAACGCGACCAACCAGGTCAGCCGAGCCGAGAACGAATTAAAGCGTTACAACGCACAATACCGGGCTCTTCACCTCGAGTACACGCGCCTGAACAGCGTTTTCGAAACCCAGCCCGGCATCGTGGCGCAGCAGGAAGTGGATGATGCCCAGGGCAAGGACCTGGCTGCCTCCTCCCAGGTCGACGCCGGCAAAGCCGCGCTGGAAGCCGCCGAAAGCCAGCTGGCCGTGACCAAAGCGAAACTGGTTCACGATCAAACCCTGTTCGACTATTCCAGAATCACGGCGCCGTTTTCAGGGGTAGTCACGGAGCGTTACGCCAACCTGGGCACGCTCGTGCAGGCCGGGACCAGTTCAAGCACGCAGGCAATTCCCATCGTTCGGCTGTCCCAGGATGATTTATTCCGGTTGGTGATTCCCATCCCGGAATCCTACGTGCGCTACATTCGCGTCGGTGATCATGTCGATGTCCGTGTTCCCTCACTGAACCGCACTTTCCCCGGCAAGGTATCCCGTTTTTCCGTGGATGTGAGACAAGACACCCGCACCATGCATACGGAGGTAGACGTTCCGAACCCCGACCGGGTTCTGATTCCCGGTCTCTATGCGGAAGCTGACGTCGCGCTGGAGCATCGCGAGGATATCCCGGCCATTCCGCTACAGGCCATCAATCATGAGGGCGAGAAGACCACGGTTTTCGTCGTCAATCAGAATAGCGAGATTGAGGATCATCCCATCATGCTGGGACTGCAAACGGCCACTGATGCAGAGGTAGTTTCTGGTCTAAAGCAAGGCGAACAGGTTGTGGTCAGTGACCGCAGTGGCCTGAAGCCAGGTCAGAAGGTTCATCCGCAGGTGGTGCAAGTGATGGAGTACCACGAGCAGAGCGCGGACTAAAGGCAATTCCGAAAGCAGAGTTCTTTCAAAAGAGAGAGATTGCATGTCACGTTTCTCCATTCGTAATCCATATTTCATCATCGTAATCTGCCTGGTGCTGACGGTGATTGGAATCACCTCCCTGGCCCGGATGCCGGTCGATCTGTTTCCCACCATCAACTTGCCCGAAGTAGTAGTGGCGACGTTTTACTCAGGAATGCCCCCCGAGGATATCGAGATCGATATCACCGACCCGTTGGAGCGTTTCTTCACTCTGGCCAGTGGCATCGACCACATGGAGTCGCGTTCTCTATTGGGGGTGAGCATTATCAAGCTCTATTTCCAGCCCGGGACAAGCGCCGACGCCGATGTCACCGAGATCTCCAATCTCGCCCTCGCAGATTTGAAGCGCTTACCCCCCGGTACTCTGCCACCGGTGGTGCTGAAGTTTGATGCGTCCAGTTTGCCGGTCTGTCTGGTAACGCTGCAGGGGCAAGGGCTGAGTCAGACTGAGCTTCACGACGTAGGCCAGTTCTCGATTCGCAACCAGATCGCTGTAGTGAAGGGCGCGGAAATCCCGCCACCGTTCGGCGGCAAGTACCGCCAGATCATGGTGTACGTCGATCCCTACAAGCTGGCATCGCGGGAATTGAGTCCCATGGATGTAGTGCAAGCGGTAAACAATTTCAACCTGATTCTGCCTGCCGGCGACGTGAAGATGGGACCCTTGGATTACTACCTCTACTCGAACAGCCTGGTCAACAACATGGACCAACTGGGAAAGATTCCGGTCAAGACGGTAGGCAGTTCGTGGGTGACAGTCGATGACATAGGTGAGGCGCGGGATGCCAATCAGATCCAGTACAACTTGGTGCGTGTCGACGGTCAGCGGTCTGTATACCTGCCCATCATGAAGCAAGGTGGCGATACCAACACCATCGCCGTGGTCGACGGAATCCGCGATGCCATCCGCCAACTTTACGACATCCCCAAGCAGTTGGTGGCCAGCGTGGTGTTCGACCAGTCGGCATTCGTGAAGGAGGCTATTCGCACTTTGCTCCACGAGGGCCTGATCGGTCTCTTGCTTACCAGTTTGATGATTCTTGTTTTCCTCGGGAGTTTTCGCGCGACCACGGCGGTATTTCTGTCCATCCCGCTCTCCGCTCTTGCCACCTTTGTGATTCTGAACATGGCGGGCAGCACCATCAACACCATGATTCTGGGCGGGCTGGCGCTGGCCTTTTCACGCATCATCGACAATTCGGTCATTTCGCTGGAAAACATCTATCGCCACCTGGAAATGGGGTCCGTTCCCGCCGCCGCGGCCGAGGCCGGCGGCAATGAGGTCAGTCTTGCCGTACTGGCCGCCACTTTAACCACTGTGGTTGTCTTCTTTCCCGTGACCTTCCTTTACGGCGTCAGTAAGTTCCTGTTCAGCGCGTTGGCTCTCGCAGTAGTGATTTCGCTCTTCGCCTCCTATTTCGTGGCGATGACGGTGATCCCGTTATTCTGCTCCCGCTTTCTGAAGGCTATGCCGCACACTGCAGGACACGAAGGTGAAGAATACGAAATTGAACCGACCCAGGCTCACAGCCGCTCTTGGTGGGATCGCTTCACCGCCGGATTTAACCGGCGGTTCAATCGGCTCCTCGATTTCTACGAGTACTGGGTAAAGCGGGCACTGGTTCGCCCGGGTCTGACTGTGTTGGTTCTCAGCGGTGCCTTCGTGGCCAGCCTTGCTCTTTATCCGTTTCTTGGGCTGGCATTCTTCCCCCAAACCGATGCCGGTCAATTCACTATCAACCTGAAAGTGCCGACCGGTACCCGCCTGGAAGTTACTGAGCAGTATGTCGCCAAGGTGGAGGATCTGATTCGCCAGGTGGTCCGCAAACGCGACCTGAAAATGATTGTGTCCAATATCGGGGTCGTCCCCGATTTCTCCTCGTTGTATACCACCAATGCCGGTCCTTATACAGCGACCGTCCAGGTGGCCCTCGAGGAATCGCATCGCTTCAGTAGTTTTGAATACATGGATCGAGTGCAGAGAGAATTGGGTCATCGATATCCCGATATCCGCACCTTCTTTTCCAGCGGTTCCATGGTGGATGCCATCCTGAATACCGGCATGCCCGCCCCTATCGACGTGCAGGTCAGTGGCCGGAACCTCAAACAAATCTATGGCGTGACCCAGGATTTGGCCAGCCGTATCCGGCAACTTCCCGGTGTGGGTGAAGTCTATATTCCGCAGGATTTGAACTATCCGGGTTTGCGCTTGGACATCGATCGCGTACACGCCAGCGAACTTGGCTTGACCCAAAAAGAGGTGGTGGACAACGTTATTACCGCGCTCAACTCCAACACCATGATCGCTCCCAATTACTGGGTTGACCGCAAGACCGGGAATGACTATTTTCTGACGGTTCAGTATTTCGAGAACGGCCGCGCGGCCATCCATAACTTCGTTGATCTCACCAACATCCCCATCCGCGCTCCCAGCCTCAAGCAGCCCACCACTCTGCAAAACGTGGTGCAACTCGAAAACATCCAAACGCCTACCGAGGTAGACCATTACCAGATTCAGCGCGTCATCGACTTGTACGTCACCCCTGTCAGCGAAGATTTGGGAAAAGTGGCGGACCACGTAGCCAGCACGCTGCGCGAAGTGAAGCTCCCCGAAAACGTCCGCGTAAACCTGCGTGGAATGGTGAATGGTATGAACGAATCATTTCGCAGTTTTGCCATCGGCCTGTCGCTATCAGTAGTTCTCCTCTATCTCATCTTGGTAGCACAATTCCGCTCCTTCAAGGACCCACTGCTCATTATGCTGGCCATTCCCATGGGTTTCATCGGCGTGCTTATGGTTTTACCCCTCACTGGAACCACGCTGAACGTCATGTCACTAATGGGTGTGCTGATGCTGGTAGGTATCTCAGCCTCGAACAGCATTCTGATCGTCGAATTCGCCCATCGTCTCGAGGAGCAGGGGAAGGCGGTGGAAGAAGCAGTGATTACCTCGTGCCGTGTTCGACTGCGTCCGATTCTGATGACCTCTTTAGCCACCATCATCGGCATGGTGCCGATGGCACTCAAAATGGGCACCGGCAGCGAGCAGTACGCGCCCTTGGCCCGCGCCATTATCGGAGGTTTGACAGTGTCGGTAGTGCTTACGGTTTTCATCGTGCCGGCGGCCTATCTCCTGGTCTACGGCAAGAGCAATGGAAACGGCTCTACCGACCATGTTCCGGAGATGGTGAAATGACCTTCGCGTCAGACCCACCGTGGGACTTGGGAATGTCCCTGCACCAGAATCGTCAACTGCGCAGTGTGCTGATTCTGGTTGCGGTTCTTGCGCTGGCAACTGGCGTTGCCACCCGTTACTGTCGAGTAGCCCGATACGACTCAGACGTAGCCAAGATCGCGCGGGCACAGTCTCTTGATGGTAAACGACAGCATCTGCTGAACGACGGTCTGCACTGGTCCGCTCCGGCGGCGACGTTCGTGCTGTTCAAACCCGCATTGGCTTCCCCCGGTATTTCAGCCGTTGCCCCCGCCTTTCCCTGGCTCTTCACTGACGATTGCCTTTACAACCGACCTCCTCCTCTCTGCTGAATCGCTCGGCAAGGAATTTGCAGATCAGTCCACGTTTTTTTCGGACCTGTGATCCCGCGCCACATCAGCTCGCAAGCTGACGGAGGAGATGATGAAAACAAGGTTTTGCTTGGCTGTATCGTCCTTATTGGTATTCGTACCTGCGCTCTATGCGTCTCCGAGGCAACCAGCTTCCCGTGCCTACGTGCTGGGGACGGTTTTGCAAGTTGAGAAGGATAACGTCTACTCACCGGGTCTGACGATGGGGGGAAATAATCCGTCGGACGCGCCTTTAACCTCGCGCTATTACGCCTACGAGGTCTCGGTGCGGGTCGATTGCAAGACTTATGTTGGCCGGTATGAAACACCCTTCAATTACTTGCCATCGCTGTTTACCCCGGATCAGCCGATCCGACTGCGCCTGACCAAACATGTCATGTACTTTGACCTGCCGTATCACGAGGATCTGCGAATGGCCATTGTTCATCGCCGGTCGCAGTGCGGGCAGAATCGCGAATAACGCAGAAGCCTCTGCAGAGAGGATGTCTCCTAGGCCGGGGAGTCCAAAGCTGACTGCTGCGCAAAGGTTAATCAATGAAGCGAAACCGTAGATACATCATCGCACTCACGCAGTTCCTGTTCCTGCCCTGGTTTGGCGTTGCCCAAACCACGGTCAATGTGCAAATCGCGTCAGGGCTGCCTTCCGCGCCACTGCCCCAGACTGCTTCCAATCAGACTTCCTCCACTCCGCAGTCGAGCGCGCAGTCCCCGCAGGCCGGCTCCGGCCCGGCGATCTCCCTGACTTTGAAGCAGGCGGAAGCTGTGGCCATCAAGAGTAATCCGCAAATCTCTGTGGCTCGCTTGCTCGCGCTTGCTTCCCAGCAAGTCGCGCGGGAGGTGAGGTCGAACCTGTGGCCGACGGCCACCGGTGATCTGACCGGTGTCGACGCTCAGTCTGGCAGCCGCATCACGGCGGGGGCGCTGAACAATCCCATCATCTACGAGCGCGCCGCGGCCGGCGTCATGGTGACGCAGCTGATCACCGACTTCGGCCGCACTACCAATCTGGTTTCAAGCGCAAACTACGCCGCTAAATCAGAGAACGAGAATGCCGTCGCGACCAAGGAGCAAGTACTCCTGGCTGTCGACAAAGCCTTTTACAGCGCTCTACAGGCACAGGCGGTGCTGACTGTAGCGCAACAGACAGTGAATGAACGCCAGACCGTCGCCAACCAGGTGGAAGCGCTCTACAAGAGCAAATTGAAGTCCGAGCTGGATTTCAGTTTTGCCAGCGTTAACCTGGCGCAGGCCAAGCTGTTGCTTCTGGACGCTCAAAATAATGAGAACTCCGCTTTCGCCACGCTGTCGATGGTTCTCGGATACTCCAATTTACAGAACTTCCAACTCGTCGAAGACACCAGCCAATTGGCGCCCCCACCGGAAAGTGTCGACAGCCTGATCTCTCAGGCCTTCACTCTCCGCCCGGAAATCCTCTCCCTTCAATTCCAGTACCAGTCCGACAAGAAATTTCAAATCGCCGAGCGGGACCTGCTTTTCCCCAGTATTCGTGCACTCGGCGCGGTGGGAGATACGCCGCTCGGCAACCAGGCGGTAGCTCCCAATCCCGGGGCTCTCAGTAATACCTATGGCGCGGTCGGGGCGAATGTCGAAATTCCGCTGTTCAACGGTTTCCTCTACACGGCACGAGCTCGCGAGGCGAATCTCCGAGCACAGGCCACCCAGCAGCGGCTGGCGGATATGCGAAATCTGATCTCGCGGGATGTTCGCACCAGCTGGCTGAATGCAAACACCGCTTACCAACGCCTGGCAGTCACCCAGCAACTGTTGCAGCAAGCCAATCTGGCCCTCGACCTTGCTCAGTCTCGCTACAACCTGGGACTTGGTTCGATTGTCGAATTAAGCCAGGCTCAGCTTCAGCAAACCCAGGCTCAGATCAGTTACGCGCAAGCCGGCTATGACTATCGCCTGGGCCTGGCCGTCCTGACCTACGAGACCACGGGGATCTGACAGTGATCGGTTCGTTCATTCGACATGCTCTGGGCGTCGACCGGAAAAAGCGCAATACAGTCATTCGCGGAAGGCGAAGAAGGAAGTTGCCGTTGAGCACTTTCCAGTGGCTGATCCTTACCTTCGGCATTGCCACGGTGGTCGGCGTGATCTTCGTGCTCACGCTGTATTATCAGCCCGGCCGGTGAGGAAATCATGAAGCGGCAAGGACGGAGTCGCACCCACTGTAGGTTTGGTTCTTGACATCCGAGGCAATCTTTACGGAACGACAGCCACGGGCGGCTCTCATGGCCAAGGAACAGTGTTCGAGTTCGCCCGTTAATTGCTCATCATGAATGCTGGCGGGAGCGCCCGCCGGCCAAGCTCTGGTCGCTTGAGATGTTCGGCACGATCCATTACAGTACCCTTCTCGTCCACCTTGGCTACGGCCCGTTATTTCTGGCTTTCCACGATGGCGTCCAGAAGCATCTGATCTTTGACGCGGAGCGTTGCCGCGATCTGATTAACCACGAGGCCGTCAAAGTAGCAGAGACCCAGGGCATGGTATGTCAACCGGCTCGGCGGCCCGGCGTGAGTCGGGCAGTCAAACCAAGTACCGCCTTGGGCAGATTGGGTGCACATCAGCTGCAGGCTATTGAACAGGAAACGGGGTCAAGAACCGCGGCACTTGGTCCTAACTCCTGATCCTTCAACAGATCGGGGGTGCGAGCCAGGCACTGACATGATGGCAAACAGTTTGCACGATTCGCGCCGGGAGAATCGGCCGTTGCCAAAACGAGCCTGCGAAATTTCAACCAAGCCGGCGTGCGTTGGCGCCGTCCGTGGGCGCACGGTACCCACTCGTCTTTGGGTTGTCCTGGCTCTACTTCTCCTCTTTCTCTTTGCCAACCTGTCTGCCCCTGCTCTTTCTGCCGATAAGGTATCGCAGCCGATGCTCGCGGCTGGGACTAGCAATTCCACTCCCATGATCGTGGTCGGTTTCGTCGGTGGGTTTGTTCATCATGACGATCTGCGCCATTCCGAGGTGCAGCTGGCACAGAGACTGCGCGCCGCACATCCCGGTCATGTCCGTATTGCAACCTTTGAAAACTGGCATCGCAAGGCGGCTTACCGCGCTATTCTTCGCTGGCTGGATACCGACGAGGATGGCGAACTCTCCGACGCCGAAAAGCGGGACGCGCGCATCGTCCTTTATGGACATAGTTGGGGTGGGGCGGCGGTGATTTCCTTGGCCCGCGATCTACAGCGGCAGAGAATCCCGATTCTTCTGACCGTGCAAGTCGATAGCATCGCCAAACCGGGACAGAATGACCGGCTGGTACCCGCCAACGTGGCCCGCGCCATCAACTACTACCAGACTCGCGGCCTGCTGCACGGCCATCCCGGAATTGTTGCTGCTGATCCTGCGCGAACCGAGATTCTGGGCAATTTCTTTTTCGACTACAGACACGAACCGGCGGAATGCAGCCAATACCCCTGGCTCACCCGCCATCTCTTTCCCGGGCATACCTCCATCGAATGCGACCCGCAACTGTGGTCGCAGATCGAGAGCCTGATCGATCAGTATTCGTCCCCCGCGCTGCCCTCGTCCGCCGCTCTGCGCGGAAATTAGATCGGCTGAACCCATTGAAGTCTTTCGC